>Ga0070726_10000710_pt1 | contig 38190 bp, 39 predicted proteins | sample tdAd471_FD_67275 | JGI IMG/M metagenome (GOLD analysis project Ga0070726, IMG submission 67275) | Marine sediment microbial communities from the Atlantic coast under amendment with organic carbon and nitrate - tdAd47.1 | ecosystem: Environmental > Aquatic > Marine > Coastal > Sediment | place...
GCGGCTCGCAGACGCGGATCATCGCGATCCTGCGCAATCCGGTCGACCGGACCTATTCGCACTATCTGCAGAATGTCCGCCGGGATGCGGAATTCCTGTCCTTCGCCCGCGCGCTCGAGGATGAGCCCCGCCGCATCCGCGAGAATTGGGGCTTCCAGTGGCTCTATTGGGACACGTCGGTCTATGTGGATCGTCTGAAGATCTGGCAGTCCCATTTCCCGGAGATGCTGGTCCTTCTGCAGGACGAGCTCGACCAGGACGGACCGGGGACGGTGCGCCGGATCTTTGACTTCCTGGACCTGGAACCGCGCGAGGTCTCGACCAGTGAGCGCCACAATACAGGCGGCATCCCGACCTCGAAGAAAATGATCATCGATGGGCGTTTCGACAGCCGCATGGGCGAGGATTTCGACGCGCTCCACGCAGAGCTGATCGCCCCCGTGTCCGGGACATCGAGTGCCAAGTCCGCAGACGGCGTCTACCCGCCGCTCGATGACACCCCCGTCTCTGTGCCGCCGATGGCAGCGTCGATGCGGGCGCACCTGCAGGACAGGTTTGAACCCTCCATCCAGGCGCTGGAAGTCTTCCTCGACCGAAATCTCGACGTCTGGCGCCCATGAGTTCGCTCAGCCAGATATCGACCGGTGTTCTCGTCACCGGGGTCGGCGCCCCGCCCGGACTGGGGACGCTGCGCTCGCTGAAACAGGCGGACGCCCGCCTCAATCTCGTTGCGGCCGACCTCAATGGCCTGGCGGGCGGGCTCTACGAGCCGGGCACGACGGGCATCACCCTGCCCTCTGCAGCCGCTCCAGCGACCTATCTCTCGGCGGTCCGGGCGGCCATGACGCAGTACGGGTGTGACACCATCATCCCCGGCTCGGAAGCCGAAGCGAAAGCGCTGGCGCCCGTGGCCCGAAGCTGGGAGGCCGAGGGGCTGCGCATTCCCGTCCCGTCTCCGGACGTGCTGGCGTTCGGCCTCGACAAGGGCAAGCTCCTGACCCGCGCGCAGGAGCGCAACCTGCCGCACCCGGTAACGCTCCAGCCCGAGCGTGGGGAGGATCTGGACAGCTGGACCGGCGGCTTCCCCTGCGTCGTCAAACCGCGCACCTCGCGCGGGGCCCGCGGCGTGTCCTATCCCCGGGACTTTCCGGAGCTGCGTGAAATCTGGGCAGAGACGCATCGCGATCACGGCCCCTGCGTGGTCCAGCAATTCATTCCCGGTGGGGCGGACACGGTCTATACGATCGGCTCGCTCTGGCGACATGGCGAACTCATTGTCTCCACCCTGCACCGAAAGCTTCAGACCAATCCCCCCAGCGGCGGGGTCGCGGTGGCGGGCGAAACCGTCGTGGACGACACGCTGATGGAAGCCGGTCTGGATGTCCTGCGCGCCTCCGGCCCCTGGCACGGCCTCGCGGCCGTCGAGCTGAAACGCCCGGCCCCGGGCGAACCCGCCTATCTGCTGGAGATCAATCCGCGGATGTGGGGGTTTGGATACCTGATGACGCTCGCCGGGCTGAATATCCCTGCCCTGCTTGTGAGGATGGCTGCCGGTGATCCAGAACTTGGTAACTTTATACCGGATAGACTTCCGCCCTATACTCCAACTCGGATGACGCGCACCTGGATGGATGTTGAAATCCCGCTGCGCGCGGAGGATGAAGCGTGAAACGTACCGTCGCCGTCATTCAGGCCCGAACCGGTTCCAACCGGCTGCCCCGGAAAATCCTGGAGCCGCTGTACGAGGACGTATCGCTGCTGGCCTTCCAGTGTCGCCGTCTGCGCGCCATCGAGGGGGTCGACGAGCTGGTGATCGCCACCACGGACAATCCCGATGATGATGTGGTCGAGGAGCTCGGCCGCGCGGAAGGCATTCGCGTGATCCGCGGTTCCGAACACAATGTGCTCGACCGCTTCCTGAAGGTCGCCGAGAAAACCCTGGCAACGACGATGGTGCGCATCACCTCGGACAGCCCCTTCCGCGACCCGATGATCATTGCGCGCTGCGTGGCCGATCACCACGACAACCTCGCCGAATATACGCGCCCGGTGGACAAGCACCTGCCCCGCGGTCTGCGCGCTGAAGTCGTCGAAACCCGCGTGCTCCAGCACCTCGCCAACGACCCGGAAGTCACGGACCGGGACCGCGAGCACGTCACCGTCTTCATTCGCGAGCACTACGAAGCCTTCCGCACCCACATGGTGCGCTTCTCGGACAATCTGCATCGCCCGGATTACGACCTCTCGGTCGATACCCAGGAAGACCTAGACTACGTCCGCTCCATCTATTCCAGCCTGGCAGAACGGGACTGGCCGGTGGATGTGGAGCATATCTGCAAGCTCATTGACGAGATGAAAGTCCTCCAGTCGCTGATCGAGGATCTCGCATCATGACATCGCCGACGGTGACCCTGATCGCCGAGATCGGGTCGAATTACGATGGCGATCTCGACCTCGCAAAACGCTATATTGAAGCCGCCGCGAAGGCCGGTGCCCAGGTCGCGAAGTTCCAGAGTCTGTCCCGCGACGGTCTGATCGCGCGGCGGATCAAGGACCCGGCCAGCGGCGAGATCATCGACAATCCCAAATACGCCGCTTTCGGCAATCAGGGCCTGCCGGATGACTGGCACTACGCCCTCAAGGCCTGCGCTGACGATAACGGTATCGAGTTCATGTCCTCGCCCTTCTCCCTGGAGGCCGTCGACCTGCTCGAGGATGTTGGGGTGAAGCGCTACAAGATCGCCTCCGGAGACATGACATTCGCAGCCCTGCAGGCGAAAATCGCCCGCACCGGCAAGCCGGTCATCCAGTCCACCGGGGCGAGCTATCTCGACGAGGTGGAGGCCGCTGTCGCGCGTCTGCACGGCGCGGGCTGCGAGGACCTGACCCTCCTGCACTGCACAGCCAGCTACCCGCCGGCCTGGGAGGACATGAATCTCAACGCGCTGACCACGATGCGCGCGGCCTTCCCGGACACGCCCCTCGGCCTGTCGGACCACTCGCCCGGCAGCACCGCCCCCATTGCGGCCATCGCACTGGGCGCCCGGGTGATCGAGAAACACGTCACGTTCGACCGCAGCAATCCCGGCCCGGACCATCCCTTCGCCATGCAGATGGAGGAGTTCTCGACCATGGCCGCGGACATCGCCAACCTGATGATCGCGCTCGGTTCGGATGAGAAGAAGCCGGCCGCCAGCGAAATCAATCGTCGCCGCAATCTGCGCCGCGGTCTCTACGACGTCGACACCGGCGCGCCGACCGACGCCCCGGATGGTGTCTGGCTCCGGCCCCAGCACACACCGGACGACCGGGCGGAATAGAAGACCGTACCGAGCAGCCCAGAAACGCACCCAAGAAAAAAGGCGCCCCGGAAGGCGCCTTTCTTTTTGCGGTCTGCGGAACCGCTACTTGGTGCGGATCGCGTCAATCTTGGAGGCCGAGACGCCGTCCACGATGGTGCGGTTGATCATCGGATGATCTTCATCCTGCGGCCCGAAATCACTGTCCGGGTGGTAGGCGATCACCCGCATCTCGCTGTCATAGGTGCGGAATTTGTGGTGCCCCTCGAACGGAATGCGGAACATCACGCCCGGCTCGAGCGGGATGATGCCTTCCGGCGTGACGCATTCGCCCTTGCCGGAGAACACCACGCCGATGCGGTCGGACGGGTGGGTGTGCGAGGTCTGGTCAATGCCCGGCGGGAAGTAGAGCAGGTTGAGACAGGGATCACCCATCTTGACCGGCGAGACCAGCAGGCTGTCCGTACAGCCGTCAATGTATTTCAGACGTCCCTTGTCCTCGACCGGACCGCCGACCATGAAGAAGGCCTGGTGCCCGGTGCGCGCCATGACAATGCCCTTGCCGCCAGAAACGGAGACCACATTGTTGGCGGTGAAATACATGCCGGATTGAAGCGTGAAACTGCCCGACGCGGTCGTCACGGTCGCATCGCCCGTCTGCACGAAGCCGAAGAAGGCGGTATCCGCCTGTTCGAGCGATAGATCCGTATTGTCCCAAGCATACAGGGTCGTCGGAAAATTCGGGTCGCAATCGGCGACCTTCCCGGTCATCCATTCGAATGCGAAGAAATTCTGCGTGTGGATCATGCCATCGGCCATCGGGACCACCTCCAGTCTATATGACGGAATATCGCAAGGATTCACCTTTACAGTCCCTTAATTCGACAAGCTGGGAAAGCGAATTGCGGTCATTTGACATGCGGCAGACTGTCTCTCCCCTACCCAGCCCGTCCCAATCGCGCTAAGTCGAAGCCATGCGTTTTGAAGGTACGGACAAATATGTCGCGGATGCAGAGCTCTCCGCTGCGGTAAATGCGGCGGTCGCTCTGGAGCGCCCGCTCCTCGTCAAAGGGGAGCCGGGAACGGGAAAAACCGAGCTTGCAAAACAGGTTGCGAGCGCGATGGGGATGCCGCTGATCGAGTGGCACATCAAGTCGACGACCAAGGCCCGCCAGGGTCTCTACGAGTATGACGCCGTCGCCCGCCTGCGCGACAGCCAGCTCGGCGAAGATCGCGTTCACGACATAAAGAATTACATCCGCAAAGGTAAATTGTGGGAGGCTTTCGCGGCCGAACAGCGCTCCGTGCTGCTGATCGACGAGATCGACAAGGCCGATATCGAGTTTCCCAACGACCTCCTGCAGGAACTCGACCGCATGGAATTCCACGTCTACGAGACGGGCGAGACCATCAAGGCGGAGAATCGCCCGGTCGTCATCATCACCTCAAACAATGAGAAGGAATTGCCGGACGCTTTCCTGCGCCGTTGCTTCTTCCACTTCATCGCCTTCCCGGACGAGGAGACGATGCGCGCCATCGTCGAGGTCCACTATCCGGGCCTCAAGGGACGCCTCCTCTCCGAGGCGTTGAAACTCTTCTACGACATCCGCAAGGTGCCGGGCGTCAAGAAGAAGCCGTCCACCTCGGAACTGCTGGACTGGCTGAAACTCCTCATGGTCGAGGATATCGACCCGGCAGTGCTGACCGAGCGCGATCCGCGCAAACTCATTCCGCCGCTCCATGGTGCGCTCCTGAAGAATGAGCAGGACGTGATGCTGTTCGAAAAGCTCTCCTTCATGGTCCGCCGCAATGGCGGTAATCCGGACGCCCCGCAAGGCGGCGCGCCGGGTGGATCCGGTCCGAGCACCTTCTAGGGGGATCCGGCGGCGCGCAATCCACTGGACGAAACGCCGCCGTCTTCGCTAGGAAGTCCCTGCAGCAAGGAGACCCGTCACATGAACACTCGCGGCTAGACCGCGCCCGCCCGGGAGACCGGAGGCGCGTTTCGACATTCGAAATCCCCTCACACCCGGAGTCCGTTCGTGACTGCTCTTGACCCGAATACGCTGCACCCTGTTCCTGCCGCCCCGTCCATGGCCTATCTCAAGCCGCTGGTCGCCGATCACCCCAAGATCGAGGCCGGGGACTACACCTATATCCATTCCTTCGACGACCCGGCGCGCTTTGCCGAACAGGTGAAATACGCCTTCGATTTCATCGATGACCGGCTGGTCATCGGCAAGTTCTGCTCCATCGCCCACGGGGCAAGCTTCGTCCTCAATGGCGGCAATCACTTTGCCGACCGCCTGTCGAGCTACCCCTTCCCCATTTTCGGCGACAGCTGGGGCACGCCCGATCCGGGGCCCTGGCCGAACAAGGGCGGAATCACCATCGGGCATGATGTCTGGATTGGCTGGGACGCGACCATCCTGCCCGGCGTCAGGGTCGGACATGGCGCGATCATCGCCGCCAAGGCGGTCGTCACCAGCGATGTCGAGCCCTACACGATTGTCGGCGGCAATCCGGCCAAACCGATCCGCAAACGCCTGCCCGAGGCCGACATCGCCCGCCTTCTGGCCCTCGCCTGGTGGGACTGGCCCGTCGACCACATCCGCGCCGCCGCCGACGCCCTGATGAAAGCCGATGTCGACGCTCTGGAAAGACTGGCGCCGGGACACTAGACTCTCCTCATGCTCCACCGCTTCTTCACCCATCTCCGCGCCGCCAAGATTCCTGTCACCACACGGGAATATCTCACCGTGCTGGAAGCGCTGCACAAGGGCGCGATCGAGCCGGACATCTCGCATTTCTACTCGGTGAGCCGGGCCGCTCTGGTCAAGGACGAGAAGAATTTCGACAAGTTCGACCAGGTCTTTGCCCATGTCTTCAAAGGCGTGGAAACACTGGGTGAGCTGTTCGGTGAGGAAGAGATTCCGCAGGACTGGCTGGAGGCCATGCTCCAGCGCATGCTTTCCGAAGAAGAGATGGCAGAGCTCAAGGCCCTGCCCTTCGACGAGCTCATGGAGACGCTGAAGAAGCGCCTCGAGGAGCAGGAGAAGCGCCACGAGGGCGGAAACAAGTGGATCGGCACGGGCGGTACCAGCCCCTATGGGCATTCCGGCTATAACCCCGCCGGTGTTCGCATTGGCGGTCAAAGCCAGCACAAGAAGGCCGTGAAGGTGTGGGAACAGCGTCGCTATCAGGATCTCGACGGGGATCGCGAGCTGGGGACGCGCAATCTCAAGGTCGCGCTGCGCCGCCTGCGCAAGTTCGCCCGCGATGGCGCCCAGGAGGAGCTCGATCTCGACGGCACGATCGGCGCGACTGCCAAGCAGGGCTGGCTCGACGTCATCATGCGCCCGGAGCGCCGCAATGCGATCAAGGTGATGGCGCTGTTCGATGTCGGCGGTTCGATGGATCCCTATGTCCACATGTGCGAGGAGCTGTTTTCCGCCGCACGTTCCACCTTCAAGAACCTGGAATATTTCTACTTCCACAACTGCCCCTATGAGGGGATGTGGCGGACCAATCTGCGCCGCCGCGCCGAGACCGTGTCGACCTTCGACATGATGCACAAATACCCGCACGACTGGAAAGTCATCATCGTCGGCGACGCCTCCATGGCGCCCTACGAGATCACCCATGCCGGCGGGTCGGTGGAACACTGGAACGAGGAAGCCGGTTCGGTCTGGCTGAAGCGGCTGGTCAATACCTGGCCCGACCTCGTCTGGCTCAATCCGCAGCCGGAGAAGTGGTGGGACTATTCCCAGTCCACGCGCATCATCCAGGACATTATCGGCCCGCATCGCATGTTCGGCCTGACCCTGGAGGGCGTCGACGCAGCGATGAAGGAGCTGGGGCGCTAGGTCCGGCTCGCTAGATCAGCGGTGTGACCCGACCGTCATTGACGTCGAGATCCAGGGCATCCTCGATCCGGTGCACCCAGGCTTTCACATTCAGGAACTCATCGAGATCGAACCCGCCCTCATCGGCGACACGGGTGTAGGCGACCAGCGAAATATCCGCGAGGGTCATCCGGTCGGTGACGATGAAGTCGCGGGAGAGCAGGCGCATTTCCATCACGCCCAGGGCGCGACGCCCCTTCGCCATCAGCACCGGGTCCATCTCGTCCTCCGGCATTTGAGCAAAGGCTTTCTGGAACCGGCGTACGGCGATGAAGGGTTCATGGGAATACTGCTCCCAGAACATCCATTCGAGCATTTTGGCGACGTCGAAACTGTCCTCGGGAATCAGGCCCGAGCCCTCAGCGAGATGGAAGATGATGGCGTTGGACTGCGCGAGAATACGGCCATCCTGCCGGATCAGGCACGGCACCTGGCCCGCCGGGTTGATGGCGAGGAAGTCCTCCGTCCGGGTCTCCCCCTTGAGCACATCCACGTCCTGCCAGTCATAGACCAGGCCGAGATGGTCGGCGGTCCACTTCACCTTCAGGCAGTTCCCGCTTTTCTGATCGCCGTAAATGCGGACGGGATCGGTCATGTATCTCTCCATCGCTCTCGGGCGCAGCATAGAGATTCCCGCGCCGGGGTCGATGGAAATCGGCGACGGCGCCGGGCGTGACAGCTTGCCGCTTGGGCTGTCGCGAGGCTCCGCCTATAAGACGGGTATCCGCCGCTTCGCGCGGCTTCCGGATGAGAGACCCCATGACCAGCGTGACCCGTGACCGAGTGCTTGCCCCGCAGGATTGCCAGACCATGGCCGAGGTGCGCGAGGGCGTCGACGCGCTCGACCGCCAGCTGGTCGCACTGATCGCCGAGCGCTCGCGCTACATGGAAGCCGCGGCGCGGATCAAGCCGTCACGTGAGGTCGTCCGGGACGAGTGGCGCATTGAGGACGTGGTCTCGAAGGTGAAGGCCGAGGCCGACCGCATCGGCCTCACGACCGACATCGCCGAGCCGGTCTGGCGCGAACTCATCGAACGCTCCATCGCCTACGAACTGAAAGTCTGGGACGCGACACGGGACTGACCCCCCTCTCGCATTGAGCACGCAGGGGCCGTCAGTCTTTTCTGAACCCGCTAGCCTGCCAGCCCGCCAAAAGCCTGGCGCGTATCATCCACGCAGTGCTGCAACTTCACCCGCGCGCCGGGCCAGGCGATATCCGGGAGTTCCTCGGCCTCATCACACAGATCGCCGAGCGCGAAAGCGCCGACACCGCGGGCCGATCCCTTGAGCGTGTGAACCGCCGTCCGCCAGTCTGACCGCTCACGGGCGATCTTCATCAAGCCAAGACAGCGCTCGGCCTGGTCCAGCATCAGCCCGATCAGCTCGCGCTGGAGTTCGACGTCATCGCCCGTATAGCGCTCGAGATGCGCGAGATCGAAGAGCGGGGCTTCGGCAGGTGTAGGATCAGCAACCATGACGTCCCAGTATCACGGCGCCTCTTAACAGCGCGCTTAAGTCTTCGCGACACTTCGGTGAAATCGTCATCAAGGTGAATTTTTCGTTCAGTTTCGCGTCAGGTGGGAAATTTTACGCTATGCTTTCGCCAACTCGATTTTCAGGGAGACGATCATCATGCGCCGCACTCTGCTTGCTATCCTGTCAGGCGCGCTCATCCTGACCATCCCTGCGGCGGCGCAAGCCGCGGCGGCCACAGATGCCCGCGCCGTTCCGGCGACCTCCGAGATGACCAAGGCGGATGGCGCAAAATCGCATCCGCGACGGCATGGCTACGGGGATCGCTACCACCGCCCGCATCCGCGCTATTACGACCGCGGTCGCTATGGCCGGGGGTATTACGGTGAGAGCCGCTACCAGCGCGGACGCTGCTGGCGCGAGGAACGACAGAGCTATTATCGCGGTCGTCCGGCCCTGATTTCCGTCCAGCTCTGCCGCGGTCGCTATGGCGGTGTCTACGTCGTCGAAGGCTCGGCCCGTCTGATCCGTTACGTTCGTCACCGCCGCTACTAGTTTTCTTGCCCAGCTGGTGAATTGACCTAATATCCCCTCCGAAGCGAATTCGGAGGGGATCTCGTCATGTCTCGCACACTGTTTGCCGCATCGGCCATGCTCGGCCTCGCGCTCACCGCCTGCTCCCAGGCTGAAGACAGCACGATGGTCGCGACTGCCGAGGCCGAGCCAGCTGGCCCGGTCCAGATCGCCATCGACGAATGGAATGTTGCCTGGGATGGTCGCCCGCGCGACCCGTACACACTGGACGGCGACACGGTCTGGTTTGTCGGTCAGGCGAACTCCTACATCGCCCGCCTGGACGTTGCGTCCGGCGAAATGGAGCGGATCGATCTGCGTGAAGGCGCCGGTCCGCACAATCTCATTCTCAACCCCGACGGAGATGTCTGGTACGCCGGCAACCGGGACGCCCATATCGGCTTCTATGATGTCGACGCTGGACGCTTCAGCTATGTCGACACGCCGCGCGATATCGCCCGGGATCCGCACACCCTCATCATGGATGCGGCGGGTGATATCTGGTTCTCCAGCCAGCAGGCCAATGCAATCGGTCGCCTCACCGTGGAAACCGGCGAACTCGACCTGCTGACCGTACCGACGGACAGGTCTCGCCCCTACGGAATCAAGATCGCCCCGGACGGCATGATCTAGGTCGCCCTCTTCGGCACCAACAAGCTCGCCTCGGTCGACCCGGAAACGCTGGAGCTCACCGAATATGATCTTCCGCACACGGACGCCCGGCCGCGACGCCTGGGCATCACCTCGGACGGGATGATCTGGTATGGCGATTATGCCCGCGGCTATCTCGGCCGCCTCGACCCGGCCGGCGGCACGGTCACCGAGTGGGCGATGCCCTCCGGCGAGAATGCCCGCCCCTATGCCTTCGCCACGGATGGCCAGGACCGGATCTGGTTCGTGGAAACCGGTGTGGACCCCAACTACTTCGTCGGTTTCGACCCGCGGACGGAGGAGTTTTTCTCCATCACCGGCATCCCCTCCGGCGGCGGGGTTGTCCGGCACATGCAATACCTGCCGGAGCGCGAGGAAATCTGGTTCGGCTCGGACATGGGAACGATCGGACGCGCGCGCATCGACTAGGCCTGCCCGATATTCGGGCAAGCCGGAATACGCTTGTTTATCACGCGAATTTCACTTCCCTTCTGCACCCTCGCATTGCATGATCCTGTTTCTTCGGGGGTGTGGGAACTCTCGGGCCTTGTTGGGGGAACGAGGCAGTGTTTCAGGGGGGCGCGATCACGGATCGCTCTGGAACGTTGCGCGTGCCTCACTAATGCCCTGTTCGTCTGGCTCACTCCCGCTCTGTGGAAGCATGCGGCATGTGGGTGCGTAAATGAGCCTTTTAGCAGCAGCAGTCTTGGGACAAGCGCTCGGCGTTGCTCAATGGGACTTCTTCCGTCCCCGCAATGAGTGCCGTCAGGACCCGGACAGTTTTGAATGCTTCTGCGAAAACTCGCCGTCTCACCGGGTCTGCCGCTCGCACTATTTTGACCTCGACGTCGATGACCAGGACTGGGTCTGCTACCGCTTCCCGGACTATCGCTGGTGTCCGGGCGAAGCACCGCCTCCGGTCTACAGCTATTTCAGCGCCGTGGTGGATTACGGTTCGCCGCAATGGCAGCTGGAACTCTACTACACCAATTACGGACGCAGCCCGGCCGAACTCGAGGAATGCGCTGTCACCGTTGTCTCGCAACGGGGACGATTTCCTCTGAACCGGCGGATCGTGTTCGAGTCAGAGAACCCCTTCGTCATGTATCGCAGCCAGTTCGGCTCGCCACCGCTGGGCTCTCCGCGCTACGTCAATCGCCTGCGCATCGAGTGTCGCCTGGCCGGCACGGGCGAAGTGATCCGGGAAACGCTGGAAGTCGATTCGAGCGATCTGGAAAACCAGCGCTGGGCGACCCTCAGATAAACGAACGCCCGGATCGGGGGGAGTGATCCGGGCGCTCTGCTCTACAAGGCGACATCAAGGGGGGAGAGATCAGCCTGCCTTGCGAACTTCGTTGAGGAAGGTTTCCACAACCTGGTTGAGGCGTTCCGTCCGCTCCGTGACCGACCGGACCGAGCTGAGAACGTCCTCGGACGCTTCGCCGGTCTGCTTGGCCGAACGGGACACACTATCGACATTGTCGGATACGGACCGTGCGCTCGTGGCGGCGTGAGACACGGCGCTGGAGATTTCGCGGGTCGAGGCGCTCTGCTCTTCCGCCGCCGCAGCGATCGCGGAGGACGCCCGGCTGATTTCGGCGACCGCCTGGGTCACGTCAGCAATCGACGAGGAAGACGACGCCGCCGCATCCTGGATCGCCTGGATCTGGGCGCGGATATCGTCCGTGGCCTTCGCGGTCTGGGCGGCCAGCGACTTCACCTCAGAGGCCACGACCGCAAAGCCCTTGCCAGCCTCGCCGGCGCGCGCCGCCTCGATGGTGGCGTTCAGGGCGAGCAGGTTGGTCTGCTCGGAGATATCATTGATGAGCTGAACGACCTGACCGATTTCCTGGGCCGCCGCGCCGAGATTGTCGACCACGCCCTGAACTGCCTTGGAGCGTTCATCGGCCTGGATCGCCATGTCGGACGAGCCCTGGATCTGAGTGGTGACTTCCTGGATGGACGCCGTCAGCTCTTCGGCAGCCGCCGCCACGCTCTCCACATTCGCAGACGCTTCACCGGCCGCGGAGGCCATCTGGCCGCTCATGGACGAGCCTTCTGATGCCGCGTGGGAGAGCTGCTCGGAGATGGCGGACATGGACGAACAGGCTTCAGCAACTTCGCTGAGCAGGGTCATCACGTCGGTATCGAAATCCTTGGCCAGCTCATTGACCCGCTGGGCACGCGCTTCATTGGCCTGCGCCTGATCACGCTGCTCCTTCTCGAGTTCCTCTGCCTTGAGCGCGTTCTCGCGGAAACGCTTGAGGCTCTCGACCACAGCACCGAGTTCATCGCTACGCTCGAGCGCCTCGATATCGAGGGAGTAATCACCATTCGCCAGCGTCTCGGTGGCCTGGGCAATCCCGGTCACCGACCGTGCAATACGGCGTCCATACAGAAGGGAAATCGACATCAGGCCAATCGCGACGACGATGGTAACGCCGATGAAGGTCATGATGGACGTGCCGGCAGCCGCCTGGGCGGACTCCATGTCTTCGCGGGCCAGGGCGGACGCGTGGTCCGCAATCTCGGCGAGATCCGAATTGAGTTCGTTGAACACATCGTCAAACGGCGCCAGGAAAGCGACCGAGCTCGCAAAATCGAGCTCCAGCATCTGGCCAACGAAGTCGAGTGCGTCCTTGTAGAGGGAGAGCTGCTCCACCAGGGCGTCGAGTGTTTCTTCACGACCGGCAAGGACCGGGCTGTCGCGCAGGCCGTCGATATCAGCGGAGATCGCGTCCACTTCGGCCGCGACCGCTTCGAACTCGGTCATCACGTCCACCGGCTGCCCCGCCGCCTGACGCGTGACGATCTGCAGGACGTCGGCATTGACGGTTTCGAGCTGGGCCTGAAGCCCGGTGATCTCCACGCCGGTCGCCATTTCGGCAACGACATTTTCCTGCGTCGTGGACGCCGACATGAGCGAAGTCGCCCCCAACGTCGCAACGCCGATCAAAGCGATAATCGCCATGACAGGTGCCACGGCGAAGGATTGAGCAATCGTCAGTTTGAAGAGGGACATTCCCTTGCCCATGGTGATCTCCAATTCCCGGTTTCCGGTTCACTTCACCGGGAGTCGTTGAAAACGTGGTTAACGCCCCGGCTACAGCCTGCAGCCGGGGCGTTATAATTTATGCCCTAGCGACGAACCCGCAGGGTCGCCCAGGTCACGGCTTCATTCTCGTAGTTCACATTGACCACTTCGCCATTGCCGAAGTTGATGTTCTGTGCGCTGACCGAGAATTCCACATTGTCGGTGAAGGCCCAGCCACCGTGCAGGGAGATCGCCATCTGATCATCGATATCCATGCGGCTGATCGTGCCGAATTCCGGCTGGATCGGGCTATCGATACCCGAGACGTAGTTGACGAAAGCATCAGCGGTAAATCGACCTTCGCTCCAGCCAAGGTGGGCATTGATGATGCGCTCCGGCGTTACGCCTTCAAAGTCCTGCGAGGTCTGCAGCGGGAAGACCGCAAGGTCGTCACTGACGGACTGATGGGTATAGTTGATATCCCAGTCCCAGTTCTCGCCAGCTTCCCCGGCCAGGGTGATCTCGGCACCGGTGACGGTGGTGTCGCCGCGATTGTCGAACAGGAGGGTCGGAACATTGGAGGTCGGCGGGAGAATATCGGGGAAGAGACCGAAGATGCCGCGAACGTCCTGGGTATCATTGTAGAACACCGCACCGCGGAAGCTAATGCCGTTGGAGAAGTCGCGGTCGTAGGCGATCTCGTAATTGGTCACGATCGAGGTATCGATATCCGGGTTACCGGAGACGGCCAGCGGAATACCGCCCACCGTCACCACCGTGGTGAAGCCGATGTCGAACATGGTCGGCGCCTGGACACCGCGACCGGCCATGAAGCGCACAGCGCCACCGGAAGACGGACGCCAGACCAGCGCGGCGTTGTAGGAAAACTCCTCGTAGGACACGGAATAGTCCGACTGGGAGAACGGGTAGAAAAAGGCATCCGGGGAACCGTCACGGCTCCAGTCCACGCTGTCGAAACGCCCCGCCAGGGTCAGGTCCATCGCGTTCGAGAACTTGTGGTTCCACATGGCGGAGAAGGCCGTGCTCTCATAACCGAAATCGCCATAGCCCGGATCCGGGAAGGACGCCGTATTGCCTTCGCGATACTCGACAGAGAAGCGGACCGTGTCGTTCGTGCCAATCTTGAAGAGATCCTCGGCACGGAAGGCGGTCAGCTCGGCGCTGAGCGGACCGAAATCATAGCTGATCTCGGACTCGTTGCGATAGCCGGACAGGGTGATGAAACCCCATTCCGTATCGGCCTCCACATCGACCTTGAAGGAGTTCAGATCGTAGAGCGAACGCGTCGCGTAGAAGATCGAGGTCAGCTCGTTCTGTGCCACTTCCGACAGGGTGTATTCCGCCGTCACCGAGACTTTGTCGGTCACGTTGAAGCGGGCTTCCAGCGCACCCGTCTCACGGGAATAGGCCTGGCCGGAAAGCCCCACGGCATACGTGTTTGCCGCGACCGGCTCCAGCTCGTCAGCCTCGCCATCGGCGTAGGAGAAGCGAACGGAGAAGGCATCATTGAACGCATGGGCGGCCACGAGGGAGACATTGTGATTGCCCTGTGACCCCGCCGTCGCGCTGGCCTCGGCATAGTTACCGTGCTGCGGGTTGCGGGTGATGATGTTGACCACGCCGGGCACCGCGTTAAAGCCGTACAGCGCCGACTGGGCACCTTTCACAACCTCGATCTGCTGGATCTCTTCCAGCTGGACCGGAATGGTTGACCAGGCCGTGTAGCCATAGCTGTCGAGATAGACTTCACGGCCGTTCACCAGCACCAGAAGGCGCGGGGTGAAACCCGTCGCGGCGCCGCGGATCGACACCTGGCCATCGCCATAGCTGTAGCGGTTGAAATTGACACCGGCATAGTGACGCAGCAGTCCCGGAATGTCGTATTCCGGTGCGCGCTGGATGTCTTCGCGTGTGATGATGACCATGGTGGCCGGGACATCGGAGGCACGTTGCGGCGCGCCGGTGGCACCGGCGGTTACCGGCTCACCGAAGAGACCGGAGAGAGAGTCATAGTCCAGCGTCTGAGCTGAGACCGGACCGCAAATGGCTGCGGAGACAGCAATCGCGGAGAGACCGTAAAGGGCGTTGCGGAGTTTCATTGTCTTATCCTGTGCTCAAGCTGGGCTTAAATTTCTTCAATCATCATCGCGAAGGCCGCCGCGAAGGAGACCGAGGCAGACGATGCATTGGCGCGATTGACGACGATGCGAACCGAGGGCGCGCTCTGCACGCCCATCACGCAACCGCCGCTCTGGACGCAGCCCATATCTGTTGAAACGGACATCGCTCCGGCGCTATTGGCAGCGCTGGCGACGGCAGCGTCCCCTGCCGTGCCGCCGAGCAGGACAGCCGCATCGGCGCCGCTCAGGCCAGAGAGGTCAGAAGAAGAAACGAGGCGACCATTGAGCGTCACGCGACCGGCACTCAGACCGCCCGACATTGAGGAGGCGAGCGCCTGGGCTTCGGCTTCGCTGCCGGCGTCGTAGACAATGGCGACCGTGCGGTCCGAACCGCTGGCGCCGTCGACGAAGCTGAGAGCGCGACCGATGACTTCGAGGTCACGCGTCGTGGTTTCTGCAGAAACCGGCGCTGCAATCGCAGCACCAGCAAGCGCAGCGAGGAGGAGTTTGCGCATGGGAGTGTCCCCTTGATTGTGAGCGGGAAGAGCATTCCCGTTTGCGGATCACTGCCCGTTTAGAGCGAGAGGATTAACCCTGTCTTTCCCTTGGGTAATAGGATATTACCTTTCACATTCAGCAGGTTATATCATATAACCAACCCCTGAATTAGTCGGATCAAACATACAACCTATCGCTGTTTGCTGCCGTTTTTCCTTGTGCCACAAGGCCTCCCGAGGGCCGGAAGCGATTCTCCCGGGGGTTTCAATTTAACCTTGACCGGCCCACGAAATGCAGTCGCATTACTCTATGGAATCCAAGTCCAGCCCCAGAATGACCGGCCTGACGATTGCCCTGCTGTTACTGTCCAGCCTGCTGCTGCCGCTCGGTCTCGTATTGCCGGCCCTGCAGACCACGCAGTTCGCGTTCTGGAGTGGTGAGCACAGTATTCTGGGCTTCGGATGGGCACTTTTCGCCGGAGAGGAATACGCGCTGGCCGCGATCGTCTGGATCTTCTCCCTCGCCTTCCCGATCACCAAACTGGTCTGGATGTGGCGCCTCACCGGCCGCGACGCCACGAGCAGCACGGCCGCCCTCCAGCGGCTCGAATTCCTCGGAAAATGGTCGATGGCCGATGTTCTCGTGGTCGCCCTGATCGTCTTCAGCGCGCGCGGCAGCGCCGTCTTTGCAGCCGAACCCGCCATCGGGCTATACGCCTTTACCGCTTCGATCCTCCTGGCGATGCTCGCCTCAGGCCGGATCAAGCGACATTTCGAGGCTCGACCTCAGGACTGATCGAGCATGGTCTGGGCGCGGGCACGAATGCGGTCGAGCAAGCGTGCAAGCGTCGCCCTTTCCTCCGCCGAAAATCCCTCCAGCAGGCGCGCCTCCGCGTCCAGCGCGATCGGAGAAATATCCGCGTAGACCGCCTCGCCGTCCGGCGTCAGCTTCAGCAGGCTGGAGCGCCGGTCCGACGCGTGATCGAAGCGTGCGATCAGTCCTCGCTCCACCAGCGCTTTCACAGCGCGGGAGACGGCGACCTTGTCCATGGCAGCGCTGTCCGCCAGGTCCTGTGCCGTCGACGGCTCTCCCTCGCCGAGGATGGCGATGACCCGCCACTCCCAGATCGACAGACCGAAACGGGCCCGGTAGGCGCGCGCGACCATCCGGCTTACCCGGTTCGAGGTAATCGCCAGGCGGTAGGGAAGGAAGTCCTGCAGGCGCAGGGTTTCGGCAGAAGAGGACGGCTTGCTCATCCGCTAGTCGTGCCGTAAGCCGCTGGGAAGAACAAGTCCCGCCCCTCTCCTTTGGAAAGGCCTTTCCATGAGTGATTTTATCGCCCTGCCCCCTCGCCCGCGCCTCGCCATGGACGGCAGCGAGCTGCGCTTCCCCGTGCGCCGCATCTTCTGCATCGGTCGCAACTATGCCGACCACGCAGCAGAGATGGGTGAGAAGGCCGAGGCCCTCTTCTTCATGAAGCCCGCCGAGGCGGTGACGCAGGCGGACGTCGTGCCCTTCCCGAAAGCGACTGAGAATCTCCACCATGAGGTCGAAATGGTCGTGGCGCTGGGTGACGGCGGCAAACCGGTCGCGGCCGGTATCGGCATCGATCTGACGCGTCGCGATGTGCAGTCGCGGATGAAGGACAGGCGCGCGCCCTGGGAAACCGCCAAGGCCTTCGAAGGCTCTGCGCCCATCGGCCTTCTGAAAGCGGGTCCGCCGCCTGCCTCCGGCCGGATCACGCTTCGCGTCAATGGCGAGATCCGCCAGGACGGCGACCTCTCCCAGATGCTGCTGGGTCTGGAGGACATCCTCGACGCGCTCGGCACAAATTTCGAACCGGGGCCGGGCGATCTGGTCTTCACCGGCACGCCCGCGGGGGTCAGCGCGGTGAAGCCGGGCGACCGGATTGAAGCGCACATCGACGGCCTGCCGCCGCTCAGCCTCACCTTTGGAGAGTGATCCATGACCACGCTGTACGGATACTGGCGCTCCAGCGCTGCCTACCGCCTCCGGATTGCGCTCAACATCAAGGGCGTCGCCTATGACCAGGTCTCGATCAATCTGAAGGATGGCGAACAGCGCGAACCGGCCTGGCTCGCGCGCCAGCCGCAGGGCCTCGTTCCCCTGCTCGAACACGGGGATGCCAGCCTGGTCCAGTCACCGGCCATCCTCGAATGGATCGAGGAAACCTGGCCGGAGCCGGCCCTGCTCCCCGCCACCCCGGCCGAGCGTGCGCGCGTGCGCGGATGGGCGGCGGTGATCGCCTGCGACATCCACCCGGTACAGAATCTGCGTGTGCTGAAGGCCGCGGCCAGCCTGGACGGCACGGGCCTCGACGGCATGAAGGCCTGGGCCCAGCGCTGGATCGGTCCCGGTCTGGAATCCCTGGAAGCACTGGTCGCGGATCATCCGCGCTCCGGACCCTTCCTGTTCGGCGAGCAGCCGGGGATGAGCGAAGTCTACCTCATTCCCCAGCTTTATAATGCCCGCCGGTGGGGCGTGGACCTGTCCAGCTGCCCCACGCTTCTGGCGGCGGATGAAGCGGCCCGGGCCCTGCCCGCCTTCGAACAGGCCGCGCCGGAAAACCAGCCGGACGCCGAGGTCTAGCCGCGCGCTTCCCAGAACATGTTGACGATCTGCCAGCGATCATTGAGCCGCTGAAGCAGGACCCACTCGGTACGGTCCGCCGCATCGATACGGGCAGCTGCCGTGCGCTGGGTCGCTTCGAAGACTGTCACCTCGGAGGCCTGCATGGCGGCTTCACCCGCCGCCAATTCGTGCTGAATCGTCTCGAGGGTTTCCTGGTAGAGATACTCCCGAGGCTCATCGCGCACGACGTGACGACGATCCGCATTCGGGTAGATCGTTGAGCGGACCGCATCGTAATCGCGCTGGTCCCACCCTTCAGCATAGGTCCGGACAACTTCCGCGACCGACGCCATGTCGGCATCCCGGTTCGGGTTCTCAATCAGGTCATACGCACCATAGGCACAGTTCACCAAAACCCATTCGCCGTTGATCCGGGTTCCGAGAAAAATGTCGTACCAGTCCGTATCCGCGGTCAGCTGAAACACACCGACATTTTCGACACTGTCGAAAAAATCGACGCCCACCGTCGAATGCTCAACGCTAAGCCGGTTATCATAGTTATAGACAACACCAAGCACTTCGAGCGTCCCTGGCGGCAGCTCCTCCGTGATGTCCCTGCCACTGCGAAAGGCATTCGGGATGACCCCGATCTTGGACAACTCCGGATGAACGACCGAAAGGACCATTTCCGGATTGCGCGCATAGAATCCGCGAGCAAAGGTTTCCGCCATTGGCGTCAATGCCGCCTCGGTCGCCGCATTCTCCGCCGTGGCAGTCGGCACCACGGCCAACCCCGCCACTACTCCCAATATCCACTGACGCATTTTCCCCTCCCACGGTTGATTACGTGCGGGGAAGGTTTACCGGATCGTTCGCGGCAAGCCGCGTTTCGGTTCGGTTAGAGACCTCACACTAATGTGAGCTTCGTCGCCAGGGCTGCTTCTTGCCGTAAGTCAGCGTCCGCCAGACCCACTCCATGGGACCGAAGCGATAGCGCGACAGCCAGAGGGGCGACCAGACGAGTTGCAGCGCCCAGACGGCGACGACAATCATCGCCTGCCCCATTCGGTCGACTTCACCGAACAGGCCCAGCCCCGGGAAGCCGACAAAGATGAAGGTCATGATGAGCGTCTGGCTGAGATAATTGGTGAAAGCCATGCGACCGACATTCGCCAGCATGGATGTCAGGCTTTTCAGCAAACCCGACTGGCACAGCAGCATCACCCCGGCCGCGTATCCGAAGGCCAGGATCAAGCTCCCGACATACTCTGCCAGCGTCGCCTTCCAGGTTTCCGTCGGGGCGAAGTCATGGGCGAGCAGATGCGTGGCCTGCCAGCCGCAGAGCAGCAAACCGAGCGGAAGGGCGATACCGGCTGCCAGCAGGTAGCGCTGTCGCGACCATCCGAGGGTTAGAAAGCCCGAGCGGAACGCCGCCATGCCCAGCAGCATCACACCGACAATACGGCCCGAGAAAAAGACCAGCTGCATCAGCTCGAAAATGATTGCGGTCGATGAGTTGTAGGCCAGACGGTCGAGGAAGCCGGCCTGGTAGAGGGCGGTGAGTTCGACGATGCGTTCCGGGGTGAAACCCATGGCCGCGGCGCCGGAGGCTGTTTCACCGAGCAAGGCACCGATCGCGCTTCCCCCCACCATGAGCAAACCGGTAAAGGCCAGCAGACCGAAACCCAGGCCGAGCAAGCCGCCCACGCTCATCCGCCGGGCTGTCACGACCACCATGCCCGCCAGCGCATAGGGCACGAGAATGTCGCCATACCAGAAGATGTGCGCATGGATCAGACCGAAGAGGAGCAGCCAGAGCATGCGACGCCAGTGCCGCTTGTGCACAGCCTCCCCGGTTCCCAGCATGAGGATGATCCCCGCACCGAAGAGCGCCGAGAAAATCGTGATAAACTTGAAGGTGAAGAATGTCTTGGTGATCCACCAGACAGCGCGATTGCCGAACTGCGACAGGTCTCCCTGAACATAGGGATAATCCGCCGCCACGTAGAGCATGGCAAAAAATTGGACATTCACCATCAGGATACCGAAGACGGCGAGGCCGCGCAGCGTGTCCAGGCTTTCAAAACGGGTGGCGCGCGGCGCTGATGGCATGAAATTCCCTCCTCAGGCGTCTTTGCCCTGAATCGGCCCCAATCTTACAAAGATTTCACGCATCGCAAGCGCTTCTTCATTGTATCTTCTGACGGCTATCGCCATAGAGCAACAGCAGATTTACCGCATCGAGGGACCGTAGCGGATCATGACCGACATCATCGCATCCATCGTGGAATGGTTCGCCATCATGACGATGTCACTCGTCGGGATCGAGTATGAGCCCCCGCGTGCCTGTCCGCCCGCCGCTCCGGCGGAATACCGCGAAGCCGTCTTCAGCGGATCCTTCGAGATGGTGTCGTCCGATGCCCTGGCCGCCAATTGCACGAACACGGTGGACTATCGCCCCCACGATATCCCGCTCCTCGTAGAGCGTGAACGCATCTACAAGAGCTGATTACGCCGGATTTTCCGCGAACTCTCCGCTTCAAATCCCCATTTTGCATAGTTTATCTGTGTCTAACCCGCGCCAAAGGGCGTATGCTCGTTATACATTGATTAACGTATGGCCCTTCGCCCCTGAGCTGCGCTGAAGAATTCGCGCGCCACGGGCAATGCGAGCGACCCAATGACTGAAAATATGCAAGAAAATTCAACGCGTTTGGCTGAACTGGAACTTCTGCCGGATGCCGCCGACGCGCCTCTCGCCGCGACGCAATCCCGCGCGCGTGCCGACGAATCGGAACGCGACCCCGACGGCGGCGATTACCGCGCCTCCCGTCGTCCCGGCGCCTGGCTGGTCTGGATGGGCAACACCTTCGCCCTGCTCTGGGTTGGCGGCGCTGCCGCTTTCCTCTGGGGGTTCCTCGGCCTGCAATCGCTCGACGCGCTGACCCAGTTCGGCTTTGGCCAGCTGACAGGCATGTCGGTCTTCGCGCTGGCCCCGGCCCTGCTCCTGATCACCGCCGGCCTGATGGGCCGCGAGATCGTTGCCAATGCCGACAATACCCGCCGTGTCGAGGCCGCACTGCGTCAACTGGCCCAGCCCTCCCGCCGTGCCGAGAGCGGCGTGCGCTCCCTGGCCGATGCTGTGTCGGGCGAAGTTGAACGGATCAATGCCGCCATGGACAGCGCCCTCGCCCGTCTCGCCGCCATGGAAGAAGTGATCAGCCACCATGCCGAGACGCTGGAGCAATCCGCGTCGGATGCCCGTGACCGCACGGAAGGTCTGCTGGGCGGCTTGCGCAAGGAACGCCTGCGCCTGAGCGAGGTCTCTGAGTCGCTGGACGACAAGGCGGCGCTCATCGCGGCGGCCATTTCCGACCAGTCCAAGATGGTGGCTGCCGCCGCCGAGCTGGCCGCCAGCCAGGCCAAGGAAACCGAGGAAAAAATCCTCGCCAGCGTCGACACGCTCAATGATGCCAGCACCAAGATTTCCGAGCGCGGCCAGCTGGTCAGCGCCAAGCTGGGTGACCGCACGGACGAGCTGCGCGAGATGTCCACCACGCTGAAGGAGCGCGCCGAAAGCCTCGACGCTGCCTACCTCAAGCACCGCGAACGCCTGTCCGAAGCCAGCGAGACCCTGCGTCAGGAGCAGGAGAAAATCGCTGCGGCCCTGGACTTCCACCGGGCTGAGCTGGACGTCATGACGAAGACTGCCCGCGATGGTGCTGACGCGCTCAACGCCGCGACGACAGATGGCGCGTCCGCTTTCCGCGAAGCCGTCGACAAGGCCCTGGAACGGTCCCGCGACTTTGCCGGGCATATCCGCAAGGAAACCGACTACGCGGCGCAGGAGCACGAAACCGCGCTCGCCCGTCTGGTCGCTGCCGCCCAGGAAGCCAAGCAGATTTCCGACGCGGCCATCGAGGCCATCGAGGCCCAGGCCGATGTGATCTCCGACAAGGTCGAACAGACCAACCAGACCGCCTTCGAAGCGGCCAAGCGGTCCGACCAGGCCTTTGAGCAGCGCCTCGCCGAAGCCGAGAAACTCACCAACCGGGCCTCCCAGGCGGCGGATGACGCCGCCGAGTCGGTCAAGCGTCGCCTCGAAGCCGTCATCGCCTCAGCCCGTGCCGAGACGCAGACTGTGGAACGCCAGATCGACCAGATGACCGAGCGGCTCGCCGAACTTCCGGTGATGGCGCGCGAGCGGGCGCAAGAGGCGACGGATACGCTGCGCCGGGGTCTGGAAGGTCTCAACGCTGCGTCACTGGCTGCCGCCGAGGAAGCCCAGGATATCGATGCGACCTTCCAGGCGCGCATCCGCCAGAACTACGAATTGCTGAGCGACTTCATGCTGCGCATGGGCTCTGTCGCCGGGGGACGTCGGGCTCCGGACCTCGCCCTCAACGAGATCCCTGCACCGCTGTCTCGCAAGCCGCGCGCCAAGGCCGATGATGACATCAGCACGTCCACCGACACCACGCCGACCGGCAAGGACAGCGATGACCTGGACGACATGCATCGTCCGCTGACCGGTCAGCCTGCCACGTTCGAGCCGGAGTTGCCGGAAGAGGTGAAGAAAGGAAACGCCTCTGCGCGTGCGGAAAACACTGTGGGCTTTCCGGAGCGCAATGCGAGTCCGTCATCAGACCGCGCTTCAGACCGGGCTCAAAGCTCGGGCAAGGAACCGGGCTGGCGCTGGAAGGACCTGCTCTCCACCATGCCGGCCGATACGGACGGCGCGGATGATGACGGACCGAAGCGCCGTTAGCGGTTCGCAGTCGCTCCGGTCCAGGCCGACATCTCGGTTGCAACCTGCGTCGATGCCTGATTGAAGGCATCGACAATGGCGCCGGCGCGGTTGGCGCGAGCGCGGACTTCGGCGGAGAACACTTCCGATGCCGCCAGATTCCGCCCGTCGCTCTCGACCAGACGCGCGGCAATTCGCACGCGAACCAGCGGCGCACGATCACTGCCCTGGTCATAGACCGCCTCGAATGCCCGCAAATCCGTACGCAGCTCATAGCTGCCGCGAATGGCGTCGGACGGACGAACCGGTTCGATCCCGTCTTCACCCGCGTGCAGCGTGTCCACGATCAGGCTTTGCAGGATCACTGTCGACGGCGCAATCCAGCGCGCGCCGGCCATGTAAGCCAGACGCCCCGGTTCGGTCTCGATCGCGATCTCGTCGCCGGACAAGCCTGCCGGCGCGACCGGACGCTCAACCGTGACAACCACCGCCTCCGGCATGGTCGCGTTCGCCCGCGGCTCCGGTGAGGACAGACGGTAGACGGCCACCGGCTCCACTTCCGGGAGCAGGGACACGCAACCGCTGAGCGTCAGCGCACCGAGCGCGATGGTGGTGTATTTGAGAAAACGGAACCGGCTCATTGCGGCACCTCCACGGTTTCACGCGGCGCGCCGGCAATGAAGGCGCCCGGATTGTTTTCGATTTCTGCCGCCACGCGCTCCAGGGACTCCGTGAGACGCTGGAGATTGGAGGCTGTACGGCTCAGGTCATTGAGGCCGGTTTCCGCGAAATTTTCGACCGCCGGGCTGACAGCCAGAACGAGGCTGTTGGTGTCCACGGCCGCCTGGTTGACCGCCATGGCCGCCAGTTGAGTTTCATTGACCGCCGGTGCGAGATCCGCAGCGAGGAAGACCTGGGCACTCTCGGAGAAGTCCTGCAGCGAGTTCGCGGCCGTCGAGATATCGATCGCCGCCTGGTCGATGCGTTGCAGGGCCGAGCGCGCGTCTGCGATCAGCGCATCTTCCTCGCTGAGACGGTCCGTGATCTCGCGGAGATTGGTCAGCGTCTCGGAGACTTCCTCGATATTGTCCTCATTGAGAAGTTCGGACAGGCGGATCAAGGCGATCTGTGCGGCGTCCAGCACGTCTTCGGATCCCTCCACGAGCCCCTCAAGCTGCGCCCGTCGCGCGAAGATGCGGGGCGGTGGACGGTTGGCCGGGCTTTGCAGGCGCTGGGCGTCCGGTGACCCGCCGGAAATCAGGATATAGGACAGGCCCGTCAGCCCCTGCGGTTCCAGCTGGGCGAAACTGTCCACGCGAACGGGCGTCTGCGCCAGCACGCGGATCCGCGCGATCACGCGGCTCTGCTCGTCCAGCCCCAGCTCGGTCACCTCGCCCACCTGAATACCGTTGAAGCGGACCTCGCCGCTCTCGCGCAGACCGCGGACCGGCCCGTCGAACACGATGTCGTAGAAGGCGTATTCCTCGTCAAAGGAGACTTTCGCCATCCACAGCGAGAAGAACACGCCGGCAATAATGAGACTGACGGCAAACAAGCCGACCAGGACGTGGTGTGCTTTGGTTTCCATCGTCTAGCTCTCCTTACCCGCCAGGGCCGCACGTCCGCGCGGACCATGGAAGTACTCTTGGATCCAGGGATGCGGATTTCGCATCAGGGCTTCAATCGGTGCCACGGCCTCGACCCGCTTGTCCGCCAGGACGGCGACACGGTCGCAAATGGCGTGAAGACTGTCGAGGTCGTGGGTAATCATCAGGACCGTCAGCCCGAGCGCCTGGGACAATTCCAGGATCAGGCTATCGAATTTAGCGGCGCCGATCGGGTCGAGCCCCGCCGTCGGCTCGTCCAGGAAAAGAATTTCCGGATCGAGCGCCAGCGCCCGCGCCAGGGCCGCGCGCTTGCGCATGCCGCCGGACAGTTCAGACGGGAATTTATCAGCCGCTTCGGGCGGCAGACCGGCCAGGCCGATCTTCATCCCGGCGATCTCTTCCATCAGCTCGAGCGGCATGGACACGTGCTCGCGCAGCGGCGCCATGACGTTCTCCAGCACGGTCAGCGAGGTGAAGAGGGCGCCATTCTGGAAGAGCACGCCCCAGCGCGCATTCACGTGCCGACGTTCCTCGCGTCCCATCTGGGAGAAGCGGCGCCCGTTGAGCTCGATATCGCCCTCGACCTCCTGGTTAAGGCCCAGAATGGTGTTCATCAGCACGGTCTTGCCCGTCCCGGACCCGCCGACGAGGCCGAGGATTTCCCCGCGCCGGATGTCGAGGTCGAGATTTTCGTGGATGACGTGGGTGCCGAATGCCGTCTTGAGCCCGCGCACCGAGATGAGGACGTCCTGCGTCATATCCCGAGCTCCAGATACATCATGGCGAAGAGGGCTTCGAGAATGATCACGGCGAAGATCGACTGCACGACCGACGCCGTCACGCGGCGCCCGAGCGATTCCACATCGCCCGTGACCTGCATGCCCTGGCGACAGCCGACGATCGCGACCACGAGGCCGAAGACCGGGGCCTTGGACATGCCCACCAGGAAGTGATCCCAGGGCAGTTCCTGATGAAAGCGCGCGATGAAGAGCGTCGGCGAGATATCCTGGGCAGACCAGGCGACCAGCATGCCACCAAACACACCGGCGATCATCGCGCCGAATGTGAGCAGCGGTGCCATCAGGGTACAGGCGATCACGCGCGGCAGGACGAGGACTTCGAACGGGTCGAGGCCCAGCACCCGCATGGCGTCGACTTCCTGCTGCATCTTCATCGCGCCGATCTGGGCGGTGAAGGCAGAATCCGATCGTCCCGCCAGCATGATTGCGGTAATCAGCACGCCGAATTCGCGCAGGACCGCGATCCCGACCAGTTCAACCGTGAAGACCGAGAAGCCCAGGCTTTGCAGCAGGTTCGCGCCCATATAGGCGACGACGGCGCCGATGAAGAAGGACAGGGTCGCCACGATGGGCATGGCGTTGACGCCGACCTCCTCCATCGCCCAGACCGTCGGGATGAGGCGCAGGCGGCTGGGCCGGAACAGGGTCGACAGACCGACCAGAATAGTCCGCCCCATGAAACCGAGCGTGTCGAGGATCTCCGACACCATCGACTCGAGCCCCTGGCCGATCCGACCCATCATCACGAAGAAGCCGAAGGGCCGCTCCTGCTCAAGCGCGATATTGGCCGCTCGCTCGCGAACTTCGTGTATGAGGCGTCGCGCGATGGCGTGGTCGCCGAGATAATGCGTGTCGGCATCCGGCGTTCGGCTCTCGCGCAGCGCCCGGCCGAGAATATAGGCGCCGGAGGTGTCGATCCGGCCGAGATGACTCAGATCCAGCACGAGGTCGCTGACCCGCGTGCGCGATTCGACATCGCGCATCGGCCGATCGACAGCGCCGATCGTTTCGACCGTCCAGTCCCCGTGTATTTCCACGATGGTTTTGCCCGCGTCTTCACGCAGAACCACCCTGGCGGGAACGACCGCAGGTTTGGTTTGACCCCTCATGCGAGCAAGCCTAGTCGATTTTTCCGCCCTGCGGGAGAGAAGAAACGCGGTGAAGTGCAATCGCTGCGATCAGGCCAACTGTCGAGGGAACAAGCATGATCGCGAACCCGCCAATCCCGGCCCAGGCGTAGAAATAGCCCGAGGCCGCCGAGGCGAGTGCCATAACCAATCCGCCCGACAGGGCAGAGTTCCCGGCCTGGACCGTTGCCGTGTAGCGCTCCGGCGTATTCTCCACGGCGAACCGCAGGAAACCGATATAGGTGGCCGCATAGGTCAGCGCGTGCAGCAGCTGCAGGCAGAACAGCAGGGGCAAGGGCGGCGCAAGGGCGGTCAGCCCCCAGCGCGCGATGGAGCCGATGGCCCCCAGCCCCAGCAATTGCGCAGGCGAAAGACGTCCCAGAATGCCCTTCCCCGACCACCACAGGAAGGCGATCTCGATCATCACACCCGTGGCCCAGAGCGATCCGATGGTGAACTGGGAGAAGCCTTGTTCCCGCCAGGCAATCGCCGAGAAATAATAGTAGAATCCGTGAGCGCCCTGGATGCAGGCACTGGCCAGCAAGGCCCAGCCGAAGGGCCCGCGGATCATCCGGGCCAGCTGCACCCAGTCGATGGCCGGCCCGGTTTGCGCCCCCGCTGTCACGCCCTTGGGAAGCGTCAGGGCCGTGAGAGCGATAAAGACGGCACCGGTCGCCACGAAGATCATGACACTCTCCGGCCCGGTCAGGTCGAGGATCGCGCCGACGGCGAAATTGGCGAGGATGAAGGCGGCCGAGCCCAGGGCCCGCACCGGTCCAAAGGGGATTTGTCCGGCCCGCGATTCGCGCATCGCAAACGCATCGGCAATCGGGATTTGTCCGAAATGGCTGGCCGACGCCAGGAAAGCCAGAATGAGCAGCGGCCAGGGCGAGCTGACCGGCAGGTGCATGGCGAAAGCGACCAGGGCCGTCAGGGCGAGCCCGAAGAGCGGCGTTCGCTGGTATTGCGCCCGATCCGACCATTGAGCGCCCAGCGGCGAGACGAGGAAACGGCCCGCATAGCCGGCCGCTCCGATCCAGCCAATCCATTCGGCGGACACACCGCGCCCCTCCAGCCAGACCGGGAAATAGGGCAGGAAAGCCCCGAGGGTCAGGTAGAAAGCGCCGAAATAGGCGGTAAAACGGAGAGCTTGAGCGTTCATGAGCGTGGCGTCCTAACGGGCTGCCCTTACCGTTTCGTGACGGCGCTGCATAGGCATCATGCGCTTGGCGAACAGCGTTCACTTGTTTAGGTTCCCGCGAAACCCTTTCTGAGCCTGCCGGATGACTCTCACTGACACTGCAATCCACGGCGACGCGACCCAGCCCGCCCCTTCGCTCGTGCGCCCCTTGCGCGTGCTGGTCACCGGATACCGGTCGCATCCGCATGTCGGGGGACAAGGCGTGTATATCCGCGAGCTGACCTCGGCCCTGAAGGCCCTGGGTCACACGGTCACCGTCGCCTCCGGCCCGCCCTACCCGGAGCTGGAAGACGGGATCGAGCTGATCGAACTCCCTTCACTCGACCTCTTCGCCGAGGACAACGCGTTTCTCGCCCTGCGCCCCCACCATCTCAATTCCTGGGCGGACCTGTCGGAATGGCTGGCCCATAATTCCGGAGCGTTCGGAGAGCTCTACGCCTTTGCCCGCCGGCTCGATAGCTTTCTGGAAGACGCGGCCGACGAGTTTGATGTCGTCCACGACAACCAGACCCTGGCGACACCCTTCCTGCGCATCGACAAGCGCATCCCGGTCATCACCACCCTCCACCACCCGATCGCCATTGACCGCGACTACGCCGTGGCCGCGGGACGGAAATGGTGGGAGAAACTGCTCTCCCGCCGCTGGTATAATTTCGTCGAGATGCAGGCCCGCACCAGCCGCAAGCTGACGCGCATGCTGGCAGTCTCCGAAGCCGCCCGCGACAGCCACAGGGATCGATATGGGACGGATCCGGACCGCGTGCGTATCGCCTTCAACGGGCTCGACCACGCCATTTTCCACGCCGACCCGTCGGTTGAGCGCGAGCCCGGCCTGATCGTCACCACGGCCAGTGCCGATGCGCCGATCAAGGGGCTCGACGTCTTGATCGAGGCGCTGGCCCGGATCGCCCCGGACCGTCCGGAACTTCGCTTGCATATTATCGGAACCCTGCGCGACGGCCCCGCGAAGCGCGCGCTCGAGGCGCACGGCCTGGCAGACCGTGTCTCCACCAGTTCCGGCCTGACGCGCGAGGAGATCGCCCAGCTCTATCGACTCGCCCATGTCGTCGCCTGCCCGGCCCGCTTCGAAGGCTTCGGATTCCCGGCCGCAGAAGCCATGGCCTGCGGGGCAGCCGTCTGTGCCAGCGATGGCGGCGCCCTGCCGGAAGTGGTCGGCGAGACGGGATTGATCGCACCGGTCGGCGATGCCGAGACGCTGGGACGCAATATCGCCCGTCTGATCGACAATCCGGCCGAAGCCGCCACGCTTGGACAGGCCGCTCAGGTCCGCGCCCGCGACGCCTTCGACTGGCAACAACACGCCCTCGCCGCAAGCCGGCTGTACGCAGAGGCCCTGGCAGAGCGGGGAATGAACGCATGATGGTGACGATTGAAATCGACGCGCTGGAGCTGGAGCCCGGCATGCGCGTGCTGGACCTCGGCTGCGGGCGCGGCCGTCACCTGCACGCGCTCTACTGGGACAAGACGCCTGTCGATGTGGTCGGGCTCGACCTCTCCCTCGAGGATGTCAAAGCGGCCTGGGACGGATTTTTCGAACTGCCGCCACCGGACCCGTCCTCGGACCTGCGCTCGGCCGTTGTCACCGCGGGCGATGGCGGACGCCTGCCCTTCCCCGACGCCAGTTTTGACCGTGTCATCTGCTCGGAAGTGCTCGAACACGTTCCCGACCCGGACCTCGTCCTGTCGGAAATCTCCCGCATCCTGAAGCCGGACGGCCTGTTCGCCGCATCCGTGCCCCGCTACTGGCCGGAAGCCATCTGCTGGAGCCTGTCGGAGGGCTATCAGAATACGCCCGGCGGCCATGTCCGCATCTTCCGTTCGCGCCAGCTCCGGACCGCCGTTGAAACGCAGGGCTTTGACCGGTTCCGCCGCCACTGGGCGCACGCCCTGCACAGCCCCTACTGGTGGCTGCAATGCGCGCTCTGGGACCGTCGGGATGACAGCGGCCTTGTCCGCATCTACCGCAAATTCCTCGAATGGGACCTGCTCCAACGCCCCTGGCTGACACGCACAATGGAAGCGCTGCTGAACCCGCTGATGGGCAAGTCCGAGGTCATGTACTTCCGGAAGACGCAAGGATGAGCGCCCTGGTCGATATCAAGGCCTGCGCGGATCACATCGCCGCCCTGCAGCGCCCGGACGGCTCCATCCCCTGGATCGAAGCCGGAATCTGGGATGCCTGGAACCATGGCGAAAGCGCCATGGCGCTGGCGATTGCGGGACGCGAGACGCCCAGCCTGAAAGCGCTCGACTGCCTGATCGAGCGACAGGACGAGGATGGCGGCTTTACCGGCGACCTGGGTGCCTCCGTCCCGTTGGACGATGCCAATCGCCGCCTGGTCCCCGGCACGCCGGAAACCGCGCGGGACACGAATTTTTCCGGCTATGTCGCGGTCACCGTGCTGCGCAGCCTGCTCGCCCTCAAACGTCTGGACACCCTGCCACGCTACTGGCCAATGCTCCGGGCGGCCGCGGAGTTTGTGCTCGACCACCAGACCAGCGAGGGCGACATCGTCTGGCAGGCCAGCGAAACCGAGCCGCTGTCGAAGATCGACAGCCTGCGCGCCGGCAATGCCAGCCTCTACAAATCCCTCGAATGCGTCATCCTCGCCGGTCGCTGTATGGACATCGACATCAGCCCCTTCGCTGAGGCACGTCGTGCGATCGGCGCGGCCCTGCGCGAAAATGATGCACGGTTTGACCGGTTCGGCACGGATCGTCGTCGCTATGCGATGGACTGGTACTACCCCGTCCTGGCCGGTGTGCTGCCCCTGGAAAGCGCCCGCGCACGGCTCTATGCCCGTTGGCGCGAATTCGTCGTGGCGGGCCTGGGCTGTCGCTGCGTGACGGATGAGCCCTGGGTCACCGCCGCCGAAACCGCCGAGCTCGCCCTCGCCTGCACGGCGGTCGGGCAGGTGCAGCAGGCGCGCACGCTGATCCGGGACCTTGAGCCACTGGCCGCGGACCAGGGCGGGTACTGGATGGGCTGGCAGTTCAATGAAAACGTGATCTGGCCGCACGAGCGTCCCAGCTGGACGGCGGGCGCGCTGGTTCTCGCGGCCGATGCGATTGACGGGCTCACGCCGGGCTCGTCCCTGCTGGTGAAGAACCACGTTGCGGAGCTGCCGGCTAAGCCAGGCGGCGAAGCACTTCCAGCGTTCCTACGCGCCTGACCTGTTCGAACAGGCCCGAGGCCATCGCCAGCTTCCAGATTTCATAGGGCGGACGACCGCCATCTTCCGGATTCGGGAAAACGTCATGGATGGCGAGAATGCCGCCGGTGACAACCCGTCCGGCCCAGCCCCGGTAATCGGCCAGGGCCGCCTCCATGGAATGACCGCCATCGATGAAGAGCATGCCCAGCGGCGTGGTCCAGTTGGCGGCCACGATGGAGGAGCGACCGATCAGCGGGATCACGCAATCTTCGAGCGCGGCCCGGAACAGGGTGTGCCGCAGGGCCCCCAGCGTCTCGACGGCACCGATCTCGGCGTCATAGAGCTCCGGGTCGTGATACTCTTCGCCCGGCTGGTGCTCCTCGGAGCCGCGGTGATGGTCGAGCGTGTAGAGAACGGTTCCGGCCTCGCGGGCCGCCGGCCCGAGGTAAAGCGCCGACTTGCCGCAATAGGTTCCGATTTCAAGCGCCGGCCCCAACGTGCCGGCCTCACGCGCCAGACGGGCGAGCTCATCGCCTTCTTCCTTCGCGAGGAAGCCTTTGACGTCATCCGGGTGAAGCATCAGGACGCGGCGGTGGACCGCATGTCGTGACGGATACGGGCGATCTCGTCGGCCCGGTCACGCAGGTGTTCGGAATGCGCAACCAGCAGGCTGCGGTGCTGGTGCAGCTGGGCAACGGCCTCGCTGTCAGCCGTCTGGGAGACCGTGGAAATCGCCACGTCGAAAGTCTCGATAGCCTCGCGGGAATGCGCCACAGCGCGCTCGACGAGTTCCAGATCGCGGGTGATCGAGGCGCGGCTGATGCCTTCATCGCGACCGATCAGATGGGCCGCAGCGAGGTCGACATCGCGGACCAGGTCCTGCGCTTCATCGATATCCGTGGTCAGGCGCGCGATTGCGACAGCGCTGTCCATGGTCGAGAAATTGGTGTGCATCAGATAGGGGACGGGTTCGTCAGCGACCGGCGCGGTTTCCTCGACGTCCTGGCCGGTCAGCCGGGCCATCCAGTTGCGCGTCGTATCGCCCATGGTATGCGCGGCGCGGATCCAGCCGCGTTCCTCGAAAACCATTTGCATGCGGGAGGTTGCGCCACGCAGGGAGTGCTGCGTCTGGCTTTCTGCCGCGGAGCCGGGAAGTGCGGAACCCGCGATGGAAATCGGAGCACTGGCGCAACCCGCTGCGATCACGCAGAGGCAGGCAACAGCCGATACACCGAGGAACTTGCCCATATTTCCAATCGTCCCGATACTCGAAGATGAGCCCCAACGGTTAAAGGATATAGAGCCCGATCCGATTAGGCTATGGTTTATTCCGTTTATGACTGACTAACGGCATATCTTATGATGGATGCTTCCTACACGCGCCGCCTGCTCTATCCGCCGGTGCGTCCCTATCGCGAAACCCGCCTGGATGTGGGCGATGGTCACCAGCTCCACATTGAGGAATGCGGCCGTCCGGACGGGCTTCCTGTGGTGACGCTGCACGGCGGTCCCGGTGGCGGGAGTTCACCCGCCTTGCGACGCTTTTTCGACCCGAACCGCTACCGGATCATTCTCTTCGACCAGCGCGGTTGTGGACGCTCCACGCCGCATGGCTGCCTCCGGGCGAACACGACACAACACCTTGTCGACGATATCGAGCGGATCCGCGAACACTGCGGCATCGACAATTGGATTGTCTTCGGCGGCTCCTGGGGCGCGACCCTGGCCCTCGCCTATGGCCGCGCGCATGCGGATCGCTGCCTCGCCTTCGTGCTGCGCGGCATTTTCCTCTGCTCGCAGATGGAACTGGACTGGTTCTACAAACAGGGCGCCAACATGCTTTTCCCGGATGCCTGGGAGCGGCTGGTGAGCTCCCTCGCCCCGGAAGAAAGGGAGGACATCGTTCGCGCTTATTACGAGCGTCTCTCGGAACCCGACGTCGTGCGTCGCCGCCCGGACGCCCTCGCCTGGGCCCGTTGGGAAAGCGCCCTGATCTCGCTGGCTGGCGATCCGACGGCGCCGCTGGCGGATCCGATGCGCGCTGACGCTCTGGCGCGACTGGAGACGCACTACTTCCAGCACAAGGGCTTCTTCAATCGGGATGGTGAATTGCTGGAGGATATCGCGCGCTACAACCAGGTCCCCGCGCTACTGGTTCAGGGCCGGTATGACGTCGTCACACCCCCCAAAACGGCCTGGAGCCTCGCCCGGGCTTGGCCGAAAGCGAGGCTCCAGTTGATTGGCGATGCCGGCCATGCCGCCGGCGAGCCGGGCGTGGTGGACGCGCTGGTACGCGCCACCGACAGCCTGGCAGACCAGATGGTCTAGCCCAGTCCCAGCATGGCGTTGATGGCGCCATTGTTGAACCGGGAGTCCAGTCCGAGAACGAGGACCAGACCGACCACGACCGGGATGATCCAGCGGACCATGAAGTGGAAGAAGCCGAACATGCGCGGAGACGCATGAGACAGCTCTTCCCGCAGAATGGTCTTGGGCAGGACCCAGCCCGTGAAGACCGCAACCAGGAAGCCACCAAAGGGCAGCAGGATATGGCCGGAGATCACGTCCAGGAAGTCAAAACCGAACTCGGACGAGAAAACCGAACCGGCACCGATGAGGAAGGCGAACCCGCCCAGCATCCAGGCGATCTGGGCGCGACCGAAATTCGAGTGCTCATCGAAGAAGGCCACCGTGGCTTCCAGCAGCGAGATCGACGACGTCAGCGCGGCAATGAAAGCCAGGAAGAAGAAGGCCCCACCGATCAGATTGCCTGCCGGCATGGAGCCGAACAGAGCCGGAAGCGTGTCGAAGATCAGCGACATGCCGGCCGCCGGGTCAACACCCGCGGTGAAGACGATCGGGAAGATCATGAAGCCGGCGATCAGGGCAACTACCGTGTCGGCGACCGAGATAACCGCGGCGGACTCACCAATATTGGTGTCCTTGGTCAGATAGGAGCCGTAGGTGATCATGATCGCGGAGGCGACCCCCACCGAGAAGAAGGCCTGGCCAAGCGCCGAGATGATCGTACCGCCATCCACGGCGCTGAAATCCGGCGTGAACAGGTAGGCAAAGGCCTGGGCCGTCGACCCGTTCGAAAGCCCGGTAACGACCGCGAAAATGGTGAGGCCGATCAGGACAACGAAGAAAAGCGGCATAAGGATCGTCACAACGCTCTCGATACCGCCCTTGAGTCCGCGAGCCACGATGATCACTGTGAGCGCCATGAAGAGCGCCTGCCACATCCAGCCGGCCGTTGCGCCGCCATAGAACATGTTGGCGCCCGCCTCGGTGCTGAAACCTCCGGCGAAACCGGCTGCCGACATGGCCATGACCTGGCCCGCGATCACGGAATAGGTCGTCAGGACGAGGAAACCACCCGCCATGCACACCCAACCGACGAAGGACCATTTGCCGGAGCGTTTTGCCTCGGTCGCCAGGTCCCGCGTCGCAGAGACCGCGGATTTCTGGGCGCGACGGCCGATGGTGAATTCGGCCATCAGGACCGGGAATGCGATGAGTGCCACACAGGCGATATAGATCAGGACGAAGGCCGATCCGCCATTGGCGCCGGTCTGGAACGGAAAACGCCAGAGATTGCCGAGACCGACTGCGGAACCCACCGCAGCCATGATGAATGCAAAGCGTGACGACCAGTGCGCATGCGCACCCGGTGCAGGTGTAGCCGCCATATTACTCTCTCCCCATGAAACGGTGCGAAACCGCCCTCATTGCTACAAATCGACGCGCACACTTCCCCATGCGGAAAGCCCGGTCAAGCTTGACGAAACAGGTGTTTTCGGTCAGCCGAACAGCCCCGCACCCTGTGGCGGCTCGGCATTGCGGTGAATGTGCGCGCCCAGGATCAGGCCAAAGGCAGCCAGGACGGACAGTGCGACCGTGCCACCGTATGAGATGAGGGGCAGCGGCACGCCGACCACCGGTAGCAGGCGCGAAACCATGCCCACATTGATGAAGACGTAGAAGGCAAAGGTCGCGATCAAGCCCATGGTGAGCAGGCGCAAGAAGGTAGACTTGCAGGTCAGGGCAATGCCGACCGCCTGGGCCATGATGAGGCCATAGATCGCCAGAATGGACAGACAGCCCACAAAGCCGAACTCTTCCCCGAGCGCTGTAAAAATATAGTCGGTCTGCATTTCGGGCAGATAGCCGAGCTTGGACTGGGTCCCTTCCAGGAACCCCTTCCCGGTCAGGCCGCCCGACCCGAGCGTGATGACCGCCTGGTTGGGGTGGTAATTGATCCCCAGCGGGTCGAAATCCGGATTGGTGAAGGCCCTGACCCGGTCCATCTGGTATTCGGCCAATATGTTCTCGAGCCCGTAGACACTGACGCCGATCAAGCCGAGCAGGCCGATCCCGGACACGGTCAAGATCAGCCACCAGCTCAGTCCCGCCATGAACATGATACAGGCCCCCGTCCCTGCCAGGAGCAGGGTCGTGCCGAGGTCCGGCTGTCCGACAATGAGCGCCGCGGGCGCGCCGATCATGATCGCCGGCATCAACAGCCCGCTCGGACTGGTCACCTTCTCCGTTGGCAGGTCATGATAGAAGCGAGCCAGCGCAAGCACCAGGGCAACCTTCATGATTTCAGAGGGTTGCAAGCGTATCGGGCCCAGGTCCACCCAACGCTGGGAGCCATTGATGGTCACCCCGAAAAGGTCGACCATCAGGAGCAGCATCAGCGCACCGAGATAGATCGGATAGGCCATGCCCATCCAGAAGCGCGGCGGAAAGACGGCAATGACCAGCATGCCCGCAAACCCGACCGCGAGGCGGACGGAATGCTTCCAGGCCCAGGGATCCCAGCTGCCACCGCCCAGCGAATAGAGCATGCCGGTGCCCGCAACGCCCAGCAGGGCGAGGAGCAGGACGAGCGTCCAGTTGATTTCCATCATCTTGCCGGGCAGGTCGCGCGGCACGGTCTCGCGGAAAACGGCCATCAGGCACCTCCCGACGCGGGATCGATGGACGCGAAAACGCCCGGTCGGCTGGACGGGTCACGTGCCACGGTGCGGCGCAGAATGTCCCGGGCCGGGAATTTCGCTGCGGTGGATCCACCACCATGCTCGACGACCACAACGACGGCGTATTTGGGCCGGTCGGCGGGCGCGTAACACATGAAAAGACCATGATCGCGCAGATGCCAGGGCAGGTCCTCCTGCTCGCGCACCCCCGCTTCCCGCTCGGCCTCCGAGATGGAGAAGGTCTGAGCGGTCCCGGTCTTGCCGGCCATCTCGACCCCCTCAATACCCAGCCCCCCCAGCGTATAGGAGGTCCCGCGGGGCTCGTGCACCACGCCACGAAGGCCATCGCGCACACGCTGGAGCGGTGGATCGCCGATTTCGATATGCGGCGCCGGCGGCAGCATGGCATTGCGGTAAAGGCGCGGCTCAACCGCGCGACCCGAAGCGATACGCGACGTCATCACGGCGATCTGCAGCGGCGACATGAGCACATCGCCCTGCCCGATGCCGGTATTGTAGGTATGCCCGGTCGTCCAGGGCTGGTTCCGGCGCGCCATCAGCCATTGCGGCCCGGGCATGATGCCGCGCGCGACGCCGGAAATACCGATGTCGAACTGCTCGCCAACACCGAAACGCCGCGCCATCTCCTCGATCCGGCTGATGCCCAGACGCTCGGCAATCTCATAGAAGAAAATATCGCAGGAGGTCTTGATGGCCTCATGCAGGTTGACCACGCCGTGCCCCCGGCGCCGCCAGCAGTGGAACTCCCGATTGCCCAGAGGCACGGAACCCGTGCAGTTCACAGTCTCGTCCGGACGGACCAGACCATGTTCAAGTGCCGCGGCCGCCACAACGGCCTTGAAGGTGGAACCGGGGGGATAGGTGCCCTGGATGCATTTGTGGAAGAGCGGCTGATGGTCATTGTCCCGGTAGCGGGAATAGTCCGCCGAGGAAATCCCGCCCACAAACAGGTTCGGATCGAAGGCCGGAGTCGAAACCAGGGCGATGAGCTCGCCGGTATTCACGTCCATCACCACGCAGGACGCGCTCTCGCTGCCGAGACGTTCGGAGGCATAGCGCTGGATATCCGCATCGAGCGACAGCACGATGTCCTGCCCCTGGCTCGGTGGTGTGGACTGGTCCGGCAGTTCACGAATAATCCGCCCTCGGGCATTCACCTCGGTCTTCAGCGCGCCGGCAGAGCCCCTCAGCTCTCGCTCCCGGGCGATCTCGACACCGGTCTTGCCGATCCGGAAACCGGGATGGCGCAGCAGGCGCTCGGCGCGCGGGTCATCATTGTCGATATCCTGCTGGTTCGGCGTCTGCACATAGCCGACCACATGGGCGAAGGCCTCGCCATAGGGGTAGGAGCGCAGCTCGCCGACATCGGGACGGATCCCCTGCAGGGTGGGCGCATTGAGATTGATCGCCGCGAAGGTCTCCCAGTCGAGATCATTGGCAATGATGATCTCTTCATAGCTCCGGCGCGGGTTGTAACGCTGGTGGATGCGACGGCGGCGGGCCTCGCTGATCGGCATGTATTCGCCCAGACGGTCCAGCGCGGCATCAATCCCGTCCGCCCGCTCCGGCACCAGGAGCACACGATAGCTGTCGCGATTGTCCGCCACCGGCGTGCCGAACCGGTCGAGAATGCGACCGCGCGACGGCGGAACAAGCTGATAGTTGAACTGGTTGTCTTCCGAAAGAAGGCGATATCGCTCGGTCTCGAGGACTTGCAGGGAGTACAGGCGCGCGCTCACACCGACGAACGCCGCAGCGCCGACACCGCCAAGCAACAGCGCCCGGCGTGTGAATTTGAGTTCCTGTTCCTGGCGATCAGCGCGCATACGTCCTCGCGATCACCCCCCGATGAAACCGCTGCGGCTCGACCGACGTCGACGGACGACAACGAAAGCCAGGAGCGGGAACATCAGAATTGACGCCACAGCCTCAATGATCAAGGGCTGAAGATTGGCGGGCTGGCCCGGCAGGACTGACCCCGCGACATAGGCAATCGCATGGGCCACCAGGAGCGTCCCGACAAATCGGAGCACGATCGGCGGCAGGTCGCGCGGCATGCCATCCTCTCCACGGAAGCGGAAAACGGCGATGGAAACGAGGTAGGACAGGGCCCACACGCCCATCGGCGCGCCAGTCAGAAGGTCCTGGGTCAGGCCAATCAGGAAAATGGCGATGGGCGGCATGAAATAGGGACGCAGGCCGGACCAGAGAAAAATCACCATAAGCGGCCAGGTCGGCATGATGGTGATGCCTTCAATCAGGCGCGTCGGCGCGGCGTGGAAAAGCAGGGCCGCGATCACCGACACGACACAGCCCAGGGCCGTCCAATAGGGTGCGGAGCGTTCCGTGGGGCGTCTCAT
>Ga0070726_10000713_pt1 | contig 38041 bp, 27 predicted proteins | sample tdAd471_FD_67275 | JGI IMG/M metagenome (GOLD analysis project Ga0070726, IMG submission 67275) | Marine sediment microbial communities from the Atlantic coast under amendment with organic carbon and nitrate - tdAd47.1 | ecosystem: Environmental > Aquatic > Marine > Coastal > Sediment | place...
GCGGGGTGCTGCTCTTCGCCTGGCAGCAACGCCTGATCCACCGGGTGCTCGCCGACGACCTCGAGCGCGATCGCTACGCCGCGGTGCTCGCCGCCGCAGCGCGCGCGAGCGAGGAGCCCGAGGCCTACGTCGAGGCCCTCGAGGCGCATATCCGCGACGTGGGCGAGGGCGGCTGGCTGAGCGCGGACGTCGGCCAGCGCTATCGGTCTCCGCTCGAGCTGCGCGACAACGTCTACATGATCCCCGAGGGCGGCGCCGGCGAGCTCCTGGTCGCGATCCCCGCCGGGACCTACACCGTGGGTGTCGAGGGTGGCGACGGCGAGCGCCTGACCAAGCGGCGCACGGTCACGCTGTCGGGGTTCCTGATCGACCGCACCGAGGTCACCAACGCGCTCTACCGTCGCTTCGTCGCCCGCTTCCAGGCGTCGGGGCAGGAGCCCCTCGACCCCACGGAGGCGCTGGAGGAGGTCGTCTCGCGCTCCGAGCAGCGCAGCCCCGACCCCGACGGGCCGGTGGTCGGGCTCTCGGCCTACGAGGCCACGGAATACGCGCGCTTCTACGGGCGCCGACTGCCGAGCGAGGCCGAGTGGGAGGTCGCCGCCAGCTGGGACCCCAAGGCGCGCAAGCCCCGGCGCTACCCCTGGGGCTCCCTCGAGCCCGACGCCACGGAGCGGAAGTTCTTCGCGAACCTCGCCTTCGCCGACTACGGCTACGTCGACGACTACGGGGCCTTCGTCAACGAGTTCACCCCGGGCGGTCACTACGAGTTCGACCAGTCCGAGTTCGGGCTCTTCGACTGCGCGGGCAACGCCCGCGAGTGGTGCTCGGGCGACCTGCCGCTGCCTGGGGCTCAGCCCCTGCGCGGCGGCTCGATCCTCACGAACCACGCCGAAGACGCGACCCTCGCGCGGCGCCAGGAGGCGGACCCCAAGACGCGGCCCGTCGACGCCGGCTTCCGCACCGTGCTCCCCTTCGCCCGCTAGGCGGACTCCTGCAGCGCGGCCACCAGCGCGGCGGGGGCGTCACGGGGGCTGAGCGGGACCCGGGTCAGGGCGTAGACCGTCGAGGGCGGGAGCTTGGTCCAGGCCACGGGGACCAGGCGCTCGGCGAAGCCGTGGCCGCGCACGACGCGCTCGGGGAACACCCCGAGGAACGACCCGTGGGCGCAGGCGGCGAGGGCGGTCTGCAGCTGGTCGACGCGCAGCGCGACGCTGCGCTCCAGCTCGGCGGGCCAGTCGTCGAGCGGCGGGCCCGGCACCTGGGGCGGGGCGACGAAGGCGTGCTTGACCAGCTGCGCCGTGCGCACGGCCTTGCGCTCGGCGAGGGGGTGCTCGCGCCCGCACCACACCGCGTTCTTGAACTCACCCAGCTTGATCAGGCGCAGGCCGGGGCGGCGGATCGGGGTCTCGAGGAACGCGGCGTCGATCTCGCCGCGGAGCAGGAGGTCGGAGAGCGGCGCGTTGGCGCTCGAGCCGAGGGTCGGCGCGAGGCGCGGGTGCTCGGCGAGGAACGGCGGCAGCGCCTCGACCAGGAGCGTGGTCGCGAGCTGGCTCACGCTCACGATCCGCAGGGGCCCTGAGAACTCGGGATCGGTCAGGCCCTCCACGCCGTCGTCCAGGGTGCGCATGGCGGCGCGCACCGCGTCGAGGAAGGCCTGCCCCGCGTCGTTGAGCACCAACCGCCGCCCCTGGCGCGCGAAGAGGGCGTGACCGAGCCGGTCTTCGAGCTGGCGGATCGCGCGGGAGAGCGCGGACGGCGTCAGGTGCAGACGCTCCGCCGCCGAGGGCAAGTGCTCGGTCTCCGCGGTCGCGCGGAACGCAGGGAGGTAAGGCCAGAGCTCGGCCAGGCGCAGCAGGCGGTCCATAGAACCATTGAGCCAAACGCAACGTTGTGTTGAAAGCATTGCGTTGGATTCTCTTCCCGCCGAGGGCGATCCTGCGTCCCGTTGGCGCAGCGCGTAACGCACGCCCGGCGCGCCTCCCGAAAGCGGAACTCCCACCTTGGGGCGAACTGCCCCAACTCGAAGGACTCACCCATGAACCGACTCAGCCTGCTCTTGCTCGCGAGCGCGCTCTCGGCCGCGGCCCTGGCCCAGGACACGAGCGTCGTGCGCGACTACCCCTACGCCCTGATCCCCGACGGCGCGCGCAGCCTGCGCACCGCGATCGACCCCCAGCTCCCCGGCGCGATCGAGGACCTCCAGGTCGGGATCTACGTCTACCACCCGCGCCGCGGCGACCTCGAGGTCCGCCTGACCTCGCCCAGCGGGACCACCGTCGAGCTCTTCGACGGCTCGCCCCGCGACGGCCGGGCGAACCTCGGCGGCGTGTTCGGGTTGAACCTGGCCAGCGAGGGTGACCTCGGCGCCTTCAAGGGCGAGGACTTCATGGGCGAGTGGACCCTCGAGGTCAGCGACACCCGCCGCGGCGGCGCCGGCGCCCTCGTGGTGTGGAGCCTGCACGCGACCCTCGGCGCGGGGCTGCCCCCGACCCCGACCGGGCAGCGGTTCGAGGTGATCGTGGAGAACGTCTCTGGCGAGTCCGCCTTCCCCACTCCCCTGGCGCCCGGCGCCTGGGCCCTGCACCGCGGCGGGACGCCCCTCGCCGCCCCGGGCATGGAGGGGCTCGCCGAGGACGGCAACCCCGTCGACCTCGACCTGAGCCTGGCCCGTGATCCGGGCGTCAGCGCCCACGGCGTGTTCAACACCCCCGACGGAGCCAACATGCCCGGCCCGGCCCTCCCCGCTGGCAGCTACCGCTTCACCGTCGAGGCGCAGCCCGGCGACCGCCTGAGCCTGGCGACCATGCTCGGTCAGACCAACGACACGATCGTGGGCGACCTCCGCGGGATCGCGCTCTTCGACGCCCAGGGTCGCCCCTTCGACGGGGCCGTCGATAGCCTCCGCGTCTACGACGCCGGCACGGAGGCCAACGAGGCCCCGGGCCTCGGCCCCAACCAGGCGCCCCGCCAGGCCGGACCCAACACCGGCGGCGCGGAGAGCAGCGTGCGCCCCTTCACGGACACGACCCGCGCCTTGCCCCTGACCAGCGACCTGGTCGAGGTGCGCGTGACCCGCGTCCGCGGCGGCTACACGATCCGGCTCACCAACCAGAGCCACGCCTTGACCTCGCCCTTGACCCCGGTGCTGTATGCGACCCACGCCGAGGGCTTCGAGCTGTTCGAGCTCGACCACCCGGCGCCCCCCGGGTTGGAGCAGTTGGCCGAGGACGGGGACACCGTGTTCCTCGAGCAGCAGCTCGCGGCGAACCCCCTCGTGCGCTCCACCGCCGTGGCCGGGAGCGGCCCCTGGGGCCCCGGCGCCTACGTCGAGCTCGAGGTTCGGGCCGATCGCCGCGCCCCGCGCCTGAGCCTGGCGACGATGATCGCCCGCACCAACGACGCCTTCGTCTCCACCGGCCCCCAGGGCGTGAGCCTCTACGACGCTCGCGGCGGGCTGCTCGACGCCGACGCGCTGCAGCTGGCCCTCGAGAACGCGCTCCACGTCTACGACGCGGGCACCGAGGCCAACGAGGCCCCCGGCGTGGGCCCGAACATTGCGCCGCTGCAAGCCGGCCCCAACACCGGCGCCCGCGACGCGAACCCGAACGTGCGCCGCTACGACGACAGCGCCAACGACTTCGCCCGGGGCTGGGCGCGGGTCGAGGTGCGCGACGTCGACGGCCGCGGGACCTTCGAGGTCACGATCCACAACACCAGCGACCGCACCGGCTACCCGGGCCGCCTCTCGCGGGCCGTCTACGGCCTCGACGACGGCAGCGGGCGCTTCTTCCGCAGCGGTCGCCGCGCCTCGCAGGGCCTGGCGGCGCTGGCCGAGGAGGGTCAGACCGACGGCTACCTCGCCGAGCTGAACCGGGCCGGCGTCGGCTCCACCGGCGTCGCCCGCAGCGGGATCGCCCCTGGCGGGAGCGTGAGCTTCCGCGTGCAGGCCACCCGCCGCAACCGGTTCCTCAACCTCGCGACCATGGTCGTGCCCAGCAACGACGCGTTCCTCGCCCTCGGCGAGCGCGGCGTGGCCCTGGCGACCTCGGGCGGCCGGATCCGCAGCTCCGCCGCGATCCAGCGCGACCTGGACGCCATGGCCGGGATCTGGGACGCGGGCAGCGAGGCCAACGAGGCCGGCGCCGCCGGCGTGACCCAGCCGCCGGCCGTCCACGACGCGGGCCCCGCCGAGGGGTCGGGCCGCCTGCGCGTCTACGACGACGCGGTTTGGGAGCTGCCGTCTGCCGAGCGCATGGTCCGCGTGCGGATCCGCCCCCTGCGCTAGCGCAGCGCGAGGGACGAGACGCGAACAGGGGGCGAGCCGTAAGGCTCGCCCCCTGTTCGCGTGTGGACCTCAGCGCGGGAGCGGGTTCACCCCTCGCGGGGCGTAGACCAGCAGGCTGCCGCCAGCGAGGACGGCGATCGGCTGCTCGTCGCGGTAGGCCGCGTAGGGGTCGCCGGGGAGGTAGAGCCCGCTGAGCAGCGTGGCCGAGACCACCACCGGGTAGTCGCCCGGGGGGACGTCGGGGAGCGGGGGAATGTCGAGAAAGCTCGGCAGCGGGCGGTAGCGGATCCCGTAGCTCGCGGGCGCGGCCGAGCCGAAGTAGCCCAGGTGCACCGCTTCCAGGCGCTGCTCCTGCATGTAGTCGCGCAGCGCGATCAGGCCCTGGCCCCAGTCGAGGCTCGACTCGACCAGCACCCACTTGCGCTGCTCCACGGGGATCAGCGCGTTCATGTAGCCGAGGTAGTGCGGGTAGGCGGCGACCACCGCCAGGGTCGCGGCCCCCCACAGCCCGCCCCACGCCCAGCGCGCGGCGGGGCGCGCTCGGCGCCAGGCGCGGGCCCACACCGGACCGAAGAGCAGCGCCAGCAGCGGAAAGGCGGGCAGGCAGTAGCGCAGGCCGTTGTTGACCTCGGTTCGCGCGAACAGGAGCACGAAGGTCGCCACGCCCAGCAGCGGCATGCGCCAGCGCGCGCGGAACCAGCGGCGCCAGCCGTGGCGGGTGCGCCAGCGGGCGCGCACGAAGAGCGCCGCGCCGAGGACGACCAGGGCGTGGAGCGCCAGGGGCAGCTTGACCAGGTAGGCGACGACGTAGAACAGTCCGCTCCCCGGGCGCAGCTCGCCGAACAGGTAGCTGGGCATGATCCGGCGCAGCTCGGGGTTCAGCGTCCACTCCAGCCCCGCGCGCCAGAGCTCGAGGGTCACGTCGCCGCGCTCGATCACGACCAGGGTCGCGTAGCAGCACGTCAGGCCGACGAGGGCTGCGAGCCCTAGCTGCTTGGCCCACTCCGCCCGGGAGCGGCGTCCGCAGGCCTCGAGGGCTACCACCCCCAGCGCCAGGGGGCCGAGGAGCAGCGCGCTGAACTTCGTCCCCAGCGCGAGCCCGACACAGAGCCCGGCGAGCGCGCCGCGCCGCGGGCTGGGTCGGCGCACCGCGCGGTCGCCCATGAGCAGCGCCAGGGGCATGGTGCAGGCGAGGATCACGTCGTTGTAGGCGACCCCGCTGTGGGCGAGGTAGTCGGGGAGCAGCGCCAGGAACAGGGCCGCCGAGAGGGCGCCGCGACGTGGCCTCCCGCCGCACCCGACGTAGACGACGAGGATCCCGGCCAGGCCCCAGAGGGCTGCCGGGAGGCGGCCCACCCGCACCATGCGCTCGGTGGGGTTGCCCAGCTCGCCGACGAAGGCCCGCGCGTAGCCGTAGTTCAAGCGCGCCGGCCAGTCGGCGCGCTGGTCGGGGTAGGCCTCGACGAGGGGCACCACGGGGAGTCCGTAGGAATACTGCGCGAGGGGCGGGTGGGCGAGGTGCACGTCGAAGCGGCCGTAGCGCCAGCCGCGGGCGCCGCTCGCCATGGGGAGGATCTCGTCGAAGGTGGTCGAGGTGTGCGCGGTCGCGCCGAAGCTCAGCCCGAAGAACACGAGCAGGACCGCGAGCAGGCCGGCGTGCGGCCGCAGCCGCGCGGCCGCGCTCACTCCAGGCCCACCGGCTGCGCCTCGACCAGCCTCTTGACCTCCTCCGGCGGGAGCGCCGTGGTTCGCCCGCCGTCGCCGAGCTCGAGCCAGGCCTGGCCCTTCTTCCACAAGGCGGCGCGCGCCACGCGGTCGCCGGGGAGTCCACCCTTGATCGTGAGCGCGGGGGTCCCGTCGACCTCACCCCAGGTGATCGTGGCCACGTCGGGCGCCAGGCGGAGCTCGTAGCCGTTGTAGATCCGGCCGCGGACCGCCCCGGGCAGCTTGCCGTCGCTGAGCGGCGCGAGGACGCCCAGGATCCAGCTCATGGGCTGGGCGCTCGGGTCCCAAGCTTGCTCCAGCGCTTCGGGGTCACCGTAGTTGCCCTCGGCGTCGCGCTGCCACACCCGGGCCGCGAGCTTCCCCTCGACGACCTTGGCCTCGCCCTTGACCCGCTGCGCTCCGCGCACGAGGAGGAAACGCATGGCGACGAACGTCCCGTCCTCCACCCGGAGGTCGCTCTGCAGCACGAGCCGTTCTTCGCGCATGCCGCCCAGGGTGCGGACCTCGAAGGTCGCGCGCAGGACCCCGTCGAGCTGCTCGCCCTTGATCAGGATCGCCTCGCCGCGCTCGGCGTCCTTGAACCCGCGGGTGCCGAGCACCCGCTGCAGCGCGCCGTTGGCGGTGGTCCGCGCGATCAGGTCGCGCTGGTGGGCCGGGGTCCAGGTCGGGGGCTCGTCGGCCACGGCCAGCGAGAGCGCGCAGGCGAGGAGGCAGGTCCAGCGGGTCACGCGAACAGCTCCTCGAGGGGCTTGGCCTCGGGCGGGAGCGGGCGCATGGGGCGCCCGGCGTCGGTGTAGTGCTCTTGCTCGGTGTCCACGCCGAGGGCGCGGTAAATGGTGGCCAGCAGCTGCCCGGCGTTGACCGGGCGCTCGACGACCTTCAGCCCGTCCTCCGAGGTGCGGCCGACCACGCGGCCGCCCTGGATCGGTCCGCCGCCGAGGACGGCGCTCCAGCCCCCGGCGAAGTGGTCGCGGCCCTCGTTGTCGTTGATCCGTGGGGTGCGGCCGAACTCGGTGAGCAGCACGACCAGCGTGGACTTCCACAGCCCGCGCTGCCGCAGGTCCGCGACCAGCGCGGACAGGCCGCCGTCGAGCTCGGCGCAGAGCGCGCGGTGGCGGGTGAAGCAGTCGCGGTGGGTGTCCCAGCCGCCGAGCACGACCTCCACGGAGCGCACGCCGACCTCGAGCAGGCGCCGCGCGAGCAGGCACCCCTGGCCGAAGCGGCCCATGCCGTAGGACTGGCGCACGGCCTCGGGCTCTTGCGAGACGTCGAAGGCCTGGGTCTGCGGCGAGTGGATCAGGCGGTCGGCCTTGGCGTAGACGCTGCTGTGCCCGGCGGTGTCGCGCCCCGGGTGCTCCTTGCGGAACTTGCGCTCCACCGCCTCGAGCAGGCGCCGCCGGCGGTCGAAGCGCTCGGCGTCGACGCCGGGGGCGTAGGTCAGGTTCTCCACGGGCTTGAGCGGGTTGGCCACCGTCAGCGGCGCGTGCTCGACCCCGAGGAAGCCGGCGCCCAGCGGGCGGCCCCCAATGCAGATCGCAGGGGGCAGGTGCAGCTTGGGGGTGGGCCGGCTGTAGGCGGTCCAGCTGCCGAGGTCGGGGTGCTCCACGGTGCCCGAGGGCGCGTAGCCGGTGTGCAGCAGGTAGTTCGCCCGATCGTGGGCGCCCTCCCGGGTGACCATGCTCCGGATCAAGGCCAGGTGCCCGAGCTGCTCGGCGACCCGCGGGAGGAGCTCGGAGACTTGCACGCCCTTGACCGGGGTCTCGAGCGCCTTCAGCGGCCCCGCCGAGCGGCTGTTTGGCTTGGGGTCGAAGGTGTCGGTCTGGCTCATGCCGCCGGCCATGCGCAGCACGAGCAGGTGCTCCGCGCCGCCGCGGGGGCCCTTGCCCCAGGCCTCGGGCGTCCAGAGCAAGCCGCCCAGCCCGGCGCCGACGGTCCAGCGCACGAAGTCCCGTCGGGTCCAGTCGGTCACGTTGGCTCTCCCTCGAGCAGCGAGCGGATCGCGAGGCTCGACACGCTGTGGGCCATGCGCAGCGTGTCGAGCAGGGGCCGAACCTTCGACCCCGCCTCATGACGCCAGCGAACGGGCACTTCTTCGATCGTATAGCCCAGCCGCCGGGCGACAAGCAGGACCTCGACGTCGAAGGCGGTCACGTTGGGGCCACGGACCGGGGCCGCGCGGGGCCCGTAGCGCCGCAAGCGCGCGAACACCGCCTGGGCCGCTTGAGCGCGGAAGAGCTTGAACCCGCACTGGGTGTCGGCGATTCCGGGGAGGACGAGGGTTCGCACGAGCAGGTTGAAGCCGCGCCCCAGCACGTGGCGGTAGCGCGGCTCGCCTACGCGCTCGGCGCCCGCGACCTGGCGCGAACCGATCGCTACGTCGGCGCCGGCGTCGAGGGCGGCCTCCAGCTGGGGCAGCGCGTCGAGGGAGACCGCGAGGTCGGCGTCGACGAAGCCGATCCGCTCCCCGCGCGCGGCGAGCACGCCGGCCCGCACCGCGTGGCCCTTCCCCCGGTGGGGGAGGCTCAGCACCTGGACGCGCTCGCGGCCTTCCGCCCAGGCGCGCAGCATGGGGAGGGTCGCGTCGCGGCTCCCGTCGTCCACCAGCACCAGCTCGGCGTCGGCGCCGGCTGGAGTCGCGCGCCAGGCGTCGAACGCGCTGAGGGTCTTCGCGATTCGCTGCGCCTCGTCGTAGGCGGGGACGACAAGCGAGAGCACGAGGGGCTAGAGGTCCGCGCTCGGTTCGGGCTCGTCGAGGTGCTCCAGCCCCATGTCGCCGCTGAGCCAGCGGTAGAGGTCGACCTGCTTGCACCGCGTACAGCAGAAGGGGAAGGCCTCCCCCTCGGGGTCGACGCGCCGATCGCAGCTCGGGCAGCGGGTGTCCATGCCGCGAAGGTGCCACCCCTGGCCTGCCGCCGCAACCGCCAGAGGACTCCCGGGAGAACCAGCCCTGAGCCCGTTGGGGTGAGCCCGAGAGGCCCCCTGTGCACACGGCGCCCACTGGCTGGGGTGGTTATCCTGCAAGGGCATGCCGACGCTGAGCGACATACTCCTGGGAAAGCTGGCGTTACGCGAGGAGCTGGTCTCCACGGCCGCGCTGATGGAGTGCATGGCCAAGCAGCACCAGTCCCCCGACTCCAGCCTCGGCGAGCTCCTCGTCCAGCGGCGGCTGATCTCGACCGCCAGCCTCAGCGACCTGCAGAAGGCCGCGAGCAAGGCCCAGCTGAGCTGCGGCACGTGCTCGCGCACCTACCGCCCCGACCAACTCGGCAACGCCGCGGGCCTGGTGTGCGAGTGCGGCGCGGAGCTCACGATCCTGCTCAACGGTGAGCCGACGTCGGATCGGGTCGCCACCGGGCCCACGCGACGCTTCGAGACCGTGGTCCTCGACGAGGACCCCTCGCTGGACGAGGCCCCCGTCGTCAAGAAGCCGCCGAAGCCCACCCGACGCGAGTTCGGGCGGCTGGGGAAGACGTTCACCGGCCAGTTCGGCGCCTACGAGATCGTGTCCGAGCTGGGGCGCGGGGGCATGGGGGTCGTCTACAAGGCCCGCCAGCCGCGGCTGAATCGCTTCGTCGCGCTCAAGATCCTGCTCGCGGGTCCGCTGGCCAGCCGCACGCAGACCGAGCGCTTCCGCAAGGAGGCCGAGATCACGGCCCGCCTGCGGCACCCGGGGATCGTGCAGATCCACGACGTGGGGAAGGTGGGCGAGCACGACTACTTCACCATGGACTTCGTCGAGGGCACGCCGCTGAACATGCTGATTCGGCGGCGGCAGGTGCCGATTCGCCGCGCGGTGGAGATCGCGCGCGAGGTCGCCGAAGCGCTGCACCACGCGCACCAGCGCGGCGCGGTGCACCGCGACGTGAAGCCGGCGAACCTGATCATCAACGGCAAGGGCTCCCCGGTGCTCACCGACTTCGGCCTCGCCCGGGACATGGACGAGGACGAGGCCCACCGCCTGACCAACTCGGGGAGCGTGGTCGGGACGCCGTACTACATGGCCCCCGAGCAGGCCCGCGGTGAGCGCGACCAGATCAGCGGCTGGACCGACGTGTACGCCCTGGGGGTCGTGCTCTACGAGTGCCTGACCTACCGGGTCCCCTTCCGCGCCAAGACCCACCTCGAGCTGACGAAGAAGATCCTCCACGAGCAGCCCCAGCCGCCGAGCCAGATCGAGCCCGCGATCGAGCTCGAGCTCGAGGGGATCGTGCTCAAGGCCATGGCCAAGTCTCCGGCGGAGCGCTACCCCACCGCCGAGGCCATGGCCCAGGACCTGGCGAACTTCCTCGAGGGGCGCCCGACCTCGGTCGGCGCGACCAAGGGCCAACGCGTGATCCGCGAGATTCGCCGCCGCAGCGCCTGGATCAGCGGCGCGGTGATTGGGCTCGTGTTGGTGCTCGGTGGGGTGTGGGCGGTGGCCGCCTCGCTCAGCCAGACCTCGGACGACCCTCCGCCTCCCGTCGGCCCCGACGATCCGGACCCGCCTCCCGAGCCCGAGGATCAGGTGGCCCAGGGGGTGGCGATCGAGGCCTTCGCCGCGTTCCGCAGCGCGCGCCAGGCGAGCGAGCGCAGCGGCGCCTACCAGGAGGCCCTCGAGCGGGCCGAGACCCGGGCGACCGAGGCGCTCTCGTTGGCCGAGGACCGCGCCGACTTGTGGGTCCTGCGCGGTCGGGTCTACGCGGCCATGAACCGTGAGCAGGAGGCGCTGGAGGACCTGCAGCGAGCGATCGAGCTCGACCCGGAGGGCCCGGCCGGCGCCGAGGCGGGCTACCTGATCGCCGAGCTGCACCAGGCCAACGACCGCGTGCAGGACGGCCGGGTCGCGATTCGCGCGGCCCTCGACCGCACCAAGGAGCCCGGCCCCTGGGGGCCGCTGCTGCGTGGACGCATGAGCCTCCTCGACGGGGACTACGACGCGGCCCTCGAGCTGGGTCAGCAAGCCGCGGCCGAGAACCCCGAGCTCTACGAGGCGTCCATGCTCCAGGGGACGGCCCTGCTCTTCCTCGGGCGCGAGTCCGACGCGCGCACCGCCTACGAGCGGGCCACGCGCCTCAACGACAAGTCGGCGAGCGCCTGGAACAACCTCGGAAGCCTGGCGCTGAGCCTCGGCGAGACCTCACGCGGGATCGAGGCCCTCTCCCGCGCCCTCGGCCTGCGACCCGAGCTGCGCTCCGCGCGCTGGGCGCGGGCCATGGCCTACCGCGACCAGGGCGACTACAGCGAGGCGCTGGGCGACTTGCGCGCGCTGGAGCGGCTGGACAAGGACTCCGTCGACGTCCTCTGTCAGCTCGCGCTGCTCTACATGCGCAGCCACGCCGACCGCGCGCAAGAGGCCGCCGATCGCGCGCTGAAGCTCGCGCCCCGCGACCCGCAGGTCTACGTGACCCGCACGCGCTTGTTGCTCCAGCGCTTCCAGACCCGTGAGGCCCTCGCGGAGCTGCGCCGCGGTCTGGAGGCGGTCCCCAGCGAGCACCCCGAATGGGACGAGCTCGAGCGCTACTTCCTCGTGCTGAGCCTGACCTCGCAGCAGACCGAGTCGCTGGCCGCCTACCTCGACGGGCAAGAGCCCGTCCCCGAGGCGCGCCGCGCGCGGAATGCCGTGCAGCGCGCGCTGCTCGCCAGCCTCGACGATCCGGAGGCCTCCCGCGCCGATCTGCGCAAAGCGTGCCTCGCGGCGCCTTCGTACTCCTACGGCTGGAGGTGTCTGCTCAACTCGAGCTCGAACCCGGACGCGATCCGCGCCGAGGTCGAGCGCATGCTCGCCGCAGGGCCCAAGGACGGCGAGTTCTACGGCTACGCCGCGCGGGTCTACTTCTCCCTCGGCGACACCAAGGACGGTGAGCGGGCGCTGGCCAAGGGGCTCGAGATCGACCCACAGTCCCCGGCGCTGTTGGTGACCCGCGCGAGCGTCTCGGGTGATCCCAACGAGGTCGCGAGGCTGCTCTCCGGGCCGATTGCGGACTACCCGCTGCGGCACATTTACCTGCTGCTGTTCGCCGAGCGCATGCACGAGGCGGACCCGGCGCTCGCCGAGCGGAGCTACGTCGAGGCGCTGGGCCTCGTGCCCTTCGAGCTGCCCGGTGTGCTCGGCTACGTGCGCTTGCTGTTCGAGCAGAAGCGCCCCGACGAAGTCCTGGGCCTGCTCAGCCGACAGCGGGAGCTCTACGAGGCCGTCGAGCGCGAGCTACCGAGCGTGCTCTTGCCCGTCGCCACCCACGCCTACCTCGCCAAGGGCGACCGCGACGAAGCGCTGCGCTCGGTGAACGAGGCGGCGGCCCGCAGCAAGGGGACCCCGACCGAGCCGAGCCTGCGCGTGTTCAGGGCCTCGGTCCTCCAGCAGCTCGGCGAGCAGGAGGAGCTGCGGGACGAGGTCGAGCGCCTGGCGGTCGACTTCCCGGACCACCCCGAGGTGCAGAAGCTGCTCGAGGCGATCCGGCGCTAGGGCCTGTCCCGCTGGTCGCTAATGCCCGCCGTCCTTGCTCACGGCGCCGAAGTGCAGGTGCTGCACCAGCGTCTGGCCGGGGAGCACGATCGCGATCAACAGCGCGTCGTAGCCCGGGAGCAGCTTCAGCTCGAACTCGCCGCCCAGCGTGCGGATCAAGTCGGGGGTCGTGTTCGAGTGCCCGACCACCAACGCGGTGCGCGCCTCGCCCGCGATCAGCGTCTTCGCGAGGCCGGCGGGGTCGTAGGTCTGGATCTCGAGGTCGTGGCCGTCGGCGACGGGCTGGGCCGTGAGCTTGGTGCGCCTGGTGTTCGTCGAGTAGACGGCGTCGAGGGACACGTCGGCGAGCACGCGCGCGAGCTCCGCCGCGCGGGCTGCGCCGGCTTCGGTCAGCTCGGGGTCGCGCCCGCCACCCTTCTCGGCGTGGCGCACGGCGTAGACCACCAGCGGGGCCTGCGCGTCCTGGGCGAGGGCGCGGCTGGGGAGCGCGGCGCTGGCGCCGAGGCCAACGCCGAGGGCCAGCAGGCCACGGCGGGTGGGGTGCGAAGTCGGGTGCGGGTCCTGCATGGCGAGCTCCTTTGACGCCGGCCCGACGCGGCGGGGGCGGCTGCGATTCAGGGGCCAAGGATCGCATGGGGTCGCCCTCAACACACCCGTGACACTGTGCGCGGAGTGTGAAAGCCCTCGCCCTGCAGCCCTCGCATACAGTTCCATGGCAGTCGGGCCCGCGTGGATTCCTACTTTCTTCCGCGGAAGGAAGGAAGGTGGTCTGTGACTACGAGGCAATTGACCCTGGCGTGCGCGCTGCTGGGGGCCGCGTCGGCGGCGTCGGCGACGAGCGTGATCCCGCTCGCGCTGCCCGAGCTCTCCCGGGAGGCCGACGCGATCGTGCGCGTCAAGGTCCTCGACAGCGGGGCGCGCTGGGGCGAGTTCCATGACGCGCCCGCGATCGTGACCGACCTCGAGCTGCAGGTGCTCGAGGTGCTCAAGGGTCAGGCGCCGCGGCGGCTGACCGTCTTCGGCGGGACCGTCGGCGACCAGACCTTGAGCCTGATCGGACAGCCACAGCTCCGCGCCGGCGACGAGGCGTTCGTGTTCCTGATCACCCGCGAGCAGGTGACCTGCCCCTTCGTGGGGGTGTGGCAGGGCGTCTACACCGTGCGTGAGGGTCAGGTGTGGCGTGAGGGCGCGCCGTTGGTCGACGTGATCGAGGGCGAGCCCGCCTTCGCCGAGGACCACGAGCGCGGCATGAGCCCGCGGGCCTTCGCGGCCGAGATCGAGCGGGCCCTGCGCGTCGAGGGCGCCGGCGTGCGCCTGGACCCGATCGAGGCCGAGCTCCCCGGGCGCGCCGAGGCGCCGCGCGCGAGCGAGGCGCCGCAGCGCGTCGACGCCCCGCCGTTGCCGCGGCTGAAGCTGACCCCGGTCCACGGTCACCCCCACCCGGCTCCCGCGCGGGCCGCAGGCGGTGCCCAGTGAGCCGGCGAAGCGCGATCGTCGCCCTCTGCGCGGGGGCGGTCACCCTGGGGAGCGTGGGCGTGGCGCAGGGCTTCGTCCCCTTCCGCTCGCGCTGGAGCGGCGCGACCGCCGAGATGCGGATCAACGCCAGCAGCTTCCCGCCGGGGTCGGCGCGGCTGGCCGAGGTCGAGGACCAGCTCGAGGCCTGGAACGAGGTCGACGGCTGCGAGTTCCTCTTCACCCAGCGCGTGGTGAACCAGGGCGACAGCGCCTTCAACCACGGCGACGCGATCAGCGGGGTCGCGTTCTCGAACCGCATGCAGCGCAACGTGCTGGGGGTCGCGTTCTCCAACGACCGCGGGCGACGCCGGTTCGCCAGCGACGTGAACTTCAACGCCTCGCTGAATTGGGTCTTCGGCCGCGCGCCGCGCAGCTTCCGCGAGTACCACTTCGGCTCGACCTGCGCCCACGAGTTCGGCCACGCCCTCGGGCTGCAGCACAGCGACCGCGGCTGCCGCGCGCTGATGGGAGGCGGCTGCGGGAGCCCCGGGCGGGTGCGCCCGTTCACGGCTGACGATATCTCCGGGGCCCAGTTCCTCTACCCTGGCGCGAGCCGCGCGCCAGCCGGCGGCAGCCAGCCCGCGGGTGAGCCCGACTGGGAGCTGGACGGGATCCAGGTCACCCCCAGTGACCCGGCGCCCGGTGACACGCTGGAGGTCACCGTGACCGGCGTCCAGGGTGGGACCGCCGACGCGAGCCGGATCCCCGCGGTGTGGATCGTGCTCTCGACGAACCAGACGATCAGCACCCAGGACGCGGTCCTCGACCGGGTGGCCGCCCAGCCCAACGCGAGCTTCGCGGCCGGCCAGCGCTTCACCCTCACCCGGCAGGTCACGCTGCCCGTCGCCGCGAGCGGCGAGCGCTTCCTCGGGGTGCTGATCGACCCCGAGGGCGACGTGCGCGAGGCCAGCGAGGACAACAACACCCGCGCCGCGCTGCTCCGGATCCAGGCGCCGCCCGCGCCGGACCAGGATTGGGCCGTGCAGGTCGTGCTGACCCCCGAGCGCCTCCCCGAGGGAGACACCGTGGAGCTCAGCTACCGCCTGACGAACCTCGGCGCCCCCGGCAACGCGGTCCCCGAGGTGCGCCTGTTCCTCTCGACCAACGACACGATCTCGACCCGGGACACCCTGCTGGAGACGATCCCCGGTGGGGTCGGCGTTCCCCTCGAGGGCCGCCGCAGCTTTCAGGCGAGCCTCGCCCCCGGCGAGTACTTCCTCGGGGCGATCGTCGACCCCAGCGACCAGCTCGGCGAGCTGCGTGAGGACAACAACAGCGGCGTCGCGCGGCTCGTCGTGGAGCCTGCGCAGCAGACCGCACCGCCGAGCGGCGGCTCGACCGCGGGAACGCCGAGCGGCGGCTCGACCGCGGGAACGCCGAGCGGCGGCTCGACCGCGGGAACGCCGAGCGGCGGCTCGACCGCGGGAACGCCGAGCGGCGGCTCGACGGCGGGAGCGACGGCGGGAACGCCGAGCGGCGGCTCGACGGCGGGAGCGACGGCGGGAACGCCGAGCGGCGGCTCGGCGGCGGGAGCGACGGCGGGAACGCCGAGCGGCGGCTCGACGGCGGGCTCGACGGCGAGCGCCTCGACGGCGAGCGCTTCGACCGCGGTCGCCGCGACCACGAGCCCCAACGCGCTCCCTCCAGGTGGCGGTAGCGGGAGCAGCGGTGGCTGCAGCCTGGTCGCCGCCGGGCCGGGGGGCGGCGGAGCGGAGGCCCTGGTGTGGCTCGGGCTGTTGGCCCTCGCCGTGCGCATGCGGCGCTCACACTAGCCGCCTGGTCCGGGCCGCTACGTTCCGCGGCGCGTCGGGGGCGAGGCCAGCCAGGGGAACCAAGCCGGCCAGCGGGATCCGCACGCTCCGCCAGAGCCCCAGTCGCTCAGGAGAGGCTGACGGCCTTCACCCGCGCGAAGACGCGAGCCCCTACCTCCAGCGCCAACCGATCCCGCGAGCGGGTCGTGATCCGCGCCAGGACCGCGTCCGCCGAGGCGGAGGACCCGAGGCGCACGAGGACCTCCCCGTCGGCCAGCGGGGACATGCCCAACACCTCGACCTCGAGCACGTTGCTCACCGAGCTGCGCCCGGGCGGGTCGAGGTCCACGCTGACGTCGCTGGCGCGCAGCCGCACCCGGACCGGTTCCCCCGGCTCCTGGGGGACCCGCGCCACCCGCAGCTCCCCCCACGCGCAGTCGAGCACCGTCTGCGGGTAGTCGGGGTCGTGCTCGCGTACCGTCGCCGAGAGCGCGCTCACCGCCTCGGCCCCCAGGAAGACCCCCAGCTCCAGCCGGCCGAGCAGCTCGCTGGCCGCCCCGGCCGCGCGCACGCGCCCGCCCTCCAGCCACACCAGGTGGTCGGCGAGGCGCGCGACCTCGTCTGGGGCGTGGGTCACGTAGACCACGGGGAGCTCGAGGCGGCGCTGCAGCCGCTGCAGGTGCGCGAGCACCTCCGCGCGCGCGGCGAGGTCGAGGCTGGCCACGGGCTCGTCGAGCAGCAGCAGCCGCGGGGCGCCCAGCAGCGCGCGCGCGATCGCCACGCGCTGGCGTTGGCCGCCGGAGAGCGTGCGCGGGTCGCGCTCGAGCAGCTCGCCGAGGCCCAGCCAGGCGACCGCGTCTGCGCGCGAGATCGCGCGCTCGGCGGCGGGCACGCGCTGCAGCGCGAAGTCGAGGTTGCCCGCCACGCTGAGGTGCGGGAACAGGGCGGCGTTCTGGAACACGTAGCCGACGCGCCGCTCGTGCACGGGCAGCTGGATTCCCTGGGCGTCGTCGTGCCACACCGTGTCGCCGCATACGACCCGCCCGCGGGCGGGGGCGAGCCCCGCGAGGCAGCGGAGCACCGTGGTCTTGCCCGCGCCCGAGGGGCCGAACAGGCAGGAGACCCCGCGCCCGGGGAGGCTGAGGTCGACCTCGAGCGCGAAGTCGCCCAGCCGCGCTTCGAGCTGCGCCTCGACCCCGCCGCTCACGGACCGACCCGCTCGAACTTGCGCTGGGTCGCGTAGACCAGGAGCAGGGTCGCGAAGGAGAACGCGAGCATGCCCCCCGCCAACCAGTGGGCCTGGGTGTATTCCAGCTGCTCGACGTGATCGAAGATCGCGATCGAGAGCACCTTGGTCCGCCCGGGGACGCTGCCGCCGATCATCAGCACCACGCCGAACTCGCCCACGGTGTGCGCGAAGCCGAGCACGGTCGCGGCGAGGAAGCCCGGCCGCGCGAGGGGCAGGACCACACTCCACCAGCGGTCGAGCCACCCGGCGCGGAGGGTGGCCGCCGCCTCGAGCAGCGAGGGGTCGATCGCCTGGAAGCTCGTGCGCAGGGGTTGGACCACGAAGGGCAGCGAGTAGATCACCGAGCCGATCACCAACCCGCCGAAGGAGAACACCAGCCGTGGCCCGCCGAGGCCCTCCCACACCCCGCCCAGGGGGCCTCGCGGCCCGAGGAGCACGAGCAGGTAGAACCCGAGCACCGTCGGCGGCAAGACCAGCGGCAGCGCGACCGCGGCTTCGACGGGGACGCGCCAGCGGCTGCGGCCGCGGGCCAACCACCAGGCGAGGGGCGTCCCCAGCACCAGGAGCACCGCGGTCGAGGTCGCCGCCAAGAGCAGGGTCAGGCGCACGGCGACCCAGGCCGAGCTCGCTGGAGTCCGCAGGCGCTCCGTCGCGCCGCGGGTGGGGTCGGCGCCGTAGCCGGCGGCGGCGATCAGCGCCTGCGCCTCCTCGCTGCGCAACCACGCGCAGAACGCGCGGGCCGCCGGGGTGTCGCTCATGCGCGCCGCGTCCTGGAGGATCGGCGCGTGGAGCTCAGCGGGGACGAGCCAGTAGCCGTGGACCCCGTCGGCGAGGGCCTGGGAGCACGCGACCAACCCCAGCTCCGCGCTGCCCGAGCGCACCAGCTGGTAGGTGTGGCCGACGCTCTCGCCATACACCCGCTTGGGCTCCAGCTGCTCCCACAGCCCGAGCCGCCGCAGCGCGTCTCGCGCGGCCGCGCCGTAGGGGGCGGTCTCGGGGTTGGCCAGCGCGAGGTGCGCGAACGCTCCCGCGCGCAGGCTGGCCTCGCCGTCGACCGGGTCCCTGAGGCCGCTGCCGAGGAGCACCAGCCGGCCCTCGGCGTAGGTGAACCGCTCGAGCGCGCGGCCTTCGGCCTCGAGGGCCGCCGGTCGGCGCGCGTCGGCCGCGAGGAACACGTCGTAGCTCGCGCCGTTGTGCAGCTGAGCGAAGAGGCTCCCGGTCGAGCCGACGTTGAGCACGACCCGGTGACCGCTGCTGGCCTCGAAGCGCCGCGCGAGCTCCTCGCAGGGGGCGCGGAAGTTGGCCGCCACCGCGACCCGCACCTCGTCGGCGGTCGCGACGGCCGCTAGCGCTCCCAGCAGGAGCGCGACCCGCTGGGCGAACATTCCGCCTACTGGTCCTGGGGGCTGAGGTCGAAGCGGAACTCGGTCAGGGGGTCGGTGACCGGCGTGCGCTCGATCTCGGCGAGGTTCTGCTGCCAGATGAACCCGAGCACGCCGTTGGCGGCGAGGGCCAGGACCAGGAGCACCAACCACAGGGGGCGGGCCATGCTCCCGCCCACGTCGAGCTTGGGCTTCTCCTGGGGACCCGTGGGCTCCTCCTCCTGCGGCACCTGGGAGGGGAAGGGTTCGATCGACTTGCCGCGCTCGACGGTCGCCAGGTCGTCGAGGAAGGCTGAGGCGTCGGTGTAGCGCCGCTTGGGGGTGCGCCCCCAGAGCTTCTTGAGCAGGATCTGGACCGTCTCGGGGACCTGCACGCTCTCGGGGAGGCTCAGGCCTTCCTGGCCCTGCCCGATCAGGGGCGGCGGCGCTCCGCCGCTGAGCAGGGTGTAGGCCACGCAGCCCAGCGAATACATGTCGGCGGCGGGGGTCAGCGGGCGGCGGTCGAGCAGCTCGGGCGCGATGAACCCGGGGTAGCCGAGCACCTCGCCGCCGGTGCTGAGGAACGCGTATTCGTCGGGGGTCCGCGCCAGCCCGCTGGCGCACACGAGCACGGCGCCCTCGTCCTCGCGGATCGTCTCCAGGCTCAGGTGTCCGTGGACGAGCTTGCGCGCGTGCAGGGGCTGCAGCGCGAGGGCGACCTCGCCCAGCAGGCGCAGGACCTTCTCCAGGGGCAAAGGCAGGCGCTGCCGCTCGAGGGTCTGCAGGGGCGGCGGGGGGTAGACGACGTAGAACGCGCGGCGGCTCTTGCCGTGGGCTCGCACCGGGAGCAGGTTCGGGTGCTTGACCTCGAGCAAGGGCTCCGCGCGCTCGGCGAGCCCGCTGAACTCCGTCTTGTGGCGACCTTCGAGGGGGAACACATAGGCCAGGCCGCGGCGCTCGTTGACCTTGTGCGTAGCCAGGTAGCGCCGCTCGCCGCGCACGACCTCGATCAGGGTGTCCATGCGGTAGAGGCCGAGCTCGACGCCGAGGTAGGGGTCACCCGCGGGTTGTGGGCCGGCGACCTCGAGCAGCATGGCGGCGCCGCGGTCGAGCTCACCCGAGCTGACCAGGCGCTCGATCTTGCGCATGCGGAGGGTCTTGCTCAGGCGCTCGGAGCCGAAGATCTCTTCCGCCTCGGGGGCCGCCGCGGCGACGGAGTCACCCGCCGCGAGGTCCTCCTCGGTGACCGCCTCCATCCGGTCGGACTCGTCGGAGGTTCGCGTGTGGTCGAGCAGGATCCGGGTGAAGCTGACCGGGATCTGCCGCGCTCCGCTGACCAGCGCGTCGCGGCGGAGCACGAAGTTGGCGTCGCTGAGGTCGAGCAGGCGCGAGACCGCGGCCTGCGCGCGGTCGCCCTCGCTGGTCGAGGCGTCGTGGGGTTGGCCGCTCTTGAAGGTGATCCGCCCGTTGAGCGCGTCGGAGTGAATGTCCAGCTCGCCGGTCTTCTCGTTGAACTCGATCCCCTGGAGGATCTCGGGCAGGGGGAGCTCGGCGAAGGTGCCGCGGGTCCCCTGGCCACCGACCACGGCGCTGAACACGCCGCTGGAGGTGAAGCTCTGGGTCTTGCGCAGGGCGGCCTGCACGGCGGTGCGGCTCACGCTCCCCGTCGCGACGCCGATCGCTTGCTCCAGCTCGGTGAACTGCCGCTCGGCGTCGGCGGCGGTCGGCCGCCGGTCCGGGTCCGGGTGCAGCATGGCGTCGATCAGCTCGGCGAGCTGGGGGTGGGCGCGGGGCACGTGGTCGCGCAGCCGCGGCGGCGGCGCGCTCAGCCGGCGGTTCATATAGGTGAACAGCCCCTCGCCTTCTTCGGGCTCGAGGGGGGCTCGGCCAGCGAGGGCGTAGAACAGGGTCGCGCCGAGGCCGTAGACGTCGGTCGGCGGGCCGACCTTGCTGTGGTCGTTGGCTTGCTCGGGGGCCATGAACTTCGGCGTGCCGAGCACCGTGTCCTGGTGGGTGTCGGTGTGGGCGTCGACCGCCTTGGCGATCCCGAAGTCGAGGAGCTTGGGCTCTTCGTCCGCGGTGAGGATCACGTTGTCCGGCTTGACGTCGCGGTGGACGACCCCCGCCTGGTGGATCGAGTCGAGGCCCGAGGCGAGGGCGCGCCCGATCTGGGCGCAGGCCAGCTCCTCGAGGGTCCCGTCGCGTTGGACCCGAACCTCGACGCTCGTCCCGCGCACGAGCTCTTGAATGATGTAGTGCACGCCGTCCGCGGTGTCGACGTCGTAGACCCGCGCCACGTTGGGGTGGTTCAGCCGGGCGCTGACCTGCGCTTCGCGTTGGAAGCGCTTGAGCATCGTCTCCTGCTTGGCGACCTTGGGGTCGATCAGCTTGAAGGCGACCTCGAAGTTCAGCCGCTGGTGGTGCGCGCGGTAGACGCGGCCGGTGCCGCCGGCGGCGAGGAACTGCACGAGCTTGCAGGGGCCGATCACGTTCCCCACGTAGCGGTCGGGCTCGCTCCCGGTCTCGGGGCGCATTTCGCTGCGGGTGTCGCGGTAGTGGGCGAGGTCGGCCTCGAGGGGAGTCGGCCGGCGGCGGCCGGTGGGGCGGCGGCGGGCGGGGCCTCGGCGGCGAGCGCCGGGGCGGCGGTGGCGACCGCTCTTGCGCGGGCGACGGCCAGGTCTGCGCGGCGCCTGGCTCACTTCTCCCCCTCTTCCGTGGGGGCCAGGGTGAACACCGGCGTCGGCGAGTCGAGGTCCTGGAGGTTGATCTCGGCGCGCAGGGTCTCGTGCCCCGGGAGGCTGAGCTCGAGCTTGCGCTTCTCGACCAACGGGACCTCGACCCGGAACGGGGTCTTGAACTGGGCCGTGTCGCCGCGCCAGCGCAGGAGCGCGCCGGGGGGCTCGGAGGTGATCTCCACGCTGAGCGTGATCCGGCGCAGGGCGCTGGGGACGTTGGCGAAGTTCTTGACCAGCTCCTTGGCCTCGCGCAGGGCGGTGGCCGCGTCGGACTGGGCGGCGAGACCTGCGACCCGGCGACCGTTCTGCTTGGCGCTGTCGAGGTAGGCCTCGAGCTCGGCCTTGCGCGCCTCGAGGGGTTCGCGGAGCGCCGTGCTCTGTGCCTCCTTCAGCTTGCGCTCGAGCTGAGAGAGGAGGAACTCGGCGTCGTCGGCTTGCTCGAACTGGACCGCGGTGCGCAGGTAGGGCACGCTCTTGCTGTCGGCGGCGAGCTTGGGCAGCTCGGCGCGAATCCCGGCGATCTGCTCGCCGAGGGTCGGGTCTCGCTCCCACTCCGGCGGGAACAGCGCGAGCAGCTCGTCGCCGCTGCGCGCCTGGCGCAGCCCGAGCTCGAGGTCGGTGAGGGCTTGCGCGACGTGTTTCCGCGTCTCGAGCTCCGCGCGGCTCGACTGGGCGAGGAACCCCAGCGCGCCCGCCAGGAGCAGCGCGAGCACCGCCGGCACGGCGAAGACCGCCGCGGACTTGGGCTCGTTGACGATTCGCGTGGTGGCGCGCTCGAACCCGTAGCGCGCGGCGAGGGCGTCGGCCTCCTCCGTGCGCCCGCTGTGGCGCAGGCTGGGGACGAGGGTCTCGGCCAGTTCCCGCGCGAGGCTCCGGTCGCCGAGCTGGTCCACGGCCTTGACCAGCAGCTCCTGAGCGCGCGGGCTGGGGTGGTTCGAGAGCGCCTGGGCGAGGGCCAGCTTGGCCTGGTTCGGCAGGCCGCGCTCGAGGTAGCGCTCACCGAGGGTCACCGCCGCCTTGGCGGCGGGGCGGGTGCGCTGGAGGGCGGTGAGGCTGTTGACGCGACCCTGGAGCGCCTCGAGGTCCTGGGGCGCGAGCGCCAGGGCCGAGTCGAACGCGCCGAGGGCTTCTTCGTGGCGCTCTTGCCCGAGGAGCAGCCAGCCCACGCGGTCGAGCTGGCGCGCGGCGTCGTGGGTCCGCCCCACCTCCTCCAGCCCGGCGACGTAGGCCAGGCGGAGCACGATCTGGTTGATCGCGGGACGGCCCTCGAGCCGCTCCTGCATGGCCTTGACCCGCCGCTCCCAGTCTTCGCGAACCAGGGGGCGACGCTCGGCGGTGACCACGTTCGCCTTGACCAGGGTTCGCACCCGCTGCATGACGGCGGCTTCGCCGCAGCCGAGCATGGCCTTCAGCTCCTCGCCGCTGGCGCCGGGGCGGCTGAGCAAGCACTCCAGCAGGCTCCGCTCGAGCTCGTCCTCGGTCTGCTCCTGGCGGGAGCGGGCCACCTCGGTGCCGGCGGTCACCAGGCTGACGCCGAGGGTCGGGAACGCGGCGTGGGCCAGGGCCGCCTGCCTCAACGCAGGGGCGACCTCGTCGAGCATGTCCTTGAGCGGGGTGGGCAGGGCTCGCTCGCTGACCTGGTCGCGCTTCAGTCGCTCCAGGTAATACGGTCGACCGGCGCCCGCCTCGAACTGGGCCTTGGGCCAGAACAAGCAGTCCAGGAGCAGCTGCACGCCGAGGGAGCGCGCGCCTGCGCGGACCTTCTCGGGGTCGATCCCCAGGTCGGTGATCACCTCGCGTTCGTCGCGCCCCTGGCGGTGGGCCTCCACCAGCTCCTGGCGCTGCTGCGGGTCGACGTAGCCGCCGAGGACCAGCCACTGCGAGAGGGACGGCGGCGGGAAGCCGCAGGCCACGATCCGCACCCCCGCCATGGTGAAGAGGAAGAACGCGTCTCGTACGCCGTCGGAGACCGCGACGTGGCCGCCGGATTCCTGGAGGAGCTTGAGCGCTTCGTCCAGGGCCTCGGGGCTGAGGGGGCCGGAGATGGTTGCGGCGGTGGCCATGAGCGGGCTCAGAATACCCCCCCAAGCCCAACCAAGCACGCGGTTTGAGGGCATATAGAGTTTCTCCGGATCCGATCCGGGGCCAGGGCTTGCCGCGCGACGTCCTGCAACCGAGATCTCGCCCCACGCCACGGCGACGTCGCGAGTTACGCTGGGCGTATGCGACACCGGGGTGTGCTCTGGATTTGGCTCCTCCTGCCCGTCTTGGCTGGGTGCGCCGTGGATCGCGGTGCCCGCGGGCCGCTGGATGTGGTGGCCGAGGGCCGGGGGCCGCTGCGGGCGGGCTGCGCCCGGGTGGGGATCACCCCCGCTCCCGGCGGCTACCTGGGCGGCTTCGGGCTGTTGCGTGAGAGCCTGGGGGTGCACGACCCGCTCTACGCCCGGGCCCTGGCCTTGGAGTGCGGGGAGGCCCGGGTGGTGCTCGTCGCCTGCGACCTGATCGGCCTCCACTTCAGCAGCGTGGAGCGGGCGCGGGCGGCGTTGGGCGACGCGCTCCCGCCGGGCGCGCTGCTCGTGACCGCGACCCACACCCACTCCGGGCCCGACACCATCGGGCTCTGGGGCTTGCCCCCGCTCTGGAGCGGGGTCGACGACGACTACCTCGCGCGAGTCGAGGGCGCGATCGCCCTCGCCGCGCGTCGGGCACTAGAGGCCCTCGAGCCGGCGCGGCTGCGGTTGGGCCAGGCCCAGGCCCCGGTGGAGGGGATCTCCTACAACCGTCGCGACCCGGGCTCCGTCGACCGCACCCTGACCGCCGTGGCCCTCGACCGCGCCGACGGCACCCCGCTGGCGACCCTCGTGCACTACGCCTGCCACCCCGAAGCCCTCGGCTCCGACAACGACTGGATCAGCGCGGACTTCGTGGGCGCGCTCTGCGCCGGGGTCGAGGCCCAACGGCCTGGGGTCGCGCTCTACGTCAACGGCGCCCAGGGGGCCATGGTCACCACCGCCGAGGCCGAGGAGACCTTCGCCGAGGCCGCGCGGATCGGCGCGGCGCTGGCGACCGTGACCGCCGAGGCCCTCGCCTCCAGCGAGCCCGTCGCGGACGAGCCGGCGTTGACCTGCGTGCGCGCTCCGCTGGAGGTCGCCGTGGACAATTGGCGCTACGGCCTCGCCGACTTCAGCGGCATGCTCCCCGGCCGCGAGTTCTCCGGCGGGCGCACGGCGAGTGAGGTGTGGGGGCTGCGCCTCGGGCCGTGGGTCTTGCTCTCGGCCCCCGGCGAGGCCGTGCCGCGGCTGGGCTTCGAGCTCGAGGCGCGCTCGCCTTCCCAGCCCTTCACCCTCGCCGGGCTGGGCAACGACGAGCTCGGCTACCTGCTGCACGAGGAGCAGTGGGAGCACCCGCGCTACCGCTACGAGCGCACGGTGTCCCCCGGGCTGAGCGCCACCGCCCTCGTGCGCGAGGCCGGCTTCGCGGTCTTGGAAAGACTCGCTCGCGACGCCCAACTGGCTCCATCCTCCCGCGCTGAGTAGACTGCATGGTTCAGGAGGCCCCATGAGCTCCCATTCGCGGAAGTACGCGATCATTAGCGACCTCCACAGCAACCTCGAGGCCGTGACCAACGTGTTCGCGGACATTCGCTCGCAGGGCATCGAGGACGTGGTGTGCCTGGGCGACGTCGTCGGCTACGGCCCGCAGCCGCGCGAGGTGCTCGAGTTGACGATGAAAACCGTGCGCGTGAGCCTGATGGGCAACCACGACGAGGCGGTGATCAAGGGCGCGCAAAACTTCAACGCCTGGGCCCGCGAGGCGATCGACTGGACCCGCGACGAGCTCTTGATCAAGGACGGGACCGAGAAGTCGCGCTGGGACTACCTCAAGGCCATGCCGCTGAGCTTCAAGACCAACGGCATGTTCTTCGTGCACGGGTCGCCGCGTCAGCCCACGATCGAGTACATCCTGCGCGAGGACATCTACAACGGGAACTACGAGAAGTTCGACGAGATCTTCGCCTCCTTCGAGAAGATCCTCTTCGTCGGTCACAGCCACACCCCGTGCGTGATCAACGAGGACCTCGACTACGTGACCCCGACCGAGATCGAGCACGGGTTCACCTACACCATCGACAAAGAGAAGCTGATCGTGAACGTGGGCTCGGTCGGTCAGCCCCGCGACAACGACACGCGCTCGTGCTACGTGGTCGTCGACGAGAACTCGGTCACGTTCCGCCGGGTCGAATACGACGTCGACGCGGTGGTCTCCAAGATCCAGCACGTCGAGCGGCTCTCGAACAACCTCGGCCTGCGGCTCAAGAAGGGCGTCTAGCAGCCCCTCCATGGCTCGACGTCGTCGCCGCGGCCCTGGCCGGCGCAGCGGACCGCCCGGTCGCGGCGCGCCCCCCGGTGAGCTGCGCCTGATCGCTGGGGAGCACCGCGGGCGCAAGCTCAAGGTTCCCCGCGGGCAGATCGCGCGCCCCATGCGCAACGCCGTGCGCGAGGCGCTGTTCAACGTGCTCGGCCCCGTCGAGGGCCTGCGCGTGCTCGACGTGTTCGCCGGCTCGGGCTCCCTCGGCTTCGAGGCCCTCAGCCGCGGCGCGGCGCAGGTGACCTTCGTCGAGCGCGCCGCGCCCTGCCTGCAGGTGCTCGCCGAGAACGCCGCGCTGCTCCACGCCGAGGACCGCGTGCGGATCCTGCGCCACGACCTGGCCCGGGGTCTGCCCCGCGAGCCCCGCGACCCCTGCGAGCTGGTGCTCATGCACCCCCCGTTCCCGCTGATGCGCGCCCCCAGCGGCCCCGGCGAGGCCGACGTCGACGCCCTGGTCGCGGCGGTGGGCAGCGACCCCCGCTTCGCCGACGCCCGCCTGGCCTTCGAGGCCCCGCGCGAGGTCGCCTACGCCGACGCCCGCCTGGAGGAGCTCGGCTTCAGCGAGGTGTGGCGCCGCGACTACGGCACCACGACCCTGTTCGTGGTCGAGCGCTAGCAGCCGAGGATCTCCAGCAGAACGTTTCCCATTCCCTGCAGGGTTTGCCAAGATCGCCGGGACGGAGGTGGCCATGAGAGGTCTGTTGGTGGCCCTGCTGGCGTGCGGAGTCGCGTCGGCCGAGGGCGAGCGAAGCTACGAGGTCCAGGTGCCCGCGATCGCGGCGGACGCGTCGCTGGATCAGCTGAAGCACTACCGCACGCCCGAGGGCTCGTTCAAGGTCGAGCTGGGCAAGACCACCGAGCACCGGCTGTGCGTGGGTCGCGCGATCGCGTTCCCCTCGGTGGTGCAGACCCGCTGGCCGACGGTGACCGGGACGCTCTTCGTCCCGAAGAAGCAGCCGCGCAAGGCCACGCCCGCGGCGATCGTGCTCGCGCACACCGGCGGGAGCTTCTTCCTCGAGGAGATGGTCGCCAAGCACCTGGCCGGGCACGGCGTGCCCGCGGTGTTCCTCGACCTGCCGAACTACGGCAAGCGCCGCGAGGAGGGCAGCGGTCAGGGGTTCACCAACCCCAAGCGCCCCGACCTGGTGCTCCATGGGTACCGGCAGGCGGTGCTGGACGTGATCCGGGCCGGTGACGCGCTGCGCGGTCTGCCTGGAGTGGATCCCGCACGGGTGGGTCTGGTTGGCGTCAGTCTGGGGGCGGTGATCGGCTCGGTGGCCCGCGGCGTCGACCCCCGCCTCGACCGCACCTACCTCGTGATCCCTGGCGGGAACCTGCGCCATATCTTCGAGCACTCGTGGGAGGTCGGCTTGCCCCCGGAGACCCTGGCCCTGCTGCCGGACCTAAGTCCTTACGATCCAATTACCTTCGCCCCGCGGGTGGACCCCAAGGACGTCTTGATGCTCTGCGCCTCGCGGGACGAGGTGATCCCGCCGGAGTGCGGCGAGCAGCTGTGGGAGGCCATGGGCAAGCCCAAGCTGGAGTGGATCGACTGTGGCCACTACGGCGTAATCCTTCATTTCCCTAGGGTTATGAAGGACGCCTTGGCTTGGCTGGGGGCCGAAGGCGCGACACAATCGCCCGCCCCCCTGGCGCCGAATGGAGACGCCCAACCCACCGGGGGCAGGTAACACAACGGGATGTGTGTTTGGCACCGGGGATGCAAGGGATAGTTCAGAGGGACCGAGACAAACCCCGCACGGAGAACACACGGAGTATCACATGAAGAAGTTCGTTGTCGCGATTACCGCCGCCGCCATGCTGACTGGCCTTAACGTCTTTGCTTGCGGAGGCATGACTGCCTACCGTGGGCCCGAGTTGAGCGTTGACGCGCTCTACGACAACATCGAGCTGAACGAGGCCATGATGGCGTCGGTTAGCGACGAGGTCGTCTGCCTCTAGCAGACCGCTTGACGGCGTAGTTCAGAGACCCGACCCTCGGTCGGGTCTCGAACCATGTACGGGCGTCTCGCGAGCGGCAGGCGCCATGTCGTTACCGCTCGCCTGCCTGGCGCCGAAAGGCGACGCCCAACCCACTGGATGGAGGCAACGCAACGGGATATGTGTTTGGCACCGGGGATGCTCTAGACGTTCCTCAGACCCGCAAAGGAACACACGGAGTATCCAATGAAGAAGTTCGTCGTCGCGATTACCGCCGCCGCCATGCTGACTGGCCTCAACGTCTTTGCCTGCGGCGGCATGACTGCCTACCGCGGCCCCGAGCTGAGCGTTGACGCGCTCTACGACAACATCGAGCTGAACGAGGCCATGATGGCGTCGGTCAGCGACGAGGTCGTCTGCCTCTAGCAGAACGCCCGACGGCGTAGTTCAGGGACCCGGCCTGCCGGTCGGGTCTCGAACCATGTACGGACGTCTCGTCGGCTGGCCCGGGCGGGGACGAACGCCGCCCCTGCAGGGGGGCAGCCCGGGCGGGGACAAACCCCGCCCGCTCCCGCTATTGAATCCCGAGCAGCTCGACCTCGAACACGAGGGTCGAGTTGGGCGGGATCGCACCCGGGAAGCCGCGATCGCCGTAGGCCTTCTCGGGCGGGATCGTCAGCTTGCGCTTCCCGCCGACCTTCATGGCCGCCACGCCCTCGTCCCAGCCCTTGATCACCTGGCCTCGCCCGAGGACGAAGGTGAAGGGCTGGTTGCGGTCGTGGGAGCTGTCGAACTTGGTCCCGTTCGTCAGCCAACCGGTGTAGTGCACCGAGACGGTCTGCCCCGCCTGCGGCGTGGCTCCAGTTCCCTCGACCAAGACTTCGATCTCCACGACGGGCTCCTCTCCGAGGGAGGAGTGTAAGCCATTCGAGGGCCCTAGCGGGCGAGGTAGTCCGCCACCACGTCCAGCACCTGAGGATCGCTCATGCCGAAGGTGTGGCCGACGTCGAGGACCTCGAACAGCTCCGCCCCCGGCAGGTGCGCCTCGCTGACCGCGACGGTGCCGTCGTCGTCCCCCGGGATCCTCGGGTTGCGCCCCTCGCCGTCGCCGCGGCCGCCGGCCACGATCGCGAAGGGGACGCTCGGCGGCGGGATCGACGCCGCGCGCGCTGGGCGCAGCTCTTGCCCCGCCGGACCGCCGAACACGCGATAGGGCCAGGTGTCGCCCCAGTAGTCCGCGAGGTACGCGCCCTGGCTGGGCGGGAAGAGCATCACCGCGCGGGCGGGTTCGGGCCCCTCCAGCTCCTCGGCCAGGGCCTGGCGCAGGACGAGCCCGCCCAGGCTGTGGGTCACGAAGGACACGCGCTCGATCCCCCGCAGGCGGGCGAGCACGCGCTGGAGCTGGGCCGCGTGCTCGGCGATCGAGCCGCAGGCGCTCGGGTAGTTGACGTTGACCACCTCGTAGCCCTCGTCCTCCAGGCGCTCGGCGACGTCGTCCAGGGACTCCTTGGCGCGGATCATGCCGTGGAGCAGGACCACGGCGTGGCGGCTCTGGGGCTCGAGGTCGGCGGCGTCCAGCTCCTGGTCCAACCGCGCTTCGCACTCGGCGTAGCTGCCCCAGGCCCAGCGCACGTCGGAGGGGCCGAGCAGGCGGTGGTGCCCGGTCCAGGCGTGGCGTTGGATCCGCCAGCCGCAGTCGACGCGCTCGTCGCCCCAGAGCTGCTTTCCGCCGAGGGTCGGGAAGGGGAGGTTCACCGGGCCCGCCTGACAGCCCCCGCAGAGCAGGGCCAGAGCCAGGGGAAACGCGGACAGGCGCGGGTGTCGGGTTCGCATGGGCTGACCTCCATGCCTCCGTTGTAGGCGGCGAGGACGTCGTCGCGTAGTTAATCTGACGAAACGATCCGTTCAGCCTGGCTTAATACAGGAGGCCGCGTGAGTCTGCCCGCCGTCCGCCCACCCGCGGTGCGCTTGCACCAGCTGGAGGGGTTCTTTCACGTCGCCACCCACGAGGGCTACGCCCGGGCGGTGGCGGCCCTGCCCTACGCGATCACCGAGCCGGCCTTGCACCAGCAAGTGCGCAAGCTCGAGCGGGCGCTGGGGATCGCCCTCCTCGAGCGCGCCGCCGGGCGGCGCATGCTGCTGACCCCGGGCGGGCGCGCGCTGTACCGCTTCGTGGCGCCCTACTTCGAGCAGCTCGACGGGGTGCTGCGCTCGGTGGCGGAGGGCACGCGGGCTACGCTGACCCTGGTCGCCGAGCCGCTCTACGTCGACCCGCTGTGCGCGCCCGCGCTGGCCACCCTGCGCGCCGAGCTGCCCGAGGTCGAGCTGCGGCTGGACGAGCTCGACGACACCGACCCCTCCCAGGCCGTGCTCACCGGACACGCCGACGTGGTGGTCGCGATCGAGCAGCCCGCGGGCAAGGGCGTCGACTACTCGCCCCTGGGCGAGCTGGGGCTGCTCTTGCTCGTGCCCGAGGGCGACCCCCTCGCCGGGCGCCGGCCGCCGCTGAAGCCGCGCGCGCTGCAGGAGCAGCGCTTCGTGGTCTATCCGCCGGGCACCCCGGGGCGGACCTTCACCGAGGCCGCCCTCGAGCAGGCCGGGGTCGAGCTGCGCGTGGCGGCGGAGGCCTCCAGCGCGAGCGCGATGCAGGCGCTGGTGTGCGCCGGGGTCGGGGCAGCCTTCGTCCCCGCGCCGTTGCCGACCACGCGCCGGGTCCGCCGCCGGGTGCGCAGCGACGGGAGCGTGGCCTTCGACCTCACCGAGCTCCTGCGCCAGTTCGCCGAGCTCCCCCGCTTCGGGAGCTACCGCCGGGCCAGCGCCCAGCCCGGCGGCGTCGCTGCCGCCTGCTGCGTCGCCCTCCAGGACCAGCTGAAGAAGACGCGCTGAGTGCGCGACTGGTAACGTAGAGCCGCAACCGGAAGGCGGACCATGACCCACTCGCTCCGACGGAGGCTGCCGCTGCTCCTGGCGGTCGCCGGAATCTGGCTCCTGGCCAGCGACGACGCGCGCGCGCACTACCCGCTGTTCGACCTCCCGGGGCCGATCGTCGAGCCCAAGCAGCCCTTCGACCTGGACATGAGCTACGGGCACTTCTTCCTCGGCGACCGTTACCCGGCGAAGCGCCCGGAGTGGGTGGGGGTGGCCGCGGTGGGCGGGCGCGCTCGCGACTACACCGCGGCGGTCACCAGCACCACCGACGTCGTCCCCCGTTGGCGGCTGCACTACACCCCGCGCAAGCCCGGCGACTACGTGATCGGCTGGCACGCGGGCATGTTCCACGAGCCCCCGGAGCGGCGGATCCTCGACTTCTGCAAGGTCGTGCTCCACGCCCGGACCCCGGGTGGGACCCAGACCGGCTGGGACCGCGCGCTGGGCTCGCCGATGGAGATCCTCCCGCTGACCCGGCCCTACGCGATCCCGGTGGGCTCGGTGTTTCGCGGGCGGCTCGTGCGGCACGTGAAGCCCGAGAACGGCGATCGGCTCAGGGCCGAGCCCATGCCCGACATGGTCGTCGAGGCGGAGGCGCGCTCGCGGCCGCTGCCGCGGCGGGCCGCCTACCTGCCGAACTTCCGCCTGAGCGTGAAGACCGACAGCGACGGCGAGTTCGCGGTCACGCTGCCTCAGAAGGGCTGGTGGATGATCGCCGCCGCCACCGACGGGGGCCCCGGACAGCAGGGGCAGAGCAAGATCCTCCAGCGGCGGGCGGTGCTCCTCGTGCACGTGGGCGAGACGGTGTGGGACACCCCGGACCCGGAGCCCGAGCTCGCCGAGCAGTTGAGCCAGGGCGAGCACGACTTCTCCTTCACGGGGACCCTGCGCGACTGCTTCGCCCAGCTCTCCAGCGAGCTGGGGGTCGTGATCCAGTCGCGCGAGATCGAGCTCACGCGCTCGGTCCGGATCGAGCACGCCAAGGGCACCGCCGCCCAGGTGTGCGACGCGGTCGCCTTTGCCCTGGGCGTGGCGTGGCGCCGGGCCGACGGCGCGGTCGTGTTCTACAAGGCCTGAGCCCGGGAGCCGCCCCCGGGGTCGCTCAGGGAGTACCCTGAGCGCACGTGGTATTCAGCTCGACCCTGTTCCTGCTCTTCTTCTTGCCCGCGCTGTTGGTGTGCTACGCCTGCGCGCGCAGCCTGCGCGCGCGCAACGCGGTGCTGCTGGCGGCGAGCCTGGGGTTCTACGCCTGGGGCGAGCTGGGCTACGTGGCCGTGCTCCTCGTCTCGATCGCCGCGAACTACGGGTTCGGGCGCTGGATCGAGGCGGCGGGCGAGCGAGCGGCGGCGCGGCGCGCGCTGGTCGTGGCCGTGACCTGCAACCTGGGCCTGCTGGGGGTCGTGAAATACACCCACATGTTCGTCGGCTGGGCCGGGACCGGGCTCGGAGCGTTGGGGCTGGCCGAGGTCGCGCCGATGCAGGCGCTGCACCTCCCGCTGGGGATCTCGTTCTTTACCTTCCAGGCGCTGTCCTACGTGATCGACGTCTACCGCGGGGTCGTGCCCGCCCAGCGCTCGCCCGCGAAGCTTGCGCTCTACGTGAGCCTGTTCCCCCAGCTGATCGCGGGGCCGATCGTGCGCTACCGCGACCTCGCCGCCGAGCTCGAGGCGCGCACGATCAGCGTGGCCGACTTCGCCGCCGGCGCGCGCCGGTTCACCGTGGGCCTCGGCAAGAAGGTGCTCGTCGCCAACGCCCTGGCCGTCCCGGCCGACCGGATCTTCGCGCTGCCCCCGGGGGAGTTGGGGTTCGAGCTCGCCTGGCTGGGGATCGCTTGCTACACGCTGCAGATCTACTTCGACTTCTCCGGCTACTCGGACATGGCGATCGGGCTGGGGCGCATGTTCGGCTTCCACCTGCTGGAGAACTTCGACTACCCCTACGTCTCGCGCTCGATCCGTGAGTTCTGGCGGCGCTGGCACATTTCGCTCTCGAGCTGGTTCCGCGACTACCTCTACATTCCCCTCGGGGGCAACCGCGGCTCTCCGACGCGGACCTACGTGAACCTGGTGCTCGTGTTCACCCTCTGCGGGCTGTGGCACGGGGCCAGCCTGACCTTCGTCGCCTGGGGCCTGTTCCACGGGGCGTTCCTCGTGATCGAGCGGGTCGCCGCGGGGCGGGTGCGCGCGCCGCGGCCGCTGCAGCACCTCTACGTGCTGCTGGCGGTGATGGTCGGCTGGGTCCTGTTCCGCGCCGAGAGCTTCGGCCACGCCGCGGCCTACCTCGGAGCCATGCTCGGGCTCGGCGCCGGGGGGCCGCCCCTCGCGCCCTACCTCACGGGGAAGGTGCTCGCGGTCCTCGTGCTCGGCGCGCTGGGGTCGACGGCCTGGCTCCCCGCGGCCGGCGAAGCCCTGCGCCGGCTCTACGCGCGAGGGCGGACGCAGGCCCTGGCCCTCGACCTCGGCGCGCAGCTGGCGACGGTGCTCCTCGCCCTCGCCTGCCTGACCGAGCTCGCCGCGGGCACCCACAACCCCTTCATTTACTACCGGTTCTAGCCGTGACCGCTACGCCGCCCCCCACCCCCCCGCCCCCCGTCAGCCCCGCCGCGCACCCGCGTCCGCGCTGGCTCGACCTGGGTCTGCTGGTCGTGCTCGGGGGCCTGATCGCGATCCCTGCCCTCGGCACGCTCACCCGGCTGGACGAAGTCGAGAGCGCGAGCGAGAACCGACCCCTCGCCACCTGGCCCGGCGGCGGCCCTCCGGCGGCGTGGCGCGATCGGGTGCAGGCCTTCCTCGACGATCGCTTCGGCGGACGTGAGCAGCTGCTGCGCGCGCGGAGCTCGCTCTACCTCAGCCTCGGTGAGTCGCCGCTGGACGAGGTCGTGCTCGGTGAGGAGGGCTGGCTCTACTACGGCGACGAGGAGCGCGGCGGGTTGCTGGGGATCCGGCCCCTGGACGAGGCGGGGCTAGCGGCCTGGGTCGAGGCCCTCGACCGGCGCCAGCGCTGGGCCGACGCCCTGGGCGTGCCCTACGTGCTCGTGATCGGCCCCGACAAGCACACGATCTACCCCGAGCACCTCCCCCCCGGCTACGCCCCGCCGTCGCCCGCGCCCTTCGATCGGCTGCTGGAGCACCTGGCCCGCGTGCGCCCCGAGCTGCGGGTGCTCGACGTGCGCGACGCCATGCGCGCGGCCAAGGGCGAGGCCTTGCTCTACTGGCCCCAGGACACCCACTGGACGCGCCACGGCGCGTTCGTCGCCGCCCAGGCCGTCGTGGCCGAGGCGCGGCGCACGTATCCGGAGCTGCCTCCGCTGACCCGCGAGGAGCTCGTCGCCTGGGAGCCCCCGCAGCCCAAGCGCGACCTGGCCGAGATGCTCGCCACCCCCGAGCGCTTCGACGCGCCGGCGGTGGTCGGGGTGGCGCCCCGCGACCCGGCCCCGCGCCTGCGGGCCGAGGTGTTCTCGGACTCCTACGGGCTCGCCCTGCTCCCGCTGCTCGAGGCGCGCTTCGAGTGCGTGGAGCCCGTGCACACCGACCAGCTCTTGCGCGCCGACGTCGCCCCGCTGGCCCTGGTGCTCGACGTGCTGGTCGAGCGCAAGCTGGCGCGCGCGGACCCCCCGCTCCCCGACCGCGGCCACGCCGACTTCCGCCGGGTGGAGCCCGCCGCGCGCTTTCACGCCTGCGCTCGGGAGCTCCTGAGCCTCGAGGGCGAGGCCCTGCGCGAGCTCGAGGTCACCCCCCTCGAGGCTCGGGCCGGGCCCGCGGGGCTCGTGGTCGAAGGGCCGGAGCCCGCGGTGCTGCGCTTCGCGGCCGGGGGGCGCACGGGCTGGAGCCGGCTCGAGTTCGAGGTCCGCGACGTGCCTCACCGGGTGCAGGTGCAGCAGCGCGACGGGCCCCAGGCCGACCTGCTCGAGCCCGGCGTCTACGCGGTGTGCTTCCCCACCCGCGACGTGCTGGAGGTCGAGCTGGCCGCGACCGGCGGCGCGCCGCTCGCGGTCACCGTGCGCCGCCTCGAGCTCCGCGGCGAGTAGCTACTCGCCGAGGAGCTCGCGCGCGCGGGCCTCGTCCTTGCCGCCGCCGAGGTCGAGGTATCGCCGCGCGGCGCGCTGGGCCTCCTCGCGCTGACCGAGCGCGGCGCAGGCGCGCATGAGCCCGGCCCAGGCCGGCTGCATGCTCGGCTCGAGGGTCGTCGCCTGACGGAAGGCGGCGGCCGCCTCCTCGTGGCGCTCGAGGCCGAGCAGCTGGCCCCCGCGCATGTAATGGGCCGCGGGGGTCTCGTTCAGCTCGAGGGCGCGGGCGTAGTTTTGCAGCGCGGCCTCCGCGTCGCCCTTGGCGCCGGCGTAGGCCCCCAGGGCGAGGTAGGCGAGCGCCCCGTCGCGCCCGGGCGCCGCGCCGTGTGCCTCGAGGAACGCCTGGGCCGCGGCCGCGGCGGGTCCGACGCGACCCGCGACGAAGAGCACCTGCACCCGCGCGATCAGGGCCTTGCGGTTGCCGGGGTCGAGGCCCAGGCAGAGCTCGAGCTCGCGGATCGCGGCGTCGACCTGGCCCAGCTCGTTGTAGGAGCGCGCCCGGTAGTCGTGGATCAAGGGGCGGAGCAGGTGGCTGGGCTTCTCCTCCAGCGCGCGCGCGAACTCGGCCAGCGCCTCCTCGTGTCGCTGGGCTTCCTGGCGCAGGCAGCCACGCAAGAAGCGCGCCTCGGCTCGCATCAGCGTCGGCACCTGGAGCACCCGGGCGAAGGCCGCGTCGGCCTCGGCGTGCCTGCCCTGGCGGTAGTACTCCTGGCCGAGCTCGAGCTGGATCCCGGGCACGTGGGTGAGCTCGGGGCGCTGGAGCAGCTGCAGCCGCTCGCTGCGCCGACCCTGGGCCTCGAGCAGCCGCCCGAGGTCGGTCGCCGCCGTCGCGTTGCCAGGGAAGTCGGCGAGGACTGCGCGCAGCAGGCGCTCGCCGCGGGCGGGGTCGGCCCAGCGCGCGACCACGTGCGCCTGGACCTCGCGCGCGTGGCGCGAGCTCGGGTCGAGTTGGACCGCGCGCTCGGCGTCGGCCAGCGCCCGCTCGTGCTCCTCGAGTTGCAGGTAGGCCCAGGCGCGTTTGCTGAGCGCGTAGGCCGTGGGGCGCCGCTCGATCACCCGCGTGGAGGCCGCGACGGCGGCCGCGTAGTCGTCGTCGAGGAGCGCGAGCTGCGCGGCGAGCAGGTTCGTGTCGACGTCGCTGGGGTCGAGCTCGCGGGCGCGGGCGAGGCACCCGCGCGCGGCGTCGAGCTTGCGGTTGAGCAGCAGCACCCGCCCGCAGAGGGCGGTCGCCCCCGCGGCCAGGCCCGGGTGCTCGAGTGCAGCCTCCGCGTGAGGCAGGGCCTCCCGGGCGCGGTCCGTGCGCATCAGGGTGTCGGCGCAGGCCAGCCGGGCGGGCACCGAGTCGGGGTCTGCGGCGTGCCAGGCCAGGGCCGCCTCCGCTGCCTCCGTCATGCGCCCCGCCTGGAGCAGACGAAACACCTGGGGGCCCGGCCCCTGCGCCTCGACGACCGCGGCCTCTGCCTGCGCCGAGTCGTCGGGGGCAGCGCCTGCCGAGGCCACCGCGCCCACCGACGCCGGGTCGACCGCGTCGCTCCGGCTGGAGGCCATGGCCGCGACCAGGGCCAGGCTGGCGGTCGCGAGCACGGTCAGCCCCAAGGCCGTGAGCTTGAGCCGCGTGCTCGCCCCGGGCGGGCCGCCGGCGTGGCGCAGCGCGCGTCGGACCTGCTCCAGGCTCGGGCGCCTGGCCGGCTCGCGCGAGAGGCAGGCGCGGACCAGACCGTCGACCCAGGCGGGGACGTCCGGGCGGTGCTTGCTGACCGCCGTCACCGGCTTGCGCAGCGAAGCGAGGAACACGTGCATGCTGGTCACGTCGCGCGGGGGGTGTCCGCTCAACAGGCAGTAGAGCGTCGCGCCCCAGCCGTAGACGTCGGAGGCCGGGGTGACCGTCTCCTTGCCGAAGGCCTGCTCGGGGGAGCAGAACCCCGGGGTGCCCATGAAGGCCCCGGTGCGGGTCAGGCGCTCGACGTCGTCGTCCTGGGCCACGTCGAGCAGCTTGACCATGCCGAAGTCGGCGAGCACCGTGCGCCCGTGGTCCGAGATCATGACGTTGTCGGGCTTGAGGTCGCGGTGCAGATACCCCTGCGCGTGGACGTACGTCAGGGTCTCCGCCACGTCGCCCATGATCCGCAGCGCCTGCGGGACCGGGAGCGGCCCGCCCTCGCGCAACAGCTCGCCCACCGAGCGGCCCTCGACCAGGCCCATGACGAAGAACAGCCCGCTGGGTGCCTCGCCGCAGGCGTAGCACGGGACCAGCCCCGGGTGCTCCAGCCGCGCCAGGGCCTCGGCCTCGCGCTGCATGCGGATCCGCGCCCGCTCGCTGCGTCGCCCCCCGCCCAGGTTCAGCGACTTGAGCGCCACCCTGTTCCCGCTCGTGGGGTCGACGGCCTCGTAGACGACGCCCATGCCGCCCCGGCCCAGCTCGCCCACGATCCGATACCCGCCGAGCTCCTCCATGCCGTCAGAGTAGCCGCATTTGACGCCGCTTCAGCGCATTCCAGTCAGCGTGCGGCTTCCGCCCGGAGGCGCCACGGGCCTCTGAGAGGCGGCAGAGCCAGAGAAAGAGACTGGCGTCAGCGGAGCCGCGCGCGAAGCGCGCGCTCCCTTGGGGTGAGCGCGAGCTCAGAGCAGGTTGTAGGGGTCGACGTCGGTGACCAGGCTCACGCCTTTGGCGCGCTTTCTGGCCTCCAGCAGCTCGAGGGCGGCGCGGATTCCCCGGGCGCTGCCCTTGATCAGGCACTGGTAGCGGAACTTGCCCGCGAGGTAGGCGCGCGGGCTGGGGGCGGGGCCGAGCACGGCCCACAGCTCGGGGGTCGTCTCCTGGGCGGCGAGCAGCGACTCCACCGCCAGGCCGGCCTCGGCCTCGACGGCCTTGGCGTCGGGGCCGCGAAACAGGACCTTGAGCACGCGCGAGAACGGGGGGTAGCGCAGCGCGCGCCTGGCGCTGAGCTCCTCCTTGGCGAAGGGTTCGTAGTGGTGGTCGGACGCCGCCGCGATCGCGAAGTGCCGGGGCGAGAGGGTCTGAACCACGGTGCAGCCCGGCTGGGTGCCGCGCCCCGCGCGGCCGGCGACCTGACTCACCAGCTGGAAGGTGCGCTCGGCGGAGCGAAAGTCGGGGAGGCTGAGGGAGGTGTCGGCGGAGATCACGCCCACGCAGGTCAGCTCGGGTACGTCGAGCCCCTTGGCGATCATTTGCGTGCCCACGAGCATGTTCAGCTCGCCGCTGCGAAAGCGGGCGAGGACCTGCTCTGGGGTCTCGCCGCCGCGCACGACGTCGGTGTCGAGGCGCCCGACCCGGGCCTGCGGAAAGAGCTCGGCCAGCAGCTCGCGCACGCGCTCGGTGCCCGAGCCGCGCGCGCGCAGCGGCGGGCCCTTGCACTCGGGGCAGGAGTTGCCCGGCGCGGGGTGGCGCGCGTCGCAGAAGTGGCAGAGCAGCGCCTCTTGCTTGCGGTGGTAGGTGAGGGTCACGTCGCACTGGTGGCAGCGCATGACGTGGCCGCAGGCCGTGCACTGGAGGAAGGTGTGGAACCCGCGCCGGTTCTGGAACAGGAGCACGCGCTCCTTGGCGGCCAGCGCGCGCTCGATCTCGCGCATCAGCACCCGCGAGAACAGCGGGGCGCCCCGGACCTCGGCCCACTCGCGGCCCATGTCGACCACGATCACCCGCGGGAGCTCGCT
>Ga0070726_10000714_pt1 | contig 38002 bp, 34 predicted proteins | sample tdAd471_FD_67275 | JGI IMG/M metagenome (GOLD analysis project Ga0070726, IMG submission 67275) | Marine sediment microbial communities from the Atlantic coast under amendment with organic carbon and nitrate - tdAd47.1 | ecosystem: Environmental > Aquatic > Marine > Coastal > Sediment | place...
AAGACTGTCCGGAACGGAGCGTACACCCGATCCGAATGGCACCGATACGTGCCTGGACTACGCCCTGATCACGGCTCCGGATGCGCGCGACCCTGATTTTGTGGAAAAATTGCAGGTGATTGCAGGCCGGGCGCTCTGAGGGTAAGGTTTATCTTCAGTTAACCGGTTGTCGCGCGGGGGTGGCGCAACGCCGGAAATGCGTTCAGGGGATCTCAGAATGAGTGAAACGCAATTCTACGGTTTTTTCACCGGCGGCCTGATGCTGCTGATCGCGGCGGCGTTGCTGATTGCCTGGCAATTGTGGCGCCTTCGGGAAGAAGAGCGCGATGGCGCGATTTCGGCGCTGGATGGTGTAAGCCACGAGATGCGCATTAATCTGCAGCGCATGGTCAATGAGATTGCCCAGATTTCTGAAACGCAGGAAGCCGGCCCGGATGTGTTGTTGCCCGTGCGCCACCCACAGCTGGACGGCGTAAACGCCTCCCTGATCCGTACGAACCGCAATGCGATTGCTGTGATCGGCGCGACCTATCAGGAGCTCGAAGCGCGCAAGATGGCGCTGCGGGCGGCGCTCGCCCAGAAGCGGGACCTGACCTATGCGCTGGACGATGCCATGGACGCGACGATCAATGGCATCGCGACGCTTTATATGTGGGAAGAACATGGTGGTGCGCGCCCGTCGGAAGCGGGCACGGTGCGCAGCTGGCATGTGCGGGACTGGATGAAGGGGCATGGCTTTGCCGCAAACCTGCTGCCCGGCATGCATCTGCGCGATGAAGTGGTAGAACGCCTGCGCCAGTATGGCCTGCACCTGACGCCACGGCCACTGACCCATACGGCCCATGAATATTACAGCATGCAGTATGACCGAAAGGCTGACCCCCATGCGCCATTCTGGAAGCGGCGCAAGCCTAAGCCGGAGGTCATGGAGCTGGACGCCGAGGATGAGGTCGAGGACCTGCACGATGAAGACATCGCCGACGAGGCTGAATCCTACGCCGAAGAAGAACGGGCAATCGAAAGCGAGATGGAAGACGAGGTGGATTTGCCGGAAGACAAGGGTTTGGAGGACGACCTCGCCTATGCCGACGATGAGGACGAGGACAGCCCCAACGGGAATGGCCGCCTGCCGAACTAGGCGGCAGCCCGCTTCATCCTGCGTTTCAGCGCCTCAGCGTTTCAGATTGCCGAAGATACCGCGCAGAACGTAGCGGACGATTTCGCGGCTGGCTGTGCGGGCGGCCTGGTTGCCGGCCTTTTCCAGTGAACTCATCCGGCGTGAGCGGCTGCGGGTGCTGGTCGTGCGTTTTTTCTTCTTCTCAAGTTCGGCCTTGGCTTTGGCTTCCTTCTTGGCGAGCTCTTCTGCCTGCTTGGCGGCCTTGGCCTCTTTGGCCTCAAGCACTTCATAGGCGGACTCGCGGTCAATGGATGTGTCATACTTGCCGGCGACGGGGCTGGCGGCCTGAACCTGGCGGCGTTCTGTCTCTGTCGCCGGACCGAGACGGGAGGCAGGCGGGCGAACAACCGTCCACTGAACGATGCTCGGCGCGCCCTTGGCATCCAGCGTCGAGACGAGGGCCTCGCCGACACCGAGCTGGGTGATCACTTCCTCTGTGTCGAAGGACTCGTTTGTGCGGAAAGAGTCCGCTGCCGCGCGCACGCCCTTGCGCTCCGACGGCGTGTAGGCGCGCAAGGCGTGCTGGATACGGTTGCCGAGCTGCGCCAGCACGCTTTCCGGCAGGTCGCGCGGGTTCTGTGTGACAAAGAAAACGCCGACGCCTTTGGAGCGGATCAGGCGCACAACCTGTTCGATCTTTTGCAACAGCGCGTCCGGCGCGTCATCGAACAGGAGATGAGCCTCGTCGAAGAAGAAGACGAGCTTCGGTTTTTCCGGATCGCCCACTTCCGGCAGCTGTTCGAACAGTTCCGACAGGAGCCAGAGCAGGAAGGTGGAATAGAGTTTCGGGCTGTTGATGAGGCGCGTGGCGTCCAGCACATTGACGATGCCGAGGCCATCCGTCGTGGTGCGCATCATGTCTGACAGCTCAAGCGCCGGTTCGCCGAAGAAGAAGTCTGCGCCCTCGCGTTCCAGTACAAGCAGATTGCGCTGCACCGCGCCGAGAGAAGAGGAGGCGATATTGCCATATTGCTGGCTCAGTTCCGCGCGGATTTCCTTGTCGCTCATATGGACGAGCAGCTTGCGCAGGTCTTTCAGGTCCAGCAGCAGCAGATTGTTGTCGTCGGCATATTCGAAGGCAATTGTCAGCACGCCTTCCTGCGCCTCGGTCAGACCCATCAGGCGGGAGAGGAGTAGGGGGCCCATTTCGGAGATTGTCGTGCGGACCGGGTGACCGTTCTCCCCGAACAGATCCCAGAACACGGTGGGCGAACTTTTGTATTCATAATTCTCAAGGCCGATCTTTTCGGCTCGGGAGACCAGCTTGTCGTGCAGCTTGTGATCCTTGCTGCCGGGGACACAGATGCCGGACAGGTCTCCCTTCACATCGGCGCAGAAGACCGGGACGCCCGCATCGGAAAAGCCCTGCGCCAGGATTTGCAGCGTAACAGTCTTGCCGGTGCCGGTCGCGCCAGCGACGATGCCGTGCCGGTTGGCGATCTTCAGCAACAATTCCTGCGCCACATTCGGCGTGCCTGTGCCCTCTGCATCTGCCCCGCCGATAAAGATGGAGTCCGTCATGCTTGCCCCTTCAGTTCATTCGCCTGCGAACGCTAGTGAATTCAGCGGATTCGGCAAGAGTCCGGCTGTGCATTGCGCAGCCGGACCTTGACGGAGGATAAGGCTGCGATCACCGTGCACCTGAAGATATGGGAGCGGGTATGGACAGAGCATCCAAAGTGGGAATCTGGATTGTCGCCACGGGCGTGATCATCACCCTCCTGTATTATGGGCGCGGCATACTCGCCCCGTTTGCTCTAGCGGTTTTCCTGTTTCTGGTGATCGAGGGCTTTGCCTCTGTCATCGACAACTGGTCCCGCACAATCAAGATCGGCCTGGCACGGGCCATCGCCATTCTCAGCGTGCTGGGTGGATTTTTCGGATTCCTCGCGCTGATGGCCAATGGCATTGCCGAGTTCGGGCGAGACGGGGGCGAGTATGAAACCCGGATCAATGACATGATCGGGGATGTGTACGGCCTGTTGCACATGGCGAACGCTCCGACCCTACAGGAGCTGTTGTTCAATGAGACCGGCCAGCGCTTCTTTGCGACGATTGCCAATGCGACGGGAGACCTTTCCGGCGATCTGGTGTTGATCCTGATCTATGTCGCCTTCCTGTTTTTCGCCCAGCCGTCATGGACGCGGAAACTGGACAATATCTTCCCCGGCTTTGAGACCCGCCATCAGGTGCGCGAGATCGGCGATGAGGCGCGCCAGAGCATTGAGGTCTATTTGTGGACCCAGACCGTGATTTCTGCACTGATCACGGTGCTGACATATGTCTCGCTTCTGGCGCTGGGCGTGAAGAATGCGCTGTTCCTGTCGGCGCTGATCTTCGTGCTGAATTACATTCCGACTGTTGGCTCAATCGTCGCCGCCCTTGTGCCGCCTCTGTTTGCTCTGGTGCAGCCAGATCTTCCAGGCTGGGTGCCGGGAACGCCGCCGCAGGACAGCTATATCTACGCCGCGATTGTGTTTGCGATGGTGAGTTTCTGGCAATTCTCGATCGGAAACTTCATCCAGCCGCGCATGATGGGCGAATCCCTCAATCTTTCTGCACTCGTCGTACTGCTGTCGCTGGCCATATGGGGCGCGCTGTGGGGCATCCCCGGAATGTTCTTGTCGGCCCCGCTGACTGTGTTGATGATGATACTGTTTGCGCAATCACCGAGTACGCGCTGGATCGCGATTCTGCTTTCAGCGGACGGCAACCCACAGGGAAAAGGCGTTAAGCCAGACGTCGAAGATAGCAGTGAAGCTGCGTTATAGAGTGGAGGATTTTGCCGTTTCGTGGCAATTGAAACTCGACTCATGATCAAGAGTTTCGGATTGGGACTCAGACATCACTGAAATGTAATCCTTGCGGCCGGGCCAAGGGCTTGCTCTTCCTTGCCGCGACACCACATTATCCAATCAGGCCCTCCGCGTGCGTCCCCCCACCCAGCCTGCGGAATCGGCCTGTAGGGCCCGCCGGACACGTCCCCGTTCGGCGGGTCCGCTTATTTCGGGGGTAAGGTCTGAGTGCCCTTACTAATCTGATAGGACTATCAGTCAAGCGCCTTTCCTTCGGTCTAAACCGGTTTCATTTGTAACCTCTCGGTTGTCCTTGCGGGTTTAGCGGGGTAAGGGAGGGGGCATCGTTTAGATCTCTTGCGAGCACATTTTCCCATGACAGTCACAACCGCCCCAGCCGCTCCTGTCGAGCAGGTATCAGAGCAGATTCACAGGGAGTCAGGTCATGAAGACCTGAGCGGCCTGACCGGCCAGGACTTGAACGTCTTGGCGCGTGAGTTGTGGGCCTGGGCAGAGCAGTCTGAGCCTGGCAAACAGGATGTCCGCATCCTGCTGGATGCACAGGGCGCAGAGGGCAGCCTGTCGCGCTCCATCCTGGAAGCTGTCGGGCCGGACATGCCTTTCCTCGTCGACTCCCTGCTCGGTGAATGTGCGGCGCAGGGCTTTGAAGTGCGCACCTTGTTCCACCCGATTGTGCGGACAGGGGAAGGGCAGATGATTTCGGTCATCCAGGTGCACCTGCCGATGCTGACCGCCGACGAGGCCAAGCGCCTTGAGGCCGGTGCCCGCCGGGCGCTGACTGACAACGCGCTCGTGGTGGCTGATTTCGAAGCGATGCGCCAGCGCATGAAATCCGAAGTGGAGCGCGTGGCAGAGCTTGACCATCTCAAACCGGCAGACCGCGAAGAGGCCGTTGCCTTCCTGAAATGGCTGTCCAAGGAACATTTCGTCTTCCTGGGCTGCCGCGAATATGAATTCGAGACGGATCAGGACGGTCATGTTCTGCCCGAAGAACCGATCATGGTTGAGGGCTCCAATCTGGGCCTTCTGCGCGATGAGGATCTGAACGTCCTGTCGCGTGAGGCTGAGCCTCTAGTGTTGACGCCGGAGATTGGCGCCTTGCTGGCCGAGCCGTTCCCGCTGATTGTTGCAAAGTCTACGCTGATGAGCCGCGTGCACCGCCGCGTGGCGTGCGACTATGTGGGCGTCAAGAAATATGACGCACAAGGACGGGTAAATGGCGAAGTGCGCTTTCTGGGCCTGTTTACCGCAGAAGCCTATGATGAGCCGGCCCGCGCCATTCCGTTCATCCGGCGCCGCGTCGCCAAGATTATCCAGGCCTCTGGCGCCACGCCGGGCGGCCACACAGAAAAGGCTCTTGCCAATCTGCTGGAGACCTGGCCGCGCGATGAACTGTTCCAGACGCAATCGCGCGTACTGGGGCCGATCATCATGGGAGCGCTGCACCTGATTGGCCGTCCGCGCACGCGCGTGTTCATTCGCCGTGACCAGTTCGACCGCTATGTCACGGCCATCGTTTATGTTGCGCGGGAAGCCTATGATACGGCCCTGCGCCAGCGCATTACGGACGAGTTGGTGAAATCCTACAAAGGTCGCATCACACGGTTCCGTCCGTATTTTGATTCCGAGACGCTGGTGCGGGTGCATTTCGAGATTTGGTTGAATCAGGGCCATCCGGAGCCGGATACTGAAGGCTTGGAGCAGCGCATCGCCAATCTTGCGCGCACCTGGGACCAAGGCTTTCGAACCGCCCTGATGGGGGCGTCTCTTCCAGAGGAGGTTCACAAGGGAGCACGAACTTTTATTGGGGCTTTCAATGCGGCCTATCGCGAGGCCTTCAGTCCGGAAGAGGCGGTGCTGGACATTGCCGCCATGGCAGACCTGACAGCAGAGCAGCCTATCCTGGCACGGGCTTTCCGCGGGGAAGATGCTGAAAAAGATACGGTCCGTATCAAGATTTATGCCCGCAATGGCTCTATTCCACTGTCAGCCTGTGTTCCGATCTTTGAAAAGATGGGGCTGTATGTCGATTTCGAGACGGGCTATCCGGTGCGACCGGTAGAGAAACCGGTAAAGGATGCACCTGATACCTATTGGATCCATGATCTGTCCATGCGGACGGCCTCTGGCGCACCCTTGCTGATCGAGGATATTCGCAACGCGCTGGAAGATGCCTTTGTCTCGGTCTGGGGGGGACGTGCGGAGAATGATGGGTTCAACCGTCTGGTCTTGTCTGCCGGAATGAACTGGCGCGAAGCGGCGCTGATCCGCACACTGGCAGGCTATCGCCGCCAGAGCGGCATGGAGCAGCCACAGGATGTTCAGGAGACGGCGCTTGCCAGCCATCCTGAGATTGCGCGCTTGTTGCTGGATATGTTCGATGTCCGGTTTGACCCGTCTCTGGACCTGACGCTTGAGGCGCGCGCCGAGAAGGCAAAAGCGCTGAGAGGGGATATTGAAGATGCCCTGCGCAGCGTCTCTGCCTTGGCGGATGACCAGGTTCTGCGCCGTCTCGCCGATCTGATCCCGGCCGTGCAGCGGACGAATTACTATCAGACGCGGGAAGATGGCGCGGCGCATGATTTCATCAGCTTGAAGATTGCCAGCCGTGAGGTGGAGGATTTACCAGAGCCGAAGCCGTACCGCGAAATCTTCATGTCCAGTCCGCAAGTGGAAGGTGTGCACCTTCGCTTCGGACCGGTTGCTCGCGGTGGCCTGCGCTGGTCTGACCGGGCGTCTGATTATCGCACCGAAGTTCTGGGCCTCGTGAAGGCCCAGCAGGTGAAGAATGCCGTGATCGTGCCGGTCGGATCCAAGGGTGGGTTTTATCCCAAACAGCTGGCCGACCGGTCGGACCGCAATGCCTGGTTCGAAAGCGGGCGCGATGCGTACAAGGAATTCATCCGCTCCCTGCTGGGGCTGACGGATAATCTGGTGCACGGCGATGTGGTGCACCCGGCTAATACCGTGATTTGGGACGGGGAAGACCCGTATCTGGTCGTGGCGGCTGACAAGGGCACGGCGACCTTCTCTGACACTGCCAATGCGATCAGCGAAGAGATGGGCCATTGGCTGGGCGATGCCTTCGCCTCAGGTGGCTCTGCAGGCTATGACCACAAGAAGATGGGCATCACGGCCCGCGGCGGTTGGGAGGCGGTCAAGCGCCACTTCCGCGAGGTGGGCCGCGATATCCAGACCGAGCCGTTCACGGTGATCGGAGTGGGAGACATGAGTGGAGACGTGTTCGGTAATGGCATGTTGCTATCGCCGGAGATCCGTCTGGTGGCCGCGTTCAACCACATGCATATATTCATTGATCCGGAGCCGGATGATGCGGCGCGGAACCTTTCTGAGCGCGAGCGCCTGTTCAACAAGCAGGGCTCCAGCTGGGCCGATTATGATATGTCGCTTATCTCTGAAGGCGGTGGTGTCTTCGAGCGGAGTGCGAAGTCGATCCACCTGACAGACCAGATAAAGGCGCTGACTGGGCTCGCCAAGGATGCCGTGACACCGGATGAACTGATCCATGCGCTGTTGAAGTCTCAGGCAGACCTACTCTGGTTTGGCGGGATCGGCACCTATGTGAAGGCGGCACATGAGAGCCATGCCCATGCGGGCGATCGCTCCAATGATGCCATTCGTGTCGATGCCAATGATTTGAAAGTCAAAGTCATCGGGGAAGGTGCCAATCTGGGCATGACCCAAGCCGCCCGGATCGAGTTTGCGCTGTCCGGAGGCCGGGTGAATACGGACGCGATCGACAACTCCGCCGGGGTCGATTCCTCTGACCACGAAGTGAACATCAAGATCCTGGCCGCTGAGGCTATTCGTCTGGGACAGCTGAAGTCAGAAGACCGCAATGCGCTGCTGGCCGAGATGACGGATGATGTGGCGGCGCTGGTGCTACGCCACAATTACAACCAGACCTTTGCGCTGACGCTGGCAGAGGCAACGGCCACGTATGACCACGACGCGTTGGAGCGCCTGATGGTCTATCTGGAAGGGCGGGGCGTTCTGAACCGCGAGCTGGAGGTTCTTCCGGATACGGGAGAGATGAAAGTCCGCGCCGAGAACGGCCAGGCCCTGACACGGCCGGAACTGGCCGTGCTGCTCGCCTGGTCCAAGATTACGCTGTTTGACGATATCGTCGCTTCGGACATTCCGGATGATCCGTATTTCGAGCAGGTGCTCAAGGGATACTTTCCAAGCCCGATCGATGGCTATGACGAGGCGATGCAGAATCACCGACTGAAGCGGGAGATCATCGCGACGATCATTGCCAACCGCGTAATCGACATGGCTGGCCCCGTTGCGTTGCTGCGCCTGAGGGAAGTGTCGAATGCGGACAATGTCGCCGTGACGCGCGGCCTTGCGGCAGCCCATGCTGTCCTGCATTTCGACAGCTTCCAGAAGGAAGTGGACGCGCTGGACAATGCCGTCCCGGCTGAGGTGCAGACGGATCTGCGGCTGCTTGCCTCCAGCGCCATGATGGAAGCTGCTGTCTGGTTTGCACGTACCTATCCGACGCTGCGTGTCGGCGAGATGGTTGCCAAGACGGAGACGCCGCTGAACGAGTTCAAGGCAGCGCTCGCCTCCATTCATTCGCCATTTCCGGCAGCGCGTATCGAGCGGACAGCCCGTGGGTTGATGAAGCGTGGTGCGCCGGAAGATCTGGCGCGCTGGGCATCGGCCATGGGGCATTTTGCGCAAGGTCTGCTTGTGGTCGATATGGCTGAGGGCAAGCCCTATGGCGTGAAAGAAGCAGGCGAAGCCTTCTACATCATTGGAGACCAGCTGCGCATTGACCGTCTTCGGTCTTCCGCGCGTGAGGGTTTGAAGAAGGGCGGCTATTGGGATCGCGTGGCCGGGCGTCGGCAGATCTCCGAACTTGTCCGCATGCAGGCTGAAGCGGCCGAGAAGGCGCTAGATATGGGCGGTGCCCATCAGTGGCTGGAAGAGCGCAATGAGGCCCGTAAGGTGTTGTTGCAGGAGCTGGCCGCGCTCGGCAAGGACCGGACCTGGACCTTCGCCCGCTTCGCGCTGGCAGCTGATGCGGTGCGCCAGTTCATGCGCGGCTAAACCAGAGGCTCAGTTCACAAACAAAAAACGGCGCCTGTCTCGTGACGGGCGCCGTTCTCTGTTGGGTTGCCCCTGCCCGGTGAAGGGCAGAGGGCGTAAAATCAGTTGTCTTCGAAAGCGGCTCTTACGTCTTTGGCTTTCTCTGCCTTCAGTGCGCTACACAGTTGGCTGCGCTCAACGCCCTGGGCCAGGGACCGCTCATAGCCGGGGATCTGGGCGGCATGGGATTCGAAGAAAGCGCGGGCCGCTTCGGTTTCCTCTGCTGTGCAGAAGCTGCCGACAATACCCGCAATCTGAGGCTTACGGATTTCCGGAATCAGCGGAAGTATATTGTCAAAGCTGGCCTGGAACAGGCCCCAGGCCGTCGCGCGATGCTCTCCATTATACATCGCGCTGGTCATGACGGTGTAGACCTCGTTTCCTGAAAAGCCATTGCCCTGAACGGCTTTCATGATGTCTGCCAGGCCGCGTTCATCGCTCTCGCTTGCGATGGCGCGCAGGATGGTCGCGCGTTCGGTCTGGTTGGTGGAGTTTTGCATATAGGCCAGAGCGGCGTCATAGAATTCCTGTCCGCCTTCCTGCACGCCAACCTTCATTGCCGCAGAGAGGTCTTCCGGCGCGATGGCCTTCGGGTCCGGCGCTCCGTCCACTCCAACATAGGCTTTGGCGCGTTCCAGCAGAACAGCCCGCTCCTCCGGGCGATCACCATAAGTCAGCAGCAGGCTGTACAGCTCATCGCGAAGCAGGATTTCCTTCGGATCCATTGCCGTTGCGGGCTGGGATTCCAGACGGTCTGCCAGAGGGCCGAAGACGCTCTGTACCCAAGCATGCAGGCCAGCTTTGTCTTCTTCCGCCAGTAGGCTGTCCAGTGTGGGAATGATTTCCGTTGCTGTGGCGACGGCATAGGGGTGTCCGTCAACCGTGGCCTCGATCCCATCCAGAAGGTTTTGTGTGCTGATCTTGCCAGCCTTGAAACCAGAGGCGAGGGCGTCTGCGAACATGATCTGCTCGCCGCCAGACAGCGTGGTGAGGTTTTCCGTCAGGGCAGCGAGGTTTTCAGGGTTGGTGTCGAACCGCCAATAGCCGGTGCCGCCGGCATTGGGCATGACCCAGTCTGCACAAGCGCCATCCAGCGGGATCTCCGTGGCCTGACCGACCAGCATTTGCCTCACAATGCCATCGCCTGATGGGCTGCTGACACGTGCCGCGAAGGGTATGTTCCAGGTCTGAGCATCTGCCTCGATTTGCGAGCCGAGCGGTGCATAGCGTTTCTGCGTGACCGTGATGAGCCCGGCGTCAGGAGCTTCACAAGTCACTTGCACGTCTAGTGCAGGAATGCCTGGCTGGTTGATATAGCTGGTGAATGCATCAACCACGCCGGGCTGGCCGGAGCCGTCTGCCAGGCTTTGCATGAAGTCATCCGCATCGGCGACACTGTCTGCAAACCGCTGCATGTGGAGGCGGATACCATCCCGGAAGGCGTCTTGCCCAAGATAGGTCTCGAACATGTTCAGCACGCTACCGCCTTTGCGATAGGTGATGGCATCAAACGCGTCCAGAATATCGCCATTGGCATTGATCGGGTTGCGGATCTGGCGGGCGGTAATCAGGCTGTCTGTCCCCATGGCGGTCAGGCCCGTCATGATAGGGGCGAGTTCCCAACCGCCTTCCGGGTCAACGCCATTCATGGTTTTCAGGCTGATCCATGTCGCGAAGGCTTCATTCAGCCAGATGTCGTTCCACCATTTCGGCGTGACGAGGTTCCCGAACCATTGGTGGCCCAATTCGTGTGCATGCGTGGTATAGATGCCGCGGCGATGGCTGAGGCTGGTCTGGTCATCAATGAGCAGGGCCGCTTCGCGATAGATGATGGCGCCCGCATTTTCCATGGCGCCATAGGCAAAATCCGGAACGGCGATCAGATCCAGTTTCCCATAGGGGTAGGGGTAATCGAAATAGGATTCCTGCCACAGCACCATCTCATCGGTGATATCGACGGCGCCTGCCAGCTTTGCGCTTTTACCAATTGGCGCGAAGGCGCGAAGCGGGACAGGCTCGCTGCGCAATTTCGTGGCTGGAATAGGATTGCCGGTCACCATCTCATAGGGGCCGACGGCAAGCGCCAGCAGATAGCTCTGGATCGGGCGGGTGGTGGCAAAGGCGTGGCGCGTCCAGCCGTCGCCTAGTTCTTCGGTTTCTGTCTCGGCCCCGTTGGCAACCACGGCCATGCCGGTCGGTACAGTGACGGTTACGGTCCAGGGAGTCTTGAAGCGCGGCTCGTCAAAAGAGGGTAGCATACGGCGCGCGTCGATGGGTTCCATCTGGGTCGCCAGATAATCCGTGTCTGACTGAACAGCTTTGTAGAGACCGGCCAGGCCCATATTGTAAGGCGCGGTATAATCCAGCTCCAGCGTCACCCTGCCAGCTGGCAGGGGGTTTTCAAAGTCCAGGCGCGAGACACCGCCCGGGGCTTGATCCCCTGTAAAGGTCGCTGGAATGATTGTGCCATCAGCCAGAACAGCCTGCGCAAGCAGAATGTCCTGATCAACAGAGTGCAGCCAGATCCGGCTGTGTGGAGCATTGAGGTCAACATCAATCTCTACCGTCCCGGAGAAGCCTATTTTCCGTGGGTCTGTCTTCAGATCCAGGCGGTAAGCTGTCGGGGTGACACCCTCCGGCAGCTGGCCGGCAGGCGGTGTCTGCTGGCTGACAGGCTGAACGACCGGTGTGGGCGTCAGGCTGGCCTTGGCACCGCTCGTATCATTTCCGCAGGCAGCAAGGGCAATAACCGAGGCAGCGCCTAGCAGAGTAGCGCCAAATCGAGAAAATTTCATATCAAGAATCCTGTTGTCTCTGGAATATTCTTTCAGTTGAAACACAAGACGGAAAAAACCAAAAGTACCCGGCACATATGAATTTAACAGCGTCTTCAGGCCTGTTATGAGATGGTCCGAATATGAAACGGCTTTACCATTGGCCTCTTGATCCGGCTGGCCGGCTGGTCCGCCTCGCTCTTGGCGAAAGGGGAGAGGCGTTTGAGACATTGGAATCCCCACCCTGGTCACCGCATCCGGACATTTCCAGGCTTGCGCATGGCGCAGTGGCACCTGCAATTGTGGACCTGAATACAGAGCCGCGCATGTTCGCCTGCGGCACACGGGCCATCTGTGAGCATTTGGCGGAAACAGGCGACGGGACGACGCTTTTGCCAGAAAGTGCAGCGGATCGCGCTGAAGCCAGACGGCTGTGGGCCTGGGTAGAGGCAGCGTGTGAGGAAGTTACTGACACGCTGCTGACTGAGCGCGTGATGCAATGGGTGAGGCGGGACCGCCAGCCGGACTCGGCGCGTCTGCGGCGGGGCGCGCACGCTCTGCGCGGGCGGCTGACTTTCCTGAACGGGATGGTCGAGATCAATGGCTATCTGGCTGGACGGCAGGTCTCTCTGGCAGATCTGGCTGCGGCGGCGCACTTGTCGGCCTATGACTATTTTGGCGATGTGGAATGGGACGCTGTGCCTGACCTCAAGGAATGGTATGCGCGCCTGAAATCGCGGCCAAGTTTCCGTCCTCTATTGACAGACCGGCTGAAAGCGGTGCGCCCGGTCGCCCATTACGCAGATTTGGATTTTTGAGTTTTGCCCGATCCCCTGCACATACGCGTCAAGGACCTGGCCCGGTCCCTTGGCTTCGATGCGGTGGCGATCACCCGCGCGGATGAGCCGTGGCAGGCAGGGGAACGGCTGGAAGCCTTTGTTGGGGCGGGTCATCACGGCTCCATGGAGTGGATGGAAACCACGCTGGAGCGGCGCAAGGCACCCACTGCAATGTGGCCGGATGCCAAGTCAGCCGTCGTTGTCGCGCTGAATTACGGGCCGGATCATGATCCGCTGGACACGCTGCAACACAAGACGCTGGGCAATATATCCGTATACGCACGGGGTCGGGACTATCATGACACGCTGAAGAAGCGCCTGAAGCAGCTCGCCCGTGAATTCGTGGCTGAGAGCGGCGCGGAGGTTAAAGTATTTGTCGATACTGCGCCGCTGATGGAAAAGCCGCTGGCACACAAGGCCGGGCTTGGCTGGCAGGGCAAGCATACCAATCTGGTCAGCCGCGAGCTGGGCTCCTGGTTTTTTCTGGGCGTGATGCTGACGGCGGCCAAGCTGGAGCCGGATACGCCGGAGACGGACCATTGTGGCAGCTGTCGGGCCTGTCAGGATATCTGCCCGACAAACGCGTTTCCTGCGCCTTACACGCTGGATGCGCGGCGATGCATTTCATATCTCACGATTGAGCATTCCGGGCCCATTCCGCAGGAGTTTCGTGCGGCTATGGGCAATCGCATCTATGGCTGCGATGACTGCCTGGCCATCTGTCCGTGGAACAAGTTCGCCGAGGCAGCCAGTGAAGCGGCGTTTCATGCGCGCGCCGAACTGAAAGTGCCGGGACTAGATGAACTGGCCGCGCTGGAGGATACGGATTTTCGGGAAGTGTTTTCTGGCAGCCCGATCAAGCGGATCGGGCGCGACAGGTTTGTGCGCAATGTCTGCATCGCGATCGGCAATTCGGGGGAGGGGCGGCTGATCTCCAGCCTGTTGCCCCTGCTGCAGGATGAGGCGCCTGTTGTGCGTGGGGCGGCGGTGTGGGCGCTGGCGCGCCTTGATGCCGCCCGATTTGCTGAAGAAAAGGCGGCCTGGATGGATCGGGAGACCGATCCAGGCGTTCTGGCCGAATGGATGATGGATTGATGAGCGGGTTTCTGACCTTTCTGAAATGGACCGCGCGCATATTGGCGGGCATTTTCGTTGCGTTCCACGTCTATGCCCTCGCGCTGATCTGGTTGCCGGTGCCGGGAACTGTGCTGATGATGCAGCGTGCCGCAGGCGGAGAGACAGTGCGGCGGGATGCCGTACCGCTCAGCCGGATTTCGCCGCATCTTGTCCGTGCCGTGATCGCCGCAGAAGATACGCGATTTTGCGGGCACGACGGCATCGATATGGAAGCCATCGAGAAAGCTCTTGAAGAGCGCCGCGAAGGTAAGGGCACGCGCGGAGCCTCCACGATCACGCAGCAGACGGCGAAGAATGTCTTCCTATGGAATGGTGGCGGTGTGCCGCGCAAGCTGGGCGACATGTGGATGGGCGTTTTCATTGACCAGTTCTGGGGCAAGGCGCGGGTCATGGAAGTCTATCTGAATGTTGCCGAATGGGGCGATGGCCTGTTTGGCGCTGAAGCAGCCGCGCAGGCACGCTTTGGCAAATCCGCAGCGGACCTGACCGAGCGTGAGGCAGCCTTGCTGGCAGCCGTTCTGCCGAGCCCGAACAAATGGCGGGTCGATCCGCCGGGGCCATATGTGAGCCGCCGGGCCGGCACGCTGCAGGCGCGCATGCGCGTGGTGCGCAGTCAGGGCCTCGCCGCCTGTGTGCTGGGCGCTTCAGAGCCTCAGCCCGCACCGTCGCAACCGCCCCAGAACCAGCCAGCTCCTGAGCCGGAGCCTTTACCCGATTTGCCAGCGGCACCGGAAACCGGTCCGGAATCTGATGAAATCTCCGATCAGCCGGCGGATATGGTGCCGGAGCGTGATGCCGCTGGCGGAGATGACTTCGACACCTTCCTGGAAGGTGCGCAGGAGCGGTTTGGCGAAGCGTCCGATGAGCCGGTTGTTACGGATGAAGAGCCAGAGCCCCTGTCACCAGAAGCAGAAGCGGCGCAATCGGAAGCCATGGATGGCGGCCCGGTTGAGCTACGCCCCCGCGACATCGAAGGGGAAGGCCTGACTGAGCCGGAACCGGATGACGACACGCCGGAATTCTGAGGCGTCCGTAGGGGCAGAGGCTTCAAGCCTTGTCGTCTTCTTCCTGGTCGGTCTCTGTGCCTGGTTCGGTCGCAGGTTCGGGATCAGGCTGTTGTGAGGCGGTGCGTTTCGGCCTCGCGATCTCCACCTTCAGAGATGAGTCCGGCTCGATATACAGCTCCTTGCGGCGCAGCGGCACGGACATGCCATTCTCGGTAAAGCGCTTCCAGACTTCCCGCAGAATGTTCGAGGCGACATTGGCGGTGCCGTTTTGCGGGTCCACAATCCAGAAGCGCATTTCCAGCACGATGCACTCATCGGTGAAATCCTTCACGAGACAATTCGGGCTGGGCCAGCTGATTACGCGGTCTGTCGATTTGGCCGCCTCGATGACGATATTGATCGCTTCCTCAAGGTCTGACGTATAGTCGATGCGCAACTCCTTATGGATGCGCACGCGCTTGTTCGAAAAGCTCCAATTGATCACCGTATCGGTCATCAGCTTTTCGTTCGGGATCAGGAATTCCTTGCCTTCCTGAGTGGTGATGGAGGTGTAGCGAAGGCCAAGCGACTCCACGACGCCAAATGTCTCGCCCACTTCGATCACGTCCTGCGGCTTGATGGAGCGTTCCGACAAAAGCACGATGCCCGAGACGAAGTTCGAGACGACTTTCTGCATGCCGAAGGCAAAGCCGAGACCGATGGCACCGGAGATGACCGTCAGCGCGCCGAGGGGGATGCCGAGCCCGGCCAGCGTCAGCAGCACAGCCGCGACGAGGAACACAATCTGGATGGCATTGCCGATCAGGATGCGGATGGAGGGTTCCACCTTGGGCAGGTGATTGACCCGTTTCTTCATCGACTTGGCGGCGCGGTTGGCCACGAATAGCAGCACGGCTGCAGTCATGATGGCCTGAAAAATGAAGACCGGGCTGATCCGCCGCTCGCCAAAGGGCGGGCCGATGCCGGACAGCCAGTTGATAACATCCGGCAAGACGCCCAAGGCAAAGAAGATCGCAAAGGTCCAGGTCAGGACAGAGGCAAAGCCGCGCAGTTCTTCCGGCAGGAAACTCAGGGAGACGCGGATCACGAGCCAGGCAATGGAAAGCGACAGGGCCGTCCGGACAAGGATGAGCGGGTGATCAATGGTTCCCAGCAGAGATACTGCCAAGGCCAGCATGATGGACCACATGGCCGGCCGCACGGCCTTTTGCAGAACGTCCAGGCCTTCCCGGCGTGGCGGCTCCACGAAGCGGCGCAGGGTGACGGTCACCGCGCGCTTGACCAGAGGGGTCAGCAGCGCGCCCAGCGACAGCGCCGCAATGATGCAGGCGAGTTGGATGGCTATGGGGTAGAGAATTTCAGGCTGTTGCGCCTTGGTCTGGAGCCAGCTCGCCGGATCATCCAGAAACGGGCGAACTGGCTCAAGCCATTTGAGGATTGGATTGACGATGTCCTCTACGGGCGGAAGTATATCTTCGGCAGGCGCGGTGACCTGATCCGTTGCTTCCACGGCCTCGACCGGACGGCAATAGAGTTCTCCATCGCCGCCGGTGACGCACTTCTGATAGATGACACCATCTTCTTCCAAGCAGGTCTCCGCCTATCAGACTGGATCGTAAGGGAAGACGCTGGCCGAAGCGCCCATGTCGAAGAAACTGGCCTTCATGGCCGGCAGGGCTTGATCGAGCAGGCTTTCCGGTGTCCAGCCTTCGAGGCGGGCCAGGGACTTTACCGGGCGGGGCTGGTCGAACAGCACCACTTCATTGCCGCGCACGGCAAAGATCTGGCCGGAGGTTTCTTTCGCCTTGTCGGCGCAGAGGGCAACGGCCAATTGGGCGACCTGGTCTGCGCGCATGCCATTCTTCATCCGCTCAACACGCTCGGCCCCGGCTTCATCCTTCACCGGGATGGAGGCAATCATGCGCGTCCAGGCGAAGGGCGCGATCACATTGGAACGGACATTCTTGCGCGCACCTTCCATGGCGATGATACGCGACAGGCCAACAATGCCCATCTTGGCCGCGGCATAGTTTGCCTGGCCGATATTGCCGATCAGGCCGGACGTGGAGGTAAACAGCACGAAGTTGCCATCCTCCTTCTCGCGGAACATTTCGATGGCGGCGCGGGTCACGTTGAACGTGCCGCGAAGGTGTACGTCGATTACGCTGTCCCAGTCATCTTCGCTCATCTTGTGGAACATGCCGTCCCGCAGGATACCGGCCGGATTGATGATCGAGTGCAGATCTCCGAATGTGTCCTTGGCCTGCTCGATCATGCCTTCGACGGCTTTCATGTCGGTGACGCTGTCAGAATTGGAAACAGCTTCGCCACCGGCATCACGAATTTCCTTCGCGACCGTTTCAGCCGGCCCTGCGCTGCCTTCATCGGCGCCGGTCAGGCTGCTGCCCAGATCGTTGACGACGACTTTTGCGCCTTCGCGCGCGGCCAGCAGGGCTGTTTCCTTGCCAATGCCATTGCCCCCGCCGGTAACGAGGACCACTTTGCCTTCCAGAACGCCCATGGACGAAACTCCCTGTAATTTGTTGCAATCGTCGCCACCCTAGATGCGGGCTCGCAATGTTCAAGGTTTGAAAACGCCGCCGGGCCGGTTACAGGACATGCATGAGCAAGACATATAAAGCCATTATCTGGGATTTCGGGGGCGTTTTTACCTCCTCGCCCTTCGACGCCTTCAATGTTTACGAGGCTGAGCGCGGACTGCCGAAGGATTTCATCCGCACCGTTAATGCCACCAATCCGCTGGACAATGCCTGGGCCAAGCTGGAGCAGAGTCTGGTCACGGCGGCAGAGTTCGATGCCATGTTCCGCGAGGAATCAAAGGCGATGGGACACGAGGTGCCAGGCGGAGAAGTGCTGAAACTGCTCTCCGGAAGTTTGCGCCCGCGCGTGGTCAAGGCGCTGGAAGTCTGCAAGCAGCATGGCAAAGTGGGCTGCATCACCAACAATGCCCCGGTCGGGAAGGGCGCTTCCATGACCAATGATGAGGCAAAGGCCGAGCAGGTGGCGAAAGTCTTCACAATGTTCGATCATGTGATTGAAAGCTCGAAACTGGGAATCCGCAAACCGGACCCGCGGATTTATGCTCTGATGTGTGAGGCGCTCGATGTCGATCCGGCAGAGTGCGTCTATCTGGATGATATCGGACACAATCTGAAACCTGCCAGGGATATGGGCATGACAACCATCAAGGTGCTCAGCGAAGACCAGTTGCTGGCAGACCTGCAGGCCGCCACAGGTTATGACGTGGTCTAGGGCTGCAGCCGTCGCACTGGCCGGGGTGGGGCTGGTGCTGCTGGGGGCATGTTCCCCGAAGGAGGGCGGGCCGCAACCTGTCCTGCCGGAAGACAGCCTGACACACCCCCCTCACGAGCGTCAGCCGGTTGTGCTGACCGAGGCAGCCGAAGAGACGCGGGATGAATTGCTGTCCTATGCGACGGCGGGCTCTCTGACACGATTGTCTCGAAAGGCGAATGAATATGAGGACTTTGTCTCGAATTTCGGCGGGACACCGCACCGCGAATTCTGGGATCTGATGCGCCGGACGGGAGTAGACCCGAATTTGAGATTGCGGGCGCTGTTCGACCTGCCGGTCGGCATGAGGCAGATCGATGGCGAGATATGGTTTGTCTGGCCGGATCTGGCCGCGCGCGACGCGCATGATCTGATTCCGGAGAAGCTGACCTTCCAGGAAAGGCGGCGTTTGAGGGAACTGATCGGGGATGACGGGATTGAGAAGATACGCAGGGGCGAAGGATATCCCGGCATGCGCACAGCCATCGCTGGTAATGGGCGCTGGGTTTACTACGTCCTGGGACAGGATGAAGAGGATTAGACCATGACAGACAAGATTGGCGCAGACGCCGCCCTCGCAAAGCTGACAGGCTGGACGAAAGGTGAAGGCGAGCGTGACGAGATCACCAAGACGTTCAAGTTCGATGACTTCAAGACGGCTTGGGGATTTATGTCTTCTGTCGCCCTGAAGGCCGAGCAGATGGATCATCATCCGGAATGGTTCAATGTCTACAACAAGGTGGAGGTTACGCTGACCACGCATGATGTGGATGGCGTCTCGCCCAAGGATGTTGAGCTTGGCCAGTTCATGGACGATCTGGCAGGCAAGTTGACCTGAGTGTGGGGGACCTGCGGCAAACTTCCCCTAGGGGCAGTCTAGGCGGCTTGCTAACGCGCTGATACGGGTAGGCATAACTATCAGATATCAGTTGGAGGAGCCGCATATGGGTCGTGTATCAGGAAAAATGGCGTTCATTACGGGCGGAGCCCAGGGGTTGGGCGAAGCCACGGCGCGCATGTTCGCGCGTGAAGGCGCCAAGGTCACCGTTACCGATGTGAACGGGGCAGGGGCGGAAGCCGTCGCTACCTCCATCAATGAAGCCCATGGAGAGGGCACGGCCTTTGCGTGGCAGCATGATGTGACCGACGAGGCCCGCTGGCAGGAAGTTTTGAAAGCCGCTCATGACGCGATGGGCGGTCTGAACGTGCTGGTCAACAATGCCGGGATCGGATCTCTTGGTTCTGTCGAGGACGAGAATTACGAGACATTCAAGCACGTTCAGACGGTGGATGTGGATTCCATTTTCCTGGGTTGCAAATACGGCATCCCCCTGATGCGTGATCACGGCCTAGGCTCGATCATCAACATCTCGTCGATTGCCGGTATCATCGCCAGCGGAAATTATGTGTCCTACAACACGGCAAAGGCGGCTGTGCGCCATATTTCAAAATCGATTGCACTACATTGCGCCAAGACGGGCGGTCAAATCCGTTGTAACTCCGTACACCCTGTATTCATCAATACGCCGATCCTTGACCGGACGAAGGAAATGTTCGGTGAGGAAGAGGCGCTCGCCAAGCTGGGCCGTCAGATCCCGCTCGGTCGTGTCGGTGAGCCGGATGATATTGCCTATGCCGTTCTTTATCTGGCCTCGGATGAATCGAAACTCGTTACCGGGATCGAGCTGAAGGTGGATGGCGGCATCAGCGCGATGTAATGCCTGATCCTAGGCCAGATTATGCTTCCGCGCCATACGGCGTTGATGGCGGGCCCTCAGCTTCGGGGCAATCTTCCAGGCAAGGGGGATTGCCACGATCACGCTGAGCAGGACTGCCAGCGGAATAAAGATGGCTGCGTTTGCTTTCAGAACGGGAATGTACAGAACAGCCAGCAGGATCGCGCCAAACAGCACGCCCTGTACCATCCCGTAAATGAGCAGGGATATTGCCGAACGATTGGTCATGGGTCCTTCCTCCATATGACTATGTTCAATTAATCCGTGAAACGGGTGCCGGTTCCGGGTGCAACAGGGCATGTCCGGCGGGCGGAGCATGGACACGCCGTATCAGGTTCCAGTGCGTTTTTTTCTGAGGAAAGCTGCCGGGCGGAATTCAACAGGTAATTTAACCGCCAGACTTGTCGTAAAACATGTTCATGGTATGTTCCTTTGTGTCCGCAGCAAGGAGGGACGATACATGATTGGATATGTAACGCTTGGCACAACAGACATGGCCCGCTCGGCCAAGTTCTACGATGCTATCGCGAAGGAAATGGGAACAGGCCGGATGATGGAAACAGATACCTACATCGCCTGGGGCACACCGGGCGGCGCAGCCGGTGTTGCCGCAACGCTGCCCTATGATGGCCAGCCTGCCAGTGTCGGTAATGGCACCATGGTTGCGCTGGAGGCAAAGGACCAGGATCAGGTTCAACGTCTGTATGACATCGCCCTTGCCAATGGTGGAACGGATGAAGGTGCGCCCGGCCCGCGCGGGGAGGGCGGTTTCTATGCGGCCTATTTCCGTGATCCGGATGGCAACAAGCTGAATGCCTTCACTATGGCATAGGCTGTATATGGCTGGCTCGTTTTATTGGGCTTGCCCGGCGCGTGAATAGCTGAGCGTGTTGCCACGGGCGAGGTAGCTGAGCACGAGTTTGGTGTCGCTGGCCTCCAGCACGCTGTAACACAGTGCCTCGTCATCTTCCGAGGTGGTTTTGATCAACGGGATGTTTTTTGCGGCAGTTGCCGCGCCGCATGTCTCGACGACATCAAGATGATCTGTGCTCAGAATGTCGCCGTTGTAGGTCATTTCGAGTTGGTCTCCGGTGATGATCATGCCCGCTCGCGGATCATCATCGGAAACCCAGCGGCCAGCCAGAGCTTCCAGCTCTGGCTGGCCTGGTGCCGGGGTGGTCTCTTCTGAAGGTGCGGATGCATCCTGCTGACGTATCTGCGATTGCGGAGGGGCTGTTTCAGCCGACTCGGGGTTGGTCGCTGTCGGCGCCTGCTGGCCGCAGGCGGCCAGAAGAGAGAGGGCTATCAGGCAGGCGGCGGCAAGACGAAGTCCAGACATGGGAAATCTCCAAAATATGTATCCTGCGTAACCAATTTTTCAGTCGCAGAAAGGTGCCCTTGCCACCTGCTCCTCCCACTCTTGACGGTCAGAGAAGTTTCAGGGGACGGCGAGCAGTTACCAGAAGGGCGTAGACGGTCAAAAGGCTCAGCACGCCTGCCGCGCTGTATAGTGGCAGGGATGGCATCAAGGAATACAGAGTCGCGCCTACCAGCGGGCCGAAAATAAATCCGGATGGCGGCGCGGCGGCCAGAAGGGCTGCGGCTGATCCCTGTTCATGACGTTCCACGGAGAGGCTGCCTAGTGCATTGGCGGCCGGCACAGCGAGTGCGGCGCCGCAGCCAATCGTGAAGAAACTGAGCGCAAGGCTCCAGAAGGGAAAGAAGAAGTCCGCACAGACATAGCCAGTGGCAACAAAAGCCAGTCCCACCGGCAGGATCTTGCGCGGGTCCGGTCTGCGCGGTTGCACAAAGCCAAACTGCATGATGATCATGCCTGCGGCGAGGCAGGCAAAAGCGATGCCCGTATGCAGAACCACGGACTCTTCAGCACTGCGGGCGGCGGTATCCACGAATCTGTAGCGGTCCTCAATGAACCAGCTCATGGTCTGCTGCACCATGCCGATCGCGAAAAAATAGCAGAACAGGAATGCCAGATGCGGGAAGACGCGTGGGTCCCGCACGGCCAGTGGTTCGGGGCGCAAACTGGATTTCGGACGCTTGCGTGTCGGCGGCAAGGCAAAGGCCAGCAGTAGTCCGGCAGACAGATTGAAGATGATCGAGCCCCAGATCGGCATCAGCGCCCCATAGGGCGCAAGCACTGTCGCCCCAGCTGGCCCGATGATGGAGCCGACACTCATACAGGCACCCAGCATGCCAAGGCCCCCGGCCCGGGTGAGGGGCGTCGTTGCATCTGTCATCGCGGCCATGGCGGCAGGCTGTAGGCCCGGCGCAAGCAGGCCGAACCATAGGCGCACAAAGGCGAGCAGGAAGAAGGTGGACAGGCCGGTTACGAGTCCTGCCAGCGCCGCCTTCAGGGCCAGCACGAATACCATGTTCGTCAGACCCATGGCGAACATGGAAAAGACCATCACCCGCTTGCGGCCAAACCGGTCTGCCAGACGGCCCCAGGTGGGGATGAGCAGGGCATAAAGTGCAGCAGACAGGGTAAGGATGCCGGCAACTTCAATCTCGGTCAGGCCAGCCTTGCGCGCGAGCGGTGCGACAACCACAAAATTGATCGTCATGCCGGCGCCCATGGCGACCATGGCCATGCCGATAATTGCTTGCTGGAAGGCGCTGAGCGGCAGAAGAGGCTTGTCGGTGTCTGTCATGCCTTGAATGCCCCTTGCTGCAGATCGCCTGTGTGTTTGGCGTTGAGCTGAATGTCAAACCTTACCCCTGTTCAAGGGAAAGGACAGGCCAATCTCTTGCGCACGGTAGGGGCATCACCCTAAGTGAAGGTAATGAAAGAAACTATTGGAGCGTCGCCCTATGGCCGCCATTCTTGATCTGGTTCTGCTGATCCTTCGGATTGTTACCTTTATTATTATTGTTCAGGCCGTGCTGTCCTGGCTGGTCGCGTTCAATGTGCTGAGCATCCAGAATCCGACCATCCGCAACATCTGGAGCGGTCTGGAGAGAATCACGGAGCCGGTTTACCGGCCCATTCGGAACATCCTGCCGCCGATGGGCGGGCTGGATCTGACGCCGATGGTTGTGCTGCTCATCATTTTCTTCCTGGAACGCGTGATCATCCGGTACGGCTATTCTGTCGTTCCGCTGTAGACCATGCATCGGCTGACCGTTCGCGTGCAGCCAAATGCGTCGGCTGACCGGGTCGAGACCTGGGAAACCGATGCGGCCGGGCGAACCTATCTCAAAGTCCGCGTGCGTGCCGTGCCCGAAGGGGGCAAGGCCAATGCCGCCGTGGAAAAAGTGGTCGCGAAATGGTTGGGCGTCCCAAAGTCTGCGGTCAAGGTGGTGACGGGCACGAAGAACCGGTTAAAAGGCCTCGAGATAGACGGGCCGCCCGATCTGGCGGCGAAACTTGCCGGGGATGCAGAGCCATGAGCGCCAGCGTGATTGATGGAAAAGCGATTGCGGCAGATGTCCGCGCCAGTGTGGCGAAGGCCGTCAGCCAGTTGCCGGGCCAGCCTTCTCTGGCTGTTGTACTGGTTGGCGAAGACCCGGCCAGCCAGGTCTATGTCCGTAACAAGGTACGCCAGACAGAAGAGGCGGGCATGGTGTCGGTTCATCACCGCCTGCCTGAAACGGCCAGCCAGCAGGATGTCGAGAGCCTGATCACCGAATTGAACGCGGATGACAGCGTAGATGGTATCCTGCTGCAGCTGCCGTTGCCCAAAGGGCTGGATGCGGATGCTGCGATTGAGAAGATCGCCCCCGACAAGGATGTTGACGGCCTGACGGAAGTGTCCGCCGGGCGTTTGACCCTTGGCAAGCCGGGCTTGGTAGCCTGCACGCCGACGGGATGCGTCATTCTTGCAAAACGTGCGCTGGGGGCGGACCTCTCCGGCAAGCATGTCGTTGTGATCGGACGCTCCATTCTGGTCGGCAAGCCGGCGGCGCTGCTTTTCCTGGCCGAGAATTGCACGGTGACGATCGCGCACAGCCGCACGAAAGATCTGCCGGCGGTGTGCCGTGAGGCCGATATTCTGGTGCCGGCTGTGGGCCGTCCGGAGATGGTCAAGGCGGACTGGGTGAAGCCCGGCGCGGCGATCATCGATGTCGGCATCAACCGCGTGGATGCGCCTGAGAAGGGTGAGGGCAAGACCAGGCTGGTGGGCGATGCAGACTATGCCGGTTGTGCAGAAGTGGCGGGCCACATCACGCCTGTGCCGGGCGGTGTCGGCCCGATGACCATTGCCTGCCTGTTGCGCAACACGGTTCTGGCGGCTTGCGCCCGTCGCGGCTGGAACGTTCCGGAAGGACTGTGAGCCAGTCCTTTCTACCGCCTGATACGCCGCAATTCCGGCGGTTGTGGGAGGCGCAGGAAGGCTTGTGTGCCTTGTGCGGAAAACCAATGCCCGGCAGCCGCGCAGAAATGGATCATGCCACGCTGTGGAAGAAGTGGCGGCCGACCTATGATCACATCATCGCGCTGGCACGCGGCGGGCCGGACCAAGCAAGCAATCTGCAGCTGGCTCATGCCATCTGCAACAAGCGAAAGGGCATGGGCTAAGTAAGCCCTGCCGCGCGGACATTCGACTGATAGGTGCGTGAGACCGGCGCTTCCTTTCCGGATTTGAGCACCAGGTACAATTTGCCATTCTCACGCCGGGAATCGGCCACGCCCTGTTTTGCCACCCACCATGAGCGATGGGTTTGCAGGCCATTGTCCTCTCCCAATTCGCGGATCGCGTCGGCCAGGCGCATTAGAATGAGTTCCTCGCCGCGGTCTGTGTGCACGCGCAGATAATGATCTTCTGAAGAAACCGCCCAAAGGTTAGCGCCGCGGAACCGCACCGGCAGGCGTTGCAGAAAGCCTGCGATGCGGTCTTCCGGTTCGGCGCCCTCCAGTTCCGCCAGCCGGCGCGCGCGATCAAGCAGGAAGCCGCCGACAGTGATGACAAGGCTGACGGCAAAGACATAGCCGAATTGTATTGGCACCAAGGCAAGGGGAAGCGGGTTACCTAGCACCAGCATGAAAAGCATTAGTGTGATCGTAACCGGCACAGACAAGAGAGCCGAGGCCACGATGATCATCAGGGCAGGGCGCGCATTCTTCATCTTGGCGTGAAAGACGAACGGCACGACAAAGAGCGAAGAGACGGCGCCGACCAGCATGGTGATGAACCACATCAGGAATCGTAGCCAGACATTGCCCCCGCTGCCGTAGACGCCGAACCAGGTGAAGCCGGCGGCCAGCAGCGTCACAATGGCGAGTGTCTTCAGTGTCTCCCTGAGGGCTACAGGCATACGGAATCTCTATGTATTTCACGCTTCGCGAATGACACTGGCCGCATTTGGCGAAGGTTTCCACCCTCTCCGCGCAATCCATGTGGCGGCCCTGAACCGGCCGGGCAAAGCTCATCTCCATCAACCCACACGGGGCATTGGCCCTCGATTTTATGGAGACCTAACATGATCCGCAACACACTGATTTCCACCCTGTTTGCCTCATGCCTTCTGCCAGCGACGGCTGCGGCTGCTGACCTGTCTTTAGACATCAAAGGCGTCCACAAGGCTGAAGGTGAGCTGCATGTCGCGCTGTTTGAAGAAGCCGGCTGGGGAGACAATCAGGCCACCCAGACCAAGGTAATACCTTCAACGGGAGATGATGTGACGTTCGTCTTCGAAGGCCTGCAACCGGGCCGGTACGGCATCAAAATGTTTCATGATGTGGATGGGGATGGCGAACTGAAGCGCAGTATGATTGGCATTCCAGTGGAGCCCTATGGCTTTTCCAATGACGCGCCAGTGCGCTTCGGCCCACCTGACTTTGACAGTGCCGCGTTCGAGGTGCCCGAAGACGGCGCCGTTCAGACCATCACACTCCGCTAGATCAAGACAGAGGAGACACGACATGCATAGCCCTGAACTGAGCTTTAGACCTCGCCTTCCGCGTATTCGTCTTGACCGCCCATCCAATCGCATTGTTATTGGTGTGGCAGTCTTGGCCTATCTGGTGATCAGCTGGATGATCCTGAAGGCAAACGGCAATCCGCCAGTCCGCTTCCATCTTGATGCCAGCCGTCTGGTTGATGCTTCCATGGCCATCAAGGTGCATGTCGCCGGGGCCCTCAGTGCTTTTGTCATCGGCACCACGCTGATGCTGGGTGTAAAGGGCAGGGGTATGCACAAGATACTCGGCTATGGCTGGGTGGTTGCCATGCTGGTTACGGCGATCAGCTCATTCTTCGTGGTCGGGCTCAATGGCAATCATTTCAGCTGGATCCACGGTATCTCCGCCTGGACGGTGATTGGTCTGCCGATGGGGATTGCTGCAGCGCGCAGGAAGAATATCGTGTCTCACCGCAAACAGATGACCGGCATGTTCGTTGGCGCGATGCTGGTGGCCGGATTATTCACGTTCCTGCCCGGTCGGATGATGTGGTCCATTTTCTTTACCACCTGAGCGGTATTACCCTTACTGCCCTCCCCAAAGACCGCTACAGATTGCACAGGTGGTGAGCTTTGGAGGAGGGCAGTCATGAAACGGATCATAGCTTTGGGAATTGTGGCGGGGCTCGCGGCGTGTCAGGCGCCAGGGCCGATTTCCATTCCAGGTATTACGCGCGCGCCGCAAAGCGCAGAAGAAGCCCTGGAAGCCTATTACAGAACCCTGCCGGATGATTTTTATCCCGTTGCGCCAGCGGGGCTGCCGCTGCCACAAGAAGATACGGTTCTCTCCCGCATTCTGGTGGCGTCCTGTCATGATGAGGAACTTGGCGACACGCCGGCGCTGCGCAGCATTGCCAAGGAAGATGCAGACCTGTTCCTGATGATCGGGGACAATGTCTATGGCGACAGGGATGGTCCGGCCTATGCTGTGAATGAGGCGACGCTCGATGAGCTGCGCGAGAGTTTTGCCGATCTGGCAGCACGCGATGATTTCCGCGCCGTGCGCGCCAACCTGCCGATGATGGTGGCCTGGGATGATCATGATTATGGCGCGAATGATGCGGGGCGGGAGTTTCCCTTCCGCCGCCTGTCAGAGCGTATTCATGAGCGCTTCTGGGGGCTGGACAGCAAGGATGTCGGCGCATGGCCCGGCACCTATTATGCGCGTATGTTCGGACCGGAAGGTCAGCGCACGCAGATCATCATGCTGGACACGCGGTTCTTCCGCTCTCCGCTGACGCCTACGGATGAACCAGGCGCTGTGGGTAAGGAGCGCCATGTTCCATCAACCGATCCCAATCAGGATATGCTGGGCAATGATCAGTGGACCTGGCTGGAAAACCAGCTGCAGAAGCCTGCAGATTTGCGCCTGATCGTGTCTTCCATTCAGGTGCTGCCGACGGACGGGCATGGCTGGGAGGCATGGTCTCGTCTGCCGGCAGAACAGCAGCGCTTGTATGATCTGATCACCGAAACTGATGCAAATGGTGTCGTCTTTGTCTCAGGCGATCGCCACACCGCATTCCTCTATCGCAAGGATGGGATCCTACCTTATCCGGTCTATGAGCTGACGGCCTCTTCCCTCAACAAGGCATGGGCGGAAGACACACCAGAGAAAGACAGCGCCCAGATCGGCGCGGGATATCCGCCTGAGAATTTCGGTGCAATCAACATCGATTGGGAAACCGGGTCTTTAGACCTTGAAGTTAAGGACAAGGCAGGAGAGACGGTTCGTCATACAACCGCCAAATTCAGGTAGCTAAGCCACGGCACTGAAAAGGCTGCCGGTAGACATGACTGAAACGCGTAACGTACTTGCACTCATTATTGCTGTGATGATCCTGCAGATCGCAGGTGGGCTGATGAGCGTGCTGACACCTCTTGGCCTTGAGGCCCTCGGCACGCAGCCTCAGACAATCGGTATGATTGCAGCCCTTTACGCGTCCGGCTTCATGCTGGGGGCGTGGACTGCGCCGCGCGCCCTGGCCACCTTTGGCAATATTCGCCTGTTTGCTGCTGCCGCGGCGGTTACCTCTGCCGGGGCGTTGTCCCTGTCGCTCTGGTACAATGAGGGCTTCTGGGCTGTCGTACGTGTCATACAGGGCGTAAGCTTTGCGTACATGTTTACCAGTGTGGAAAGCTGGCTCGGGGTTGCTGTGCCTGACAAGGCGCGAGGCAATGTCATGGGGATCTATCATACCGGTGCGAAGCTTTCGCTGATGATTGGTCCATTCTTTGTGGCCGGCCTGTCTCCGCTGGATAGCCGCGCCTATAGCTGGGCCGCATTGTTCCTGACGCTGGCATTGGTGCCGGTCTGCCTGACCCGGCAGGAGCAGCCCGCGCCGCCGGGACGCTCTGCCATGCCGCTTGGGCGGCTCTATACGCTCGCACCTGCCGCCGTGATTGGTGTGGCGCTCTCCGGAGTCATCAATACCGGCATGACGGCGCTTATCCCGATTTATTTTGAAGGCTTCTCGATGGGCGGAGGTGGCACAACCGCAGCGGCGATTGCTGGTGCGGCCGCCTGGATGGGCGGTCTCATTGTACAATGGCCTGCCGGGCGCCTGTCAGACCGAGTGGAGCGCCGATTGGTCATCGCGGTCATGTGCGCGATCTCTGGTCTAGCTGCGCTTGGCATTGCGGTGTTCGGCCGCAGTTTGGGTGAGACAGGTGTGATTATTGTTCTCGGCGTCTGGGGGGCCGGGTCGCTGTCTTTCTATGGCCTATGTGTTGCCCACGCGATTGACCGCACGCCGAAGGGCGCCATTCCGCAGGTCATGTCCGGGCTTCTGTTCGTCTGGGCTGGCGGCTCGATTATCGGTCCGCTTCTGTCCGGTTTTGCAATGCGCGGGGCAGGGCGGATGGGCCTCTTCGGACTGGCGGGAATCCTGCTTGTGATTCTGGCCATGATAATGGTTTGGCGGGTCAGCAAACGGGCTGCACCGGAGGAGGGGCAGCAGGAAGACTGGAGCCCGATCCTGCCAACACCGCTGGCCAGTGTGGAGCTGGACCCGCGTAATCCCGAACGGGATGCTGAAGCCTGAGTCTCTAAATCGATACCCAGCTGGTTGCGACTGCTGCTGAGACTGATATATAGCCACCACAATCAAACCGGGGTGGCTGGCATGCTGACCCCTCCACCAAGCCAGGGCAAACAAGGCAGTTTACATGAACATTCACGAATACCAGGCCAAGGCCGTGCTGAAATCCTTCGGCGCACCTGTGGCAGAAGGCGTACCCGTTCTTTCGCTCGACGATGTGCAGAAGGCAGTTGATACCCTGCCGGGCCCGCTCTGGGTCGTGAAATCCCAGATCCACGCTGGTGGCCGCGGTAAAGGCAAGTTCGTGGAAGCCGAGGCTGGTGAAAAGGGCGGTGTCCGCCTGGCTTTCTCCAAAGAGGAAGTTCTGGAACATGCCAAGGCCATGCTGGGTCACCACCTGGTCACGGCGCAAACCAGCGCTGAAGGCAAACAGGTCAATCGCCTCTACATCGAAGACGGTGCAGACATCGACCGCGAACTCTATCTCTCCCTGCTGGTTGATCGTGCCACGGGCCGTCCGGCTTTTGTCGCATCTACCGAAGGCGGCATGGACATTGAGGAAGTCGCTCACGAGACGCCGGAAAAAATCCTGACCCTTCCGATCGACCCGACCACGGGCGTGACGGACGCTGACGCCGCAAAGCTTTGCGATGCGCTGAAGCTGGAAGGTGATGCCCGCACGGACGGCATGAAACTCTTCCCCATCCTCTACAAGGCCTTCACCGAGAAGGACATGTCGATGCTGGAGATCAACCCGCTGATCGTCATGGAAAATGGCCATCTGCGTGTGCTGGATGCGAAGGTCAGCTTTGACGGCAACGCCCTTTTCCGCCACCCGGACATCGTGGAGCTGCGCGACACGACCGAGGAAGACGAGAAGGAAATCGAAGCCTCTGAATGGGACCTCGCCTACATCGCCCTCGACGGCACCATCGGCTGCATGGTCAACGGCGCAGGCCTCGCCATGGCGACGATGGATATCATCAAGCTGTATGGCGAAGAGCCGGCAAACTTCTGTGACGTTGGCGGCGGTGCCAACAAGGAGAAAGTGGCTGCTGCCTTCAAGATCATCATGAAAGACCCGAACGTGAAGGGCATTCTGGTGAACATCTTCGGCGGCATCATGAAGTGTGACGTCATCGCGGAAGGTGTGATCGCCGCCGTGAAAGAAACCAACCTGGCTGTGCCGCTGGTCGTACGCCTCGAAGGCACGAATGTCGAGATGGGCAAGAAGATCATTGCCGAATCCGGCCTGAACGTCATCCCCGCCGACGATCTCGACGACGCCGCCCAGAAAATTGTGAACGCCGTTAAGGGCGCCTGAGGAATAAAGCTGAAATCATGTCCATTCTCATCGACAAGAATACCAAAGTTATCGTCCAGGGCCTGACCGGTAATACGGGCTCGTTCCACACCAACCAGGCGCTGGAATATTACGGCACCAAGATGGTCGCCGGTACGCACCCGAAGAAGGCTGGCCAGAAATGGGTTGCCGACAATGGCACCGAACTGCCGATCTTCGCGACGGCCGGTGAAGCCGCCGAAGCCACAGGCGCTAACGCCTCCGTGATCTATGTGCCGCCAGCCGGCGCTGCGGCCGCCATTGAGGAAGCCATCGACGCAGAGATCCCGCTGATCGTCTGCATCACCGAGGGCGTTCCGGTGCTCGACATGGTGCGTGTGAAGGCGAAACTGGAGAAATCCAAATCCCGCCTGATCGGTCCGAACTGCCCGGGTCTGCTGACCCCGGAAGAGTGCAAGATCGGCATCATGCCGGGCAAGATCTTCCAGAAGGGCTCAGTGGGCGTTGTATCCCGCTCCGGTACGCTGACCTATGAAGCCGTGTACCAGACCTCTCAGGCTGGCCTCGGCCAGACTTCAGCTGTCGGTATCGGCGGCGACCCGGTCAAAGGCACTGAGTTCATCGACGTGCTGGAAATGTACCTGGCTGACGAAGAAACCAAGTCCATCATCATGATCGGCGAAATCGGCGGCACCGCCGAAGAGGAAGCTGCTCAATTCCTGATCGACGAGGCCAAGAAAGGCCGCAAGAAGCCGATGGTTGGCTTTATTGCAGGCCGGACTGCACCAAAAGGGCGTACGATGGGCCATGCCGGTGCTATCGTTTCCGGCGGTCAGGGCGATGCCGAGAGTAAGATCGCGGCGATGGAAGAAGCGGGCATTCGCGTGTCTCCGTCACCTGCGCGTCTGGGTACGACCATGGTCGAGGTATTGAAGGGCTAGCAGTCCGCACAACATATAAGCCAGGGCGGCCTTGGCGGGCCAGTCTGGCGAGGCCAGCATCTGTCCCCGTTCAGGCCGTCCTATAGATCATCAGCCCCGGTAGGAACCGGGCAAGTATTTTATCCCTATTGTATGGGGTTTGGGTCCTAGAGGACGGAAATTGAGATGGCAGACGACGGCAGCCCGGTAAAAGGTTCGCGCAGTTCAGGTAATAGCGCGATGCTGGAAACAGCCTTCCTGTACGGTGGCTCAGCGATGTGGCTTGAGCAGATGCAGGCGGCCTATGCAAAGAATCCCGCGTCAGTTCCCGAGAGCTGGCGCGACTTCTTTGCTGAACTTGGTGATGATTCGAGCGATGCAGAGCGCAATGCTGACGGCGCCAGCTGGAAGCGTGGTGACTGGCCACGCCCGCTAAGCGACGAACAGGTTGCCGCTTTTGATGGCAACTGGGCTCTGGTCGAGCCGAAAATCGAGAAAAAACTGAAGCAGGCAAAGCCTGGCGCGTCCGAGGCGGAAATTGCCCAGAACGTGAAGGATTCGATTCGCGCGATCATGATGATCCGCGCCTATCGGATGCGCGGTCACCTTGCTGCGCAGCTGGATCCGTTGTCCCTCGACACTCCGGAGAAACAACCTGAACTTGACCCGGCAACCTATGGCTTCTCCAAGGAAGACATGGATCGCAAGATCTTCATTGATGGCTATCTCGGCCTTGATTATGCTTCCGTTATCGAGATGTTGGACATCCTTAAGCGGACATATTGCTCCACGCTCGGCATCGAGTTCATGCATATTTCCGATCCGGAAGAAAAAGCCTGGCTGCAAGAACGCATCGAGGGCCCGGACAAGGGTGTTGCTTTCACCCAGCAGGGCAAGAAAGCCATTCTGGCCAAGCTGATCGAAGCGGAAACCTTTGAGCGCTTCCTGCACAAGCGTTATCCGGGCACGAAGCGTTTCGGTCTGGATGGCGGCGAGGCGGCGGTTCCGGCGCTGGAGCAGATCATCAAGCGCGGTGGCGCGCTCGGCGTGAAGGAAATCGTGGTCGGCATGCCGCACCGCGGTCGCCTGAACATGCTGGCTGCCGTGATGGGCAAGCCTTACGAGCAAATCTTCCACGAATTCCAGGGCGGTAACACACAAGGCGCGGGCGAGTTCGGATCGGGCGATGTGAAGTACCACCTCGGAGCCTCTTCCGACCGCGAATTTGACGGTAACAAGGTTCACCTGTCGATGAACGCCAACCCGTCTCACCTTGAGGCGGTTGACCCGGTTGTTCTGGGCAAGTCCCGTTCCAAGCAGGAAATGCGTCACCGTGAAAGCGGTACGCTGAACCGCGCAACGGTTCTGCCTCTGCTGCTGCACGGCGACGCCGCGTTCGCAGGGCAGGGGGTTGTGTCCGAGTGTTTCGCCCTGTCAGGCCTGACAGGCTATCGCACGGGCGGCACCATCCATTTCATCGTGAACAACCAGATCGGCTTCACGACCAGCCCGATCTATTCGCGGTCTTCTCCGTACCCGTCCGATGTGGCGCTGATGGTTCAGGCCCCGATCTTCCACGTCAATGGGGATGATCCGGAAGCAGTGACCTATGCTGCCAAGGTGGCGACGGAATACCGCCAGAAGTTCCATAAGGACGTTGTCATCGACATGTTCTGCTATCGCCGCTTCGGGCACAACGAAGGCGATGAGCCGATGTTTACCCAGCCGGTGATGTACAAGGAAATCAAGGGCCATCCGTCCACGCGCGAAATCTATGCGGAGCGTCTAGTCAAGGAAGGCATTCTGACGGCGGAGCAGGTGGAGCAGCAGGTTTCTGATTTCGAAGCCTATCTCGACCGCGAATTTGAGGCCGGCAAAACCTTCAAGGCCAAGAAAGCCGACTGGCTGGATGGCGAATGGAAAGGCCTTGGCCTGCCGGATGATGATGAGCGCCGCGGCAAGACCGGCGTTTCCAAGAAGCGTCTCCAGGCGCTGGGTGAGAAAATCACCACGGTTCCGGAAGGCATCGACATTCACAAGACCCTGTCACGCGTCATTGATGCGCGGGCGACGGCCATTTCAAAGGGTCAGGGGCTGGATTGGGCGACTGCGGAGCATCTGGCTTTTGCTACGCTTCTGGATGAAGGCTTCCCGGTGCGCCTGTCCGGTCAGGATTGTGGTCGGGGCACGTTCTCACAGCGTCACAGCCACATTGTCGACCAGACGAATGGCGATCGCTACACGCCGCTGAACCATCTGAGTGACGAGCAGGCACATTATGAAGTAATCGACTCGCTTCTCTCTGAAGAAGCCGTGCTTGGCTATGAGTATGGCTATTCGCTGGCAGACCCGAACACGCTGACCCTGTGGGAAGCCCAGTTCGGTGACTTCGCCAATGGTGCGCAGGTCTTCTTCGATCAGTTCATTTCCTCGGCAGAGCGCAAATGGCTGCGCATGTCAGGCCTCGTTGTTCTTCTGCCGCATGGCTATGAAGGTCAGGGGCCTGAGCACTCGTCTGCTCGCCTTGAGCGCTTCCTTCAGATGTGTGCTGAAGACAATATGCAGGTCTGTAACCTGACAACGCCGGCAAACTATTTCCACGCACTGCGCCGCCAGATCCACCGCGACTTCCGCAAGCCGCTGGTCATCATGACGCCGAAGTCTCTGCTGCGTCACAAGCTGGCGACATCTGCCCTGGATGATCTGGGGACGAAGTCTTCTTTCCACCGCGTTCTCTGGGATGATGCCGAGACGCCTGGCCGTGAAGGCAAGGTGAAGCTGGTGAAGGACAATAAGATCCGCCGCGTCGTGATGTGCTCGGGCAAAGTCTATTACGACCTCTTCGAAGCACGTGAGGAAGGCGGCCAGGATGATGTCTACCTGCTGCGTATGGAGCAATTCTATCCGGTGCCACGCAAGTCGCTGATTGCCGAGCTGAAGCGCTTCCCGCAGGCAGAACTGGTCTGGTGTCAGGAAGAGCCGCGCAATATGGGCGGTTGGACTTTCATCCGTGACGAGATTGAATGGTGTGCCAACCAGGCAGGCAGCAAGTCTTCGCGTCCGCACTATGCGGGCCGTCCGCCGTCTGCGGCTACGGCCACCGGCCTTCTTTCAAAGCACAAGGCTGAACAGGATGCTCTCATTTCCACAGCCCTTGGTGCAAACCCGGTCGACGATAATATCGTCGCAACCTGATTACTGATTCTAATGAACGGACTGATTTCATGACCGATATCACAGTGCCAACACTTGGCGAGAGCATCACGGAAGCCACCGTTGGCCAATGGCTGAAAGCCAAGGGCGATCAGGTGAAAAAGGATGACGTGCTTGTAGAGCTGGAAACGGACAAAGTGTCTGTGGAAGTTTCTGCAACGGAAGACGGTGTGCTTTCCGAGATCATTGCGAAGGAAGGCGACACGGTTGAGATCGGCGCTGTCCTCGGCAAGCTTGGCGCAGGCTCCGGCGCAGGCGCGACAGGCAGCAAATCTGACACGGCAGCCGACGCGCTGCCAGAACATGGCGGCCCGAAAGAGAAGGGCGGCGTACCCGGTAAGGAAGACAAGGGCGAACTGATGGACGTTGAAGTTCCAACAATGGGAGAGAGCGTTGCAGAGGGCACGCTCTCCACTTTCCTCAAGGCTCCAGGCGATGCCGTGAAGAAAGACGAAACGATCGCTGAGATCGAAACCGACAAGGTGGCACTGGAAGTGCCGTCCCCGGCAGATGGCGTTCTGGCTGAACTCCTTGTCGCCGAAGGCGATTCCGTGACACCAGGCTCTGTCATTGCGCGTATCAATGCGGGCGCTTCCGCTCCGGCAAAGGCCGCGCCAGCCGCTTCTGCACCGTCTACCAGCGGGTCTGCGCCAGCGGCCACCGGAGATCGCCCGGTTGCGCCGTCCGTACGCCGTATCTCTTCGGAAGCTGGCGTGAACCCGTCAGACATTCCGGGTACCGGCAAGGATGGCCGCGCCACCAAGGCCGATGCAATGGAGTATGTGAACTCTGCGGCCAAGTCCGCGTCGTCGTCCGCTCCGGCCCAGGCAAAGGAGCCTCGCGACATTGGCCCACGCGAAGAGCGTGTGCGCATGACGCGTCTGCGCCAGACCATCGCGCGTCGCCTGAAAGAGGCCCAGGACACGGCCGCCATGCTGACGACGTTCAACGACGTCGACATGGGCGCCATCATGGATCTGCGCAAAAAGCATCAGGACGCTTTCGTGGCCAAGCACGGCATCAAGCTGGGCTTCATGAGCTTCTTCGTGAAAGCGTGTGTGAATGCGCTGAAAGAAGTGCCGGCTGTGAACGCAGAGATCGACGGCCAGGACATCATCTACAAGAACTTCTACGATATTGGCGTTGCTGTCGGCACCGAGAAGGGCCTGGTGGTGCCGGTCGTGCGGGACTCTGACGACCTGTCGCTGGCAGGCATCGAGAAGGCGATTGCCAATCTCGGTAAGAAGGCACGTGACGGTGAACTCACCATTGGAGACATGCAGGGCGGTACGTTCACCATCTCGAATGGTGGCATCTATGGCTCGCTGATGTCTACGCCAATCCTGAACCCCCCACAATCCGGGGTTCTGGGCATGCACCGCATCGAGCAGCGGCCGGTCGCCGTGAACGGCGAAGTTAAGATCCGCCCGATGATGTATCTGGCGCTGTCCTATGACCACCGGATCGTCGACGGCAAGGAAGCCGTGACGTTCCTGGTGCGCGTCAAGGAAGCTCTGGAAGATCCGGAACGGATGCTGCTCGAAGTCTAAAGCCTGTGAGTGATCCAGCCACGGATCAATCCAGCCTGAAAGCATTGCACGGGGCGGTCAAATTTGGCCGCCCCGATCATTTTTTCGACCTCTGAAGGGGCGTGAGCGGCAAAGAGCGTCCCAAACGATTGCCGATAGTTCTGCCGGCTTTCGTCCGTCATGCCAGCCAAGTTCATCAGTCCAAGCCAGACATCCATTTCCGTTTCGAAGATCGCATCGTAACGATTTCCGCAAAGGGCGGCCTCGAACAACGGTGCGCCAGGCTGCAAGCGTTCGGCGATCGAGCGATAATAAGCTGTGCGGTCTTCCTCCTCGTTCAGGAAATGCGAGACAAGCAGGCTGGTTGCGGCGTCAAACTGCGTCTCTGGCAGGCTTGAGACATAACCCGCATGAAATGTGCACCTGTCGGCAAAGCCTTCTTGGTTCGCGTGCTGCCAGGCGATTTCAAGCATCGCGCCTGCCGGGTCGGCCAGCGTAAAATGCCAGGACGGGAAGAGGGGGGCGAGATGGCGGACGTCTGCTCCTGTGCCAGCTCCGGCGATAAGGACGTGGGCATTGTCCGGCAGGTGGGCGAATTGCGATTGTATGACAAGATGCAGCAGGCTGTTGATGGCTGACAGCTTGCTGAAGCGCTCATCATAGGTCGCGGCTTGCTCCGGGCCGAAAGCGTCCAGGATATTACTCGGCAGCGAGGGGGACATGCAGACACCATAATGTTATATTATAACTCATTGTTGTGTTTAGCTACCTGTCAGGGCAAACGCAAGAGGTTTCACCGAAGCATTGCGGGCTGTTCGTCGCAGCTGCTTTATTGCCGAGACCGCCGCGCTCATATATTCGCGAACGACTGGCAACAGGGCATACCAAGCATGACGACTTATACTTCAGACCAGCGCCATCACACTGCAGAGACATGTGAAAGTATGGAGCAGGTTCGCTACGAGATTGACCGTATTGATCGTTTGCTGGTGGAAATTCTGGCTGAACGCCAATCCTTCATGGATGCGGCTGCCCGCATCAAGGGGGATCGGAACATCGTGCATGACCGTCCGCGTATTGAGGATGTTGTCGACAAGGTGAAAGCCGCCTGTGCTGGTGCTGGGCTGTCTCCAGCAATCGCCGAGCCGGTTTGGCGGACCCTGATAGACCGCTGTATTGCTTACGAATTTGCGAGTTATGACGCCTTGAAGGCTCCCGAAGACGCCAGTTCGTAAAGCACTTTTGCGGCCTCTTCCAGAGTGTCGCCAAGCACATCCTTGACGTCTCCCAACAAAACTGCCGCGGCTGTAAGGCTGGGAGGGGTTTCCGCGCGGCCCGCTTTCTCTGCCTTCTCGCATTTGGCAGCCAAGCGAATGGCACCAATGCCCAAGGCTGAGCCTTTGAGGGTGTGTGCGGCGTCTGCCCACTGCTTCGGGTCTGTTTTCGGGTCCAGCATACGCGACCAGATTTCAGCCTGATGCTGGAAGATCTCAATGATCTCTATCGCAAGCTCCGGGTCATTGCCCGTCATCGATTTCAGATGTTCGCGATCCAGCAAAGCGAGGGGATCAGTCATGGGCGCAGACTCCTGAACGTGTGACCATACTGGCATGCATAGCCCTGTGCATTTGTTAATCACCAAGCCAACAGCCCGGAAAATATGGATGCTTTTATCGATTGTCGAAAATGTGAATATCGAGTAATATGCGCTCGTGCGTCTTAGAGAAAATGCGCCAAAGACTTACTGGGGAAATCCGATGATGAGCTTCATCGCGCTCGTTCGCAATCTTGCCATCGCTGCCATTCTTGCATGGCTGGGCTTGGAGTTTGCGCCGGATCAGAAGGATGCATCTGACCAAGCTGATACCAGCACGGTTTCCATCCTCGCGCTCGGGCGCTAAGCCGACTGCGATAAAAGCCCAGATTGGCCTTATTCTGGTCTCGCGCCGGGCGAAATGTCACGGTATAGTCTCCTCATGACAGAAACGCCTGCCGCTCGCCCGTCTGGCCGCGATCTGCTCGTCAGGCAAGAGGCGTCGCACAACTTCGAGCTCGCCCGCCATGGCGGCAGCTGGATGGTTGTGACCGGATTTATTGTAGCATTTTGCTGGATTTTTGGTGCTGCGGGCATCGCGCTTGGTCTGTGGGGCGTTGATGG
>Ga0070726_10000715_pt1 | contig 37978 bp, 31 predicted proteins | sample tdAd471_FD_67275 | JGI IMG/M metagenome (GOLD analysis project Ga0070726, IMG submission 67275) | Marine sediment microbial communities from the Atlantic coast under amendment with organic carbon and nitrate - tdAd47.1 | ecosystem: Environmental > Aquatic > Marine > Coastal > Sediment | place...
GCAAGGATCAGCACAACAAGAAATGCCGCAAAGTTGAAGCCCTTGGTGGTGTGGAATTCCACATCATGCAGCTCAACAGCGCCTTCCTGGTCATGGCCGTTACCCAGAACGGAGAAGACAACTGCAAGCCCCACACACAGAAGGAACACAATACCTACCCGGTCAATAAACGGCAGTTCAGGCCAGACCTGCATAAAGAGGAACGACAGCACGGCGGAGCCGATCGCGGCCGCCAGCGCGCCTGTTGCCGTTGTCTTTTTCCAGAAGATACCCATCAGGAAAATCACAACAATGCCCGGCGTGAAGAAGCCGGTGAATTCCTGTATATACTGGAACGCCTGGTCGAAGTTGCCCAGAAGCGGCTTGGCCGTGATCATCGCCGTGATCATGGCCAGAAGCGCCACCACCCGGCCCACAATAACCGGGTCCTTGCGGTTCTCTTCCTTCACAAAACTTGGGTAGATATCCATGGTGAAGATGGTGGAGATGGAGTTGGTCATGGACCCCAGAGACGATACGATGGCTGCAATCAGGGCCGCGAACACAAGGCCCAGAAGGCCAGCAGGCAGCAGCTTCATGGCAGATGGGTAAGCCTGATCAGGCGTGGCCAGGTTCGGCTCCAGCACGAAAATGGCGATCCCCGGCAGCACAACGATGATCGGCATCACCAGCTTCAGGAAGGCCGCGAAAACGATACCCTTCTGGGCCTCCTGCAGGCTTTTGGCCGCCAGCGCGCGCTGGATGATATACTGGTTGAAGCCCCAATAGGACACATTCATGATCCACATGCCGCCCACCAGCACCGAAATGCCCGGCAGCGCGTCATAGAATGGGTTGTCAGGTGTGAAGATCATGTCGAACTTCTCTGGCGCACGCTCGACCAGCATATCGAAGCCGGCAATCACACCCGCGCCACCAGACACTTCATTGAGCATGATATAAGCAATCACAAGGCCGCCGAATACCAGAAGAACCACCTGGATGATGTCAGTGAAGGCCACAGCCTTCAGCCCGCCATAAAGCGAATAGCCCGCCGCGAAGATGCCAAGGGCGACAAGGCCATAGACAAGATCAAAGCCGGTCACGGCCTCGATCGCCAGCGAGCCCAGCCACAGGATGGACGTGAGGTTCACGAACACATAAACGCCCATCCAGAAGAAGGCCATCACCATGCGCACCCGGTGGTCATAGCGCTGCTCAAGGAACTGCGGCATGGTGTAGATACCGCGCTTCAGGAACACCGGTAGCAGGTATTTACCCACAATGATCAACGTAATCGCCGCCATCCATTCATAACTGGCAATCGCAAGGCCCATGGCATAGCCCGAGCCGGACATGCCGATAATCTGTTCGGCCGAAATGTTGGAGGCGATCAGCGAGGCACCGATGGCCCACCACGGCAGGGTCTTGCCCGCAAGGAAATAGTCAGACGCGTCCTTGTCGTGGCCGGCGCGTTCGCGCGAGACCCATTGGGCCAAAGAAAACAGCGTAACGGCATAGATGGCCACAACGGCAAAATCGAGTGTGCTAAACAAGTGTCCCTCCCCAGATACAGAATGATCGGGTCCATTCAATCAAATATGAAAAGCCAGACGCCCTTCCCGGCGTTCATGGCATTCCCTTTCCCAGCTTGGACCATAGGCGCAATGTGACAGCGCTGTCAATGCGCAAAACAACGCCAGACCGTTGGTCAGGATAAATGTTGACAGCGCTGTCGAAGTGCTACCACTGCTTTTCCTGAGGAAAACCAGAGAATAAGGTGGGATAATGGGCACATGAGGGTTCAAACCTGCCCAACAAGAAAAAAGCGGGCCAGAGAGCCCGCTTGCGTACAACTACCATAGCCCTGTTTCTCAGGCGTCTTCGCTTTTCTCGGTTTTGCCGGGAATACGGTGCGGTTCGCCCAGAACCTGTCTCACGGCCTCGCGGCCCACAGACTGTTCCAACTCATGCACACAAGTGACGGCGCTTCTATAAGGCTCTTCCACGTGCGGCAGGTCTTCCGGCGTTACGGTAACGCGGATGCCTTCGCCGTGCACGCGCCAGGCGTTTGGCGTGCAGAAAATCTGCAGCGGGCGCTTGGGCGTTGAAACGGAATAATAGGGCACGCTTGAGACAATCGGGATATGGCGCGAATAACGCGGGCTTTCAAAGCTGCAACTTTCAAAGTCACGCGGGCCCACCATGCCACCGATGATACAATCGGAAAAATTACTGTCCTGAACGCAGGAGCCTTCAAAATCCGCGCAGGTCATGTTGCAGGCTACAAATTCTGTACCGTCGATATCGCAGGCTGTGAATACTGCTCCCGCAAAATCGCATTTGAAGAAAATCGCCCCCTGCAGCATCAAAAGATGAAATTTGGTCTCAGAGAAATCGCAGTTCACGAAGATGGTATCCGACCAGCGGAGAACACTCTTGACCTTAAGGGCACTCACGCTTTCCTGGGCAAACTGTTCACCCATCACAAGCTTGTGCGACGGGAACATATTTGTCAGCGTCTTTAGGTCCATATTGCCAGTCACTTCTGCGTCTCAAAGGGAGTAATTCATGATTCGTTGAAATCATAATGAGGCGGAATGAGAATTCGGTAAACATTTGCATCAAATTTTAATTAATATTTTTCTTAACCCCCGCCGACCATCACCGATACACCGGAATAACGCTCAAAATGGCTTCGCCAAGCTGGTCAATGGCCTCCCTGGTCTCTTGCAAAATCTTTGGCAGACTCTTGGCAGGAAAAGATATTTTTCCAAATTTCTCACAAATGCGTGCGATTGGACATTGGATACAGTATAAATCGATCCATATACCGGCCCTGGATGCCTTCGGGGGCTGACAGCAGTAAATTTGGGAAGATATTTTTATGGCTAAGGTGCAAGCGGTAAAACGGAAATCGCTGGCGATACAGGTGGCGGATGCACTGAGGGAATTGATCCTTTCGGGCGATTACGCGCAAGGCGAACAACTCCGGCAGGATGACGTGGCCAAGAAGCTGGGTGTCAGCCGAATTCCGGTGCGCGAAGCCTTCCAGCAGCTTGAGGCCGAAGGCCTGGTGGTGAATGTGCCCTACAAGGGGGCCATCGTCTCGCGCCTGTCGCTCGAGGAAATCGACGAATATTTCGACATCCGCACGTCGCTGGAGGGGGACCTTTTGGGCCGCGCCATCGACCATATGACGCCTGAGGTGATCGCCCGCGCCCGCAAGATCATTGACCGCATGGATAGCGCCAGCCCCTCCAAGTGGGGTGAGATCAACTGGCAACTCCACGCCGAAATTTACGCCATCGCGGGCCGCCCGATCACGCTTGAGATGGTTAAGAAAATTCATGACAATCTGGACCGCTATGTGCGCATCCAGCTAAGCCTCAGCGAAGAAAACCGCGAACGCGCCAACGAAGAGCACCGCCACCTGGTGGACCTTTGCGAAAAAGGCCGCAAGGGTGAGGCTATCGGGCTGTTACACGACCATATCAATGGCGCGCGACGCGACCTGATCAAGCACATGCAAGAAAACGACTAGTTCAGAGGATACATCACCATGCTTGCCACCAGCCCCCTTGCCGCCCTGCGCGCTGAAATGGAAAAAGAAGGCGTGGATGCCTTTCTTGTGCCGCTCGCGGACGTCCACCAGGGCGAATATATCGCCAACCGCGACAAGCGGCTGAAGTGGCTCACGGGCTTCACGGGCTCTGCGGGCATGGCAATTGTGCGCAGGCATGACGCCGCCATTTTTGTCGATGGCCGCTATACGGTGCAGGTGGCGCGGCAGGTGGACCTTGAGACCTTTTCCCACCAGCATTTGCATGACCACCCACCCGCCAAGTGGCTGGGCGAAAAGGCATCAAAGGGCGACCGCATCGCCTATGACCCTTGGCTGCACACGTCTGCCCAGGTTGACGCGATCGCGGGCAAGCTTGAAGGCACGGGCGCGGAACTGGTGCCCGTGGCAGAAAACCTGATCGACCGCGCGTGGGACGACCAGCCGGCCGCACCCCTTGGCCGCGTCATCGCCTACCCGGAAGATATGGCGGGGGAAAGCGCGAGCGAGCGGCGCGCAAAGATTGCGAAGCTGCTGAAAGCTGCGGGCGCTGACGCACTGGCCATTACCCTGCCCGACAATATCGCCTGGCTGATGAATGTGCGCGGCGCGGACGTGCCCTATAACCCCATGCCGCACAGCTTTGTTCTGCTGCACGCGGACGGCAGGGCAGACTGGTTCATTGATGACAGGAAGTTCGGGCCTGACCGCGCGGACATTGACCTTGAAGGCGTGACTATCCGAAGCATGAACAGCTTCGGTGACGCACTCAAGGGCGCAGGGCAGGCATGCAAGACCGTGTGGATCGACCCGAACTGGAGCCCGGTTGCGGCAAACCAGATTGTGGAAGCCGCGGGCGGCAAAGTGCACAAGGCGGCAGACCCGGTGACCCTTGCGAAAGCGCACAAGAACACCCACGAGCGCCAGGCCATGCGCGCCGCCAACAAGCGCGACAGCGTGGCCTGGGTCAAGTTCCTGTCGTGGCTGGATGCGAACGCACACGCACGCGCCAAGGCCGGCAATCCGATCAGCGAGATCGAAGCTGCCGACAAGATTCTGGAGCATAGGAAGGAAGCCAACCAGTTCATGGAGCCGTCGTTCGAGAGCATCTCGGCCGCCGACGGCAATGCCGCCCTGTGCCATTATGCGCCCGAGCCAGGCAAGGAAGGCAAGCTTGAAGCAAACACCATTTACCTGCTGGACTGCGGCGGCCAGTATCTGGACGGCACAACGGACACCACGCGCACCATCGCCATCGGGGATGTTTCAGACGAAGTGAAAGACCGCTATACCCGCGTGCTCAAGGGCCATATCGCGCTTGCCACCGCGCGTTTCCCCAAGGGTACAAAGGGCCACCAGCTGGACGCGCTGGCGCGCATGCCGCTGTGGCAAGTGGGGCTGGATTATGACCACGGCACCGGCCACGGCGTGGGCGTGGGGCTTTCGGTTCACGAGCACCCACAGCGCATCGGCAAGCAGGTGAATGATATTGAGCTGGTGGCGGGCATGACGATAACCAACGAGCCCGGCTATTATGAAGCCGACCGCTTCGGCATCCGCATTGAAAACCTGTGCGAGATTGTGGAGGGCGAGGACGGCTTCCTGGAGCTTCACGACCTGACGCTGGCGCCCATCGATACGCGGTTGATTGACTTCAGCCTGCTGACGAAAGCAGAAGTTGACTGGCTGAACGCTTATCACGCCCGCGTGCGCGAAGAGATGGCGCCGCAGGTGGACGGCGAGGTAAAAGACTGGCTGATCAAAGCCACCGAAGCGGTTTAACCTGGCAGGCTGCTTGGTCTACACGCCTTCGATCAGGTTGCCGTAGAATCCGCGCCAGCCTTCGGGTTCCGGATGGACGCGCATGAAATCATCGCGTGCACTTGAATCCAGCCCGGTGAACCAGCTTTTGAATTGCTGCCTGTATTCAGCGCCGGACCCCATCACCCACCCGATGCTATCCCGGGGCGTATCCGGCTCCTGTTCCCACGGCGGCGAAGGCTGAGTCGGAAATTCAGGTCGGGGCGCGTTACTGCCTTTCTTAAAGGCGGCATGCCCGAAGCCATCATTCTTGACGACTGAATCAAAAGGCTTTTTCGGCACATTTGAAATAGATTTGATAAAATCGATATCGGTCATGTTCCACCCCCTTGGTTAGACCGTTTCCCCCGAATCGATAAAATTTTATCTATCACAAATGACCGCATAATGACAGCGGCAGACAAGGGACCGACAGCGCGAGACCGACAGGCGGTTGCATTTGTCCTGCGCGTCCAATGCCTTGGCTAAAAAGAAAAAACAGCTGCCAGCCCCAAGAATACTCAAATCACATGGGGCATGGCAGCTGAGTCAGCTCAGAGAGGCCCCGCTATGTGACCGGCAGGGCTGCTCTGGGGTTCTGAGTCGGTTATCAGGCCGACCGCGTGTAAGCGGTCTTGACCGTGGTATAAAACTCCTTGGCGTAAGCGCCCTGTTCGCGGCTGCCGTAGCTTGAGCCTTTCGTGCCGCCAAACGGCACGTGATAGTCCACGCCCGCGGTTGGCAGGTTCACCATCACCATCCCGGCTTCGGATCGGCGCTTGAAGTCTGTCGCGTATTTGAGCGAGCTGGTGCAGATGCCGGACGAGAGGCCGAACTGGCTGTAATTCGCGACTTTGAGCGCCTCCTCATAATCCTTCACCTTCACCACGCTGGCGACCGGGCCAAAGACTTCCTCACGGTTGATGGTCATCTCTGGCGTCGTGTCCGTGATCAGGGCTGGCGTCATATAGTAGCCTTCCGGCTTGTCCGCAATTCGGTTGCCGCCGCACACAAGCGTGCCGCCCTCGACCACCGCCTGCTCGACATATTTGAGGTTGCTCTCAAGCTGGCCCACGTCCACAACCGGACCAATCTGGGTCGCCGCGTCGCGCGCGTCACCCACCTTCAGCGCCTTGGTCGCCTTCGCAAGGGCATCAACGAACGCGTCATGGATGCCTTCGGTCACGATAATGCGGCTGGAAGCGGTGCAGCGCTGGCCGGTGGAAAAGAAGGCGCCCTGAAGCGCGCAGTCTACCGCGATATCAAGGTCTGCGTCATCCAGCACCACCAGGGGGTTCTTGCCGCCCATTTCCATCTGCACCTTGGCGCCGCGCGCCACCGCCCGGTTGCGGATGTCTGAGCCCGTCGGCACGCTGCCGGTAAAGCTGATGGCCTGCACATCATCCGACATGACAATGGCCTCACCCACTTCGCGGCCGGAGCCGTTCACAAGGTTGAAGGTGCCTGCGGGCAAGCCAGCGCGGGAGATGATCTCCGCAAGCGCCCAGGCGGACCCCGGCACCAGCCCCGCGGGCTTGAACACCACCGCGTTGCCATACGCAAGCGCCGGCGCAATCTTCCAGGCCGGGATGGCAATGGGGAAGTTCCACGGCGTAATCATGCCGATGACACCCACGGGTTCGCGCGTCACTTCCACGCCGAACCCGGGCCGGGTGGACGGCAGCACGTCGCCCGTGATCCTGAGCGTCTCACCCGCGAAATATTTGAAAATCTGCCCGGCCCGCGCCACTTCGCCAATGCCTTCAGCGAGCGTCTTGCCCTCTTCGCGGGACAGAAGCTCACCCAGCTCTTGTTTGCGTGCCAGCAGTTCGGTGGCGATGAAATCAAGCGCATCGAACCGTGCCTGGATGCCGCTCATGCCCCAGATGGGGGCGGCGTCCTTGGCGGCCTTGATAGCCTCCAGCGCCTGGGCGCGGTCCGCCACCGCATAGTCGCCGATGATGTCGCTTGTGTTCGACGGGTTGACGTTCGGCGCATAGCTCGCGCCCGCCACCCATTCGCCGCCGATGAAATTATCAAATTTTGTCATGTGTCCCTCCCGATACTCAAACCAGCTGGAACCCTTCTGGGAAGGGGTCCTGCTCATCTACAAAAATTGTGTTCAGCCCCGTCACAAAGGCCCGGCCCTCTATAGACGGGATGATGCCCGGATTGCCACCCACATCTGTCAACATTTCAACCCGCCCGGTGAAGCGGCTGTGGATGATGCTTTCGTGAATGAAAGTGTCGCCCGCCTTCAGCTTGCCGCGCGCCACCAGCTGAGCCATGCGGGCTGACGTTCCGGTGCCGCAGGGCGACCGGTCAATCGCCTTGTCGCCATAGAAAACGGCGTTCCTGCCGTCCGCTCCCGCACTCGGCGCGCCAGTCCACAGCACATGGCTGCAGCCCCGCACTGTGGCGTCCAGCGGGTGCACAATATCGACAGCCTTATTCACCGCTTCGCGCACCAGCGGACTGAAGCGGATGATGTCTGCAGGCGACATGCCTTCAAGCCCTTTGAAGCCCGGTTGCGGATCGACGATGGCATAGAAATTCCCGCCATAGGCCACATCCACCATGAGCGGCCCAAGCCCCTCAACCTCAATCGCCACATCCCTGTGCGCAAGGTAGGACCCGATGTTGCGGAGACGCACGCTGGTAACCTTGTCGGCCACGCGGGTGTAGCTAACGGTGATCCGCCCGGCGGGCACGTCCAATTCCAGCTGCCCTTCCACCCGCGGCGTGATCAGGCCATGCTCCAGCCCAATCGTTACGGTTCCGATAAGACCGTGACCACACATGGGCAAAGCGCCTGATGTCTCAATGAACAGGATGGCTGCGTCGGCGTCATCCGAACAAGGCGGATAGATGATCGCACCCGACATCATGTCGTGCCCGCGGGGCTCGAACATCAGGGCCTTCCTGATCCAGTCATGATGCGCCATGAAATCCTGGCGCTTTTCGCTCATGGTCCGGCCCTTTAAGCTTGGGACCGCGCCATGCACCACACGGACGGGATTACCGCCCGTGTGGCCGTCAATGCACAGGAACGTGCGCCGCATGGGTATTACGCCGCGGCCTGCAGGTCGGCGGGTAAGGCCGGACGGGTTTCAATCGCCCGCCGGGTCACTGTTTCAACATAGGCACGCTCGTCGCCTGTCAGCTTCAGCCGCGGGGCCCGCACCATCTCACTGCCCCGGCCCATGATCTCCTCGACCAGCTTGATGCACTGCACCAGCGTCGGGATGGTATCCAGGTCCAGAAGCGGCATGAACCAGCGATAAATCTCAAGCGCCTCTTCGGTGCGGCCCGCTTTCATCAGCTTGTAGATAGCAACCGATTCCGCCGGGAATGCGTTTGTCAGCCCTGACACCCAGCCCTGTGCGCCGAGCGCCAGCGCCTCAAGCGCGATGTCGTCCACACCGCCAAAAATGGCGAAACGGTCCCCGAAGGCATTCTGCAGGTCAATGATACGGCGGGTGTCCTCAGAGCTTTCCTTGATCGCGACCAGATTATCGATCTCGGCCAGATGCTTCATCGCCTCCACACTGATGTCGATCTTGTAGGACACTGGGTTGTTATAAATCATGATCGGCAGCTCGGTCGCCACCGCAACTGTCTGGTAATGAGCGATCACCTCCCGCGGCTGCGCCTGATAAACCATGGCAGGGAGCAACATAAGGCCATCAATGCCGATACGCTCCACATCCCGGGCATAACCCGCCGCCAGCTTCGATGTATATTCCGCTGTACCGGACAATAGCGGCACGCGGCCATCCACAACTTCTTTCGCCGCTGCGATCACCTGGCGCTTTTCATCAGCAGAAAGCGAGACATTTTCACCCACGGTGCCAAGCGCGATAATGCCGTGGACACCGTCCTTGATAAGGCCGTCAATCACGCGCTGCGTGCTTTCGATATCCAGGCTTTCGTCATCTTTGAACTGGGTGGTTGTCGCGGGGAATACACCAGACCAATCAATCATCTTCTTGTCTCCAGGCTAGGGAACGCCTGCGTTTAGGCGTTCTGTAGGGGCTTTGTTGGCGGCCGGTTTTTATGCGGCCTGTTTCAGATTTGAATTTTGTATATTGTATACAATATGCTATTTCAAGCCTGTTTCTTATGCCCCGTTACATTTTTTGGAAGACCGAAGATGAGCACCCCCTCCCCGCAAGTTACCCGGCAGCCCCCCGCCCACACGCATGGGCTTGATTGCGAAATCGCCGTCATCGGCGCCGGGATCATTGGCGTGTGCACGGCCATTGAGCTACAGGCGGCAGGCCATGATGTCTGGCTTATTGACCGCAAGGGCGTGGCCGAGGAATGCTCCTATGGGAACGCGGGCCATATTGCGGTCGAACATATCTTTCCGCTGTCTTCCCCCGCCACGCTCCTGCAAGTGCCGAAAATGCTGCTTCAGCCTAACGGGCCGCTCTCAGTCCGTTCGGCCTACCTGCCGCAACTGATGCCGTGGCTGATGCGCTTCCTGTGGGCCGGGCGACCTGCGCAGGTGCGGCGGGGCACAGAGGCCATCGCGGCCCTGAACGCCCGGGCGCTAGAGGCATGCCGAAGCCTGGACGCACGTTTTGATCTGGGTGGCCTGCTGGTTGAGGACGGCACGCTTGTGGTGTTTGAAAATGAAAAAAACCTCTCAGCCGCCGCACGCGAACAACGCCTACTGGCCGACTTCGGCGTGGAAACGGCGCTGATGGACGCCGCCACACTCAAGGCCTTTGACCCGTCACTAAGCCCTGCGCTGAAGGGCGCCGTAAGCTTCCCCGCCTCTGCGCATGTTACGGACCCGGCGGCGCTGGTGCGCACGCTGGCGAGCCGCTTTGTCCAGAGGGGCGGGCATATTGAAAGGCAGACTGTCACCGGCATGGACCACAGCCCCACCCATTTGAGGCTGACCACAAGCCGGGACCGTGTGCGGGCCGGAAAGCTTGTGATCGCGGCGGGCGCCTGGTCCCACCAACTGGCGCGCATGCTGGGGTACAAGGTCCCCCTGGAGACCGAGCGCGGCTATCACCTGATGTTGGAAGCGCCATCGGCGCAGCCGCGGGTGCCCACCACCTTTCATGAGCGCCGCTTTGTAGCAACACCGATGGACGCGGGGCTTCGCCTTGCCGGGCGAGTGGAGCTAGGCGGGCTCAAGCTGCCACCCAACATGCGCCAGGCCCATGCGCTGATGCCGCTGGGGCAAGACCTGCTGCCGGACCTTCAGGCCCAAGGCGCCACGCCCTGGATGGGCTTCCGCCCCACCTTGCCCGACAGCCTGCCGGTAATCGGGCCTGCGCCAAATCATAGGGGCATCTATTTCGCCTTCGGCCACAACCATATGGGGCTGACCCACGGGGCCATCACGGGCGAGTTGATGCGAGATTTGATTGGCGGCAGGGAACCACAACTGGACCTAACGCCCTACCGGATAGACCGGTTCTAGAGGCTATTCTTCCTCAGCCACGACCGGGTCGACATAGTCGCCTTCGCCCAGGCCTTCGAGCGAACTTGCAAAACGTTCCACCGTTTTGCCCGCCTTTTCGGCATTGTCGAATTCGGCCACATGGAAAAGCGCGTCGCCTTCATTGACAATCGGCAGGTTGGTGCGGCCGATCACAACGCCTTCCTTGGTGGCCCTGATCTCGCTTTCCTCGTCACCCAGCCAGTCACTAAGGTGCGCCAGCCGGTCGCCCTTTTCCACGTGACTGCCAAGCGCGATCGGGTTCCTGATCAGGCCCGAGCGTTTCGCCCGCACCCAGTGGGAAGTTTCAGCTTCCACGGTGACATGCGGACGGCGCTTGATGGCGCGCTTGATCATGCCCACAGCCCCCAGAACGTTCAGAATGCCGCGCACGCCGGCGGAAACCGCAAGGTTTTCAAACCGCAGCGCCTCGCCCGCTTCATAGAGCAGGACCGGCACGCCCTGCTCCACCGCGTGGCCGCGCAAAGACCCGTCCCGAAGCGTGGCGTTCACGATCACAGCAGTGTTGAAGGCGCGCGCCAAACGGGCGGTTTCCGCGTCCTCCATGTTGGCACGGATATGCGGATAGTTGGTACGGTGATTGGCGCCGGTGTGCAGGTCAATGCCATAGTCGGCGCGCTCAAGAATTTCGGTGTTGAACACATGGGCCACGCGGGCCGCGAGTGAGCCATGCTCGGACCCGGGGAACGACCGGTTCAGGTCTCGCCGGTCAGGCATATATCGGGTGTGATTGAGGAACCCGTATACATTGACCACCGGCACACAAATGAGCGTGCCGCGCAGGCGGTTAAGCGCTTTCTGCTTCAGAAGCTGACGAACAATCTCGATCCCGCCGATCTCGTCGCCGTGGATGGCGGCAGAGATGAACATGGTGGGACCATCTTTCCTGCCATGCACGATGTGGACCGGCATCGAAAGGGGCGTGTAGCGGCTTTGGCCTGGCAGCTCCAGCGCCAGCGACGCCCGGCTGCCCGGCTGAACCTTGTGCTTTCCAAACGTGAACGGCGCGCGAGACGCCCTGCGCTCGCCGCTCATGAGCTTAGCCCTTCCCTTTGGTTTGGGTACGGTTCGGGCCTGCCTTCTTCTCGATGCACTCAATGATCTTGCCCGCAACATCAATGCCTGTGGCTTTTTCAATGCCCTCAAGGCCCGGCGAGCTGTTCACTTCCATGATCACTGGCCCGTGGTTGGACCGCAGCATGTCCACGCCCGCGACATTCAGGCCCATGATCTTGGCCGCGCGTACGGCAGTGGAGCGCTCTTCCGGCGTGATCTTGATGGTGCGCGAGCTACCGCCCCGATGCAGGTTCGAGCGGAACTCACCTTCCGCCCCCTTACGCATCATGGATGCCACGACCTTGCCGTCGATCACCAGGCAGCGAATATCGGACGCGCCTGCTTCCTTGATATATTCCTGCACCAGAATGTGAGCCTTCAGCTTGCCGAACGCCTGGATCATGGACCGCGCCGCATCACGCGTATCTGCCAGCACAACACCCACGCCCTGCGTGCCTTCAAGAAGCTTGATCACCACAGGCGTGCCGCCAACCATATCGATCAGGTCGTCGGCTTCGCTGGTGCCGTTTGCAAATGCTGTGACCGGCAGGCCAACGCCGCGGCGCGACAGAAGCTGGAAGCTCCTGAGCTTGTCGCGCGAACGGGTGATGGCCACCGATTCGTTGAGCGGATAAACACCCGCCATTTCAAACTGGCGAAGAACTGCCGTACCAAAGAAGGTAACCGACGCACCAATCCGCGGGATCACAGCGTCATAGCCGGTGAGGATATCGCCTTTATAGCGCATCTCAGGCCGGTGCGAGGCGATGTTGATATAGACCTTCATCGTGTCGATCGGGTCCATTTCATGGCCCCGTTCCTTAGCTGCCTCCATCAGGCGCTGGTGCGAATAAAGGTCCGGGTTACGGGTCAGAAGTGCGATACGCATGGTTTCTTCTTCCTTGGAATTAGCAATTAAAATTTGGGTCGCCCGGCTCTCCGAGCCCATAGGACAGACCGCTGTCTACCAGACAAAATCCTTTGAGCGCCTGCCGCCCGATCAACATCCGGAAACCCATGTCGTCCCGGTTGGTAAGCGTTAGCTCAATCGGCCGTGTGATGGGGCCGATTTTCAGAAGCGTCTTCACCACATAGCGGGTCTCTTCGTGGCCGCTTGAGCTTCTGACGGCGCGTTCATCAACGATCGGCGCTTCGCAGCGGATTTCAGGCCGCTTGTGTTTCTGCACCGGGTGCAGGCGAAATTCCGCCCACGGGGCACCCTCTTTCATGATTTTCTTCACGCGGTAAGCATGGATAGCGCTTGTCTTGGCGCCCGTATCGATCTTGGCCTTGATGTGATCCACGCCCAGATCCGGAAGGGCCGCCCATTCGCGCCAACCGATAATCAGTTTGCTTCGCATTCCCGTGCCTCCACGCATGCCCCGAGGGTGGGACATCCGCCCCGCTCAATCAATGGGAAAATCAAAAATTCAATTTTTGGAAAACTCGAAACAGATGGGACCGCTTGGTCTGGTCACCTTTTCACGCCCCCATTATCCGAAACAGCCATGGTTTGGAAAGGGAAAATTGCCATAGGCGCGCGAAAAGCGGTCCGGGGGTGCGTATCTCTATTCCCTGACACGCTTTTCTGGCGTAAGAAATTCCAAGGTGCTTGTGGTCGACACATCACCATATGGGGCTGCCACACGGCAGGAAATGGCGCATTACAGCGCTTTTTTTGGAAAGTTACGCACTATGCAGAAAATGTCCTTCATTGAATGGGGCAGGCCTGTACCCTGGTTTCAAGCACCGACAGCTAAAAACCCACGCTTCAATTTTTCCAGCCTTGGAGGCAGGTTTCTTTTGCTGGCTTTCATCGGCGATGGCAATAACCCTGCCGCCCGAGCCTTTACCGACACCCTGGCGGAAGCAAACCTGCCCAAAGACGACAACGAGCTGGCCCTGTTCGCCGTCAGCCGCGAAGAGCAAGACCAGCACAATGAAAACCTGGCCCGAGTGTTCAAATGGGGCCGTGTATTCCATGACCCAGACATGGAGATCGCCAGATCTTACGGCCTGGTCCGCAAAACGGAAGATGGACTTTTCTTCACCGGCGGATGGTATCTGCTTGACCCGACGCTCCGTGTCTACAGCAAAGGCACACTGGAGGAAGCCGACAAGCTGATCAGCGCCATCAGGTCCCTGCCGGCTGCAAAAGACCATGCGGCACCAGGCCAGGAGCTTTGGGCGCCGGTCCTGATGGTGCCACGCGTGCTGTCGCCCCGGTTTTGCGCCCACCTGATTGATCTGTACCGGCGGGGCACCGCCGCGCCGTCTGGATTCATGCGGGAAATTGACGGACGCACCGTGCCGGTGATGGATACAAAATTCAAGCGCCGCTGCGATGTGGATATCGAAGACAAGGAAACACGCGACACCCTAAACCGCGCCATCTCCCTGCGGCTGAAACCGGAAATCAAGAAGGCCTTCCAGTTCAACACCACTCGGATCGAGCGCTATATCGTGTCTCGCTACGGTGCGGAAGATGCCGGCTACTTCAAACGCCACCGCGACAATACCACAAGCGGTACGGCGCACCGGCGCTTTGCCGTCAGCATCAACCTGAACGCGGAAGACTATGAAGGCGGCGAGCTGATGTTCCCCGAATTCGGCACCCGCACCTACAAGCCGCCAACCGGGGGTGCTGTGGTATTTTCCTGCTCGCTCCTTCATGAAGCGACGCCGGTCACCAAGGGAGAGCGCTTCGCCACATTGCCGTTCCTCTATGACGACGACGCGGCGAAAATCCGCAAACAGAACAAGAGCAAGATCGACAGTGAGCCAATTGTGGTGAGCGAAGACACTTAAAACCCGTCGCGCACCAATGGCCCCACAGCCATCACACAAAACTGCACGCCTAGAGAATACAGGCACCGAAAGCAGGTAGACGCTCGCCCGGCGCGGCGCCATTGAGGCTGAAGCGCGCGTCGCCTGAGGCGCCCGCTACCGGCCAGCCCTGCTCCTGGCCAGACAGATTGAAGACGCACGTGAGGGTTTCGCCCTCATGGGCGCGCTCGAACGCGAGCACGGGCTCCGGAGCATCCAGGAACCGGATCGCCCCCTTGATCAGCGCACGCTCGCCCTTGCGGAATTTGAGGAACGCCCGCAACGCATTCAGCACCGAAGCTTCGTCGCGCTCCTGCACATCCACCGCACGCACAGCGTGGCGTGGGTCCACCGGCAGCCAAGGCTCGTGGCTACTAAAACCTGCATGGTCTGCCTTGGCTTCCCACGGCATCGGGGTCCGGGTGCCGTCGCGCCCCAGCGTCGATGGCCAGTTGGCAATGGCTTCTGGGTCTGTCAGCCGCTCGAACGGCACATGAGCCTGCGGCAGCCCGAGCTCTTCGCCCTGATAGAGGCACACACTGCCCCTAAGGCTCAGGATCAGTATATTCAGCATCTTGGCAAATGCCGGATTGTCTTCGCTTTTCGCGTCTGCTGCCCAGCGCGATACGGCGCGTGGCCTGTCGTGGTTCGAAAAAGTGAAAGAAGGCCAGCCCATGCCCGGCGTGTCGGGCCAGGCTTCAACGGCTTCGCGGATCACCTTGGCCGAAAGGGTATCGGCTTCCAGGAACTCGAAACTGTAAGCCGTGTTGAGACCTTGGTCGCCACGCGTGAACAGCTGCATCTCTTCAAGAGCGCGTTCGCCGCCCACCTCAGCCACGGTAAAGGTGCCCGGGTATTCGTTCATCAGCGCGCGCACGCGGGCCAGGAACTTGGGGATGTCAGCGTGGCTCTGGTTATAAAGATGCTCCTGCAGGTCAAACGGCTTGTCGCCCCGATACTCAAACGCCTTCGGATTGTCGCGGAGCTCTGGGTCATGCATCATGAAATTCACCGCGTCCATGCGGAAACCGTCCACGCCGCGGTCAAGCCAGAAACGGCCTGCTTCAAGAAGCGCGTCCTGCACATCAGGGTTATGCACATTCAGGTCTGGCTGGCTTTCAAGGAAATTATGCAGGTAATACTGCCCCCGGCCGTCGTCCCATGTCCAGCTTGAGCCCATGAAAACGGACATCCAGTTGGATGGCGGACCACCGTCCGCCTTTGCGTCGGCCCAGACATACCAGTCAGCCTTGTCGCCCGTGCGCGCCTTGCGGCTTTCCTGAAACCAGGGGTGCTGGTCCGACGTGTGGCTATAGACCTGGTCGATGATTACCTTAAGGCCAAGGCCGTGCGCGCGGGCAAGCAGCGCGTCAAAATCCGCCAATGTGCCAAAGATTGGGTCGACATCGCAGAAATCGGCAACGTCATAGCCAAAATCTTTCATGGGCGAGGTGAAGAAAGGCGACAGCCAGATGCCGTCAACACCCAGCGACGCGATATGGTCCAGCTTGCCAGTGATGCCCTTAAGGTCACCGACGCCGTCGCCGCTCGCATCCATGAAGCTGCGCGGATAAACCTGATAAATAACGGCCCCGCGCCACCAGTCGGTGTCCGCCTGAGCTGCCTGGTTTACGCCATTATCACTTTTATTATGCTGCGCCAAAGCCATCGACCAAACTATCCCGTTACTTCCCTACCCTGCTGGGCTGCCTTCCTGGGCTGCTTTTATGGGCTTACTCGTCCTTCTCGCCCAGGATCGACATAAACATATATTTGCACATTTTTGCAATCTATTTTCAAATTTTTTCACAAAAAAAACGCCCTTCCCAGTAAAATCCAACGCCAAGAAAAATGAATATTTTTATATTAAACAATAGTTTATAGACAAACATCACCGCATTGGCCCATTAAGCACTATGCAGCGGGACTATCCTGCGCACCGGTCAGTTTTGCAATTTTTGTTGCAATTTTCATTTTTTGCTTTATTTTGCAAAAAAAGATGGAATCAGGAGCAGCCGCTTGGCACCTTCCACGTGCGCCCTCCCCTCTCTTGGCGCTTCTGGTTCCGCCAATCGTTTCGTTTCCTCGGAAGCTCAAGGCCCTGCTGTCCCGGGCACAGGCTTCCAACAGTTTAGGGGCCTCTTTGTGGGCCACAGGCCCGGGGCAGGTGACCTCCCACTCCGCGCCTACCACAAAGAGCACATCTTCACCCCGGCAGCGCAGGCTGACCGGGGTGCTTTTTTTTGGGAAAGCCCAATAAGGCTAGCCTGCTTGGCGTTGGCGAAATTCGCTTGGCGTACAGCCCAGCTCTTCGCGGAAGGCGCGGGTGAAAGCGGCTGCGTTGCTGTAGCCGCACTGGTATGCCACCACTTGAATCGGCATTGTCGGCGAAACCTGCAGGTGCCGACACGCCCGAAGCAGTCGCGCAACCCTGATCGCGTCGCCAACGGTTTCACCATGTTCGGCAAAACTTCGATAGAGTTGAGCCCGCGAACAACCGACGGCCGCGGCAATCTCTGACGCCTTCAGGTTCGGGGCGCCACAATAGACATCTATATAGCGCTGCGCGGCGTCATAAATTTTTTCGCCGCCGCCGGTCCAGGCCAAGGCCTCAAGAAGCCCCTGGGAAACCGCTCCAAAGGCCAGATTTGCTGCGGCTTGGACAGCAATGTTGGCCGCCTCCTGATCAAAAACATCACTTTCTTTGGCAATCTCGCACAAGTGCGATGCCAACAGGCGGGTAAGCCCCGTCAACGGCAGAACAAAAGCCCCGGCCTCGGGCAACTCTCGATCAGCCCCCAAGACGGCCATTACTTCGCCCCGCGGCAGCGCCAATCCAACCACAGAATGGCCTTCTCTTGTCACCTTAACCGGCTTCGCCCCATCAATGACCACCACACCAGTAGCAGGATGGACCATGAAGGCCGTGTCATCGGCACAATCGATCATGCAACGCCCCGCCAGGGTAAGCGCCACAATCACAATGCCTCTCTGGTCTCTGCCGAACGTGGCTGCGGTATTGTCATTTTGAACATACCCGAAGCGATAGCCTTCATCAGAGACAAAGCGCACAACCTGCCCCTGCAGGCTCGCGACCTTCTCGCGTTCGACCCAATCGATATCAATATATGGAAAAAGGTTGCGCCAGGTTTCGAAGCGTTGCGTGGCAGGCAAATCGCGCATGGATACCTTCAGAAAAGCGCTTTTCGCTTTTTCCGGCAGCCCTTTGATATCTTGCCCCGATAACGAATTCTGCTTCGGCACAAATCCCCCACTTCAGACAATATGTAACTTACCTTACATAGCGCCGCGGCTGTTTCGTCAAGCCCGATATTCAACTTGCCTAAAACTGCGACAATCCGCTGACAAAATATTCTGACAGTCCAATAGCCTCGTGAGACACCCTGCATAGCAATTAACCGCCCTGCATAGCCAACTTCAGCTATGGTTTCGCCAACGGGAGGGTGCTGAACCCGGGATGGTATCCGATAAAACTCGCCAGCTAATTTTCTGCTGGCTCCCGCTGACTGTTTTCTGAAATTTGAATCATCCGAAGCGCCAGTGGCCAAGCCTTTCGGTCGCGCAGGAATTGGGGAACCTGTCTATGACGACTTTCACTGTTACGACTGCTGACAACGAAGCCTATGGCGGCGGCGATTTGGCCGCTGAAAGCACAGACGGCACGGGCCTTTCCTTCAATGAAGCGGCGGGCCTGGCCGGCGACGGCGATACCATCACATTCGACGCCAGCCTTATCGGCCAGTCGGTCCTTCACTCATTCGCGGCCTTTACAGCCGTGGGTCTCACCATTGATGGCGATCTGGATGATGATGGCATATCGGACATCACACTCGATTCCGACGCAGGCCTACGCTTCCAGCCGGGCGCGAGCGCAACACTAGACGGCATGACCATAACGGGCGTAACCCACAACATCCCTGTCCTCGTCGATAATGCCACGCTGGTCGTTATAAACAGCATCTTCACCGGCAACTCCGATGGCGGGGACGTCGTTCCCCAGGGGATTTATTCAGACAATTCTATCCTGACGATCCAGAACAGCCGGTTCGAAAACAGTTTCGGCCCATCCCTCGTGCATGTGAATGGCGGAACGGCGAACATTACCGACAGCAGTTTCACCAACAATACAGCCACCGGCCTCATCGTGGGCACAGGGTCGAATGTCACAGTTTCCAACACGGTCTTCGCACACAACACTGCAGCGAATGTCCATGTCTTCAATGGCACGGCGACCATCACAGACAGTATCCTGACCGGCAGCACCTTCAGGGAACTCCGGCTGGAAGGCACGGCTGTTACCACCATTGAGAACAGCATCATCGCCGGTGCGAACACCTCCATTGCCAACACTGGCACATCCTACAGCCTGACTTTTGTGGGCACCAACATCGTCGCGAACGGCCCGGGGGTCACCTATTCCGGCACCGCGCCCACGGTTGAGCCCACGCTGACCAATATCTTTGCGGGCGTCACCGGAAGCGGCGGTACGCTTTCCGCGCTCACCACAGACAGTGGAGCCACAATTTACACCGCGCTTGTGAACCCCACGGGTACCGCCCAGGGCCTCGGCGTGGCATACGCCCCCACGATCGGCGGTGATACAAGCGGCAGCATTACAGAAAATACAGCAAGCACCACAGGCGCGCTAACCATCAGCGACGACAATGGCGCGGCAGAGGAAAGCTTCAACGCAGGCACGGTGGCAGGTTCCTACGGCAGCCTGGATATTGCCGCGAACGGCGGCTGGACCTACAACCTCAATAATGCAAACGCGACAGTACAAGCCCTGAGGGACGGCGATTCCCTTGTGGATACAGTCAGCGTCAGCTCGGCTGATGGCACCACGCAGAATATCGCCGTCACCATCAATGGCGTTACGGATAGCTTCGGCCCCACGAGGCCAGATCTTTCCGGCAACAGCGTCATGGAAAATGTGCCCGGCGCGGTGATCGGCACCCTTTCCTCTACAGCCACCGGCGGCACGGACATTTCCTACAGTGTTTCCGATGACCGCTTCGAAGTGGTGGACAATGTGCTGAAGCTGAAGGACGGCGTCTCGTTGGACTATGAAACGGAAGAAAGCGTCAGCCTTTATGTACGGGCCAGTAACGGGGCAGGCAACTACAGTCGGCCTTTCACCATCAGCGTGGAAGACGTGAATGAAAAAACTGGATCAGACGGCGCTGACTCCCTGACCGGCTCAGGCCAGGCGGACTATTTTGTTGGCGGGCACGGACATGACGCCATCAACGGGCAGGACGGCAGCGACACCCTGGGCGGTGGCGCTGGTGATGACCAAGTGGATGGCGGCGCAGGCGACGACATGATCTGGGGCGGCACAGGCAACGACACCCTTGATGGCGGTGACGGCGATGACATGCTTTATAACGGCGAAGGGGCCGACAAGGTATCAGGCGGCGGGGGTGACGACACCCTGTGGGCAGGCGCGGGCGACGACACGCTTTCGGGCGACGAAGGGGCTGACACATTCACCTTCGGCGCGGCAAGCGGCAATGACGTGGTCACCGACTTCGACACCAGCGAAGACACGCTGCATCTGGCCTACAGTGGTGCTGGCTTTACAGACCTGGCGGACGTTGAAGCAGCAGCCTCAGAGACCAGCGTGAACGGCGCCAGCGGCTTGCTGATCGACCTTGGGGATGGACAGAGCATCTTCCTGTCGGGTCTAAGCATGGGCGACCTGTCAAACATGGACATAACGCTTTAGCGCGTCGCTTTCCCGCTTTAAAAGGTTACGCCACAGCGGCGCCGACAAGCGCGGCATATTCGGCTGTGATCAGATGCACCGGAATGGTCTCCACATAGGCTGACTGCGCGCCCTTGGCAACAAAGCGGCGCAGCAGGTCGCTTGGTCCGACCATGTCGGCAATCTTCGGCAGGATACCACCACCCAGAAACACGCCGCCCCTGGCGCCGTGCACCAATGCGATGTCACCGGCCGTCGACCCGACGATAGAGAGGAAAAGCTGCACAGCGCGCGTACAGGCTGGCGCGCCGCCTTCGGCCGCCAGCTTGGTAATTTCCGCGGGGCTCAGGTCACGGTCGCCACCGCCGCCATAATCCACCAGGAAGCGGTAGATGCGGGCGATGCCTTCGCCGCACAGGAAACTTTCAACAGACACATACCCAAGGTCGGTTCGCAGATGCTCGGTCAGGTCATGCTCAAGGCGTGATCCGGGTGCGAAGGCCATGAAGCCGCCTTCGGTCGAAACGGTGTGATAGCCGCCGTGGCCGTTCGGCACCAGAAGCGCCACCCCAAAACCCGTGCCCGGCCCCATAACCGAGATCGGGGCCGCTGGGTCTGCCTCGCCATTCTTGAGGGTGACAAAATCCACGCCTTCCTCAAGGAACGGACAGGCGCGAGCCAGCGCGCCGAAGTCGTTGACAAACTTAACCGCTTCAAGACCGTGGGTCCGGGCGATCTGATCGGCATCCACTTCCCAGCCAAGGTTTGTCAGGCGACCTTTCTTTTCCGTGGTCGGGCCCGCGATTGCCAGTTTGGCTTCGCGCGGCACAGATGACCCAAGCTTTTCGATGTAAGCCCCCAGCATCTGACTGAGGCTGTCATACTCTCGACAAGGGAAGACAATCACCTGATCGATATCCGGCTTGACCTGCCCCTCATGGAAGGTCGCAATGCCGAAGCGGCCATTGGTGCCGCCGATATCGGCAACAATACATCTGTTGGTCTGTGTCATACCCCTTCCCTTTCGGGTGCGGCTTCGGCACCAATCGCCGCCGCAAAAACACCGCACACCCAAAGCCGTTTCCCATCAGCCTGGATGTGCAAAATCAAAACTGGACCTTCACTAGTAGCCAGAAAAGACAGCGCTGTCAATCTTGGTGCATCCGCTATTATTTTACGGGATTGAGGCAAGCTGACTTCACAGAACGGCCTTTCAACAAAAGCATAAAGATTGCGCCGATCGGATCGGGCCCCTTTGCGGGGCACTTTAGGGCACTACCGTTGGCCAACAGGCCGAAAAAGGGCACTATGGCGCGACAAAATGTGCCCTTTGGCCTTAATGGACTTGATCTTGTGCCCAGCCTTTGCTCATGTTGCCCTACAGCAGACAGAGGTGGCACCACAACTTCAGGCCGCCCTAGGGGAGACAGTTTCAGTGCGTTCGGTATCAGCCTTGTTGATATTGTTGCTTGCGGGTTGCGGCGCATACGGCGCCAAACCTCTTCAGGCGCCTGAGGCGCAGGCGCTGAATGCAGGCGGCCTGAACGCATACCATCTCTCGCTATGGCCCGGCCAGTGCGCACTGGTACTACGCCCCCGCGTAGAAGACGGCACCCCAGCGCAAGCCCCGATATTTGCCCAGACAGATGACAATGTCACCATGGTTGTGGAAGGCCGGCGAATGACGCTCAGGCGCTCAGAAACATCCGATGAGCGAGTGGCCGATATCCCGCGCAGCCAGACGTTTGCCTCCACGACGTTGAGGGCAAACCTTATGCTTCGTCAGAGTGCCGGCGGAACAGACGCGCCCCTTCAGGGGGTCCTTTCCCTGACCAAACCGAACGGCTGGTCCACTGTGATACCGGTGGATGGCGGAAGGCAGTGCAGGCAATGATGGCAAACGTTGATACCATCCGCTGCGATCTGTTCATCATTGGTGGCGGCATCAATGGCACAGGCATCGCGCGCGACGCCGCAGGGCGTGGGCTGAAGACCGTCCTGGTGGAACAGACCGACTTCGCCGCCGGGACATCGTCGGCCAGTTCCAAACTGATCCATGGTGGCCTTCGGTATCTGGAACATTATGAATTCCGCCTGGTTCGGGAGTCCCTCAAGGAGCGGGAAACACTGTGGCGTATGGCCCCCCATCTGGTGCGGCCGCTCAGGTTCATCCTGCCGCACCATAGGGGCCTGAGGCCGGCTTTCATCCTGCGCTTGGGGCTTTTCCTATATGATCATCTGGGTGGCCGGAAACTGCTCAGGAAAACCAAAAGCCTGAACCTCAGGAAAGACCCGAAGGGCGCGCCGCTCAAGAGCCGTTTCAAGAAGGGGTTCGAATACTCCGACTGTTGGGTGGATGATGCCCGGCTTGTGGTGGCGAACGCGCTCGCCGCCAAGCGCCGGGGGGCGACGCTTCTCAACGGCCACCGCTTCCTTGATGCCGTTCGCGAAGACCGTGATTGGCGCATTCGCGTAGAGGAACCAGGCGGAAAAATCATTGAATTTCAAGCAGATGCGCTTGTAAATGCCGCCGGACCATGGGTGGAGAAAACGCTGCGCGACTGCATCATGTCAGAGGACGCGCACAGCCATGCGCGGCTGGTGAAGGGCAGTCACATTGTGGTTCCGGCGCTTTATGACGGGCCGCAGTGCTATACCTTCCAGAATCCCGACAAGAGGGTGATTTTCGCGATCCCCTATGAGGAAAAATATACACTTTTGGGCACAACCGATGTGCCCTTTTCCGGCGACCCGGCAAAAGTGGAACCCAGCGAGGCTGAGGTCAATTATCTGTGCGCCGCGGCCAGCGAATATTTCGAAAAAAGCGTGCAGCCTGAGGATGTTATCTGGTCCTATGCCGGCATCCGACCGCTTTATGACGACGGCGAGGTGAACCCTTCCGCAACCACGCGCGATTATCACCTGGACCTGGACACCCGCGAAGACACGCTGCCGCTGCTGTCCGTCTTTGGCGGTAAAATCACCACCTATCGCTGTCTGGCGGAAGAAGCGATGGAGAAGCTTTCGCCCTTCCTGACTTTTTCGCTGGATGACTGGACGGGCTACACACCGCTGCCGGGCGGCAGCCTGCCAGAAGACGTCACCCCCGCCAAGTCACTGAAGCATTTCAAGGCGGAGATGCGCACCCGCTATGGCTGGCTTGATGGCACCATAGTGGACCGCATGTGCAATGCCTACGGCAGCCGCATCCGCACGGTCCTGGAAGACATCGAAAGCCTTGATGGCATGGGCACCCATTTTGGCGCCGGGCTCTATGAAGCCGAAGTCCGCTATCTGATGCGCGAGGAATGGGCCCGCACCGCAGAGGACATCCTGTGGCGGCGGTCAAAGCTGGGCCTGCGCCTGAGCAAGAACGAGCAAGCCGCGCTTGCAGCCTGGATGTCCGCAAACCCGGACTAGGCAAACGATCGGGCGGCGGCCACAGCCTTATACCATTTGTCCAGCATAGCATCCCGCTGGCCGAAACGGCCGGCTGGAACAAAACGCTTTTCGCGCTGCCACTGGGCCGTGAGGTCACTGAAGCCCGAATAAAGGCCCGCCTGCAATCCCGCCAGATAGGCAGCGCCAAGCGCTGTGGTTTCCATCACCTTTGGCCTGTCCACAGGGAGCGCCAGCAGATCTGCCAGCATCTGCGCCAGCCAGTCATTGGCCACCATGCCGCCGTCAACCCTGAGAACCTTTGGGCTGATGCCGTCTTCCGCCATGGCGCTAAAGAGGTCATGCGTCTGGAAACACACGCTTTCGAGCGTTGCGCGAACGATCTCTGCCCGGCCGGTCGCGCGGGTCATGCCGAAAAGGGCAGCGCGCACATGCGGGTCCCAGTGAGGCGCCCCGAGGCCCGTGAAGGCCGGCACCATATAGACGCCGTGATCATCCCCGGCCTGCCGCGCCAATGCTTCACTGTCGCGCGCATGGCCCAAAACCTTGATACCGTCCCTGAGCCACTGCACGGCTGCGCCCGCAATGAAGATGGAGCCCTCAAGCGCGTATGTTGTCTTGCCCGCTATCCGGTAGGCAACAGTGGTCAGCAACCGGTTCTTCGACGGCACAAGATTCTCGCCTGTATTCATCAGCACGAAGCACCCGGTGCCGTAGGTGCTTTTGATCGCGCCAGATTCGAAACAGCATTGCCCAACGGTTGCTGCCTGCTGGTCCCCCGCCACCCCCAGGATGGGAACAGACCGCCCGAACAGGTCGGGCGTGGTTTCGCCAAAATCGGCGCAGCTGTCCAGCACCTCGGGCAACACATTTTCGGGAACACCAAATATACGCAACAGGCTTTCGTCCCACTCTTGCGTACGGATATTGAAAAGGCTGGTGCGGCTGGCGTTGGTGGCGTCGGTGACATGGCGTTTTCCGCCCGTCAGTTTTGCAATCAGGAAACTGTCGATGGTGCCCCAGGCAAGCTTGCCTGCTGCGGCGTGTGCACGCACGCCGTGCTCATTTTCCAGCAGCCACGCAAGCTTGGTAGCGGAAAAATAAGGGTCCAGCAGCAGGCCCGTTTTGTCCTGTACTTCGAACTCATGGCCTTCGTCCTTCAGCCTTTGACACACGCCGGCTGTACGCCGGTCCTGCCAGACAATTGCATTGTGAACCGGCTTTACACCGTCCCGTTCCCACAGCACAGATGTCTCGCGCTGGTTGGTGATGCCGATAGCCTTGACCGTAAAGCCTTTGGCTTCCGCTTCATTAAACGCGGCTTGTGCTGTCTTGATGCTGGTGTCCCAGATCTCATTCGCGTCGTGCTCCACCCAGCCGTCAGCCGGGAAAATCTGACGGAATTCCTGCTGGGCCACGGCGACAATATCGCCATTCAGGTCAAACACGATAGCACGGCTGCTGGTCGTGCCCTGATCCATCGCCAAAATACAATCCGGCATATGCCCCCCTAAACAAAGTCTTCAACGGCCAAAAGAAAACCGGCCTCTGCCTCCACTGAACTGCAGTGTGGCAGAAGCCGGCTTTCGCATCAATATGATGCTGTTTGGCCTTAAAGCGCCTTGAAGCGAATGGCGATGCCGCCACCTGCCGCCATCGGCAGTTTCAGGCTGCCGGCCGCCGTGACGCGCTTCTTCTCGATCACCATGGCGTAAGGGTTGGTATCCCAGTCTGCGTCGTCACCGTCGCGGTAAATCTGCGCCTCATAGGCCCGGCCCGCATCAAGGAAGTCGAGCGAAACCTCCAGCGTGCGCGCGTCCTCATTGGTGACGCTACCCAGGAACCAATCATCCCCGCCGCGTTCCTTGCGGGCAAAGGTGGCATGCTTGCCAATATCGCCCGTGAGCGCCTTGCTCTCTGACCAGTCTGTTGGCACGTCGCGGATAAACTGGAAAGCATCCATGCGTGCTTCATAGTTTTTCGGCAAATCAGCCGCCATTTGGATCGGGCTGTAGAGCACCACATAAAGCGCGAGCTGTTTCGTGAGCGTGGTCTGCACCCGGTTGTCTGGCTGCTCTTTCTCGTAGAGGAGGTCAAAAATACCGGGCGTGAAGTCCATCGGACCCGCCAGCATACGAGTGAACGGAATGATGGCCGTGTGGGACGGCGGATTGGGCGGCGTGCCCCAGGCATTGAATTCCTGCCCGCGCGCACCCTCACGCGAAATCCAGTTCGGATAGGTGCGCCTCAGGCCCGTGTCCTTGATCGGCTCATGCGAGTTGATGGAAATCTTCCGCTTGGCGGCCTCAATGAGAACCTTTTCATGATGGCGGGACATCCACTGACCGTCATGCCATTCATAGAAGACCTTGCCGCCTTCTTCGCGGGCAATTTCACCCGCATCGGCCACATAACCGGTTTTCACCTGGCGAACGCCCATTTCTTCATAAAGATCGAACGCCTCTTCCAGCTGGTTTTCATAGTTGGTCACGCCGCCAGAGGTTTCGTGGTGGCCGATGATGCGGACCCCGCGTTCCTTGGCGTAGGCCGCAAGCTTCGGGAAATCGAAATCCGGATAGGCTTCGGTGAAGTTCATCAGATTCCAGTTGTTGAACCAGTCGCCGTCCCAGCCGATGTTCCAGCCTTCAACCAGCACGCCTTTGAAGCCATACTTCGACGCGAAATCGAGATACTTCATCGTCTCTTCGGTGGTTGCGCCATGCTTGGGGCCAGACCCCCAGGTATTGATGGCCAGATGCATGCCCCACCAGATGCCGACATACTTGCCGGGCTCAACCCATGACACGTCGCCCAGCTTGTTGGGTTCATTGAGGTTCAGGATCAGGTTGGAATCCAGAAGACCGGTTGCCGCTTCAGTGATCTGCAGCGTCCGCCAGGGCGTTTTAAATGCGCCGCTTAGCTTCACTTTGGCGCCGTCCGCCCATGGGGACAGGTCAGCCTTGAAAGTCTGGCCTTCGGTGCGCAACAGCGACATGCCGGAATAATCAACCAGCGCCGCTTCATGCAGGCTAACATGCAGGCCTGACTGTATGCGGAACGTCATCGGCGTGTGTGCAATGGTTACCTCAGAAAGCGGGGTTTCATTGTAGATATATTCATACCGGTTGAACTCGCGGGACGGAATCCACCACGCAGTAGCCGCTTCGGTCACTGAAATTTCCGTCAGCTCGTCCATGATCTCCGCTTTGCCGAAATCGCCTTCATAGCGAAAGCCGACACCGTCGTCATACAGGCGGAACACCACCGTGACGCTGCGGCCATGCCCTGCTGCTTCGGCGACCGTTGCCCGCATTTCATTATAGTGGTTGCGAATGAACTGACGCTCACCCCATGGCTGCTCCCATGTTTCATCCGAACTGCTAGCAGTGACGCTCTTGATCTCCAGATCATCTGCAAACGGCGCCTGGGTGCGGAACTCGAAACCAAGCCTGGACGGCGCGATGACCGGCTGGCCATCACGTTCGATGCTGTAGAAGGCCCCCTCGGGGCCCGCTTCCAGAAGAACGGTCAGCTTGCCGTCCGGTGATGAAACGCTCGCAGGATTTGCACTGGCGGCAAACGCCACACCCAGCACAAGAATCAGGAGCGCAGAAAATTTACGATGCATGAAAATGCCCCTCACTGTTTACCGGATATGGGCACGGCCATAGGGCCACGACATCCGGTGTACCTTCCCAATATAACAGCTGTGCTTCGCCCAGGGGCATGGGTCATTTTAATTATTGAAAGCACATATATTTGCCAGCCTGACTTTTATCATGACTGTCAAGCAAGAGTCCTATAGATGAAAGACAGCGCTGTCAATATATCTACGAAGGCCCTATTGCGTCCCTTGAAGCTTGCCAGCATACTGCGGAAAACGACAGACAGAGGGGACAACCATGACCAAACGCCTGCCAGAAGTGCTGGAAGAAATGCGCCAGGCGCTTCTGGGCCGCAAACCCGGCCACAGCTGGGCTACAAGCGCAAGCGACGTCTATAGCGCAACGCTTGGTGGCCTCAAGAATTTCAGTGGCGACACGCTGGGCAAAACAGCACAGAATTTCAACGAAGCCATGCCCTATATCGAGCGCGCGGGCTATGACGTGACTGAAATTGAGGTCGGCCTGGGGCTGGACCCCAAGATCGTACCGCACCTGCACCTTCGGGAACTGATCAGCGACGAAGAAAAGGCAGCCCTGCTAGAAGAAACCAAAGACAAGAAACTGATCAATACGATCCTGAGCTCCCTGTTCCGGGCCAGTGCCGCCCGGAGCAAATTGAATTTCAAACGCTTCCATTTCACCAGCATTGAACTGGAACTGAGCATCCTGCCGACGGTTGTTCTGAAATTCAGCCCAAACGAGGAAACCACGAAAGTAAAGCCCGAAGACCTTTTGGAGCATATCGAGAACCAGACGGAGAAACAGGCAGAAAACCAGAAAGGGGAATAGCAACTATTGCCTGAACTGGCTGTCCCGTGCCAAAGTGTCACATTGATTTGAGGCTATATTTCAAGGATATGGTCGTTTGCCGCATCTGGAACATGCGTTAGGGATAACAGAGGATATCATGGCCCAAACAGCCACTGCATACCGGGACGAAGCGCCGATTGCCGCGCTTCTTGAAGGTCAGCCGCTTTTCCGCGGCATGTCCCCGGAATTGCGCGCGACATTCGCGCAAGCCGCGCAACTGCAATCCCTGAACAAGGGCAGCGTTCTGTTTCTGCAGGATGATGAGGCCGAGTGGTTCTATCTGATCGTATCCGGCTGGGTGAAGCTTTTCACCGAAACCATGGACGGCGATGAAGCTGTTATTGATATGGTTTCAAATGGCCACCTGATCGGGGATTCGGCGATCCTGGAAGACAGCATCCACAGCTTCGGTGCGGCCGCCGTGGAACCTGTGAAGGCCCTGCGTCTGCCGAGCAGCCTCTTGAAACAAGCCATCACCGATGACCACAAGACAGCCCTTGCCATGCTTGGCGCCCTGTCGCGCCACCGCAAGCGCCAGTCGCGGGAAATTGAAAGCCTGACCCTTCAGAATGCGTCCCAGCGGATTGGCTGCTTCCTGTTGCGCCTGTGCGACCCAAACGGCCAAATGCCGCTTGAGCTGACGCTGCCTTACGACAAGTCACTGATTGCGGCGCGTCTTGGCATGAAATCAGAGACTTTCTCGCGGGCGCTCAACAAGCTGCGCAAGGAAACCACCCTGTCGATCAAAGGGTCGATGGTGACAGTATCTGATCTTGATGAATTGTCCGTATATGTTTGCAGCGCTTGCTCCAACGAGTTTCCGTGCAAGGACCTGCACGGCTAGCGCCTGTTTCCTGTTGATGCCAATTCCGGCCGAACCAGTTCAGGCCGAAATCATTTCCGAATAGTCAGCCAGTCCCAGTCGATCAGCGACGGGTTGTCGATATATTTGTCGGGGTGTGCTACCACATCCTCCAGATAGCTCGCGCTCAAGCGCATGACCGGTGGATCTTCCGCAGCTTTTCCAGTCGGCTCGCTATTGATCTTGCAGGCCTCAAGGGTCACGCATTTATGCGCCTTGGGGGCATCATCAACCACAGCAAGCTCGACAGTACGCCCTGACAGGGCCTGTTCCCCGGCCTGCCATATCTGGCTGTAGGGGAATCGGTCCCGGTTCTTTTGCATCGCCTGATTACAAATCTCCAGATACTGCTCAAGCAGCCCGTCGTAGGGACTGGAATTTCCGTTTTTCGACACAGATTTCGACACAGGGACCCTCCAACTGTCACTTCTGGGCCAAATAATCATAAAAAATCGGGGATGTAGTTGATTTTCGTCAAATGACGGAAGGGCCCCGGACGCTATAGCTTTTCTTGGACAAAAGACTGGAGAAGCCCACAATGCATGATCGTGAGACCTTGCAGAAATCACTATTGAAGCGGAACCAGCAGGTGCCGCGTTACACAAGTTACCCCACGGCCCCGCACTTCTCAGAAGATGTGAATGGGGAAAGCGTGGCAGCATGGCTTCAGGAACTGGACGACAGCTGCGACCTGTCGCTCTATTTCCATGTGCCCTTCTGCCGCAAGATGTGCTGGTACTGCGGCTGCAATACCAAGGCCACGAAACGCTATTCTCCGGTCGACCAGTATTTAGAGTATCTCCTGAAGGAAATCGACCTCGCCGCCGACAAGCTTTCGGGCGGCCAGACGGTGAAGCATATCCATTTTGGCGGCGGGTCACCCTCCATGCTGAAACCGATGGATTTCGAGCGACTGATGGCTGCCGTGCGGTCACGCTTTTCCGTTGCGAAAGACGCTGAGATTGCCATCGAACTGGACCCACGGGAGGTCAGCGAAGCCAAGGTGGCGGCCTATGCCATGGCGGGTGTCACGCGCGCCAGCCTCGGCGTACAGGATTTCCATGAGGACGTGCAGGTAGCAATCAACCGGCGCCAGCCTTTCCATGTCATCTATGATGCGGTCAACCTTCTCAAGGCCTACGGCATCAAAAGCATCAATATGGATCTGCTCTATGGCCTGCCGCATCAGACGGAAGAGTATCTTCGGGAAAATGTCGATTTCGCTTCTGCGCTTGGGGCGGACCGCATTTCGCTCTTTGGCTATGCCCATGTACCCTGGATGAAAAAGCATATGCGGCTGATTGATGAAGGCGCACTGCCGGACGGCCCGGCGCGCCTGAAGCAATTTGGTGTCGCCAAGCATCATCTGGAAAGGCGCGGCTATGTGGCGGTGGGTCTTGATCATTTCGTGCTGCCGCGCGACCCAATGGCCAAGGCGCTTGAAGCCGGAACACTCAAACGCAACTTCCAGGGCTATACCACCGATGCCGCCAGTGCGCTCATCGGTTTTGGGGCCTCGGCTATCAGTTCCCTGCCCCAAGGCTATGCTCAGAACACACCTGCGACACGCAGCTATTTTGAGGCGCTGGACGCAGGCCGGCTTCCGTCCGCAAAGGGCAAGGCGCTTTCTGGCGACGACAAGATCAGGCGCAGCATAATCGAGCACCTGATGTGCTATTTCGAGCTGGACCTGATCCGCTTCTGCAAAGAGCACGATTTGGATATCGGCCAGTTCGACGAAGCCATCGAACAGCTTCAGGGCCTCAAGATGGAAGGCCTCGTTACCCTGAACGAAGGCATGATTCGTATCCCGCGCGAGGCACAACAGGCCGTGCGGCTGGTTTGTGCTGCCTTCGACACCTATCTGGCTATCAGCCCGGCGAGACACGCGCAGGTCGCTTGAGTTTCCTCACCTGCGCATAAAACTCAGCCGCCCCATTTCTGGAGCGGCTGATTTTTTGTCTGCTTAGTTGTGGCTGTCTTAGAAGCGACGGCCAAAGCCGATGCCAAATACCCATGGGTCCAGATCAACGTCTGCTGTTACCGCGCCGCCGTTGATGCTGACATCTGTGTTGAGCCAAAGCTTCTTCACATCCAGGTTAAAGAACCAGTCGTCGTTGACATCAATATCGACACCTGCCTGGGCGGCCAGGCCAAAGCCATTGTCGTAATTGATGCTGGTAAGGTCACCTGGATCACTGCTGTAGAAGAAGGTGTAGTTCACACCGGCGCCCAGATAGGGGCGTACGGAATTTTCCGCATTGAAGTGATACTGCATCAACAGGGTTGGCGGCAGCGCCCACGTATGGCCCAGATCAAGATCGCCAAGTGCTGTACCTGTGGCGGTTACATTGTGCTTGCTTGTCGCCAGGATCAGTTCCGTGGACCAGTTTTCTGTCCAGAAATAGCTGATATCCAGCTCTGGCACCAGCGAGCTATCCACATTGGCTTGGCCGCCAATAGACGTGGTGCTGCTTTCATCGGGCGCTACATCAATCAGACGCACCCGAATTTGCCAGGGGTTTTTCACGTCGTCTGCCATGGCTGCGCCAGCTCCAAGCTGGAGGGCTGCGGCGCAGGTCAATACTTTCACAAAATTCGAGATACGCATGTCTTTTTCCTCGTGTGTTTCCATCGGGAAATTGATAGGAAATCGCGCGGCTTCTGCCCTTGATAAAAGTCAAGTTTTTACTTTTAAATCAAACCGATACGCTACTTTGGGTGCGACATTTCGTCCGCTTCGTCCTCGTCATCATCGAGGAGGATCCGGTGCGCTGCGCCTTCCAGGTCATCATACTGATTGTTCCTGAGGCTCCATAGGAAACCGGCAAGGCCAGCAAGGCCCAGTGTGAGGGCAATAGGGATCAGATAAAGCAGTATATCCATTTAGCAATCCTTGCGCAAATTGAGCCGGAAAGCATTCAAAATCACAACAAGCGACGAACCCGACATGGCCACCGCCGCCACCAGCGGCGTCACGAAGCCAAGCACCGCAGCCGGAATGGCGATGACATTATAGATGGCGGCCAGGGCGAAATTTTCCTTCACCAGCCGCGTGGAGAAAACAGCATGATCATAGGCCGTCAGCACAGGCCTGAGCCGGTCACCCTGAAAAACAATGTCGGCAGTATTCTGTGTGATGTCAATCGCACTGGAAGGCGACATGGACACAGCCGCCGCAGACAAAGCCGGGGCATCATTCAGCCCGTCGCCCACCATCAGCACGGAACGGCCGCTGTTCTTCAGGTCCGCCAGATAATCGCATTTACCTGCCGGCCTCACACCCGCCTTCACCTTATCAATACCAACAGCCGCGCCGACTTCTTGCGCCACTTCCGGTCGGTCACCGGACAACAGATGCACATCAAGCCCCCGCGCCTTGAGCGCCGCGACCGTCTCACCCGCATCCGCCCGCAATTGATCGGCAAACTGGAAACGGGCCTTGGGCACACCGTCCACCGCCAGCCACAGCTCAAGCACGGCATCGCCTTCGCCTGCAGTCCCGCCACACCAGGCGCGACTGCCAAGCCGGACCTCAGTGCCGGCCACCTGTGCCTCCATGCCGTGACCCGCTACTTCCTGAGGGTGGACCTCTGTGACATCGCCGTCATAGGCTCCCCTAAGGGCCCGTGCGAGCGGATGCTTGCTGTGGGCCGCAAGAGATGCCGCCAGCGCGAAATCCCCGGCCGAGGCATCATGATCCTTCAGTTCCGGGTGCCCCACCGTCAGGGTGCCTGTCTTGTCAAACACCACCGTATCGATGCCTGTCAGCTTTTCGAGCGCGTCACCGGACTTCAACAGCACACCGGCCCGCATCAGCTTGCCGCTGGCCAGCACCTGCACCACAGGAACTGCAAGCCCAAGCGCACAAGGACATGTGATGATCAGGACCGTCACTGCATGCAGAAGCGATTCCTGCCACGGGGCAGAAATGAGAAGCCACCAACCAATGAAAGTCAGCGCGCCCATAGCGTGCACAACGGGGGTATATAGCCGCGCCGCCTTGTCCGCCAGCCGGACATATTTCGCCCGGCCTTGCTCTGATGTTTCCATCAGCTTGACGATCTCACTCAGGAGACTTTTTTCGCTGGCTTTGGAAACCCGAACCTGCAGGGGTGCCGCCAGGTTTACCGTGCCGGCAAACACTTCCGACCCTTCGGAAACGGCTTCCGGCACAGTCTCGCCGGTAATCAGCGACATATCGACAGCGGAGGCACCGCGTTCGACAACCCCGTCAGCCGCAATCGATTCGCCAGTCGCCACAAGAACAAGTGCGCCCGGCTTCAACTCCTTGATCGGCACCTGGGTCACCTTGCCGCCTTCCAGCACCGTCGCCACACCAAAAAGGCGGGATAAAAGCTTTGATGCCGACTCGCGCGCCTTGCCTTTGGCCCGGGCATCCAGATAGCGGCCGATCAACAGGAAGAAGAGCAGCATCACGGCACTGTCGAAATAGACATGCTCACCCTGGCGCAAGGTTTCCGATACGCTCATAACACACGCCAGAATGACGGCGAGCGAAATAGGCACATCCATATTGGTATGTTTTTCCTTCAGAACCGCCCAGGCAGACCGGAAGAAAGGTTGGCCGGAATAGATAACGGTCGGCAGGGCAATCAGGGCGGACACCCAGTGGAACAGTTCCTTTGTTGCAAGCCCCATGGTCTCGGCACCAGTGGACCATAGGCCGATCGAGATCAGCATCATATTGCCTGCGGCAAAACCCGAAACTGCGATAGCCCGCAGCAGAGCTCGCTCCTGGCTGACGGTGGCCTCTTCGTTGTCGTTTAGGGCATGCAGCTTATAGCCAAGCTTGGTCACAACACTGCCGAGCGTGTCGCCGCGTTCACGCGGACCGTCCCATGTTACGGTCAGTCGCTCTGTTGACATATTAACCCGGGCGCCTGTCACGTCCGGTTCAGACGCCAGGGCATTTTCGATCAAGCGAATGCAGGAGGCACAGTGAATGCCTTCCACGCCCAGTGAAAGCGTATAGCTGCCATCTTCATTATCGTGAGCGAGCAGGGAATATGCGGCCTGATTATCAAGCGTGCTAGCGGCAGCGTGTGCGGCCTCACACCCCGGGCAACAAAAGTCTGCGCCACCGCTGGTTTCGGTGCCGCACTGTTTGCATAGCGTTACTTCGCAACAACTACCCGTTTTGCTTGCTGATACTGCTTCTGTTGCCATTCGACAAAAATCCGTACTTCCCACTGGCCTGGCTCGGGGAAACTCACCGCGGCTTCGTATGTACCGGTGCCCGACTGTTCCAGGTTCAGCTCAAAATCCATTCCAGCCTGTGTTGGACGGCTGATCTCGGCCCGGACCGATGCACCATCGATGAACCGTGATTCGGCGTCACTGAGGGTGAGCATAAGGCTGGAGCCTGCTACAAGGTCAAGCTCTGTCTGCCACCCAAGCGCATCCTGCTTTTCGGCGGCGGCCACAGTCTCATTATAGCGCAGGCCTTCCTCATACGCATGTTCGGTCACAACACCTGTGTGGGTACTGGTTGCCAGATAGACAAAAATTCCGTCCAGAATGGCCAACACCACGAAGAAGCCGACGATGGACCAGGGAATCCAGCGGCTGCTTTTCTCAAGCTCTTCTTTGGTCATCGCAGTCATCCTATTGCCTCCTGCTGGCAAAATGGCTGTCGACAGCAACAGTCTCACCCGCCTCATCGCCCTCGCTGCCCACTTCTTCAATGATAAAGCGGAAGTTCTGTCGAGCAGGTTTTTGTTTCGGTGCCGTTACAAATACACGGAAATGCCCAACACTGTCGGCAAAAACATGCAGATTGTCTGCCTGTACGTCACCTGCCCCCTGGGCACGGATAGTCGCGCCTTCAAGGCCTTCGACAGACAGCCGGAAATACTTGTCGTCGTATGATTTGTTCAAAATCTTGACGTTATAGCCATTGCGTACAGTGCCGTCGGACAGGGTCACAAACAACGGGTTCCGGTCATGCAGCACGTGCATATCAACAGGTGCCCGGTTGATCAGGGAATAGAGCATGACACTCCCAACCACACCCAGGATAGCCATGTACCAGAAAGTACGGGGCCGAAGGAGGTGGGTTTGCACTGTCTTCTCAACCAGGCCGGACCGGCGCTGTTCCTGATTGTGGGTGGTGTCATAGCGGATCAGGCCGCGTGGCAGGTCAACCTTGTCCATGATGTTGTTGCAGGCATCCACGCACAGGCCGCAGGCGATACATTCCATCTGCAAGCCATCGCGGATATCGATCCCCATTGGGCAGACCTGCACACAGGCCGTACAGTCAATACAATGCCCGCGCCCTTCCCAGCTTTCGCCTTTCTTGTGCTTGCCGCGTTTCTCACCGCGATCCTCGTCATAGGTGATGATCAGCGTGTCCTTGTCGAACATGGCCGATTGGAAGCGCGAATAGGGGCACATATACATGCATACCTGCTCGCGGGCGAACCCGGCCATCAGGTATGTGGAAAATGTCAGCGCCATGATCCAGCCCAGAACCGACATGGGCACATCCAGGTGAAGGATATGCTCAAGAAGCGTTGGCGCATCATTGAAATAGAAAACCCAGGCACCGCCCGTCAGCAGCCCGATCAAGAGCCACAGGGAATGGGTAACCAGCATTTTCCAGATCTTGCCCAGGGTCCAGGGCGCCTTTTTGAGTTTCATGCGGGCCGCGCGGTCACCCTGTACGATCCGCTCCACCCACACGAACAGGTCGGTCCAGACGGTTTGCGGGCAGGCATAGCCGCACCAGACCCGGCCAAACAGGCTGGTGACAAAAAAGAGCGCCACCGCCGCCAGAATGAGGATGCCCGTCAGGTAATAGACTTCCTGCGGCCATATCTCGATAAAGAAGAAATAGGCACGCCGGGCCGGCATATCGATAAGGATAGCCTGGTCCGGTGCGTGCAGCCCCCTATCCCACCGGAGGAAAGGTGCAAGATAATAGATGGCCAGGGTAATGACCATGACCACCCACTTTACCTTGCGGTATTTTCCCCATACACGCTTTGGGAAGATGCGCTCTTTCTTTTCAAAAAGCTTGATAGGGGCTGCACTGTCGCTCATCGGAAGATGCTCCTGTTACTCTTCGCCGCCACCCAGCGAATGCACGTAAATGGCAAGCTGCCGGATTGTGCTTTCGTCAAGACGGGCAGCCCATGCAGGCATTACACCATGCTTCGGCCGGCGTATCTGTGACATGATGTCCCCCTTGCTGCCGCCATAAAACCAGATGGCGTCTGCAAGGTTCGGCGCACCGAAATCACGGATGCCAGTGCCGTCCATGCCGTGGCATGCCGCGCACTGCTGCTCATAGAGCTCTTTGCCAGGACCATCGTAGCCTGAACCCGAAGTGAAGCTCAGCACATAATCGGAGATATCGCTGATTTCCTTGGTATTCAGCATGTCGCCAAAGGCGGGCATTTCCGAGTAACGGGTTTCGTCGTGCTCGCCGCGAATGCCGACCCGAATGGTTTCATGGATCGTATCCACATCACCACCCCAGAGCCAGTCATCGTCCAGAAGGTTCGGATAGCCAGCAGACCCGCTGCCCCCGGTGCCGTGGCACGTGGCGCAATTGTCCTTGAAGGCAGATGCGCCGCCAGCAACAGCAAAGGCATAAAGTGCTTCATCGTCTTTGATTTCATCAAAAGATGCAGCATTGAAGCGATCCAGATATGCACCACGGCGGGCCACGATCTCTGCCTGGCTTTCTTTCAGCTGTTCATACTGCGTCCAGCCTAACTTGCCCTTTGTGCCACCGCGTTCGCCGTCACCCGACAGGGTTGGCCAAGCTGGGTAGACCACCCAGTAACCAATGGCCCAAACGATCGAAATCAGCAGGACAATCAGCCACCAGCGTGGGGCCGGGTTGTTCAGTTCCTTGATGCCATCCCATTCGTGGCCGGTGGTTTCAACACCGGTGAAGTCATCTTTCTCAATGTTGTTGTCGCTCATGCGTCGTCCCCTTCAAGAGGAATGAATCTGTGGTTTTCGATGACCTGCTTCTTGCTTGGACGGAACGCCCAGTAGGCAATCCCGCAAAAAGCAGAGAAGAAGAAAAGGAGCCCGGTCATGCCGGCATTGTCAGAGACCCAGTCGATCATTCGCCGCTCCTCTTCGTGCCGTCATGGGTGTAGTCCTTAAGCTCAGCCATCGTTCCAAGCACCTGCAGATAGGCAATCAGGGCATCCAGCTCGGTGGTGTTGGCGTTGCCATCGAAGTTGCGCATGTTCACCTTGGAATAACGCTCGGCCAAGCCGTCGTGATTGTCACTCTCGTCCTGGGCCTGTGCCATTGCGTCATTGTAGGCGTTGGCGATCTGCTCGTCGGTGTAAGGCACACCAACCATCCGCAGCGCTTCCAGGTCCCTGCCGATATCAGCCAGGTTAACGCCTTTTTTCGCCAAGTGTGCGTATGCGGGCATGATGGATTCTGGCACCACATCCTGTGGACGTGTCATGTGCTGGACGTGCCAGAGATCGGAATATTTGCCGCCAACACGCGCCAGGTCTGGGCCAGTACGCTTGGAGCCCCACTGGAACGGGTGATCGTACATGCTTTCCGCCGCCAGCGAATAGTGGCCGTAGCGCTCTACTTCGTCGCGAAGCGGACGGACCTGCTGGCTATGGCAGTTGTAGCAGCCTTCGCGCAGGTAAACATTGTAGCCCGCAAGTTCGAGCGGCGTATATGGCCGCACGCCCTTAACCGGTTCGATCGTGGTTTCCATGCGGAACAGTGGCACGATCTCGATGATGCCGCCGATGGAGATGGTGATCACAACAAAGATCAGCATCAGGATCGAGTT
>Ga0070726_10000719_pt1 | contig 37833 bp, 31 predicted proteins | sample tdAd471_FD_67275 | JGI IMG/M metagenome (GOLD analysis project Ga0070726, IMG submission 67275) | Marine sediment microbial communities from the Atlantic coast under amendment with organic carbon and nitrate - tdAd47.1 | ecosystem: Environmental > Aquatic > Marine > Coastal > Sediment | place...
CTCGGCACGCAGGTTCTGCGACGCGATCAGACCCGCCGGGTCGTCCTTGCCGCGGTTGATGCGAAGACCGGTCGAGAGACGCTCGAGCGAGCCCGCGAGGCTCTGGTTGTTCTGCCCCAGCACGCGCTGGGCCAGAATCGACTGAACGTTGGTGTTAATCCGAGACATGAGATCCTCCGTGAACCCTTGCGATGGAGCGGGTGGCTTCCCACCCAGGCGGTTTCAGCCACGATCCTTCGTGGCGATCGTCCGAACCTTGCCACCCGCGGTGAAAGCGGGTGCCGTTCTCGGAACAGCCGAGAACCCGGACGTTCACGAATCGACGCGGCGGGAGGCCTCCTCAAGTCGAAGGAAGGATTTTCGTTCGATAACTTCGCAGGACGCGGCCCACGGACCCGCCAACGGCCCGACCGTCTCGGAATGTCGGTCCGCGCGGAGGCCCGATTCGATCGCGCGATCGCGAAGGTCCTGCGGGTTATGCAGGCGGTCCGACCCGGGTTAGCCCGGTGTTTTTCGGACCAATGCTGGCGTGCGGTAGCACGCTCGGTTCGAAAAGCGTGCGGATCAGTGTGTTGGTCGGGGCCGGGCCGTTCACGAGGGGAACGGCGGCTTCATTCCCCCCGAAGTCTGTGCCGCACCCCGGTATTCGCGCTGGTTCGGATGCACCGCCGCCGAGAACGGGTCGATACGGGAGTGCGCGCCTCGGCGGGCGTGCCACGCGGAAGGGAGACCCTCTATGAAAACGGCTGCTGTGAAACTGTCGGACACGGAGTTCGACGATTTGCGCAGAATCATCCACACCCGCTCGGGCGTCCGCTTTCAGAACGCGGAGCGTGACGCGCTCGAGAATCGACTTTCGCGCCGGCTTGAGGAGCTCGAGCTGGACGACTTCGGGCAGTACATCCAGTTGCTGACGATGGGGCCGTACCAGTCGGAGGAGTTTCAGGAAATGTTCAGCCGGATCGCGAACAGCGAGACGGGCTTCTTCAGGAACCGGGCGCAGCTCGATGTCTTTTCGGAGACCGTGCTCCCGCGCCTGCTCAACGACCGCGCAGCGACAAAGCGGCTCCGGATCTGGTCCGCGGCCTGCTCGACTGGAGAAGAGCCGTACACGCTCGCGATGCTGGTGCATCGCACGCTCGGTGTGCGTCTGGGCGACTGGCGGGTCGAAATACTCGGCACGGACCTCTCCGAGAAGGCGCTGAACACCGCGTCGGACGCACGCTACTCGTCGTCGGCGCTCGCGTCGGTCGACCCGGCGTTGGCCAAACGGTATTTCAAGGAAGAGGACGGCACGTTCACCCTCGATCCCATGATCAGGAGCATGGTCAGCTTCGAGTTTCACAACCTGAATGACTCGCTCAAGGCGAGGCGACACGGCAGCTGGGATGTGATCTTCTGCCGGAACGTGATGAACTCCTTTGACGATGACGGGAAGGCCTCGTGCCTCCGCATGCTCCACGATCGGCTCGCCGAGGACGGCACCCTCTTCGTCGGGCGGGACGACACGGTCGGCGACACCGACGCCAAATTCCTTCCGCTCAACGATTCGAAGGCGTTCGCCTACAGCAAGGGCTGAACCGGCCGATGGAATGGAGGACTCGCGGTTATGTCAGATGGAGACTCAGACCGATCTCTGATCCGCGACTTCCTTTTGGAGTCGAACGAGCTCGTGGAGCAGCTCGACGCCGATCTCGTGGGACTGGAGCACGATGCGGACCCAAGCGAGAGGCTCGACGCGATCTTCCGCGCGATGCACACGATCAAAGGTGCCGCGAGCTTTCTGAACATGTCGGGCGTCACGAGTATCTCCCACGCGGCGGAGGATGCGCTGAGCAGCCTCCGCGAGGGCAAGGCACCCATCACGGAATCGGTCATCGACGCGCTCCTGGCGAGCGTGGATGTGCTGCGTGCGCAGCTCGTGGAGGTCGCTGCGGGCGTCCCGCCGACGCACGGCCCGGAGCCGCTGATCGAGACCCTGCGCGCGATCGCCGCTCGCGGATCAGACCGAGCCGGCGCCTCGGACAAATCAGCAGCGTTTGCCGATGGCGACGCCGACCACGAGGTCCCGTTCGGCGGCAGCGCGGTAAGAGCCGAGTTCTCTTCCGAGAGGGTCGATGTTCTGCCGTTCATGGTGACAGACCTCGAGGAATCGGCAGCAACGTTGCGGGAAATTGTCGAGCGGATGAGTGATCCGAAGCGGCGCGTCGAGATCGCGAGCCGGATGTCGGACATCGCCGAATCGATGCACGCCACCGCGGACTACTTCGATCTCGTTCTGCTGAAGCGCCTGATCGCTCTGGTGGCATTGGCGGCCGAGGCGCTGCCGTCGGTTGATGCGAATCGCCTCGGACCGTTGAGGTCGCGGCTGGACGCCGTGGGTCAACTGATCGACGCGTCGGCGTGGAGCCTGAGCGACGGATTCATTGCGTCGTGGGACATCAGCACGCTCGAAGAACGAACACGCGAGATCCTGGAGTCTGAGCAGGCCGATGCGAACTGGCGAATTCCCGGCGATGGCTCCGCCTCCGCGGCGCTGGTCCATGACGGCGTAGTGAGCGGTGATGCCGACGCGACCGGCTTCCGCCCGGGGCTGCCGCCGGCTTGGGGAGAGCAGGCACCGGAGTCGCCGTTGGAAGCCGAAGGAGCAACGGCTGATGGCGTGAGCCGCGACGACGGCATCGAGCGAACCGTTCGCGTCAAAGTGAGCCGGCTGGAGCACATGCTGAGACTTGTCGGCGAGATGGTCCTGACGAAACACCAGATGCACGACCTGGTGGGTCGGTTGCAGGAGCAGAATCTGGCTCCTGAATCTGTCGAGTCCGCCTTGAAGATCGCGAGCGAGTTCGACCGGCTGACGCTGGAATTGCAGGTCAGCGTCATGCGCGCACGCATGCAGCCGTTGGACAAGCTGTTCGGTCGGTACCCCCGCATCATCCGTGACCTCGCGAAGAAGACGGGCAAGAAGGTCGATCTGCAGATCGTCGGCGGCGACACGGAAGTGGACCGATTCGTGCTCGAACTGCTCGGCGATCCGCTTGCGCACATGCTTCGGAACAGCGTGGGCCACGGCATTGAAAGCCCGGAGGAACGAAGGGCGGCCGGGAAGAACGCGACCGGCAGGATCGTCCTCGCCGCCGAGCACCACGGCACCCATGTGCGGGTCGCGATGGACGATGACGGTCGGGGCATGTCGCGACAGGTCATCGCGAGGAAGGCGATCGAGAAGGGCATCGCGACTGCGGAGCAGATCGCGAAGATGAGTGATGAAAAGGTCTTCGAGTTCATTTTCGCCGCGGGGTTTTCCACCGCGGCGGAAGTGAGTTACCTGTCGGGCCGGGGTGTCGGTATGGACGTGGTCCGGGCCAACGTTTCAAGGCTCGGCGGAAGTGTCCATGTCCGTTCGCGAGCGGGCGAGGGCACGGGCATCGACATCGTGATCCCGGTCAGGGTGGCCATCGCGCCGGTGATGCTGGTCGAGGTCGGCGAGCGGGGCTACGCGATCCCGCTGGAGTCGGTGGTGGAGGTCGTGCGTTACGACCCGAGGAAGACAAACCGCCGGGCCGGCAAGGAATTCATGCGTCTGCGGGACGCGGCCCTCCCGCTGATGGATATGCGGACGCGTCTGGGGGAGTCCGCTGGGACCGAGAACGAGGGTTTCAGCGTGGTTATCGCGGTCGGGCAGGAGAGGTTGGGCCTGATTGTCGATCGTCTGATAGGACGACAGGAAGTCGTGATCAAGCCGCTCGACGACGAACCGGCGAGCGGGGGGGTGCTCAGCGGAACTGCCATCCGCGAGAGCGGCGACACCAGCCTGATACTGGATGTGGTCAAGCTGGTGCGATCGATCGGTTCAGGGCACAACGCCGCGGCTTGATCCTCGGCCACCAAGGAGTTCGCGATGGACCAGAGCGCCATTCACCCGTTCGTTGTGTCCGTGCGGAACACCTTCGAAACGATGCTGCAGATGGGCGTCGAGATCGGCGAGCCGGTGGTCAAGGCCGATCGCGCCCCGAGCCACGATGTTTCGGGCATCATCGGTTTCAACGGTGATGTCGGCGGGAGCGTCGTGCTTTCGTTCCCGTTCGCGACCGCTCAGCGCATCGTGTCCGTGTTCACGGGCATGCACGTGGGCGACGAGGCGACGGACGACATCGCCGACGCCGTAGGCGAACTGGTCAACATGATCGCGGGGGGCGCCAAGGCGCAGTTCCCGGGCAGGACGGTGAGCATCAGTTGTCCCTCGGTGATCGTCGGTGAGAATCACACCGTGCAATGCGCGAGGGGCGCGGTGTGTGTGTTGCTTCCCTGCGGATGCGACTGCGGGGGCTTCACGGTCGAGGTCGCCATCAGATCGGTCCCGGCCGATGCCGCGGGTGAAGGCCGTGCCCGGTGGGTTGCCTGAATAAACGCGTCGAGCGGCGCACGGACGAAGGGAGCAAGCGATGAAGATCCTTCTCGTAGATGATTCGAAGACGATGCGGAACATCCTGAAGGGCATACTGAACCAGATGGGCTACACGGATATTGAAGTGGCCTGCGACGGTCTGGACGCGCTCAGCAAGGTCGTTGGATTCGCGCCGGACCTGATGCTCGTCGACTGGAACATGCCCAACATGGACGGCCTGGCGTTCGTCAAGGCGTACCGCGCCAAGGGCTGCAAGATCCCGATCCTCATGGTGACGACCGAGGCCGAGAAGAGTCGCGTCATCGAGGCGATCAAAGCGGGCGTGAACAACTACGTGGTCAAGCCGTTCACCCCGGACGTGCTGCAGCAGCGAATCGAGGAGACGCTTTCGAAGTCCAGTGCCGCGGCGTAGCCGACAGGCGTGGGCTGAGTGCGGTGAACAGCGATGTGCCAGAAGAAGAGCCACAAACCGGTCCGCTTGCTGGTTGCCAAGGACGGCTCCTCGGCTGATCTTCTGATCCCGGCCGAAGCGAATCCCGAGGAGACCACGTACGAGTGGTGTCTGCATCTGCTGCACGAGGCGAGCATCGTCGTGACTTCGGCGGTTTCGGGCCGGATGCGCGAGGTCCTGGACGCGTACGAGCCGGGCGTGGAGATCCGAGAGTGCATCGCGACGGGCACGCCCGTGCAGCACGGCGTCGACGGCCACATCGAGTGGTACGAGGGGTTCGCTCCGGCGTCGCCCAAGGCGGCGGCTTCCGGCGAGACAGCGGGCGAGAGCGGGTCGGGAGAGGGTGAGCCGGTGTGTTTCTACAGCCGGTCTGCTTTCATCATGGTCAAAGCGGGTCAGCAGATCGGTCGGATCGTGCCGGAGACCGAAGGCGCCGATGGGGCCGATGTGCACGGTCAGGTTGTTGCGGCGCGACCGGGAAAAGCGGTCAAGGTCCGGTGCGAAGACAGCATCAGTGTCGGTGATGACGGAACGATGACCTCGCAGGTCTCCGGTGTGCTGAGCCGGTCGCGCGAGAAGATCGCCGTGCGCGAACTCCTGGAGATTCCGGGTTCCGTGGACTTTTCGACGGGCAACATCGACTTCGAGGGCGACGTGCGGGTGCTGAAGGGTATCCGCGACATTTTCGAGGTCAGAGCGACGGGGAACATCGAGGTCGGTGGACTGATCGAAGCCTCGACGATCGATGCTGGTGGCAGCGTGTTCGCGAAGGGCGGCATGGCCGGGCGCGAGCGCGCGGTGTGCCGGGCGGGGGGCGATGTGACCATCCGCTACATCGATTCGTCGGAGTTGGCCGTCGGCGGCACGCTCCGCTTCGAGCGTGAGATGATCAACTGCAAGACCTTCGTACGCGGCGGGATCGAATCGCCGAGCGGATCGATCATCGGCGGAGAAGCCACCGTCGTCGGGAAGGTGGTCGTGGCGGTGCTGGGGAGCAACTCGTATGTCCCGACGAGGCTCAGCATCGGTGGCGTTCCGACGCTCGAGTCGAAACTCGCGTTGCTCGAGAAGATGATCGAAGCGCTCCAAGCGAAGCAGGAGAAGCTGGAGAAGGGGCTGAAGAGGCTCAACGCTCCGGGGCGGATTCTCAACGGCGAGGAGCGGCGGCGTCAGACGGAACTCGGCTTCGAAGTCCACAGCGTCGCGGCGCAGCGAGCGAAGTGTCGCGACTCGCACCGTGAACTGTCCGAGCGGATCCGATCGATCCGGACGGTGGATGTCTGCATCGAGAAGATGCTGTACGCGGGCGTACGCATCGTCTTCGGCACGCAGGTCTACCGGATCAACACGGACCTGAAGGGGCCTGTGCGGATCTTGCTCGATCGTCGGGGGGGGCTGGTGTACCGGGTGGGGGCGGAGGGGCAGAATACGCCGTTGGGCCGGATCGCCGAGGTTCGGGCCGCGGCGGCTTGATCGGCAGTCCTCGATCGGACGGGGTACGCTTGAAGCGTGCTCACGATCCGCGATGTCCACAAGTCCTACGGTGATGTCCAAGCCCTGCGCGGGGTGACGCTGGAATGCGCGCGTGGCGAGATTCTCGCGCTGTTGGGACCGAACGGGGCGGGCAAGAGCACGACCGTGGGCGTCGCGACCGGCTTGCTTGCGCCGGATTCGGGTTCGGTTGAACTCCTGGGAGTGGGGAGTCCTCGGTTGGCGAGGGTCAGGCGGCATCTGGGTGTTGCGCCGCAGAGCATCGCGGTGTACGAAGACCTATCCGCCGCCGAAAACCTGAGGTTCTTCGGGCGGATGTATCGGTTGCCGGCGTCGGTCCTGCGGGACCGGGAGGCGATGTTGCTGGATCGCGTCGGTCTGACGCATCGGGCCGGGGAGCCGGTGCAGCACTACTCGGGCGGCATGAAGCGCCGGCTGAACCTCGCGATCGCGTTGATTCACGATCCGGAGGTCGTGCTGCTCGACGAGCCGACTGCCGGGGTGGACCCGCAGTCTCGCAACGCGATCCTCGAACTCGTACGCGAACTGGGCGACGAGGGCAAGGCGGTCGTGTACTCGACCCACTACATGGAGGAGGCCCAGCGCATCAGCGACCGCGTCGCCATACTCGATCACGGGCGGGTGATGGCCACCGGCGCGGTGGACGAACTGATCAGCGCCCACGGCGGGGACACTCGCGTGCGTCGGGATTCGCCGGCGGGAACCGAAACCGTGCAGACCAAAGATCCTTTGCCGACGCTCGCCGGGATGCTGGCCGAGCCGGAAACGCTGGCGATCCATGTGGACCGGCCGGACCTCGAAGCGGTGTTCCTGAATCTCACCGGTCGGAGCCTGCGCGACACATGAGTCCGGTTCTTTCCATCGCGCTCAAGGATCTGCGCCTGATGCTCCGCGACCGCCCGGGTCTGCTGTTCACGGTGTTGTTCCCGCTTCTGTTCGGGCTGTTCTTCGGAGCGATCTACGCCGACAGCGCGACCGGCGAACGGCGTCCACTGGCCGTCGCCCTGACCGTCGAAGCGGCGGAGGACCCCGGGTGGGCAGAGGACTTCGCGCGAGCGCTCGAATCGAATCCGAGACTCGATGTCCGGCGTCTTCCCGATTCCGGGGCGACCGATGGCGCGCTGCGCAGCGGAGCGGTGCTGGCGGAACTGCGTGTGCCCGCGGAGTTCGGCGAGTGGTTCGAGGCCGTCGGCATGCGCGAACGCGGCGCGCCGGTGCTCCGCTTCGGACCAGGAGCGCTCGCGGAGACCGAAGTCCTGCGAGGGCTCGTGAGCGGGGCCCTGTACGAGACACTGCTCCGCTCGTTCAGCGAGCGGGACGCGACCGAGCGGAGGCATCGGGCGCTGCTCGATCTTGCGGACGAGGCGTCGACTCCTGCTTCGGAAGCGCTGAGTCTTCGCGGGGCGGCGGCGGCGATCCAGTCGCTGCGGGGGAATGCCGAGGGCGATCGGGTTGCGGGTCTGGCGATCGAGGTCCGCGAGAGCTCGCTCGAGCCGGGCGCCGGTCGGCCTCGCAACTCCTTCGCGATCACGTTCCCCCAGGCGATCATGTGGGCGGTGCTCGGGTGCGCGGCGACGTTTGCAGTGAGTCTGGTCGGAGAGCGCGCAACCGGCACGCTGACACGCCTGCGCCTGATGCCGATCCGCTCGGCCCAGATCCTCGCGGGGAAGGGCTTGGCGTGTGCGTCGGTGTCGTTCTGCGTGTCGCTGGCGTTCGTCGGGCTCGGGCACGTGTTTTTCGGCGTGCGCCCGGTGTCGTACCCGGTCCTGGTGCTGGCTCTGGTGGTCGTGAGCTTTGCGTTCGCGGGGTTGATGATGCTGCTCGCGGTGCTCGGGCGATCGAAGACCTCGCCCGGTCAGCTCGCGTGGGGTGTGATCCTCATCATGGCGATCACCGGGGGCGGGATGCTGCCGCTGTTCTTCATGCCGGACTGGCTGGTTGCGATCAGTCACTTCAGTCCGGTGAAGTGGGGGATATTCGCGATCGAGGCGGGTATCTGGCGAGAGGCGACACCGGGAGACCTGATGCTGTCGCTGGGCGTGCTCCTGACGATCGGGTGCGGCGGGTTCGTTGCGGGTGCGAAGGCGTTTGTGCTGAGCGAGCGCTTCGCGAATGACTGACCCGGTTGTGGCGTCGCGGCGTTTGAGACACGGGATTGCGCTCGCACGGGCCCGGACGCGTGTCCGTCGACGCCGATGCAGAAACTCATCGGCGCGCAGAATGAGGAACCTTTTACTCGGGCTTCACGGGGTGTCGGAGCCTCGTCCGTATCGTCAGGCTGATCAATGTCGGAGTGCCGAGAGCACTCCGGTTCAACCCCCGAGCGGGTGACGGCGTTGGAAGCGTTGTCCACCGCGTTCGGCTGAGCCACCAGCCATGCCAAACTCCGTGACCGACACCATCGACCAGATGTCCTCCGGCGAAATCCGGGTTCTGCAACTGCTGTCCAAGCGTCCTCTGGATGTCTGGCCGGCGGTGCTGATCGTCCGCGAGTTCCCGTTCACCCCCAATCACGACCTGACGCTCGTGGTCGGTTCGCTGATGGAGAAGGGGCTGGTCCTCGTGCAGAAGACCGCCGCCGCCGACCGCCACCTGGCGTCGTCCGGGCTGGCCCTGACGGCGGAGGGGGTTCGGGTCGGCTTCGCGCTCGCGCGTGAACGCCTCGCTCACCCCGACATCGGCGGCGACGTGGTCCGCCCGACACTCGTGCCCTCCGGCTCGGGCTGAATTCGATCGCCGACAGGGGTTCTTCGCAACGGCGCTGGCGATCGGCACGCGATGGCGCACGCAACATTGTGCCCGATACGGACCGAGCGAACCCAGCAGGATGTCTCCGGATCGCGATCGGCTTGCACGGGGTGCCAGCGCTCCGCCGGCATGCCGACCTCGAGACGGTTGGGGGGGAAGTGCAACCCGGTTCCGATGCACTTGAGCGCCGCTTCCTTTCGCGCCCAGATCTCGATGAAGAGCCCGCTGGTAGGGCGGAGGCTCCACTGGAGCCTTTCGCTGCTCGTCAGTGTGTCACGGAGCAGCGTGTCGGTCGGCATCTCGCCGGTGTCGTGCTCCAGATCGAGGCCGGTCTGCTGGCCGGTCGACCACGCGATGCCGGACGCGCCGGTCGTCGCGCTGCAGCTCCAGCGTGGGCCGTGATTCCCCTCGGCGTAGGGCTTGCCCAATGCTGTGCGCAGGATTCTGGGCGGGCTGCACGGTGAGACGAGTTCTGCCTGCATCCGGCGTGAGATTCGACGAGCTTCGTTGAGGTCCCAGTCGCCGCAACGAACGTCGAAGTGGATGTCGGTCGGGCTGAGCTGTCGGAAGATCATCATGCGACGCCATTCCCGTTTTGGAACGATGCGGCCGCTTCGGCGACCGCGCGCGATCCGCTGGTGAGCATTTCGAGATGGTCGACATCGACTCGTGTGACCCGAATCGGTTGCGAGCAGAAGGGTGCGAGTCCGTTGGTCGTGCGATATCGAAGGGGCCTGATGCTACGGGTCAACGGCGCGGATTGAACGAGACAAACGGGCGTGGAGACGACCGGCACTTGCCAGTCCCGCAGCGCGCGGTGAATGTGTTGCCAGAGCGGTCGTGTCTGCTGAGGGTCCGCGGCTCGTTGATTCGCGGCCGGGTCCGCGAGCGATCCGCGTTTCGTCAGACGGAGCTTCGCGCGCACCGTGTTCCAGAGCAGGCCGTTGCGAAGCTGCGCGTTGATCTTGGCGAGGATGAGCTGCGGTGACCGGCACAGGAAGGGCGGTGGGTAGGCGTCGATCAGGGTCGTTCGTCGCACATCGACGCCGCGCGTTGCGAGCTCGTTCGCGACACCAAGTGCGATCAAACCGCCGAGGGAGTACCCGATCAGTTCGATGGGACGGTCCGGATTCTGCTCGAGAGCGATGCTCGTTGCCCGTGTCATCAGGGAATCGGCGATCTCGGATACGGTGCTCGCGACGCTCAGTTCCGCGGCCATGCTGACGAGGTCGAAGCCGATCATCCGGTCGACATGCTCGACCTCGCGCGAGTAGTGCGTCCAGAAGGTGTGCAGGTCGATCGCTCGACCGGACGATCCCGGAAACCCGAGGACGGTTGTGCCGGGCGAGCGTCCGCGAGCTCGGAACTGCGAGTACGGTCGTTCCGGGTCATTGCGGGTCCAGTTGACGAGGTTCGCGAAGGTCGGCTTGATCAGGAACTCACCGACGTGCAGCTTCATGCCGGTGCGGTCGTGGATCGCTGCGGCGAGTCTCATCGCCTTGAGCGAGCTTCCCCCTTGCGCAAGAAAATCGACCGATGGGTCGGGCGGGCGACCTACCTCCTGCTCCCAGAGCGAGCGGAGCACCTCAACCGTCCGGGGTTGGAGCTGATGCCCTGTGGTCTGATCTCCCGGTTCGGCTTCGATCTGCGGTTCTGCGGTCGGAGTGGTGTCTGACGCGATCGAAGGCTTGTGGGCGCCTGATCGGATCGCCTGTTCCAGATCTGATGCGAAACGGGCCAGCTGCGACTCGGAAACCGAATCGCGCGACGCTTCGAGCCAGACTCGATCGTGCCCGTCGCGTCGCTCGATGTGCAGCGCGATGGCAAATCTGGCGGCCAACTGCGGGATCGCCAAAGGACTCAGCGTGTGCTCGCTGCACTTGACCTCGGATCGGTCGATCTGGCGGTAGGTGAAGCCGAAGCGGGTGACGTCAGCCGCTGCGGCGGGGCATTGATCGCGGACGAGTTCGACGACCTCCTCGATCGGAAGCACCGTCTCCGTTTGAGCGTCTCGAATCTGCTGATGGATTGACTGGAAGTTCAGCCGATCGGCTGGGGCGGTATCGATGAGTTGCATATCGAGGCAGCAGCCGACGACGTTCTGCAACTCGGGGCGGACCCGCTTGGATATCGGTGTGAGCACGAATCGACCGGGGCTGCCGAATCTCTCCCGGAGCGACGCGCCGAAGAACCCGAGCGCCACGGCGGCCTCGCCGAATCCGCAGTGCGTTGAGATCTCTTCGAGCCGCTGCGCGATGACAGCGCTTGTTGTCGCGGGGAATTCGCTGGTGAGCATCGATCGTGAGCGAACATCCGGGAGCGTGCGCTGATCGCGGGGAGCGTCGAGCACGCGCGACGCCATAATCGAAGCCCGCTCGCGGTCGATCCAGCGGGCCTCGTACTCGGTGAATAGCGCGTACTGATGGGTCGACCCTGGATCGCGACCGTCCAGCAGCTGGCATAACTCGTTCTGCAGGATGTCGAGAGACCATTCATCGATTGCCGAGTGAAGAAAAACCGCGACCACAAGCGATCGGTCCTTCGGGAGTTTCCAGTGATGCAGGCGGACAGGCATCGATCCGGTCTGCAGCGGGGCGCCGATCCGGTTGATGACTTCGTCGGGAATGCTGATCCGGAGCACGCTCTCTGCGTGGTCCAGCGGACCCTCGTCGAAGAACCACTTCTCCACGCTCGGATCGGCCTCTGACGCGGTGAGGCCCGTCGTGCCGATTTGCAGTTTGGTTCGCAGGGCGGTGTGGCGATCGATGAGCGCCCGCCAGATTCGTTCGAGCCGGTCCGAGTCGATGCCCGGGCGAATGATCCATGCCTGGTGGACCAGCATTGATCGGCCGGTCGGGTCCCGTTCGTTCTCGACCGTCAGCAGTTGTCGCACCTGACCGATTCGAGGCCCTGCGGCGTCGACGCTCGGCTCGTTCGGCGAAGGTTCGTCGCGTTGCTGCTTGATCCGCTTCGAGATTGCGCGGAGGTCCGGGAGCGTGAGGATTTCCAATGGCGTAACCCGTGCGCCGAACGAGTCGTGGATGTCGGCGGCGAGCTTCATCGCGAGAAGCGAGTGCCCGCCGATCCGGTAGAAATTGGAGCGCATCCCGATCGAACCGGCCCGACGCACCCGGTTTCTGACGAGGCCGAGCAGCTGCGCTTCCGTCGCGTCGGCCGGCTCTGCAGTCTCCGAACGAGATCGGGCGTCCGAGGCCATACGATCACGCAGTGCGTCGCGATCGATCTTTCCCGTCGACCCACGCGGCAGTTCGCTCAGGCCGAAGAGCAGGCTGGGGACCATGTTGGGGGGGAGGCGCGTCGACAGGAAATCGCGCACCGAAGATTCGTCGAGCGCCTCGCTGGGGCCGTAGAAGCCTACCAGGTGCCGATCCGCGCTCTCGTCGCCCATGACGATCACGGCTGCCTGGCGCACGCCGGGACAATCGAACAACGCGTTTTCCACTTCTTCGGGCTCGACACGGTGGCCGCGGATCTTCACCTGCCGGTCGATCCGACCCTTGTAGAGAACAGAGCCATCGGGCAATCGCGAAACCAGATCGCCGGTGCGATACCAGCGGGTCCCTCGGAGGTCGGTGACGAATCTCTCGCGCGTCAGCGCTTCTTTGCCGAGATAGCCGAGCGCGAGTCCGTCTCCGCCGACGAGCAGTTCACCGTCGGGTGCGTCGGAGGCCTCGAAGTCACCGGGGGGCGTGATCTTCGCGATCGTGCCGCGGATCGGCGTGCCGATGGGGATCCGGCCCGTCGTGAAGTCCGACGCCCGCACGGTATGGCAGAGGCTGAAGGTCGTGTTCTCGGTCGGTCCGTAGCCATGAATCAGTCGAGTGTTCGGGCAGTGTCGCGTGAACTCCCGCATGTGGGAGACGCTCTCTCGCTCGCCGCCGGTCAACAGCTGTCGGAGGCCACCCAGTGATCTGCAGTCCCGATCGACGATAGCGTTGAACAAGGTTGCGGTCAGCCACGCGCAGTCGATGCTTCGGTCCGTAAAGAAGGCCGCCAAGGCGTCCAGGGCCGGAAAAGGGGTTTCCTGGATGACGCAGGTGCCGCCGTTGAGGAGCGGTGCCCAGATTTCGAGCGTGGATGCGTCGAAGGCGATCGCGCTCATCACTGCCCAGCGCATGCCGGGCTTCATCTCGGCGAAGTCGGCGTCGACGACGAGTCTCACCACGGCTCGGTGCGGTACCACGACGCCTTTCGGCTCGCCGGTGGAGCCGCTGGTGTACATGACGTAGGCGGGGGCCTCGGGGTCGTGCTCCGGACGAGGGGGCGCGTGGCTTGGCATTTCACCGGCTATGACGCGCTCGATGGCCTCGGACGGATCGATGGAGCGGTATCCCGCTGGAAGTGCGAGTGCCCCGCGTGCCACTCCGCAACTGGCGTTGAGAGGACGGAGCATGGCCTCGCGGCGAGATACCGGACTTTCCGGATCGATCGGAGCGTACGCCGCGCCGCAGCGCAGGATCGCGAGGATGCTCGCGATGTACTCCGGCGAGCGGGCGGCCAGGATCGGTACAAAGCACCCGGGCCCGACTCCGGCTCGGGTCAAGTCCGACTCGAGCAAGCGGGACGCAGAGTCGAGTTGCCGGTAGGTCAGTGGGGTGGTCGCGCCTTCGATCGCCACCGCATCCGGGAACTGTCGGGCAATGTCCCAGAACCGGCTGAGGATTGTGTGAGGCAGGGCCACGGCGTTGGATCCCCGGTCTTGATGATCTGACTCATCGCAGATCAAGAGTGTACCTCTCCGGGTCTGGACGCCGGCGATTTGGCGGGCGCGTGCTTCGGGCCTGGGGGCGTTGCGATTCGACACCGAGGGCGGCCGTGAGCCCTCTCGATTCTGCGTCGGCGTCTGGGGCGGACTCGGTGAGCGAAACTTCCATCGGCGCGGTGGTTTCGGTACGATAGGACATGCCCACTTTGGAAAAGCCCGTCCAGGTCGGATCGCCCATCGCACGCTCGCCGCTGACCCCGATGCCTCCTCAGGCACTCGGGGCGTCGCCCGGTGGAGGCGGTTCCTCGTTGTCTGAAAGCGGCAATTCGCTGCTTGAGGCGATCGCTGGTGGAGCGGGGCAGAGCAACACCGAGACCGAGTTCTACTCGCCGATGCCCGAGGGCTACCGGCGGGGACAACACAAGTACGTCGTCGTGCTCGGGACGGTGATGTCGGGTCTGGGCAAGGGGATTTTCGCCTCGTCGATGGCGAAGCTGCTCAAGGACAAGGGCCTGACGGTCGCCCCGATCAAGATGGAGGGGTATCTGAACATCGACTCGGGCACGCTGAACCCGTTCCGGCACGGCGAGGTGTTCGTGCTCGACGACGGGACCGAGTGCGACATGGACCTGGGGACCTACGAGCGGATGCTCGACCAGAACCTGTCGGCGCGGAACTTCGTGACCTCCGGACAGATCTTTCGGGATATTCTCGATCGCGAGCGCCACGGCGGGTATCTCGGTCGCGATGTCCAGATGATCCCGCACGTGACCGGTGAGGTGAAGCGTCGGCTGCGCGAACTGGCGATGTACGGCGACGGGAAGCGTCCGGCGGATGTCATCTTCGTCGAGGTCGGCGGCACCGTCGGCGACTACGAGAACGGGTTCTACATCGAGGCGCTGCGTCAGCTCGCGTTCGAGGAAGGGCCGGACTCGGTGTGCTTTGTCGCGCTGACCTACATCATCGAGCCGCCGGCGCTCGGCGAGCAGAAGTCCAAGGCGGCGCAGCTGGGCGTGAAGCGGGTGATGGAGGCGGGGATTCAGCCGGACATCATCGCGTGCCGGTCGGAGAACCCGATCCAGCCGGGTGTGGCGCAGAAGATTGCGATGTTCACGAACACGCCGCTGCGGCGGGTGTTCTCGATGCACGATCGCAAGAGCATCTATTCGATCCCGGAGGCGATGCGTCAGGAGGGGCTGGACCGCGAGATCCTGTCGCTGCTGAACCTGCACGACCGGGTAGATCTGGCGCACGAGGACCGGGCCCGCGAGCGGTGGATGAATTACGTACGCAAACTGACCTCTGTGAAGAGCCGGCACCTGAAGATCGGCATCAGCGGGAAGTACGCCTCGCTGCGTGATGCCTACGCGTCGATCGAGAAATCGGTCGAGCACTGCGGCACACAGCTGAACACCGAGATCGAACTGTGCTGGATCGATGCTTCTGAGATCACCGACGACAACGCGTCGTCGAAACTCGCGGATCTGGACGCGGTGATTGTTCCCGGCGGGTTCGGGTCGCGTGGTGTTGAGGGCAAGATCTCGTGCGTGCGCCACTGCCGCGAGTCGGGCGTGCCGTATCTGGGCATCTGCCTCGGTTTCCAGGTGGCGGTCATCGAGTTCGCGCGCAACGTGATGGGGCTTGTCGAGGCGAACTCGACGGAGTTTGACCCGCACACGGCGGATCCGGTGATCTGCGAGCTGCCCGGCCAGCGCGAGATCGAGCAGATGGGCGGCACGATGCGTCTGGGCGGGCAGGACGTCCTGATCCGCGAGGGGACGCTGATGTGGGAACTCTTCGGCAAGAAGGACATCGCCCGCCAGCGGTTCCGCCACCGCTACGAGGTGAACCCCTCGTACATCGAGCGGATTGAGGCGGCGGGGCTGATCTTCTCCGGTCGCCACCCGAAGCAGCCGGTGATGCAGGGCCTTGAGATCCCGCGTCCGGGGACGGAGGAGGCGAAGGTCGGCAAGGGGCGGTCACACCCGTTCTTTGTTGCGGGCCAGTTCCATCCGGAACTGACCGGTCGCCCGCTGCGTCCGCAGCCCTTGTTCCTCGGGCTCGTGGATGCCGCCCTGCAGCGGAAGTACGGCGAGAACAGCAACAGTCGTGAGCACGCGAAGAGTCAGTCCTGAGCCGGGTCGGCATTCGATCAGGTGACGAGGGCCGGGATCAGCGGTATACTCGTCGCCCGCCTTCGGCCAGAACGAGGGTGATCGACAGGGCGAGGTAGCTCAGCTGGCTAGAGCGCTGGATTCATAACCCGGAGGTCGGGAGTTCAAGTCTCCCCCTCGCCACTTTGGATGCTCCCCGGTTTTTCCGGGGAGTTGTCTTTTTTGGGCCGCCGCCTTTTCTGGGGTGGAGGGGCGGTAGGCAGGGGGGAAAACTCGCTGATCGCGGTTCAACGAGCGGTGACCGACGCGCGTTCTTCGATTCGTCGTGAACAGCAGTTCCGATACAGGAGTAGTATCAGTGGCTGGCGTCCGTACGCTGGCGCTCTTCTCCTCTCGCCGGCCTCCTCCGGGGCCCGACGGAGCCTCATTGACCGAAGTTCATACCTCACAGTGCTCGACCGCCGAGCGGTCTTCCGTCGTCTCAGTGGCCTCACACGGCAAGCCGACATTGGCGGTCCGTATCGCAACCCTTGTGACGATTCTCCTCCCGTTCGTTGGTCTGGCCGGCGGCATCATTCTGATCTGGCCGTTCGGGTTCGGCTGGGTCTCGCTGGTGCTGCTGACGGTGATGTACGTGCTCACGGGGTTTGGTGTAACCGTTGGCTACCACCGACTCTTCACGCACCGCTCTTTCGAGACCGGTCCTGTGATGACCGCGGTACTCGCGGTGCTCGGCTCGATGGCCGTTGAAGGCCCGGTGCTGAACTGGGTGGCGACGCATCGCAAGCACCACCAGCACAGCGACCATGACGACGATCCGCACTCGCCGCACACGCACGGCGCTGGCCTGTGGAACTTCTGCAAGGGTCTGGTGCACGCGCACCTCGGCTGGATGCTGAGCTCGCGTAATACGCCCGACATCCCGCGCTATTCGCCGGACCTCGCCAGCAATCGGCTCATCCGGTTTATCAGCCGCACGTTCCCCTTGTGGGTTCTTGCGGGGCTGCTGATTCCGGCGGCCATCGGCGGTCTGCTGACGATGAGCTGGTCGGGGGTGCTGCTCGGCTTTGTGTGGGGTGGGCTGGTGCGGATTCTGCTGCTGCACCATGTCACGTGGAGCATCAACAGCGTGTGTCACATCTGGGGGACGCGTCCGTTTGAGAGCCACGACGAGAGCCGCAACAACGCGATTCTGGGCGTGCTCGCGTTCGGCGAAGGCTGGCACAACAACCACCACGCGTTCCCCACGTCGGCGCGTCACGGCCTGCGCTGGTGGGAGTTCGACTCGAGTTATCTGGTTATCCGCGGGATGGAGCAATTGGGCCTTGCGCGCCGCGTGCGCGTTCCGGCGAAGGACCGCGTCGACCAGAAACGCCGAGACGCCTAGTTCAGGGGAACACGGCGTCCGGTTGAGGCGCTCTCGCGTTCGGCTTCGATGAACTCTGTCACACGGAGCGCCTCGGTGACGGTCGGGAGCGTCAGGGCGGATGGGTAACCGAGCAGGCCTGGACAGATCGCACGGGCCTGTTCGTCGAACCCTGTGCGCGTGCCGATGTCGGGCGTGGTGAGTTCGCCGCCGGTGTGGATGTGCAGCGGGCGATCGCGCCGGGAGTCGAAGGTGACGACGGCGCGCTCGAACTCGACGGCGTAGGCCATGCGGAAGGGAAACGAAGCGTCGTTCAGCCAGCCGCCCTCGATTGAGACGGACGGGATGTCCGGGTATTCGCACTGGGTAAGTATGTGGCGGTCGTCGCCGTACGATCGGAGCGCTGCGGGGCGTCCGAAGAGGCGGTGGACGAAGTCGGCATCGTGGACGTGCAGGTCGAAGACGGCGTTGCCGGAGCGGTTGGCGTCGGCGTAGAAGTCTCTGGACCAGGTCGGGGGCGAGCCGAGGCGCTCGAAGCGGGCGTGGAGCACGCGCCCGAATCGGGCATCGGTGACCATTTCGATCAGGTCTGACCAGCCGGGCCAGTAGCGGACACACATGGCGGGGATGCACAGTCGATCGACGGACTCGACGCGATCGAGCAAGCGCCGGATCTCGGCGCTTGAGGTGGCGACCGGCTTCTCGACGAGAACGTGCCTGCCGGCGTCGAGCGCGCGGATGGCAAGATCGACATGGGTGTCGGTGGGGGTGCAGACGCAGACGAGGTCGACGGAGTCGTCGGCGAGCAGTTCGTCCGCGTTGTCGTAGCCATTCACCCTCTCGGGGTCGAAGAGGCGTTCATCGCTGGTGGACGGGGTGAGATTTCCGCCATCGGAGGCGACGCCGGAGCGTCGATCTGGGTTTGGATCGCAGACGGCGCGTACGGCGCACGGCGTTCCGTCACGCGCGGCGTCGCGGAATGCGCGGGCGTGGGTCTGGCCGATGAAGCCCATGCCGATGATGCCGATGCCGATGGGCTCAGCCACGGATCACCTCGGCGTGTTGCTGGACGAGGGACGCGGCCGTGCGGATGTCTTCGATGCGACGGTCGCCGGCCTCGCGCTCAATGACGAGCGGGATGCCGGGCAGGTGATCACGGACAACGGCGAAGAACGCGGGCCAGTCGACCTGGCCGGTTCCTGCGGGGACTTCGGTTCCCCACCGGCCCGGGGTGTCGGTGGCGATCGCGTCCTTTACGTGGATCTGCACGACGTGCGGCGCGAGGCGGTTGAGGGCTTCGACGGGATCTCCCATGGCGTACAGGATCATGTTGGCGGGGTCGAAGTTCACGCCGACCGAGTCGCGGTCGATGGCGGCGAGGGCATCGAGCAGAGAAGCGGCGGTTTCCTGACCGGTTTCGAGGCCGAGGCGGATGCCGTGGGCGCTGAACACGTCGGCGACGGTTCGGATGCGCTCGATGATGCGCGGGTACTCCGGGTCTTCCTGGACGTGGGGGATGAAGCCGGCGTGCAGCGTGACCAGCGAGATGCCGATGCGCTTTGCGAGTTCTGCGTTCTGTTCGGCGGCGTGGAGGTTTGTGGGCCAAGTGGCGTCCGGGCGCAGGCCCCCGGTCTCGCGGATGGTCTCAAGGGTTGAGTAGTCCTCGCCCTGCGTGGTCATCATGCCGGAGGCGATGCGCATGCCGGCATCGCTCAGGCGAGCGACGAGGTCGTGCTCGGACCAGTCGCCGGAGCGAAGGGGGTCGAGGTGCAGTTGGATCGCGGTCAGATCGCACGCGCTGACTCGCTCGACCAGTTGCTGGGGCGAGTCGGGCTGCAGCGACCAGGAGCAGACGGCGAGGTCGTGGGTCATCTGGCTTGCGGGGATTCGGCGTTGAGCGTGGCCCAGACGCGCTCGATGAGCTTCTTCGTGGCGAGCGAGCCCTCGCGCGGCGACAGGCCGCCACCCTCGTACTCGACTCCGATCCAGCCGGTGTAGCCGGCGTCTCGGACGATGCGGAGCATCCTGGTGTAGTCGGTCTTGGTCTCGTTGCCGTCGGCATCGAACTCGTGCGACTTCGCGCTCACGGCCTTGGCGAAGGGCATGAGTTCCTTGACGCCCTGGTAGCGGTCGTACCAGGCGTCGGGCTGGTCGGAGCGTGACCAGTCCATGCAGAAGTTGCCGAAGTCGGGGAGGGTGCCGACGCGCGTGTGGTCGACGGTGGTCATCACTTCGGCGAGCCACTTGCCGTTGGAACTCAGGCCGCCGTGGTTCTCGACGATGACGGAGAGGTCGAGCGGATCGGCGAGATCGCAGAGTTTGCGGAGTCCGTCGGCGGCGCGGTCGCGCTGCTCGTCCCAGGTGCCGCTGCTGGCCGCGTTGACCCGGATGGAGTGGCAGCCGAGCGTTTTTGCGGCGTCGAGCCACTTACGGTGGTTCTCGACGGCGCGGTTGCGGGCGTTGTCGTCGGCGTCACCGAGGTTGCCCTCGCCGTCGCACATGATGAGCAACTGCTTTACACCGGCGTCGGATGCCCGTCGGTTCATCTCGGCGAGGAACGCCTCGTCGGTTGCCCTGTCCTTGAAGAAGGAGTTGACGTACTCGACCGCGCCGAAGCCCATCTTCTTTGCTTCGGCGGCGAAATCGAGGTGCTGGAGGTCGCCGGCGAAGAGCAGGCGGTGCAGGGACCACTGGGCCAGGGAGATCTTTGGTTCCGACGCGGAGCGGGTCAGCGATGCGAGGGAAGCCGGTCCGAGGCTGAGCAAGGCGATTCCGGCGGCGCCGGCGAGTTTCATGGCGTCGCGACGGGTGATCGCGATGGCCGGGTCTGCTGTGGTCACGCTTCGTCTCCAGAACTGCGCCCGAAGGCCGGGATGAGGCAGTCGAGCACGATGATCAGGCCGACGAGCCCGGTGGCGGCGGAGTAGGCGAAGCCGCCGCCGACGATCGCGTAGACCCAGGTGTCGTTCTGGCGGGCGAGCCACCACGCGGCCATGTCGGCGCCGAGGCCGATCGCTCCGATGAGCGTGATGAGACCGACAAGCGCCTTGGGCGCCCGGGTCATGACGCCGACGAGACCGAGCACGAGCAGGATGACGGCCATGACCGGCGCGTGGGTGTGCTGGCTCATCGCGATGATGTCGGTGGTGGTCGGGTTGATCTCGCGCGAGATGGCGAGAGGCTGGATGTCGTCGAAGTATTCGAGCGGCATCTCGGGGTAGGCGTCGGGGCCGGTCGCGTTCCGAGCGTGGCAGGACAGGCAGTTCACGGCGATGAGTTCGGCGGGGGCATCGTCGCCGAGGTCGAAGTCGTCGAAACTCATCGCGAGGATGGTGGGGTCGTTGAGCCAGTCGAGCAGCAGCGAGCGCTCGCGATCGGGCAGGTCTTCGGGGTGACCGGCTTCCAAGGCGTCGATGAGCGGCGACGGCACGCTGACGCCGTGGTAGTGGCCCCGGATGTCGTCGAGGGTGAGGCCTTCGACGCCGTCGCGGTTGTCGTAGTGCCAGGCCATGTGGATGCCGGAGACGACGTAGCCGCCGAGCAGGACAAGCGTGAGCACGGCGACGCTCCAGCGCACGAGCAGCGGCAGTTGGCAGAGGCGGGGCATCGGGCTGTTAGTGGCTTTGCTCACGGATCAGAGTCCTGCCAGATCTATGTCGACGGCTTTGCCGGACTGCACCGCTTCACTGGCGGCGATGCCGACTGCGGTGGCGCGGGCGGCTTCGGCGACGGTGCAGGCGGGGGTTTCACCGGAGGCGATGCAGGTAATCCAGTTCTCGAGCGCGTAGTAGAGCGCGGGGTGCGGGAGGCCGACACCTTCCTTGAGTTTGCCCTGCTCGGCGAGCTGGGTGGCGCCGGCGATCAGGGTGATGCCCTCGTCGTTGTGGAACTGCTGGCGATTGGCGTAGACCTCCCAGCCTTGGGTCGGGGCATCGGATTCCTTGAACATCCAGCCGTGTGACCACGCGAGTTTGATGGCGGAGTGCGTGCCGTAGAAGACCTCGTGAGCGCCTTGGTAGGAGTTGCCGAGAGTGGATGCGTACTGCAGGACCGAGCCGTCGTCGAACTCGAGCATGAGATTGACGGTGTCGTGCACGTTGCGGCCGTCTTCGTAGGCGCGGTTGGAGCCGCGACCGACGACGCGGACGGGGTATCGCTCGGTGTACCAGTGGAAGACATCGAACTGCTGGGCGCCGAACTCGCCGGCGAGGCCGAGGGAGACCTCTGGATCGAGCTTCCAGTTGAGTTTCTTGTAGCGGTCCTGATCAGCAGCGGGGCTGATCCAAGTAGTTTTTTCGTTGTACTGGGCGCGCATGGTGAGCATGTCGCGGAGGGAGTCGGTTCGGTAGAAGCCGCGGGCGAGCTGGTAGACAGGGTTGGAGCGCCCCTGGAAGCCGGCCGCGATGACGCCCTTGGCGCCGCGTGCGGCCTGCGTGATCGCGCTGCAGTCTTCGCGTGTGTGGGCGAGTGGGCACTCGCAGTAGAGGTGCTTGCCGGCGGCCATGACGGCGAGGGCGACATCCTTGTGGGTATGGGTCGGCGTCGCGACGACGACGGCATCGACCGAGCCGGACTGGAGCATCGCTTCGACTGTGGGGAAGCCCTCGGCGCCGGAGGCGCGGCGCAGGCCGGCGGCGAGTCGGCGCTCGTCGGTGTCGCACATCGCGGCGATCTTCACATTGTCGAACTTGCTCAGCTCGCCGAGGACGGCACGCCCCTGGCGACCGACGCCGACCACGCCGACGCGGAACTCGGCCTTGAAGGGCCAGGCGGTTGCGCCGAGCACGCTCGGGACGAACGCGAACGCGGCGGCGGAACCGGCAGCGCGGACAAGAAACTCACGACGTTCGATCTCAGACATCCGAAACCTCAGGCAGGGGAACAGTCAGACAGACACAAGGCGTTCGTTGGTGGATCGCCACGCGCCGTCGATCAGCGCGTGCCCAGCGTACCCGCTGGGGAGCCGGTCGAGCAGGGCGGGGTCGACGACGATGGCGGTGGACCAGGCCTCGCAGACCTCGGCGGACGGGCCGACGACGCACGCGTGTTCGACGCCGGCAGCGCTACGCCCGCTGCGCGGGTCAAGGATGTGGCCCTGGCCCTCGACGGTGCGTCCGGACGGCGACGAGACCGAGAGCGAGTTGTCGATCAGTTCGACGGTGGGTGCGCCAGCGTGGTCGTCGGCGATGCGGATCCGCCAGGGCGAGTCGTCGGGGGCAGTTCCGATGGCGGTGACGGAGGACGTGCCGCCGTGGAGGAGTGCGCTGGAGACGCCGAGATCGCGGAGTTCGTCGGCGCAGCGGTCGAGGACGAAGCCCTTGGCGATGGCGCCAAGGTCGAGGGCCACGCCGGTGCGGTTCAGGCGGGCGGTCGACTCGGCGCGGTCGAGCTCAAGCGCGTCGGCGCCCGAGGAAGCGGTCGCGGGACGGTGGTCTCGGAAGCCGCGGGCAGCCATGACGGAGCCGAGGGTGATGTCGAACACGCCGTCGGTGGCGCCGCTGTAGGCGACGCAGCGCTCAAGGAGTTCGAGGAGGTCGCGGTTCACGCGAACAGACCGGCGGCTTGCGTTGATGCGGGAGACGGTGCTTGACGGGTCGAAGATCGAGAGGGCATGGTGCCAGTCGAGGACGAGGCGTTCGATCTCTTCGGCGATGGCAGAACGGGCCGACGATTCGTGCGCGCACATGATGCCCGCGAGAACGCACTCGAAGCGCGTGCCCATCGCTTCGAATGCGCGCATCGTCGGTCCGTCGGTCTGCATCGGTGAATCAGATCCGCGAGGCGCGGAGTTTCTCCGGATCGAAGGCGTAGGCGTGACCGTCCCACATCGACTTGGAGGCCAGATCAACGGCGACCATGACCTTGGAGGCGAGGTCGATGTTGCTGGCGGCGGCTTCGCGCGAACGGATGCACTCGAGCCAGTTGAGGCGGAGCTGGTCCTGGTCGTTGCCGATGTCGGGGCAGGTGATTTCCTCGCGATCGACGTCGTCGACGTAGATTCGCTCGGGGCGGATGTCGACGTGGCGACCGTTGAGGTACATGTTGGCCTTGTGGCCTCGGATCATGGTTTCGAGGCCGACCTCGTTGGCGGTGGAGCCGGCGATGATCATGGTGTGGCCGTTCTCGAACTGGACGGTCAGGTTGACCTGGTCGTGGTTTTCCATGTCGTGGTCCACGATGTGCGCTCCCGAGGCGATGACGCGCGTGGGCCAGCCGGCGTCGAGCGCGAAGATGAGCGGGGTCATCACGTGGACGAGCAGGTCACCGATGATGCCGGTGGAGAAGTCCTTGTAGCGGCGCCAGCGGGCGAAGACCTTCGGGTCCCACTCGCGCGGGCCGAGGCGACCGAGCCATGCGTTCCAGTCGAGGTTGACGCCGGGCTTCCAGTCGGGGTTGATGCCGTAGTAGTTCCACTCGCCGGTCATGGAGTTGCGGCAGTAGGAGGTCTGCGACCAGACGGCGGGGCCGATCTTGCCGTCCTTAATGGCCTGACGGGCTTCCTTGTACTTGGGGAGCATGATCATCTGGGTGCCGACCTGGAAGATGCGGTCGGGGTGCTTGAGCACGGCGCGACGGACGTCCATGGCCTCGTTGAGTTCGAGGGTCATGGGCTTCTCGCAGTAGACGTCCTTGCCGGATTCGAGCGCGTCGATGGCGTGCTGGGCGTGCCAGTGCTCCGGTGAGGCGACGAGCACGGCGTGGATATCGTCGCGTTTCAGGACGTCGCGGTAGTCGCGGGTGGACTGGACATCGACGCCGGACTGTTTGGAGGTGCACGCGTTGTGGCAGTTCGCGCGGCGCTCGTCGCAGGGATCGGCGAGGGCGACGATCTGCAGGTTCTCGCGACCGGCGCCCGCGAAGTTCATCATCGCGTGGGCGTGACCCGTGCCCATGCCGCCGGTGCCGATGATCGCGATGCGGATCGGTTCGCCGGCCGACGGGGCCTTGCCCTTGCGGGCTTCGACGGTGGGGAACAGGCGGACCGGACGGGCGGAGACGGTTCCGGCGGCGCCGAGGACCGCCGCGGCTCCGGCGAGGGCGGTGGTACCGAGGAATCGACGGCGACCGGTGTTGGTCTGGGCTTCGGGTCGGTTCTGGTCGGTCATGTCCGGGGTCTCCTGTTGTCTGCCGCGGTCGTTTGCACGGAGCGGCGATTCACGAAATGTCGGGCGATGCCCTGCAGAAGGATCCTACTGGCGATCTGGAGGCATCGGAAGGGCTAATTTGTGGCCGGAATTGGTTCGGCGGCGGTTCCGGGGGTCGGGGAAGCGAGTTCGGAGTCCGCAGCCGGGGTGATCCGATCCTTGAAGAGGGCGACGAAGACGACGAGCACGACGGCGGCGAAGATCGCGGGGTACATCCAGACGGTGCCCCAATCGATGATGTCGGTTCCGGCATCGTCGGTGGTGGTGTAGCGGGCTACCAGAACGCCGGCGAGCTGAGCACCGACGAGCATGCCGAGGCCTTGGGTGAGCAGCACGTAGAAGCCCTGGGCCTGGCTGCGGATCTTCGCGCCGGCCTTGCCGTCCACGTAGATCTGTCCGGTCACGAAGAAGAAGTCGTAACAGATGCCGTGGAGGACGATGCCGCCAAGGACCATCCACTTGATCTGCTCGTCCGCAGCTCCGGCGAACAGGCCGTAGCGAACGACCCACGCGAGCATGCCGATGGAGAGCATCCATTTCACGCCGAGTCGGGCAAAGCAGAGCGGCATGACGAGCATGAAGAAGATCTCGGACATCTGCCCGAACGACATGGTCGAGGCGATCTTCTCGAAGCCGCTCTCACCGACGTATTGGCCCGCGAAGGCATAGTACGCCGCGAGCGGGATACATAGTAGGAACGAGCAGACACAGAACACCGCGAAGGATCGGCTCTTGAGCATCACCAGCGAGTCGAGGCCGAGGGCGTCGCGGGCGGAGAAGGGCTTGCCTTTGGCGGGCGCGGGGGTGTGCGGCAGGACGAAGCTGTAGACGCCGAGGAGCAGGCCGCATCCGCCGGCGACATAGAACATATTCGGTGACGTGTCGAAAGCGAGCAGCGAGATCACCCAGTTGGCGACGATCCAGCCGATGGTGCCGAAAACGCGGATCAGCGGGAACTGTTTCTCGGCGTTGGTCATGTTGTGCAGGGCGAGCGAACTGGTGAGGCCGAGCGTCGGCATGTAGCACAGCATGTGCAGCAGGATCGCCACGACGAACAGCACTTCGGACTGCTGCGCGGCGATCGGCGCTGCACAGAGGAAGACGCCGCCGAGCAGGTGCATCACCGCGGTGACGCGTTCGGTGGCGAAGAAGCGGTCGGCGACCATGCCGAGGAAGAACGGGCTGGCGATCGCGGCGATCGGTCCGACGGTGTACGCCCAAGCGATGGACTTTGCGCCCATGCCGGCGGCGTCCATGAAGGGGCCCATCGTGACGTACCAGGCGCCCCAGATGAAGAACTGAAGGAACATCATCACCGAGAGTTGAGTGGCGACGACTGTGCCCGACCGTTGACCCGGTTGATCCATGTTGGTGTACCCTGCGTACGCGTTGCGTGTGAAGGATGAAGCGGCGCGAGACTAGCAGAATCCCGTACCCTTGCCTATCCCCGAACAGGTATCACGACGGAGCCGAATATGCCTCGACCAGTCACGCTCTTCACCGGCCAGTGGGCCGACATGCCGCTCGAAGTGCTCGCCGAGAAGGCTTCGGAATGGGGGTACGACGGGCTGGAACTCGCGTGCTGGGGCGATCACTTCGAGGTGGATCGGGCCGTCTCTGAGGACGGATACTGCCGGGGGCGCCACGACCTGCTGGCTAAACATGGGCTGAAGTGCTGGGCTATCTCGAACCATCTGGTCGGGCAGGCGGTGTCCGATCCGATCGATGCGCGTCACGAGGCGATCGTGCCCGAGCGGGTCTGGGGGGACGGTCGCGAGGACGGCGTGCGCGAGCGGGCGGCGCAGGAGATGAAGGACACGGCCGAAGCCGCGAAGCGGATGGGGCTGTGCGTGGTGAATGGGTTCACCGGCTCGCCGGTCTGGCACAAGCTGTATTTCTTCCCGCCGACGAGCCAGGAAGAGATCGACGCGGGGTATCGCGAGTTCGCGCAGTTGTGGAAGCCGATCCTCGACGAGTTCCACGGCCGCGGCATCGGGTTCGCGCTCGAGGTGCACCCGTCCGAGATCGCGTACGACATCCACACGATGCAGCGCGCGCTCGAGGCACTCGATCAGCACCCAGCGTTCGGCGTGAACTTCGACCCGTCGCACGCGCAGTGGCAGGGGCTCGACCCGGTGAAACTGATCGACGCGTTCGCCGACCGGATCTGGCACGTGCACGTGAAGGACTGCGCGACGACGCTGGACGGCACGAACTCTATCCTCGGCGGGCACATGGCGTTCGGGGATCACCGACGCGGCTGGGACTTCCGCTCGCCGGGGCGAGGCGATGTGGACTTCGAGGCGATCATCCGGGCGCTGAACCGGATCGGCTACAAGGGGCCGTTGAGCGTGGAGTGGGAGGACAGCGTGATGGACCGCGAGCACGGGGCGAGCGAGGCGGTGGACTTCGTGCGCGGCATCGACTTCCCCCCGGCGGGTTCGGCGTTCGACTCGGCTTTCGATAAGGAGAAGCAGTGAGCGGCAACGGCCTGACCTACGCGATGATCGGCGGCGGGACTGGATCGTTCATCGGTGCGGTGCACCGGATGGCGATCGCGCTCGACGGCTCGGCGCGTCTGGTGGCGGGCGTGTTTTCGTCGACGCCGGAGCGGTCGAAGGAGTCGGCGGCGGCGCTCGGTGTGGACGCGGAGCGGTCGTACGCCGACGTCGCGGAACTGGTCGAGCGCGAGTCCGCCCGCGATGACGCGGTGGACTTCGTGGTGATCGTCACGCCGAATCATGTGCACTACGAGGCGGCGAAGGCGTGCCTCGAGGCCGGGTTCCACGTGGTGTGCGACAAGCCGTTCACGGTGACGAGCGAGCAGGCGCGCGAGCTGCGGGAGTTGGCGGAGTCGAAGAAACGGCTGTGCGCGGTCACGTATAACTACTCCGGTTACCCGATGGTGCGCGAGGCCGCGGAACTGGTGCGCAGCGGTGCGATCGGGGCGGTTCGCAAGTGCTTCGTGGAGTACCACCAGGGCTGGCTGTCGACGGATCTGGCGGCCACCGGTCAGAAGCAGGCCTCGTGGCGCGCAGACCCGGCGAAGGCGGGGCTCGGCGGCGCGCTCGGGGACATCGGCACGCACGCCGAGCAGTTGCTGCGATTCGTGACGGGGCTGGAGATCGAGTCGGTGTGCGCTGACACGACGAGTTTCGTGCCCGGGCGCGTGCTGGACGATGACGCGTCGGTGCTGATGCGGCTGTCCGGCAGCGCGAAAGCGACGCTGACGGCGTCCCAGATCTGCGTGGGTGAGGCCAACGGCCTGTCCATCCGAATCTACGGCGAGACTGGGGGGCTCATCTGGCGTCAGGAGACGCCGGAGCAGCTCGTGCGGACCGCTCTTGATGGATCGAAGACGATCTTGAGCCGCGGGATCGAGCCGCTCAGCAGCCGGGCGACCACGGCGTCGCGTCTGCCCTCGGGACACCCGGAGGGGTTCATTGAGGCGTTCGCGAACATCTATCGAGGCGTCGTGGAACACATCCACGCCGAGCGGAGCGGGAGCGCCCCCGGAGCGATGGCTTTGCAACTGCCGCTGGCCCAAGATGGCGAGTGCGGGGTGCGGTTCGTGGAGGCGTGCGTGGAGTCTGGAAAGAGCGGGGCGGTGTGGGTGAAGATTTGACGCCACTGCACGTCTCAACATGGGCTTCGCTCCGCGAAGACCACGCCACCCAGATCCGTCACTCCAGTTCCAGCACGCGGATGTCCTTGAACATGATCACGTTGCCGTCGTGGTGGCCCTGCACCGCGAGCCGGCCTTCGGAGTACTGCTCGAGGGTCGTGTCCACCATCGGGACGCCGTTGATCCAGGTGCGGATGTGATTGCCCTCGGCGCGGATGCGGTAGTCGAACCACGCGTTGTCCTTGGTGATCGGGGCCTTTACATCCTCCGGCCACGCGGCGTTGTAGATGCAGCCGGTGAAGTTCTTCGGGTCGTGCTGGTCGATCTGGGCCTCGTAGCCGTTGGGCCACGGCACGTTCGGATTCGGGTTGGGCGCGACGCGGAAGTACATGCCCGAGTTGCCGCGCTCGTTGACCTTCACGAGGGCGCGCATCTCGAAGTTGCGGTAGGTGCCGTCGGTGAAAAGGTGGCCGGGGCCGTCGCGTCCGATCAGGGTGTCGCCTTCGACGGTCCATGTGCCGGCGTCTTCGGCGAACCAGCCCTCGGGAGTGCCGGCGGCGTTGTTGCCGTTGATGAGGTGGACCATGCCGGCGGGCTCGGGGTCGGGCGAGAGGTCGGTGATGCGGATGTTGCGATACCGGAACGCGTGGCCATGGTCCTGCAGGGCGATGTAGCCGGTGGTGGCGCGGGTGTTCAGGGGCAGGGGGTTCTTTTCGCTGCGGAAGAAGCCGCGATCGTCGAGTTTGACGGCGTCGTGGATGTGCTCGCCGTTCAGCCAGACGTCGAGGGTGTCACCGACGAGGCGGATGCGGTAGGTGTTCCAGTTGCCGGGTTCCTTCACGGCCATGGTGGCGGGGGCGACGGCTTCGTACACCGAGCCGCAGTTGCGCAGACCGGGTTCCTCGCCGTAGGTGTCAAGGATCTGGACTTCGAAGCCCGTGAAGGCCGGGTCGCCGCCGGAGGAGCCGCGCAGGCCGACGCCGGAGTTGCCGCCCTCGGGCATCCAGAAGTCGAGTTCGAGCTCGAAATCACGGTACATCCGGTCGGTCCGCAGCCAGCCACCCTCACCGGGCTTGAGGGTGACGATCTCGCCGTCCTCCACGCCCCAAGCGTCGTGGGCACCGGTCGAGACCCAGCCGGTGAGGTCCTGGCCGTTGAAGAGGTCGGTGTCGGGCTTGTTGGCGCAGGCGGTGGAGCCGAACCCGAACGCGGTCATCAGAATTGCACAGAGCATCGCACGCATTGGAATCTCCTTCTGTAGAGCGGGAGAGCATAACGCGGTCGATGCGGAGTCGCGTGTGCTTAGTGATTCCTCAACGCGTCAATCAAATCGTCCTTGTCCATCTTGGATCTGCCATCGATCCCCAGTTCGGCGGCGCGGTCCCGCAACTCGTCGACGGTCCATTCCTCGTAGGGCGGATGTTTTCCGCCTCGTTTGCCGGCCTTTTCACGATCCGTGTTGGCGATCCGTGCGGCCTTCTCCTTTGAGTAACCCTTCTCGCGAAGCGTCTCGTACTGCTCGTCGTCTTTGATGCTGGGGCCGTGGTTCTTCTGTGCCATCACATGGGCTCCTTTCGGTGGTAACGGGTCTATCGCTGCTTCTCAAAGTGCAACGCGGGCGGGTCGCTCGCGGGGAACGATTCGTCGATCGCCTCGTCGATCTCGGCTTCGGTGGCATCGCGTGTGCGGACCGGCGGAGGGTCTCTCGCGATCGCGTCGCGCCGCCTTGCTTCTGGCAGAACGATTCGACGAAGCAGCTCTTTGAAACGGCGGGTGACCATGGCGCACTCCACAAGGGCGAATTGGGGTCGTGTACCCATCAGTACCGACGGAGTCCCAAAAGCGAGCGGCCGTCGGGCATGTCCTCATCGGGGAGGGCGTAGACCTCCGCGCCGGTGCGGTACGCCATGACGAACGCGAGGTTGTGCAGATCCTCATCGTTCGCGCGACGCTCATCGTGCCGATCGACTGCTCGGGGAGCATCAGCGAGGTTGGCCCGGCCCCAGACTCGTCGGTCCGAAGCGCCGACAAGACGGTTCAGCCGACCATCCGCGGCGGCTTCAAGAATGTCCTCTAACTCGTAGAGCACACCGTCAGAACCGAGCCGTTCCTTCATGTCCGCGAGGATCCACGCGTTTCGATCCGGCATCGCTTTCCGGCTCACGTCGCGAGCTACATCCAGAATCTGGCCGTCGGACAGATGGTCGAGGTTGCCCGACGCCTCCGAATCCAGGATGTGCCGATACTCGCTTTCCTCGCGGTAAATCGTGTGCAGCGGTTCGGCGGCAAGGACGACGAGCGGGAGTTGCTCGGCGTTGCGAAGGTGCTTCGCGACGACCTCGTCGATCATCCGAGAGTACTCAGCGAGTCGAACTTTGCGTTCAGATTCGGTGGAGACGCCGTGCCCGTGGAATATGGCGTCCTGAGTTCTCGGGGTGCCGGCTTCGGGCGCGCCGGTGTGGAACTGGAGTTGCTTCTCTGCGTCGATGTATCTGCCGAGGTCGGAGAAGTCGTCCGGCAGGTTGGGCAGGTCGATCGTCTCGATGCGGTCTCCCTCCACGCGGAAGAGATTGACGCGGTTGCCGCTGAGAACGAGTGCGGCGAACGTTGAGCGAGAGTCGAGCGAAGAAACGATCGGCGTGATGTGCGCGTGGGGGCCGACGTGAGACAATGCTTCGGGCTTGTGTTCAAGTGAAACGAGGTGGTGTTCGTCGCCGTGCTGGAACACGGACAGCCCGTCGCGCTGGTGCTGCCAGAATTTGTGGTCGTCGATGAACTGTTCGATGGGGCCCAAGCGGCGGTCGATCTCCCCGTCGCTGACGCCCTGATGTGCGAGCAGATCCCGGGCCTCATCGATCCCGTTCTTCAGGTAGACCCGCGATTTGGTCGTCTCCCGGCCCGCGCGGTGTGTTGGGACGTGTATGGAAACCACGGGGCCTCCCTCGAGAGAGGCAAGGTGCCTGAGTAGTTGCTCGGTAGGGGCTTGCATGGTCGCTCCTCGAATCCGGTGGAATGCGAACATGTGTACTAGCGCGCGATCGGCTGAGCCTCGGCTTGAGCGTCGATGAAGAAGCTGTCATGTACGGGAAAATTCCGATGCTCCGCGGCGTCGGCCGATCAGCGTGCGGCGGGGCGGAGCCGGTGTCGGGAGGACACAAAAATGAAAACGGCACCCCTGGGAGGGGCGCCGGATCATTGAAGAAGCGGACGGGGCGGGATTCGAACCCGCGGTACATCTTTCGATATACGCCGCTTTAGCAAAGCGGTGCCTTCAGCCGCTCGGCCACCCGTCCGTGAGGGCCGAGTATAGTCGGCGAACGATGGGCTGTCGTCAACCGGGCTACCGGTGTGTTTCCGGACCGAAGTTGTGGCGGGGGATTGTGCTTCAGGGGCTGCGGTTGTGCAGGTATAGTCGGATCTGGAGGAGCCCGACGTGAACGAGCCGCGGGAGAATGGACAGGACGCATCCGACGGAGGAGCCGACCCGGCTTCGGTCCGCGGCCCGGCCGGATCGGATGAGCCGGCGTACGCCGCCCATGAACTGCTTCCCGTGGTCTACGGCGAACTGCGCAAGTTGGCTCGCTCGCGCATGCGTCAGATCCCGCCCGGTCAGACGCTCGACCCGACGGCTTTGGTCCACGAGGCCTGGGTGCGGATCTCGGACCGCCGGCCTGAGGGATGGTCGAGCCGCGCGGAGTTCTTTCACTCTGCGGCGCGGGCGATGCGGGACATTCTGGTGGAGGACGCCCGGCGGAAGGGCTCGCTGAAGCGTGGCGGCGGTCGCAAGCGTGTGGTCCTTTCCGACCGGGACGGTCTCGCGATAGAAGATGCGGGAGACGACGTGTTGGCTCTCGACGAGGCGATCGCGAACCTCAGCGATGCGTACCCGGACGCCGCGCGGGTGGTCACGCTCCGGTACTTCACCGGCCTGACCATCGAGGAGGTTGCCGAGATCGAAGGAGTCAGCGCTTCGACGGTCGAGCGTCAGTGGCGGTTCGCTCGCGCGTGGCTGAAAGATCAACTTTCTGGCGATCACGATGGAGATGGTGGCGGGAGCACCGACCGTGGATGACCGAACGGGTACGGAGTTCGACCTCTTTGCGCGTGCGCTCGACGAGAATCCCCGGGATGTCCGCGCGTGGCTTGAAGAGCATTGCCCGGATCCGGAGCTCCGGCGTCGCGTTGAGCGCCTGCTGGAACGCGACGAGGAGAGCCGCGACTCGACCGAATTTCTTCGGAGCCCGGTGCGACGGACGGGTGCGCAGACCTCCCCGGCGATGCCGTCGACCATCGGCGGGTTCCGAGTGGTCCGGCGGATCGGGGCCGGAGGCATGGCGACTGTCTACGCCGCGGAGCAGGAGCGGCCGCGCCGTTCCGTGGCTCTCAAACTTATCCGGCCGGAGAACGCGTCGGCTTCCGGGCTCAAGCGGTTTGAACAGGAGTGCGAGATCCTCGGACGCTTGGAGCATCCGGGGGTGGCGCACATCTACGAGGCCGGCATCGTGTCGGAAGCCGAGAGTCCTCAGTGGGCCGGTTACCCGTGGCTGGCGATGGAACTCGTCAGTGGCGAACGGCTCGACCGATGGGCCGCCGAACACCAACCAACGGTCCGGCAACGCATCGAGCTGCTGAGCGCGATCGCCGACGCGCTCCATCATGCTCATCAGAAGGGCATCATCCATCGTGATGTGAAGCCTGCGAACATCATCGTGACGGTGGCGGGACGGCCGAAGTTGCTGGACTTCGGCATCGCGCGGCTCGTCGACGATTCGCGTCCGACGGATATGCACACGCAGACCGGTCGTCTGATCGGCACCCTCGCGTATATGAGCCCCGAGCAGATCGAGGCGCGCGGGGACGAACTGGATGTTCGCACCGATGTGTATTCGCTGGGCGTGGTCGCCTACGAGCTCTTAACGGGTCGGCTGCCGCACGACACGGCCGAGCGGTCGCTCGCGTCGTCCGCACGGGCGATCGTGGAGGAGATCCCGGAGCGTCCGAGCCGCATTCAGTCTGAGCTGAAGGGGGATATCGAAACGGTCGTGCTGACGGCCATGAGCAAGGATCGCGGCCGTCGCTACCAGTCGATGTCGGAGTTCGCGTCGGATCTGAGGCGGTTGCTGGAGTCCCAGCCGATCGCGGCCCGACCGGCTTCCGCGATGTACCAGTTGCGGTGTCTGGCTCGCCGGAACCGAGCGCTGGTCAGCGTGGCGGGGGTCGGTGCGTGTCTCGTGATCGCGGCGTTGATCGCGGTCTCGGTGTTCGCATGGCGTCTTGATCGCGCGAACGACCAACTCGATCTTCGTGTGCGGGTTGCTGAGCGTGAAACGGAGCGGCAGCGCGCGGTCTCGGGGTTCCTTGAGCGGGTGATGACCACCGCGGATCCTTTCGCTGAGAATGCGGAGGCCTCCGATGTGACCGTAGGCGAGTTGCTCGATCGCGCAGAGCCGTGGCTGGAGGTGTCGTTTATCGACTCGCCGCTGGCCGAGGCGGCGGCGCGAGCCGTCGTGGGGCGATCCCGCAAGGGGCTTGGTGACTTCGAGGAGGCCGAACGTCAGTACCGGCTCGCGCTCGGTCGTCTCGAAGCGACCGGTGCAGAGGACATCCGTCCGGAGGACACGGCGCGGCGAGCGGGCCTGCTGGCCGAGCACGCGGTCGTGCTCATGTACCTCGATCGCGCTGAGGAAGCTCTGGCTCGTGTGGAGGATTCGGAAGCGGTCGCGGCTCAGCTCCCCACGCGCACCGCTCGCGATGAGGCCGCCCGGCTCGGCAATATCGGCTGGGTCTTTCGGCGCGCTGGCAACCTCGAAGGCGCACGCGACGCGATGGAAAGATCGGTTGAAGCGGCGGAGCGGGCAGGCTCTGCGTCCGATCAGAACCGCGCGATGTCGCTCGCGAATCTCGGGGGCTTGGATACGGATGCGGGCGACTTTGAAACCGCAGTCGCACGCTACGCGGAAGCGTTGGAGGCCGCGAGGCTGCATTATGGCTCGGAGCACCCGTATCTCTTTGTGCTCCAGAACAACGTCGGTCGCCTCTATCTGGAGATGGGTGATCTGGAGCGAGCGGCGTCGGCCTTCGGTGCGGCGGCCGCACAGTTGGAACGCACGCTCGGCGTGACGCATATCCGAACGCTGACTGCGTTGAATAATTTTGCGTATGTGCTCCACGAGTCGGGAGACCTCGAAGGGGCAGCATCGACTTACGAGCGTGCTCTGGGCGGGACGCGCGAGGCGTTCGGGGAAGACCACAGCGAGTATCGCGGGACACTTCGGAACTACGCCTTCCTGCTCTGGGAAGACGAGCGGTACGCCGAGAGCGCGGTGCATTGGGACTTCCTCGCGGATCAGTTCCGCGAGCACGAGCCGGGGAGCGAGGGTCTGGCGGCGATGTATGAGGTGTACGCGGCTGCCCTGAGGGTGATGCAGACCCCTGGGGAGGAGACCGTCGAACCGATGCTCGACCGGTTTGAGCGCATGCGTCGCGTGCTGGAGGTGGGGGACCCGATGTTCCAGAGCGGCCTCCGTCAGGTCGTTGCGGCTCTAGAAAAAGCGGGCGACGAGGTTCTGGCCGCGGAGCTCCGCGACCGCTGGACGGTGGCAGACTGAGATCGTTCTGAGATTTGTGACGGGATGCGCGGGGTGATTTCGGCCTGTTGTTCGGGAGGGCGGAGATACCCGAGCCAACAGGAGGATTACAGATGTTTCCCAATCGCAATCGCGTTCCGTCGATCGCCACGATCGTGGCTTTCGGTTTCATCGGTTCGAACGCTCTGGCCCAGACGATCTCGAACGTCGGCACGGTTGATCAGAGCACGATCGACGACAATCAAGACGAGTCGCAGTTCTCAACGGCGGTGAGCGTCGGGCCGGTCTCGGATTCCGCTCTGCAGTCGACTTTCACGCAGCGGATGGCCTTCCGAAACACAAATGTCGGTGCCGGGGGCATTGCTCAGGTCAATAAGCGAAACGTCGCCTTTGAGCTGTCGTTCACCGTCGAGGACCCAGACGCTACCGGTTTCTTGCTGCGTATCGACGAACTGATGCGGGGCATTTCCGGGATCAACTGGACCTCCGGTGGGAGCGGCACCGCTCTCGCAACGGGTCTGAGCATGGTCGCCCAGTACGACGACTCGACGGACGCGCCGGATACATTCACCTTGATCGGCAGTCTTGTTGGTCTCGGGACGGACGGCGTGCAGGTGAGCGAGCCGAGTTCGCTTGCCGAGTTGAAAGAGCGGGAGGAATCCGCGGACCTCGGCCCGTACTTCGGCACGACCGACTTTGTCTTGCGGTTCGACTCCACGTTCAGTTCGACGACCAACGTCGTGTTCCCGAACAACGCGTTCGGGACCGGAGCAGTCGTCTATGGTCTTGGTCCGGTTCCGTCGGGCTTCGGCGTGACCCCGAGCGACCTCGGTCACTTCCTGACGATCACCGTCGCTTTCGCGACGCCCTGCACGGGCGATGTCACGGGCGACGGGCTCGTGGATCTTTCGGATCTCAATCTGGTGCTCGCGAACTTCGGGACCGACTCTCTCGACGGCGATGCCAACCTCGACGGCACGGTCGATCTGGACGACCTCAACGCGGTGCTCGGGGCGTTCGGGACGCCCTGCGACTAACTGGCACTCACGAGCCCCTTGGTTCGGGAGCGAGAAGGGCCGTCAGCCGGACCTGGCTGACGGGCTCTCTCGTGCGCGAGGTATTTTGAGAGGATTCGCTACACTCCGCAGCCCACGGGCCTGTGGCGGAATCGGCAGACGCGGCGGACTTAAAATCCGCTTGGGGGTGACCCCAGTGAGGGTTCGAGTCCCTCCAGGCCCACTGCCTTCCGTACTCTCGCTCGTCCGTTGGAGTCCATGCTTCGTCGCCTTCTGCTTGATCTGGTGTATGGCGTTGTGGTCATTGTGGCCGCGCCGTTCTGGATGCGCAAGGCCCGCGGTGACTGGCGTGAGCGGTTCGGGCATCCCGCGTCGGATGCGCCTTCAGGTCCTCGCCCGGCAGACGGGCGTCGGCACCTGATGATCCACGCGGTGTCGGTCGGCGAGGTGAACCTGACGGTGCCGCTGGTCCGGCGTCTGACCGGTGAGGGCAGCGCCTGGCGTCTCACATTGAGCGTCGGGACAGACACGGGGATCGCCCGCGCGAGGGCGCTCTTCGGCAACAACGAGTCGGTCGCTGTGGTGCGCTACCCACTCGACGCGAGTTGGGCGGTGCGTCGGTTCCTCGATCGCGTGAAGCCCGATGCGGTCGTGCTGGTTGAACTGGAAGTCTGGCCGAATTTCCTCGATGCGTGCGCGAAGCGGGGCATCCCGGTGGGTGTGGTCAACGGGCGACTGAGCGAACGGTCGTTCCGTGGCTACCGACGTCTACGCCCTGTGCTACGTCGGTACTTCTCGCGCCTGGCCTTCGCGGCGGTGCAGGACGAGGCCTATCGAGAGCGTTTCGCGGCGATGGGTGCGCCCGAGGACCAGCTCGTGGTGGCCGGGTCGATGAAGTGGGATTCGGCGGATCTGGGTGCGCCGCGAGAGCTATCGGAACGTCTTGCATCAGAAATGGGGATCGATCGGTCGCGTCCTCTCGTGGTTGGCGGGAGCACCGCACCGGGCGAGCACGAGTTGCTGGTGGGAGCAATCGAAGGCACGAACGCGCAACTGCTCTGTGCCCCGCGTCGCCCGGAGTGGTTTGATGAGGCTGCAAAGAAGCTCGGCAACCAGACGATCCGGCGTTCGCGCCCGGGCGAGGGAGATGTTTCGTCCGGGCGTTTCGTCCTCGACACGATCGGCGAACTCCGCGCGGCGTACGCGCTTGCCGATGTCGTCGTGGTCGGCCGCTCCTTTGGTGACCTCGCCGGTTCGGACCCGATGGAGCCCGCCGCGCTCGGCAAGCCGGTGCTGATCGGGCCGGCCTACGCAGACTTTCGCGAGTCGGTGGAGGCGCTTCGGGACGCGGGCGGGCTGCGCGTGGTCACGCATGGGGCGCTGGCCGGTGAACTGCAGCGTTTGCTCGGCGACGACGCATTCCGCGCCGCGATGGGCGAGGCGTCCACGCGCTGCGTACGAGAGAAGGCTGGCGCGACCGAGCGGCATGCCGAGCTGATCGAGCGGTACCTTGGTTCGGGCGGTTTAAGCGATGCGTGAGACCTCGTTCCTGCGTCATGTCTACGCGAACGCGACCAGCAGCGATCACGTTGTGGTCGGACCGGGGGACGATTGCGCTGTCCTCGACACCGGCGGGCCCGATCTGCTACTGATCACGACCGACCAGCTCATCGCCGGTCGCCATTACGACCCGAAGACCACCTCGCCGGAGCTGATTGCGCGCAAAGCGCTCGCGCGCAGCGTGAGCGATATCGCGGCGATGGCGGGTCGGCCGACCGCGTCCGTCTGCACGGCGAGCTTTGCGCCCGCAGATGAACAGCTCGCGACGGCGCTGTTCGACGCGATGAGCCGATTCGGCGCGGAGTGGGGGGCGCCGCTGGTCGGGGGCGATTTCGCTTCGGGGGACACGACGCAGTTCTCGACGACCGTGCTCGGGTCCGTTTCGCGTGCGGGCGTCGGACCGGTTCTGCGTTCGGGAGCGAGACCGGGTGATCTGGTGTGGGTGACCGGGCGGATCGGCGCCTCGTACGAGACGGGACACCATCTTGGCTTCACGCCGCGACACGCGGCCGGACTGGAACTACGCGAGCGGTTGGGTGATCGGCTGCACGCGATGATCGATATCTCGGACGGTC
>Ga0070726_10000720_pt1 | contig 37784 bp, 21 predicted proteins | sample tdAd471_FD_67275 | JGI IMG/M metagenome (GOLD analysis project Ga0070726, IMG submission 67275) | Marine sediment microbial communities from the Atlantic coast under amendment with organic carbon and nitrate - tdAd47.1 | ecosystem: Environmental > Aquatic > Marine > Coastal > Sediment | place...
CGTGATGCTCGGCCCGGACGTGATTGATCAGGCCGCCCGCTTCAACGAGTTCGACCTGTCGTGACGAGAGCTGATGCCTCACTCGCAGATCGCTGTCCGTGCTCGCGTTGTGAACGGTCAGCTCTGAGCGCGTTGAGAGTGAATGCAGATCGGACAGCAGCAGTTCGTGCCCCTCGGAAAGGCGTGCCGCGTCGGTGGGATCGTCAAACGTCAGCGGCAGCACGCCGAAATTGATCAGATTCTGCCAGTGGATCCGGGCGAAGCTCTTCGCGATGACGACTCGCAGCCCGAGATAACGCGGTGCCAGAGCGGCGTGTTCGCGGCTGGAACCCTGGCCGTAATTCTCGCCGCCAACGATGGCATGGCCGCCTGACTCGCGTGTCTGTCGCGCCGCGGACGCGTAGTTCGGTGCGACGGCCTCGAAGGCGAACTCGGCAATCTTCGGGATATTGCTGCGGTAGGGCAGTACGCGGCTTCCCGCCGGAAGAATCTCATCGGTGGAGACGTCGTCATGAACTTTAAGCAGAACCGGGATCTTGAGTTCGTCCGGCAGCTCGTCGAAGTCGGGCAGCGACACGATGTTCGGCCCTTTGACCAGCTCTGTCTGGCGAGCCTCTTCGCCAGACGGAGGCTCAGACAGCAGTTCGCTGTTGTGGACCGGGTCGTCCATTCTCTCAATGAGCGGACAGTCGATCGGAGGACCACTGCCCATCCCCGGACCGTCGGACGAAGCAGGCTGGCCGCTTCGGCTCAGCGTTCGCGGATCGACAATCACTCCGGCCAGAGCAGATGCGGCAGCAGTTTCCGGGCTGACGAGACAGACCTGATCATCTCGCGTTCCTGATCGACCAGGAAAGTTTCGAGGCACCGTCCGCAGACTCAACCGACCACTCGCCGGTGCCTGCCCCATGCCGATGCAGCCGTTGCAGCCGGCCTGGTGGAGACGTGCTCCCGCTGCGATCAGCGACGTCAGATGCCCCTCTCGAATCAGAGTCAGCAGCACCTGACGCGACGATGGATTGACATCAAACGAAACTCTGGGATGCGTCTGTTTGTCCCTGACGATTTCTGCGGCCATGGCGAAATCGCGATAGCCCGGATTTGCCGACGAGCCAATGTAGCTTTGGTAGATCTCCCGACCGGCGACTTCGCGGACGGGGACAACGTTGCCCGGACTCGACGGCAGCGCGATCAGAGGTTCAATCTGCGACAGGTCAACTCGATCATGGCGGTCGTAAGCGCAGCCTGGCTCGGCGGCCAGCTCCTCCCAGTCATCCTCGCGCTGTTGCGAACGGAGAAACCGACGGACTTCCTGATCGGACGGAAACACGGACGTCGTTGCGCCGAGTTCCGTTCCCATGTTCGCAATGACGTGCCGATCCATCGCGGAAAGACATTGCAGGCCAGGGCCGAAATACTCGAGGACACAGCCGACAGTTCCGTCGACGCCGTGCCGGCGCAGCAGTTCGAGAACGACGTCTTTCGCGCTGACCCAGTCCGAGAGTTCGCCCACCAGTTCGACACCGATGACCTGAGGCATCTTCAGGAAGAGCGGTCGTCCCGCCATGGCGAGTGCCACTTCCAGCCCGCCAGCTCCGCAGGCAAACATGCCGAGTGCTCCCGCGACCGGTGTGTGGCTGTCCGATCCGACAAGCGTCTTCCCCGGACAGCCAAACCGTTCCTGGTGCACCGGATGGCTGACCCCGTTGCCAGCGCGACTGTACCACACTCCGAATCGGCGGCACGCGCTTTCCAGAAACAGATGATCGTCTGGGTTGCGATGGTCCTGCTGAATCAGGTTGTGGTCAACGTACTGGACCGAGGCCTCAGTTCGAATCCGGTCCAGTTGCATCGATTCCAGTTCGAGCATCACCAGAGTTCCGGTCGCGTCCTGCGTCAGCGTCTGGTCAATCCGCAACGCGATTTCCGCACCGGGAATCATCTTTCCGTCGACCAGATGCGCTGCGATGAGTTGGTGCGTGAGATTCTCCGGCATAGCGTCACCTGCTCGACTGGCGGCTGAGATCAGTCCGCCGCAGTGATTCAGCGAACCGCGTACCGCGTCTGCGAACGGGAATCGATTCGCGGCAAGCTCCCGAGCACGGGGCACCTCACTGTCCTTGCGATCGCTCGGAACAGGTTCGCCCGCGTCGCTGATTGATGACCTCGCTGCCTGGCCTCTGGTGATTCAAGCTGGCTGCTCGCGGCGCACCATCAAACGCAAAACTCCCGAAAGCGGAACGAGCCGCCGGCGCGGCGCGATGGTTGCTGTTCCTGATTCCGCTTGCACTGCTTTCGAAACGGGCTGCACTCAACAGGAGCACTGTCATGACCACCGCGTCCCCCGTCGATTATCCCGTCAAAGCGGCGGTCTTTGAGACTGCCGAGGCGGCGACGCGTGCCGTTAAGGACCTGCGGGAAGCAGGGTTCTCTGCCGACCAGATCAGCGTCATCTGCTCGCGCGAGCATGCGGACTATCACTTCGGGGAGTGCCACCAGGAAACCGCCGGTGACCAGACCGACGCGGCACTCAACGCAGGCACCGTCGGCGCGATGGGGCTGGGCGGCGCCTGCGTCGCTTCTGCGGTCGTGCTGTCAGGCGGCGGCGCGCTGGTCGCGATCGGAGCGTTTGCCGGCCTCACGCTCAGCGGAACGCTCGCTGCAATGTTTGCATCGCGAGGCGTCGGCAAGGAAGCCGCCGACTTTCACGAGCAGGCGCTGCAGGCCGGCAATCTGCTCGTCGCCGTCGAAGTCCACAGTGACGATGTGGAGGCATGGCTCGAACGGGCGGAAGAAGTCTTTCGCAAGGAGGGCGTCGTGCCGGTCGCGTTGTCCGAGGGCTAACGGCGAGCACGAACGGCAGCATGACGCCTGACGGAACGCACCTTTCTGGCGGAGCGCACCGTACTGAGAGCGTTCCGCAGAACATTCAAACATCTGCTCACAGTCAATCGGAGTCTGCCATGTCACTCGAACACGAATATATCCGCTCGGAACTTCGCGAGCGTTTTCTTGCGTTGCAGAAACGTCATCGCGAGCTTCAGTCGCATCTCAGAAACGCGCACCTTGACCGCAAGGAAGACGTGTTGATGCTGCAGTCGCGGTTGAGTCCCCAGCTGACTTATGCGCAGAACGCCATTGAAGTCGTGCTGCTGCAGCTGGACTCATTCGACAGCGCTGACGATGTCGAGTGGGGCGAACTGCGTGACGCCACGGAACGTGAGTGGAATCGACTTTCCGACATCATCGAAGGTGCCGAGCATCGGCTGCGTTACGAAGAAGATGCTGCGGAACTCGACGACGGTCGCGACCCGCGCGACGTGCAGGAACGCGCCTACTCGGTGTCGGGGCGCATCTGACAGGTCCGGCCCGACTGGAGCCAACGATGGACTGGACCCCGAACATCGACTGTCTTGTCCTGATCGGCATCGCCGCCTGCCTGGGGGCGTTCATTGGTCTGGAACGGGAAATCGCCGGCAAGCCCGCCGGATTGAAAACGCATATCTTCGTCGCCGCCGGCTCCGCCCTGCTGATGCTGTTGAGCCGGTTCGTGCTGGACGATTTTCAGCAGCAGGAAGGCGACGACGTCGTCAACACGGACCCCGTGCGCGTGATCCAGGCCATCATCGTCGGGATCAGTTTTCTGGGAGCGGGCACCATCGTTCATGAACGCGGGCAGAATGTTGAGGGCCTGACGACAGCCGCCTCGATCTATCTGACAGCCGGCATCGGAATCGCCGTTGCGCTCAAGCGAGCCGGTCTCGCCGCTTCAGTGACGCTTGGAGCATTGGGTATTCTCTTACTGATCGGCTTCGCGGAAAGTCGGCTGCGTCGCCAGAGCAGGCTGGACACTCAAGCCTGCGAGGAACCAAAGGAGTGCAACGGCAACGCGACACGGTCGTCATGATTCAGAGTAGTCCGGCGTCATGATTCAGAGTAGTCCGGCGTCACGATTCCAACGCCGACCGGTTCATCAGTTTTAAAAGCCCCGACATTCATGTCGCGGTTCCCGTGCCAATGTCAGATCACCGTGCTGAAGCACGGGGCTAATGAAGCACGAATCCCAGTCGGGAAGTTGCTCGCTGGACACAGAACAGCAATCACGCGGAAGCTTCCTCACCCTTGCGTTGCTGGCGGGAGATTGCTTCGAGACTCACGACAGCGGCCAGGGCGGCGAGGGCCAGGCCGATGGTCAGCAGAGTTTCGCCGTCGAGTGATGTCGGCAGGTGATTCTCGAACTGTTTGAGTTTGAACTTTGTTTCGTCCGGTGTCAGATCGAGTTTGAACGGCCAGATCTTGCGCAGTGAGCCGAGCATGAAGCCGCAGAGTGTTGCGAGGGTGACGGCTGTGTGCCGACCGAGCAGCCAGCGGAGGACTCGGCTGAACGCCAGTAGTCCGCAAACGCAGCCGGTACCGAAGACCGCAACAGCGATCAGCGTTTCGGGGCTCAGGTCGCCTTTGAGCATCGAGCGAACGAGGCCGGTGACTTCGTCATAGCGGCCCAGAATCAGCAGGATGAACGAGCCGCTGATGCCCGGCAGAATCATCGCGCAAATGCCGATCATCCCGCACAGAAACAGATACCAGTAGGTGTCGGGCGGACTCTGCAGAGCGTCGAGGCCGACGACGAACCACGCGAAGACGACTCCGGCGATGGCGCTCAGAATCGTCAGGCCGTTCCAGGTCGGGATGCTGCGTCCGACGAGAACTCCCGATCCCAGAATCAGGCCGGAGAACACGGCAAAGGTGTACTGCAACTGGTGCTCAAGCAGGTAGTGCATCAGAAACGCCAGGCCGCCGATGCCCGATCCAATGCCGATCCCCAGGGCGGCCAGAAACCGCAGGTCAATGTGCTCGGCAGCATCCTTGAACCGACGCTGCGAGATCAGACGCAGCGCGGTCGCATCGACGTGACTGATCGCCGTGACCAGGCGGTGATAGATCCCGAGAACGAGTGCGACCGTCCCTCCGGAAACGCCGGGCACAATATCTGCCGCTCCCATGAGCACGCCGCAGCCGACGATCTTCAGGTCAGGTTTGAACGAGTTGCTGTCAGACATCGAAGGCAGGTATCCGTTTTCAGTCGCCTTGTGAATTTCGAAGGTTCACGGCGGCGAACACGCTCTGATCGGGAGCCTCGACCGACTGAAATCGAAAGGTCGGTTGCTGCCACTCGATTGAATCGCCAAGCGTTGGTTGCAGACAGTCTGCCTGACGGGGAACTCCAGGAGCGCGTCCACCGGTCATTCGCCATCGTCGTCGCGCCGACTCGCAGCAGTCGTTCCGATTGTGCCGAATCTGCAGCCGTCAGCGAACGTTGCAACATTCGTTTCTGCCGCTGGAGAAATCGCCGGGGCAGTTCTACAGTCCAGTGGACCGTCCCTTCCAATCAGCTGTCGAGCCGCCATGCCCTGGTTTCAGAACGAGATTCGACTTCCGCCGTTCCGCCGCGGCTTTCATCTGATCACGGACGACGTCTGCTCGGCGATTCCTGAATTGCGAGAGGTCAGCGTTGGCCTGCTGCACGTTTTCATTCTGCACACGTCGGCGTCGCTGTCGATCAACGAGAACGCCGACCCGGATGTGCCTCGCGATCTGGAAACAGCGTTCAATCTGATTGCCCGCGAGGACTTTCCCTACCGTCACACAATGGAAGGTTCCGACGACATGCCGGCGCACGTCAAGGCGTCGATGATTGGCAGCTCAGTGACGATTCCGATTCGCAATGGGCGTCCGGTTCTCGGAACCTGGCAGGGCATTTATCTGTGCGAGCATCGCAACCACGCGGGAGGACGTCGACTGGTCGTCACGGTGCAGGGCGAAACGTCCTGAGTGCTGAATCTCTGAGGAGCCGCGCGTTGGAATTTCTGCCTCAGCGGCTGGTCGGCTTCTGCGCTGAAAGCTTCCTGCCTGAAAACTGTCAACCTGCCGGGGACTGATCGGACATTGCAGGCAGGAATATGCGGGGCAGGAATAGGGGCGGGATCGTGATGAGGTCTCTGGCGAAGGCTCCGTCTCTCCGCCCTCGCCAAGCGTCAGCTCAAACCGACCTACGTCAAGCTTGAGGCGGGGCAGTCTCGAACCCCGTCGAACTCTTCAGCTTGTTTTTCTGCCACGACATTTTCCTGCCTTTCTCATTCGCTCGCCTGGCAGGAGCACTGAGGCACCGGGGGCTCAGTCGACGATTCCTGACCTCGTGGCACTCAGCGTCCGCAAAGCTTGCCTGACCGGCAGGACCGTTCTGTTGGTTAAGAATGCCTCGCGCGAGTGCAGACTTCGCGAGCGGTTCAGAAGTTGTGGCCGGTTCCGGAGTTTCGGATTGCACGGATCCGAATGGTCGACTGCTTCAGTCTGTCTGGCCGACGTCCGATAGCTCTCTCACGGTGGCGTGCTTCGCGTCGCCGCGCGGCCGTCTTCACTTCCCCGGTCGTGCTGCCTCTTGAGAATCAACAGGACGTTGAGATGTCATCGCAGAAGGATTTGCCGCACGCTGTCGCGCCCGAACAGCAGTCGGACTCCCCGGAACAACAGATCGAACAGCTTCAGCGGCAGGTCGAGGAACTGCAGCAGCAGTTGCTGATCGCGCAGAAGATGAGTTCCGTGGGGCAGCTGGCGTCGTCGATCACGCACGAGTTCAACAACATCCTGACGACGACGATTAACTACGCGAAGATGGGCCTGCGTCACAAGGACGCGGCGACTCGCGAGAAGTGCTTCAACCGGATCCTTTCTGCCGGCCAGCGGGCCGCGAAGATCACGACCGGGATGCTGGCCTACGCCCGCTCGAAAGGCGATCGCAAGGAAGCGCTCGATCTCGCGCAGGTCGTCGGTGATGTGCTTGTTCTGTGCGAAAAAGATCTGCAGATGAACCGCGTCAAACTGCAGGTCGATGTGCTCGCGCATCCCATGTGCGAACTCAACGTTTCGCACGTCCAGCAGGTGATCCTGAACCTGATTGTCAATGCGCGGCAGGCAATGGACGGCGGCGGAATGCTGTTCGTCAAAGTGGCGATGAGCGACGACGGGTTGATGGGCGAGATCTCCGTTCGCGATACGGGATCGGGCATTCCTGCCGAAAAGCTGCCGCAGATCTTCGAGCCGTTCTTCACGACGAAGGAAGCCGACGAGCGCGGGCAGGGAGGCACCGGCCTGGGCCTGTCGTTCTGCCGCGACGTCATCGAGTCTCACAAGGGCCGGATGCGTGTTGAAAGTACCATCGGCCAGGGCACAACGTTCACGCTCAGACTGCCGCTCGCCGCACCGGCCAGCGGTCGCAAGTCGGCTTGAGTTCCGATTGCATGTTGATCGTCGCCATTTCGCTGCGCGAGATGAGTCGCCGTCAGATCAATCATCCGGTCGCTAAGGAACGAGTCGAAAATAACGTCCTGGTTTCCGTGGCCCGACCCCGTTCGTTCACTCGATAATTCGGGCTTCCGAAGCGATCGGGTCATCTCGCGGAGCAGGATGGCTGCTTTGCCGGCTCGAAGTTTCGCGCGAAAGGACGGCTTAGGACCGACCTGGTAATCACTGTCAACATCGAGGCGTGACTGTTTGACCCGAAGCCGCAGACGACGGCGTGTCCCGCCAACCAGCACGACAACGCCGTCGCCTGCGGCTTCGGGTCAAACGCGGCAGTAATTTCCAGGTCGGTCCTTACTGGCTCCGGCGCCGCAGGTCGCTGAACAACGTTCCGAAGGCTCGCTTCTGCGGCGGCTGAGAACGATCGGCGGGCGGTGTCTGAGCAGAGGGCGGTGCAGGTTCGCTGGCTGTCTCCCGCGCGGCTTCCGGTTCAACAACGTCGAAGATTGACGGATCCATGTCGGCGATGTGCGGCAGGTCTTCGTCAGGCTGCTCCTCAACGACGTCTGCCGTTTCGGCGCGATGGCGGAGTTGTTGCGTCATTTCGTAAATCGCCGACTGCGTGTCGAGGCAGATGTCGAGCATCGTCGCGCCGATTTCGTCCTCAATCTCCCGTGCCGCATCGGCTGCATGATCGACGGTCCGCAGCAGCTCGGATTCGATTTCGATCGACGGCCGCTCCGCCTGGTCTGAGCGATCATCGACGGCCTGGCCGACGTCGTCGGCGTCGTAACTCAGCTCCTCAAGCATTCCGTCGATCGTCGAGATGGACCGCGAGACGTCAACATTCCGCACTGGAAATCCGGCGGTGTGATCCACGTCAGAGCTGTCCTCGGATTCCGATGCGCCATCGCGTGTTTCTTCAGCGAGTGCATCGTCGGCGAGCGTGTCTTCGGCGAATGAGCCTTCGGCCACGAGGTCCGCAGGCGACTGTTCGGCTGCTGAGTTTCCGGATTTGTTTGAGGCGTTCGTCGAACCGAACTCACTCAGCAGTTCCTCGGCCTGTTCGAACGTCGCTTCGGCCAGTTGGTCGGTCTCGAAGTCGGTTTCCGAGCGAGGATCAACTCCGAACTCGAACATGGTTTCCGGCGACTCGTGCCCCGCGAACGGCTGGCTGTCGGCATTGTCGGCGACGGCCTCATCGTCTGCAGTTTCGTCGTCGCTCGCGTTGTTCGGAGCCGCTTGCGGAAGCGGCGTGTCGAGTTCGGCTGAGACCGCGTCGGCTGAGATCTCGTCGGCTGAGATCTCGTCGGCGGCGGCGGCGGCGACGTCCTGCTGCGGCGAAACCGTTTTCGTTGAAGAGTCGTCTTCCTGCGCCGAGAACTCGAAGACGGACGCCGGCTGAGTTGCGTCCTGCTGCTCCGAATCCCGTTCATCGTCTCCGCAAGCTGCCGTGTCGACCGCCGTTGACGGAGTGGACTCAGCGACCGGTTCTTCAGTTGCGGGCGACGTGTCGTCGGTCGCCTCGCCTGCCGATTCTGATTGAGGATCGTTCTGAGCAGACTCGTCGAGGGAGACTTCACTCCACACATCCGTGGCTGCTCCTTCCGTGATCGCGGAAGCTTCGCGTTCCCGACGAAAGTGCTCCGACTCCGGCCAGGCAATGTCCGCGGACAGCGGTTCCTCAAGGGTCGAGTAGTGATCGACGACGAACACTTCAGTGACGTTCTCAGCGGTTGAAAGAACGGCTTCCACGGATGTCTCTCCTCGCGCTCCCGGCCCGGCCGGCTGCTGCTCGCTGTCGTCTGTCTGCGGGTTGTCGTCTGTCTGCGGGTTGTCGTCTGCCAAAGAGCGCAGCGCTGGCTCGGGTTCGGCACCGAATTCCAGAATGGCGGTCTCCGAGACTGCCGCCTCGTCACCTGCTTCGTTCCCGTCTGTCGATCCGGTGTTCTCAGGGCCGGTCTTGTCAGGGCCGGTTGCTTTTTCAGTCGACGCACCGGCGAACCACGGGTCTTTGGCCTGCGATGTTCCGCTTTCTTCGACCGGCTCAGTTTCGTCCGAAACGGTGTCTGTTGAGGATTGCGAATCGACCTCGAAACTGGCACTCACGTTCTTCCCGGACGGTTCTTCGCTGGCGTACGTCGCTTCCCAGGCAGCCTCGCATGACGACTCCTCGACGGGCGAGAGCGAAGCCGGTTTCTCCTGATCGGTATCTGCATTGTCGATCTCGTCAAACACGTCGGCAGCGGCGGCGAGGGCGGCAGCATTCGTCGGCGGCAGTTCGAATTCGCAGGTCGTGCTGTCGGCGGCCTCGTTCGCCGATGCGGCGGTCGAAGCGCTCTCCTGGTCGGACGACGCCTCGAACTCGAACGCGGCGACCGGAGTGTCGGCTGAGAACTCTCCCGTGTCCGCGAACTCTTCCGTGCCCGCGAAGTCCTCCTTGCTGGCGAATTCGAGCGTCGCGTCTGCGGCCTCGGAGTCTGCTGGAGCAATGCCGGAAACCGCGTCTGCAATGTCGTCGTCAGCGGTCTGGTCGAAGTCGTCTGCTGATTCGAACGTGCTCGACGAGACCGGGTCGCTGACATCGTTCCAGTGCAGCGGCAGTTGCTTCAGGTCGTCGAGCGCGTCGCGGACGGTTTTCTCAGCAACCGGCTTTTCGTCGGCGGCGAATGCCAGCAGCAGGCTGTGATCGGCGAGCTGGTTCAGGCAGCGCGGCACTCCGCCGCTGGCTCGGACGATGATCGAGAAACCTTCTTCCGTGAAGACGCTCTCGGCGTCACCGCCGGCCTGTTCAATTCGATGATGCAGGTACTCGGCCGATTCGTTCTGCGTGAGTGGTTCGAGAAAGACGTGTGTGCCCAGCCGCTGGTTGAGCGCGTCGAAACGGCGATCGGTGAGCCGCTCTTCGAGTTCCAGCTGTCCCGAGAGAACGATGCGGACCAGCGGCTGCCCCTCGTCGGCGATGTCGGCCAGCGTGCGGATTTCCTCGAGCAGTTCGGCTTCGAACAGGTGGGCCTCGTCGACGACCAGCAGCAGCGCTTCGTGCTGACGCCGCAGTCCGTGCAGTCGTTTCTGCAGCGTGTGCCGCAGTTCGGCTTCGTCGCTGCGGCTGTGCTCATCCCCGAGTTCCAGCAGGATGGCCTGCAGCAGCGACCGCCGCGTCGGGAAGTTCGCATTGCCCAGGTAGATCGTCGCGAACTGGCCTTTGAGGTTCGCGATCAGCCGCTGGCAGAGCAGCGACTTGCCCATGCCGGCGGGAGCGGTCAGCAGAGCGATTCCCTGGCCGCGTTCGACGCAGGTCGTCAGCTCGGAAAGGACTTCCCGGACGGACTCGCCGGCAAAAAAGCAGCCGGGATCCGGCGCGGTCGAAAACGGCCGGCGATGGAATCCGAAAAATGGCTCGTACATGTCCCGCCTCTCACAGCGACTGTCCGTTCGGTCATGCGAGCCGCTGCTTCTCAACGTCGGCTCGAAAACAGGTGCCACCGCGAGCCGTCAAACGAACCCGCACTGGCATTCCGAGAGCGCACGCCCGCGCAGAACGCAGCCGCGCCACCCTCATAATTGATCGAACCGTCAAAGTCGGAAACTTGAGGCCGGCTATGCAGAGTCGCTCGTTTCTGCCGCGTTTGCAGACGCTGACAACGGGAGTTCCATCCTCAACGGGGCTGGTTTTCTGCTGGTCGAGCCTGGCACACTTTGCCATGTCGGGTTCGTTTTTTCCTGAGGCATCCAGAGTTATGATCCGCCGCTCTGTGAAACTCGGCGGAGGTCGGTGTCGGCCTTCAGTTCGAGCATTTCCCGGTGAGAACGACCGGGGATCCGCAGGATGCGAGGCGACGCTGCCGCTTTGCAAAGCTCAATCACTTCTGTCGACTTCCGTCTGATGCGGACATCAGCGGACTCGTTTTGAAGTCACTGGCCGGCGGTCGGAAGTCGCTCGGTCCGCTTTTTCAGTCGCGGAAAAGTCTCTCGGACGCCCGCGATTCGAAATTCGTTGCCGCTCGGACGGAGAGCCGTTTGCGGCGGCCCCCCGTGAAAGATCGGGACCAGTGAAGTCATCGGGGACGGTACAGAGTCGTCCCGCTCAAACCGGAATCTCAACACTTTTAAGGAAGCGTCATGCTCAACATTCTCCCCGCAGGCGGTCTCGATTTTCTGGCTCTGGGAGCGATGGTCCATCGCGTGGATCCGGGTCGGATTCCGTTTCACAAGGCCAGCCAGTGCGCGATTCACGTTTCCGGTGGTGAGTTCAACTGTGCCGCCAATCTGGCCGACTGCTTCGGCATGAAGACGGGCATTGCGACGGCCATGGTCGACTACCCGATCGGCGGCCTGATTCAGGAACGCGTCCGGGCGATGGGCGTCCAGCCGTTCTACAAGATGTTTGAGCACAACGGCGTCAACGGCCCGAACATGGCGACCGTGTACAGCGATCAGGGCTGCGGCGTGCGTGCTCCCGTCGTCTTCTACAACCGCTCGAACGAAGCCGCCGCTCAGCTGAAGCCCGGCGACATTGACTGGAAGTCGATCTTTGCCAACGGCGTTCGCTGGTTTCACAGCGGCGGCATCTTCGCGGCTCTGTCTCCGTCGACGCCGGAAGTCATCATGGAAGCCATGACCGCGGCGAAGGAAGCCGGAGCGATCGTCAGCTTCGACCTGAATTACCGCGCGAAACTGTGGACGTTCATCGACGCCGATGATCCGGAAGCCGCTGCCCAGAAGACGCTGCGTCCGATCGTCGAACTCTGCGACGTGCTGGTCGGCAACGAAGAGGACCTGCAGAAGGGCCTGGGCATCAAAGGTCAGGACGTAGAGAAGACCGGCAAGCTCGATCCGTCGGCGTTCTTCGGCATGATGGACGGCGTCGCGAAGGAACTGCCGAACGTCAAAGCCGTCGCGACAACGCTGCGGGAAGTCGTCACGACGAACCGCCACAACTGGAGCGCCGTGCTGTGGTACAACGGTGAAACCTTCCAGGCTCCGGAAGCCACGCTGGACGTGCTCGACCGTGTCGGCGGCGGCGACGGCTTCGCATCCGGCCTGATCTATGGACTGCTGAGTGGCAAGACGCCCGCCGAATCCCTGCAACTCGGCTGGGCTCACGGCGCCCTGCTGACCACCTTCCCCGGCGACACGACCATGGCCACCCTGTCTCAGGTCGAAGCCTTCGCCGAAGGCGGCTCCGCCCGTATTCAGCGCTGAGGCCGATTCAGTAGGGCCGGTTCCCGCCGGCCATCGTTTGGGCATCGATCAAATCGGCCGGTGGGAACCGGCCCTACATCTACTGGCGGCCTCTGGGACGGGGTTTCCTGAAGTTGATTCACTGTGTCCGGTGGTTGATCGTAGACTGACTGGATCATTCCCGGTTGGAGCGAATCGGTATGGCAAGCGTCACGTCAACAAAGATGTCACTCGAAGAGTTCAATGCTCTTCCCGAGCGGGAGCGCGCCAATCGGATTCTTCTCCGCGGCCAACTCGTCGATGAGTTTCCTGAAACGGACGAGAACGAGATGACTCTACGCAATCAGTGGCATGCGCTTGTCGAAGCGGCGGTTGCGTGTCTGCTTCGTAACTGGATCCGTAGCCTCGACGAAGACTTTGGGAAAGTTTACAGCGGCGAAGTTGGTTGCGAGTTGCGTGACGTCGAGACGTTCGTCGGGATCGACGTTGCTGTTTTTACCAGTGACGTTTTGGCTCAGCAGGACGACGAGTCTCCCTACATCGTGGGGGCTCCGTTGCTGGCGGTCGAGATCCTGTCACCGAGCGACACGCAGGATCAGATTCACCGGAAGGTGAAGGCGTATCTCGATTCCGGGACAGCCGCCGTCTGGACGGTCTCGCCAGGTTTCAAAACGCTGACCGTCCATACGAAAGATGGCGAGCCGAAGATGTACTCGGGGAGCGCGACACTTACCGATGAAGCGTATCTGCCGGGGTTCGAACTCCGGGTTGCAGAACTCTTTGAATAATTCTGGCCGCCAACGCGGGCCACAGCATCACAAACACCTTTGAAGTGAGATTGTAACGATATGTCGAACCACGATATCGGACTGATTGGCCTGGCCGTGATGGGTCAGAACCTGGTCATGAACATGGCCAACAAGGGCTTCAACGTCGCGGTCTATAACCGCACGACCGAGAAGATGACCGAGTTCATCAACGGACTCGGCGATCGCCCGGAAGGCGTTGTCGAAGAAGGTGCCGCGGACCGGATTCACGGTTACGAGCAGCTGGAAGACTTCGTCAACAGTCTGGCTTCACCACGCCGCGTCATGATCATGGTCCAGGCCGGTCGAGGCACGGACGCGGTCATCGACTCGCTGAAGCCGCTGTTGTCGGAAGGCGACATCATCATCGATGGTGGGAACGCCGACTTTAATGACACGAACCGTCGTCACGAACAACTCGCCTCCGAAGGCTTCCGCTTCATTGGGACGGGCGTCTCCGGCGGCGAAGAAGGCGCGCTCAAAGGTCCGAGCATCATGCCGGGCGGGCATCCGGAAGCCTGGCCGTTCGTCAAAGACGTCCTGCAGAAGATCAGCGCGAAGGTCGGCGAGAACAACGACATTCCGTGCTGCGACTGGGTTGGCGAAGCCGGTGCCGGACACTACGTCAAGATGGTGCATAACGGCATCGAGTACGGCGACATGCAGCTGATCTGCGAAGCCTACGACATCCTGAAGCACGCTCTGGGATTGTCGAATCAGGAACTGTTCGAAGTCTTCCGGGACTGGAACAACGACATCCTCGACAGCTACCTGATCGAGATCACGCGCGACATCTTCACCGTGGCCGATAACGAAGGCGACGGCGATCTGGTCGACAGGATTCTCGACACCGCTGGCCAGAAGGGCACCGGTCGCTGGATGTGCCAGCACGCTCTGGAACTCGGCGTCCCAACGACGCTGGTTACCGAAGCCGTTTACGCTCGCTGCCTGTCGTCGCAGAAGGACGAACGAGTCCGCGCCAGCGAGGTCCTCTCCGGGCCGGATGCGACCTTCGACGGCGACCGGGCGCAGTTCATCGAGGACGTCAAGCAGGCTCTCTACGCCAGCAAGCTGGTCAGCTATGCCCAGGGGTATGTGCAGCTCAACGCGGCCGCGAAGGAGTTCGGCTGGAAGCTGAACAACGGCCCGATCGCTCTGCTGTGGCGAGGCGGCTGCATCATCCGCTCGGTCTTCCTGCAGGACATCAAGAACGCGTTCGATAAGAACCCGGACCTGGAAAACCTGCTGCTCGATGACTTCTTCAAAGCCGCTGTCGAAAACGCTCAGCCGTCATGGCGTCGAGTCGTCTCGACCGCCGTGCAGATGGGCATCCCGGTCCCGGCCTTCACGTCAGCACTGACCTACTTCGACGGCTACCGCCGAGCGAGCCTGCCCGCCAACCTGCTGCAGGCTCAACGCGACTACTTCGGTGCCCACACCTACGAACGCACCGACAAACCGCGCGGCGAGAAGTTCCACACCGACTGGATCCGCGAACGCAGGATCTGACCGGTTTTCGCAGTAGAAGGTAGGGCCGGTTCCCACCGGCCACCGCTCGTTTGACCCGAAGCCGCAGGCGATGGCGTTTCAAACGAACAACACCATCGCCTGCGGCTTCGGGTCAAACAAGGCGGCAAGCGAACGTTCAAGACCGATAGGCAAGCGGCGACTGGCAATTGTCAGTCGCCGTTTTTTGTTGCCTGCCGCCAGCGTGCGGTAATCTGGCATCTTGACTTCACGGGATCGCGGCGTACCGTCCAGGCATTCGACGTCGGCAAGGAGAACGCCATGAAACTGACCATGCCCGCCGTTGCCTGCCTGTTACTCTTGATGGAGTCACCACTCGCCGCGTGCCTGTGGGACTTCGACACGATCAAGATGGAAACGCAACGGTTTCCAGGAACGCTCGAACTGATCACGGGCAAGTTCCTACGCCACTCAAAGCCGTTCTACGAGTGGAGAATCGAAGACCGCCAGAAACGGATCGCCGAAGCAGCCGAGAACGACGAGTCGGTTGCGGCTCTGTACGACGACCTGTCGGTCGCTCAGGAGAAGACGGGGCAGACCGAAGCCGCGATCGAGACGATGCTGAAGAAGGAAGAACTCTGGCCGGGCCAATACACGACGCAGGCGAACCTCGGCACGTTCTACATTCATTCGGGCCAGCTCGAAAAAGGTCTGGAACACATCGAACGGGCAATCGAGATCAACCCCGACGCTCACTTCGGTCGCGAGGTCTACCAGAAACTGCTGGTCGAGTATGTGCTCTCGAAACAGGTCGATGGCGAGACGCGACTTCCTTTGGAAGAAGTTCTCTACTCCGGCGGTCCAGACTCACTTGATCCCTACGGGTTTGCCGAGTTCGTACTGAATGCTCGCGAAATTCAACTAGAGACCGCCGACAAGTCAATCGTCCGGGAAGAACTTGATCGGGCGATTGCTGGTGTTAAGGGGATGATGCACTTCGGTAACTACCGATCGCCGGTCCTGCTTGAGGCCCTTGCCCATTTGCTTGTTGCGGGAGATGTTTTTGAGGATGCTGGACTACTCGCCTGCCGGGCGTGCCTGGCCGCGTCAATGTCTGTAGAAGAGCCGGACGTTAAGGAGACATACCTTGATCAGGCTCTTCAATGTCTTGAGATGCAAGAGCTGGGAACACTCACTTCGAAACAAGCATTACTCAACGAGCTTGAAGAAACTTTCAGGAAAGAAGTAGCCGATGCCGACGCGTGGTATCGCGAACTCTCGAGGGACGAACAGTCGTGGATCGAACGGGGACTCAATCCTGAAGCCGAGTTTGAACGCAAATATCGCAGTTCAGAGATTCCGAAGACACCAATCCAGACCGCCGTGCGGGAAGCTCCCGGACGAAGACTGGAGCGTCGGCTGACCCAACTCACGCTGTTTGTCGGCTGTACGATCGTCGTTGTGGCCGGACTCGTCCTCGCCAGTGCCTTCAGCCGTACGGCTCGGCGTAAGGCCACCACGGACACCTTGCCAAAGCAGCAGTGACGCTGAAACGCAATACTCCGTCGCCTGCGGCTTCGGGGCAAACTGGGAGGCTCTCAAAGACAAGCCCACTCGTTCGATTGCATTCGTCAGCAGTGTCCGGTCAGATTCTCATCGCGAATCTGTGGCCCAGAAACGTCACGCTGACCTGAGGATCTCACGAATGCTGCTGCAACGAATCACTCAACTTTTGCTGGCGGTCATGCTGATCGCTCAAGCTGGCTCGGCGTCGGCCTTCGATGCAGCCTCGGATTCGCTTGCTGCCGAGCTGATCAGGACGTCGGGCGTGACTGGCGGAATCATCGTGCACTTGGGATGCGGCGATGGCGAGTTGACGGCGTCGCTGAAGGTCAGTGACCAGTTTCAGGTGCAGGGGCTCGATCGTGATGTCGCAAAGGTCGAGGCGGCTCGTGAGAAGATTCGAGCTGCCGGCAAATACGGGACGTCGGCGGTCGATCGGCTTTCGGGAGACGCTCTGCCGTACATCGAGAACATGGTCAACCTGCTGGTCGTCGACAACGCGTCGGGGATCAGTCGTCCGGAGATGCTTCGCGTGCTGACGCCGAACGGTGTCGCGATGATCCGCAAGGGCGATGAATGGCAGAAGGTCGTTAAGCCACGCACGAAGAAGATCGACGACTGGACTCACTATCTGTATGACGCGACGGGCAACGCAGTCGCGCATGACGAAGTCGTCGGCCCGCCGCGGCATCTGCAGTGGCTCGGTTCGCCCCGCTGGTCGCGGCATCACGATCGCATGGCGAGTATGAGCGCTCTCGTGTCGGCCGCCGGTCGCGTCTTCTACATCATGGACGAAGGCTCGCGCATCTCGATTCAGATGCCGCCGAAGTGGACGCTGGTCGCACGCGACGCGTTTAATGGAACGATTCTCTGGAAACAGAGCATCCCGACCTGGCACAGCCACCTCTGGCCGCTCAAGAGTGGTCCGACGCAGCTTGCGCGGCGGCTTGTCGCGACGGAGTCGACTGTGTTTGTCACGCTCGGGCTGGAAGCTCCCGTCACGGCCATCGACGCGGTTACCGGAAAGATCAAACGCACGTTCGAGCAGACGACGTCGACTGAAGAAGTGCTGCACGACAACGGCACGCTGTACCTGCTCGTCAATCGGCAGAAACTCGACCTGGCCAGCTACGCGCCATCGAACGCGGTCGTCGGCGACCAGGGACAGGTTGGCAAAGAGTGGACCTGGAACGAGCAGCCTCGCGAGGTCATGTCCGTCGATGCTGAGTCCGGTGAAACCCGCTGGAGCTTCGACTCGAAGGTCTCGCCGCTGTCGATGTGTGCCGATGCCGAACGCATCTTCTTCCACGACGGCGAGAAGGTCGTCTGCCTCAGCAAGTCGACAGGCAAGCCCGTCTGGCAGTCTGAGCCTGCTGGCCGGCGGCAGAACGTGACGTTCAACTTCGGCCCGCGACTGGTGATCCACGGAAATGTGCTGCTGTACGCGGGCGGCGACCGCAAGATGAAGGCCTTCGATTCTGCCACTGGCAAGGTGCTGTGGGATGCGCCGCACGACCGCTCGGGTTATCAGTCCCCGGAAGACCTGCTGGTTGTGAACAATCTGGTCTGGTCAGCACCGACAACCAGCGGCGGAGATTCGGGTGAGTTCACTGGTCGCGACCTGCAGACCGGCGAAGTCAAAGTTTCGTTCCCGCCGAATGTCGATCCGTACTGGTTCCACCACCGCTGCTACATCGCGAAGGCAACGGACAAGTTCATCATCCCGTCTCGAACGGGTATCGAGTTTGTCAGCCCGACCGACACTAAGTGGCAGATCAACCACTGGGTCCGCGGCGGCTGCCTTTACGGCGTGATGCCCTGCAATGGTTTGCTCTACGCGCCGCCGCACAACTGCGCGTGCTATCCCGAGGCGAAGCTCTACGGGTTCAACGCACTGGCTCCGGCCTCGCCGGATCGCCTGCCGCCGAAAGACGTCCCCGAAGAAGGCCGTCTCGAGAAAGGCCCGGCATTCGGAGCAGCGACGACGGAATCAGCGTCCAACGAAGACTGGCCGACATACCGGCACGACAAGTCCCGCAGCGGCCAGGCCTCGACAGAGGTTTCCGCAGAAATCGGAGAGTCCTGGAAGACGGATCTCGGCGGTCGGTTGAGCACCGTCACCGTCGCTGACGGCAAGGTCTTCGTGGCGAGCATCGATACGCACAGCGTTTACGCTCTCGATGCGAAGTCCGGCGAAGTCGCCTGGCGATACACCGCTGGCGGACGAGTCGACTCGCCACCGACGATCGACGGCGGTCGCGCCTACTTCGGCTGCAACGACGGCTGGATCTACTGCCTGCGAGCGTCCGACGGCGAACTCGTCTGGCGTTACCGGGCAGCTCCGGTTGAACGTCGGCTCGTCGCGTTCGAGCAGGTCGAGTCGGTCTGGCCGGTTCACGGAGCGGTGCTCGTGCAGAACGGATCAGTCTTTGGTGTTGCTGGCCGGTCGAACTTTCTCGACGGCGGGCTGCGGTTTCTGAAGCTCGACGCCCAGTCCGGCAGCAAGCTGTCGGAGAAGATCATTGACGAGAAGGACCCCGAGACCGGCGGCAACCTGCAGGATCGGCATCAGGTGCTGCAGATGTCGGTCGGCCTGCCGGACATTCTCTCGGCGCAGGGCGACAACATCTTCATGAAGTCGCAGCGCATGGACCAGGACGGTAACCGCTACGAACTCGGACCGAACTCGGCGGACTTTGCCGGGCAGGCCGCCGTTCATAAGGGCGAGTTCGCTCACGTCTTCGCACCAATGGGCTTTCTCGACGACGAGTGGTTCCATCGTTCTTACTGGGTGTACGGTCGCAGCTTTGCCGGTGGTCACGCGGGGTATTACCAGGCTGGCAAGTTCGCGCCGTCGGGACGGATCCTCGTCTTCGACGACGCCAGCGTTTACGGCTTCGGTCGCAAACCGGAACACCTGCGCTGGACGACGGTGCTCGAACACCAGCTCTTCTCAGCGCCGAAAGAGGCTCCGGACGTGCCCGAGTCGGCGAAGACACGCCAGCGACCAGGACGCGGGAAGTCCAGTGTGTCGATGGTGCAGATCGCCCGGTCGCCGAAGATCGATCCGACGAACAAGGCTGTCTATATCGAAGCGTGGGTCTTCGCTGAGAAGCCGAACGGAGTTGTTGTCGCGCATGGCGGACCGGCAAACGGTTACGCGTTGTACCTGAGAAACGGTCGGCCGCAGTTCGGAGCCCGCATCGAATCCGAGCTGTTCGACGCCGCCGGCAGGGAGTCGATCGTCCGCAAGTGGACGCACCTGGCCGGAGCGCTGACGAAGGACGGCAAGATCGAGCTGTACATCAACGGTTCGCTGGCAGCTTCGTCAAAAGCTCCGGGCCTGATTTCCAAAGAGCCGCTGCAGCCGATGGAAATCGGAGCGGATGATGCCGGAGCGGCGGGTGACTACCAGAGTCCGAATGGCTTCAGTGGAATCATCGACGACGTGCAGGTCATGCACGGCGACTTTTCCTCGGCCGATCTGGAAAAACGCTTTTCGCAACCGTCGCAGCCACTGCAGGGCAAACTGGTCTTTGCGTCAACGTTCGACGGCGGCAAGGCACAGGATTCGTCCGGCCAGAACAACAATGGTGTCGTCGTCAAAGCAACGGCGGCAGAAGGCAAGAACGGAGCTGGCCTGCGATTCACCGGCGGTGGTCGCAACGCGGGAGGCGGCCAGAACAACAAGCCGTCGTGGGTCGAGCCGCACTGGACGAAGGACGTCCCGTTACTGGTTCGAGCGATGCTGAAATCCAAAGACGCACTGTTCCTCGTCGGCCCTCCGGACTTCGTCGACGAAGTGGAAACGTTCGAGAAGCTGAAGAACCGAGATGAGAAAGTTCAGGAACTCCTCAGCCGCCAGGACGCCGCTCTGCTGGGAGCCGAAGGCGCGATCCTGCGGGTCGTCTCGACAAAAGACGGCAGCACGCTGAAGGACTACGAACTGAAGTCGCTCCCCGTCTGGGACGGCCTCGCCGCCGCCCAGGGCAGGCTCTACCTGGCGACACAGGATGGCAGTGTCGTTTGCTTTGGAGCAACAAAGTAACAACCAGACTGGCAAGCCAGGTTAACCCAGCTCGGAGCGTCCAGCCGCGAAGCGTCCCCTGCACGTAGCCTCGGGATAAGCCCGAGCCTGACAGACTGTCGCAGAAACCGGCACCACGGGCCCGTTTCAAGCGGGACGTGGGGGCTGTCGGACGTGCCCCCATTGGCATCAAGTTAAGGGGCAGGCCATCGGGTAGGCCTCGTTGAGAACGATCTCGGCGGCAGCGAGGTATTTCTCGACGTGTGTGGCCGAGAGTGAGAGGATCGATCCGAGCCGTTCGAAACCCTTCCACTCGGGATCTTCAAGCAGTCCGCCGGGATCTTCCGCGTCGTAGTGGACGCCGATGAGGTCCCGCACCGTGTTGACGTATTCGTCACGCGTCAGCCGGTTGTAAGTCACGCGGTCCCGCTGCGCCATCCGAGCGGCCTCGCCCTCCCGGATTCGTGCGGCGATCCATTCAACGATTTCGGCTCCCTGCTCGGCGGTCGGCCGGACCTCCTGGTCTTCCGGCGGCATTTCTCCGGAATTGATCCGCTGCAGGACCTCCGCCCATTGCGGCGTGTCTTTCACGCCAACGTTGCGAGACAGGACGTCGATCCGAAACTCACCTTCCTGCAGCTGCTCGTTGTGGCACCGCAGGCAGTGCTTCGTCAGGAATGGCTGCAGGTCTTTTTCGAATGATGGCTCGGCGAACGTGGGGGAAGAAACCAGGTGCAGCAGGAGGCAGAACGTGAGTGAACGCAGCAGCATGGAAGGCGTCTCGGAATCGAATCTGACGACGAACTGCGGAGCCAGTCCGGTTCTCGCAGTGAAGTTTGCGAGCCGGCAATGGTCGCCGTGATTCAGGGAGTTTCTCGAACGAGCCGAAAGCCGGTGTAGACAGCGGCGTCGGCGGCTTCGGCAAAGGTGCGGATGGACGAGCGGACGGACGCCGGGGCGCAGGTCCAGGCACCGCCGCGCATGACTCGCCAGTCGCCGAACTTGTGCTGATCCGTCTGCTCCTCAAACAGCGGATCACGGACGACGACCGAGTCTCGTTCCTGTCGCGGAACGCCGTCGAAGAAGCGTTCGTAACGGTCGGCCGACCAGCGGTCCTGGCACCACTCCCAGACGTTCCCGTGTGTGTCGAACAGGCCCCAGGGATTCGGTTTGTAGCTGCCAACTCTGGCGGTAAAGACAACGCCGTCGCCCGCGTCAGCTTCCAGTCGGACCGCTCGTTGAAAGCGTGTCGTGTTGGGTTGCGCAGCTTCGAGCGCTCCGTCGGCAACGTTCGCATGATCGTACGCGGCGTCGGGATTCTCGCCCCACGAGTACCAGGTTGTCTGACCGGCTCGGCAGGCGTATTCCCACTCGGCTTCGCTGGGCAGGCGGTACTTCGCGTTGTCCTTCTTTGACAGCCACTCGCAGAACTTCTGTGCGTCGTTCCAGCTCACGGCGACGACCGGGTGCGAGTCTGTCTGCTCAAAGCCGGGCGACTTCCAGGTGATCTCCGGCGCTTTGTGAAATCGGTCGACATAATCGCGTTCGTCGGGAAAGCAGCCGAGTGCTCCGCCGTTCTTCTCGGCGTCCGTCAGGTAGCCAGTCGCGTTGACGAACTCGCGGAACTGGCCGACCGTGACTTCGGTTGCTGCGATGTCGAACGGCTTTGAGAGGACGACGCGGTGGGCCGGCGATTCGTCCTTGAAGTTCTGCCGGTTGCTGTACTGGTGAGCGAGATGAAACTGGCGGTCGCGCCGGTTGGATGTTTCAAACCCGCGAACAAACTCGCCCGCCGGAACGCGGACGAACTTCATGCCGAGCGAGCTAGCGGCCGCTGGTTCTGTGCTGTCTGCTGCATTTGACGCTCGTGGCATGAGCAGCAAGCTGACGAACAGCAGAAGCAGCGTAGCTACGCTCGCCAGAGCGTGGACAGATTCAGGCACCACCGTCTGGCGACGGTAGCTACGTTTTGGCGACGGGTTGCATTCGATCATCCGAGCAACTCTCCGATCGTGCCCGTGCTGTCCTGGAACGGGCCGGCGACTTCGACGCCCATCTTTTCAATCATTGTCTGCCACAGCGAGGCGAGCGGCGTCTGCTCTTTGACCTGCAGATGCGTCTGATGTTTGATGCCCAGTCCGCTGCCGCCGCTGAGCATGGTCGGCAGAATGTCCTTGCTGTGGCCGATGCCCATGCCGCTGGAGAAGCCCAGCAGCGTGTGATCGAGCAGCGTGCCGTCGCCGTCGCGGATTGAGGCCAGGCGGTCGAGGAAGTAGCTCCAGTGCTGCATGTAAATCGTGTCGACCTTCGCCAGCTCTTCGAGATTCTTCGGATCGTTGCCGTGATGCGTCAGTTCGTGGTAACCCTTCGAGACACCGAACTCGGGATACACGCCGCCAGCCAGCTCCGTCCGCACGACATAAGTGATGACGCGTGTCGAGTCCGTCTGAAACGCCAGAGCAATCAGGTCGTACATCAGCCTGGAGTAGGTGTCGTACAGAAACTTGCCGTTGCCTTCCGGAGCGACCGCCTTCTCGTAGTCGCCAAAACCTTTGAGGTTCGGCGTCGGCTTCGGTTTGTCCGCCCAGTCGATTTCCCGTTTCAGCGTCTGTTCGACTTCGCGAATCGAATTGAAGTACTGATCGAGCTGCTGCCGGTCCGCCTGACCGAGCTTCCCTTGCAGCTGTTTCGCGTCGGAAAGCACGGCGTCGAGCACGCTGCCACGCTGCCGGAACTCATCTCCCTGCCGGGCACGCTGCTGCTCGCTGGCCGGACGGAACAGTCGATCGAACAGAGCTTTCGGGTCATTCTCCGCCGCGAGCGGAACGCCCTGCCGGTTCCATGAGAGTGTGGCGAGCACCTGGCTGCCGAAGCCGGTTCCGCGTTTGACGGACAGCTGCAGCGACGGAAACCGCGTATGCGGAGTGTGCAGCTCGGCGGCAAGCTGGTCGGGCGAAATCGTCTGCTTCTCGCCGCGGGCAATCGATGTCGAAAACGGATACGCCCCGTCGTGTCCGCCGCCCTTGTTGAGGCAGGTCCCCGACAGCGCGGTGAACCGCCCCCGGTGTTTTTCGAGTGGCTTGAGAATCCGCGACATCCCGGCATCAAGGCCAACGCCGTCCGGATAAAACTGCCGCATGTTCATTCCGGTGCCGAAATAGAACATCCCCATGCGCGGAATGACGTCCGGCGTCGAAGCGGCACTCGCCCCACGAGGCAGCATGGCTTCCAGCCACGGCAGCGCGAGACACGTTCCAGTGCCCCGCAAGAACGCGCGGCGATCGATCGGTTTGAGTTTCATAGATTCACCCCTTCAGTCTTTGCTTCGAACGCCCACGCTGTCTGGAGGCCCTGTTCGATTCATAGCGGCAGGACCCGGACTCGCGACTTCGACTCATCAACGACCACAAGTGCTCCAGCAACAAGATCACGTTCGTGCTGATTGATCGCCGCAACCACGACTGGAGCCATGCTGTCCGGCAGGATGTTCTGGCCTCGTACCTGGAGAACGCTGGGGCCGGACGCATGCGTCAAAGCCAGCATTGTTCCAAAGTCGAGGTCGTGAGTGAAAACGACGTACGAGTTCCTGCGAGCCCAATCCATGAGTTCACGATCCGGTGCACCCGGATATCCAATTGCCGACCAATGGACCGAGGCCCATCCGTGCCGGGTCAGCACTTCCACCCAATCGGGCGAGAGATTCATGTCGATCAGAATCTGGATGCTCATGCCGTCGCCAGCGGACTTTCACGTTCTTCGAGACGCCACGCGGCATAGGCCAGACACTGGTCGATATCTTCAGCTTCGAGATACGGGTAGGCAGTCAGTATGTCCTCGCGCGTCCGCCCAGCGGCAAGTAGTCCGAGTATCGTGCTCACGGTCAAACGCTGGCCTCGGATGCAAGGCTTGCCGCCCATCACAGCCGGATCGAAAGTGATGCGATCAATCTGTGTCATGTGACTTCTCCAGAATGTGTCCGTCTGAATGATCTCGTGGCGGGATACGGTTCATTTTGTGACGAAGGCTTCGCTACTGACCAGCGATTTTATCAGCGAGCGGATCGAGTCGTTGCTGGCTGACATGTCTGCGACGGCGCGGTTGAGTGTGTCGTCGTCGGTCGGTTCAACGGGACGACCGAGAGCGTACAGCAGCAGGCGTTCGGCGAGGGCTCGGCGGAAGCGGTTGTCCTGTTCGAGCAGCGTCTGACGAAACTCTTCAAAGCCGCTGAATTCCTGGCCGCCGGGCAGCTTGCCGCTGGCAACGATTGGCGGGCGGTTGTTGCCTCGAAAGTCTTCGCCGTCCTGCAGTTCTCGCCAGGCGCCGATGACGTTGAAGTTTTCGAGTGCCAGGCCGTAGGGATCGAGCGATCGGTGGCATGCCGCGCAGGCTTCGATCTGCTGGTGCTGCAGCAGCCGGTCGCGGACGGTCAGACGCTCGCCCTTGATGTTCGGCTCGACTTCGCCCGCGTTCGGCGGCGGCGGGTCGGGCGGGTTGTTGAACAGAACCTCGCGTACATAAACGGCTCGTGAAACGGGCTTTGTGCGGATACCGTCTGAGCCTGCCTGGTGGACACCCGCCATTGCCAGCAGTCCGCCACGCGGCGAGCCGTCGGGAATCGCGACCTTGCGGAACTCTTCGCCGTCGACGTCCTCGATTCCGTAATGACGGGCCAGTCGATCGTTGATGACCAGAAAGTCCGAGTCGATGAAGTTCAGCGCGCTCAGGTCCTCCTGCAGAATTGTGCGGAAGAATTCGAGCGGCTCGCGGACGACAGCGTCGGCCAGTTTCTCGTCATACTCCTTGTAGAGATATTTGTCCGGCGTGAAGTTGAGGAACGTGTTGGTCCGCAGCCACTGCCGGGCGAAGCCCTCGACAAAACGATCCGCCTTCGGATCGGCGAGCATCCGGTCGACCTGAGCGGATCGCTGTTCGGGACTGGACAGGCCGCCCGATGCTGCCGCGCGGAACAGTTCGTCATCCGGCATCGAACTCCAGAGAAAGTAAGCCAGTCGCGACGCGATCTCGAAGTCGTTGAGCGTTTGTGGTGCGCTGCCGGTTGACGCTTCGACGAGGTACAGGAATTTCGGCGACGTCAACGCGGCGGCGAGCCCGACACGGATCGCCGAGTGGAAGCTCTCGCCGTTCTTCAGTTCGGTCTGGACGACGTTGAGAATCGGTTCGACCTCGTTGTCAGCAATCGGTCGCCGCCACGCGCGCGGCAGGAATCTCGCGAAGATCTGGCGGGCGTAACTGAGATCCTCGGTCCCCCGGTCGCCGCGAAACAGCAGCGTTGTGTGACTCTTCGGCGGCCACTGGTCGTACAGAGGACCTTCGACTTCGAGATAGTCGAGAAAGACACGCGGGAACCTGGTCACGTCGAGCTTCTCGGGGTCGGGCGTCGAACGATCGCCGCCCCAGCCTTCCGCGACCTTGCGACCGTCAAGTCGCAGCGTCTCTGTGAACTTGCCTTCTTTGCCGAGTTCGCCGTTGCGACGCATGAAGTTCTCGCCCGGCCGCTGGCCCATGTAGAGCGACACTTCGTTGAGCATCCGCACGCTGAGTTCACTGCCAAGTGTGTCGCGCGGAATCGTCACCGAGTACTCGGTCGGTTCGTCCCAGGGAGCAGTCACGTCGACTTCCATGACGGTCCGCATGTCGTCATCGGGATGTCCCTGGCTGAGCAGGATTCGCGGCACCGTTCCGTCTGCCCCGCGAGCCGCTCCCGCTCGAATGGTGAACCGGTAAAAGCCGTTGACCGGAGCGACGTTGTTATCGCGACGTCCCGGATAACGCAGCATTCCGAACGAACGCGTGCCACCCTCGACCAGCTGCAGCCCGTTTGGAACGGGTTTCATCCCGAGCCGCTCGACGAGGTACCCAATCGCGCCACTGTCCGGGATGTCTTCAAACTCCAGCCGCATTGTTTCCGTTGGGTACTCGGGCGGTCCGTCAACGATGGCTCGATCGGCAATGCGACGAGCCACCTGGTAGTACTGCGTCATGAGCGACGGATCGACCAGCAGTGCCGAGCTGACTTTGTCGAAGCCTTCCGCCGTCCCGTCCGGCGGCAGAACGTCGAGTGGACTTTCGCCGGTGGGAAATTTCATCGACAGCAGATCGGCGATCGTGTTGGTGTACTCGTGCCGGTTCATTCGTCGCAGCAGGACACGTCCGCCGGCGCTGGTTCGAGCCCGCTCGGCTGCACGCAATTCGCGAGTGATCCAGTTCGACATCGCTCGGATCATTTCGACCGGCAGAGGCTTCTCGCCTTCCGGCGGCATCTCGCCGAGGTTGATCGCGTTGCGGATCTCGATCCAGTTCAGTGCGTTGTCCCGCTCGGCGAGGTCAGCCGTCAGGTCATCAACCCGCAGCCGACCTTCCGCCTTGTCCGGCCCGTGACACTTCAGACAGTGAGCTTTCAGGGCCGGCGCGATTTCATCGTTGAACACTCCGGCACGAGCTGACGCGGCCGTCAGGACCGCAGCGGTAACGGCAGCGATGATTGAGGACAACTTAAGCGACACTGTCAGGCCTCGATGGAATGCGGCTCGCGATTTGCGAGGTGCTTTGTTTGATCGCGCACTCAGCTGGCGCACTGGCGGGAAATTCTATCGGGAGATTCGCAACCGATCGAGCAGCTGGTCCTCGCAGTGAATTGTCCCCAGAATGAGAGCACCCCAACGACTTCGGCATCCTTGTTCCTTTCCGCCGAGGAAGAGTTTCTGCTGCTCAATCACTGTTCGCGATCCTGAACGGAAACTGCACCGTGGGAATCACAATTCATTATCGCGGCACGGTTGATGACCTGGGCCGCGTTGAGGAACTCGAAGATCGGATCATTGATCTCACTTTTGTGCTCGGTGGGCGGGCAACGGTCTGGCGGTCTTTCGGGGAACACGATTCCGCCCGAGTCGTTCGTGGCGTGATGGTTGATATGGCGCCCGGCCATGACACGCTCAGCCTGCTGATCTCGCCGGAAGGCCATTTGACGCCGCTGTTTGAGATCTCGGCAGCCGAGCAGACTCCGTTTTCCGAGCCGCCATACTGCTGTGTGAAAACGCAGTTCGGTTCTTTGCAGGGGCATGTTGCCATTGTGCATCTGCTTGATGCTCTGCGGCAGGGATACTGCAGCAATCTCAACGTCACGGACGAAGGCGAGTACTACGAAACCCGCGATGTGAAGAAGCTCGTCGAGCAACGCCGTGCCGTGAGAGCCGTTCTCGACGCAATGGCCGACGGCCTGCGTGAGCATGGTCTAAGCAGTGAAGCGGTCGAGGACCCTGATATCGTTGCGTCGCGAGTTGAGCGGATTGCCCTGCTCGTTCAGCAGAAACTCCTCGTCGGTAAGGCGTCCGGTGGAACGAGCGCACGATCGACTCCGATATGCGACGGCGAACTGGAAGATGAGGGTGAGCTGCCGTGGGACGAGCCGTCGCTGGAAGACGAAGTGGTCGTGATGGATCGCTACCGACGGGCGAACCTGCTTCGGGCCGAGCGAATGAACCGTCGGATTCAGGAAACGACGGCCTCGGGAACCAGCATTGAAGAGGCGTTTCAGCAGGCGATGCGCGAGGAAGGTCTCGACCTTCCGAAACAGGACGAGGCCGTTGAACGAGGCGTTGCGGAAGGCTCGCTGCCAGACGAAGCCTGGCGGGAAAGCCTGGATCAGAGTTCCGTCGTGCAGGATGACAACGACAGTTCAATTTCTGACCGCGGTCGCCATCCAGTAGTCGATCAGGCCCAGTCGTTCCTGCTCGCGTTAATGGAGATCGAGAACTCTGACGGAACACCCGGGGATCACCTGGCGGCGGCCTGCCGAGCTGCGACTGACATTGTTGGCGGCCTGGTTCAGGCGACGCATAGTGAACTCGATTCGAGCACCAGCCGGGCATTGGCGATCACGCAACTCAAGCGAGCGTTGAACGGGCACGCATTTGCGCGCGGTGCCGTGTTTGCGATGCGAAGCAGTGGTCAGCTCAGCCAGCAGACCGCTGAGCGTTTTCACGATCAGCTTGCGGCGCTTCTGACTGCAATCCATGAGCTGACGGAGGACGCCTGGCGGGAAACGACGTTCGAGTAACCGTCGCTGTCTCAAGGGACACGACCGAACTCAGCTATTCTGCCAACCGTCAAAACCCCGTGCGGAAGCACGGGGCTCATGGATCACAATTCCCAATCGGGAAGTTGTTACCGACGCGTTCTCAGTGACGGTGGTAATGCCTGCCGAAACCGCCGTAGCCGTAACTCGGGCGGTAGCCGTAGTTGAAGGTGGACCCGTAATACGAACGCCGAAAGCCGCTCCCGATGCTGATCGAGAAGCCGGGACGGGAATAGTAGAACGACGGGGACCTTGAGTAGCCGTACCCGTAAGCCGGGTAGCCGCTGAGGCCATACGAGTACGCCGGGTACGTATTGTAGGAGTACCCTGGAGAGTAATAGTAAGACTGTGGAACGTAATACGACGTGCCTCCGTAGATTCCAGCGCGTGGTGCCGCGTAGGTTCGAACGGGGTAGCCGCCGTTGTAGTAGCAGTGATCTGCCCGAGCATCACTGGAGGGCAGCAGGGACGCGGCGACCGTTACCAGACCTGCGAAGAGAATGTGTCGAGTCATGGGACCTCTCCTGAAGAGTTGCCTGCGGACAAAGGGAGCGGCTGTCAGAAGTCTCCTCGACGCATCCCTGTCACGTTCCGACCAGTCCACAACCCACAACCTGTCGCGCAGTGGCTACCCACGATTATTCCGACACGGGCGACCGATCGAAAGGGTTGTGACGAAAAGGTCGCACAATTCCGGAGGAAGGCTTGAGCGATTCAGCGTGTGAGTCGCCAGCGGATTGCGTCGCTGGTGTGTCGAGGCACCGACTGCCAGACTCCGACAATGCCATTTCAAACCTCAGGAGACCGACTCTTCATGGTCACTTTCTGCTCGCGACGTTGCCTTTTTGCATGGATATTGATTCTGATTCTGATTCTCCTGTCCAATGCGGTGCTGCCGGTCCGTGCTGGCGAGCTGCAGTTTGCCGGCGTGCTGGGAAACTCCGGCGAGAGCGATGAGTCGCTCGTCACGTTTGCTGGTGACCCCGCCGCTGGAATCGGCCCCGTGATCGATGGCGCGATGACGATCTGGGAACGCGGCGGGACGCGGCAGCTCAATCGCTACTCGCTCGATGGCCGGCTGTTGGCCGCGTTCGCCCTGCCGGGCTCGAGCGACCGCAACGACCAGATGACGCTTGCCGCCGACCGACTGGTGATGCGTCTTTCGAAGTCCGTGTTTGTATTGCCGATTGACGCCGCGTCGGGGACGAAGCCGTCGCGGCTGCCTGGCGATGTCGACGTGCTGTCCGCGGGGGCTGTCGGCCAGCGGGTTGCCGTGTATCGACGCAGTGACGAACGGCTGTCGTGGCTCGACGTTGTCAGCGGCGAGCTGTCGCCAATTGCTGAGCCGGGCTTTGGTGTGCAATCGATTTTTGTGGACGACGATGCAACGGTCTTTGTGTTCGGAGCCGGGCAGGTTCATGCCTGGCGGGACGGGAAACGGGTCGACGGCTTTCCGCAGGACTTTCGAGGCGAACGTCCGCAGAAGATCGGTCGCTTCTGGTACAGCCACAGTTGGCATGGCACGATCAACCGGATGAATGACCGCTTCGAGCCGGATCCCGGTGTCGTGCTCGGCGGTGCGTCGGGATCGTTCATCGGCTACCTGCCGCAGAGTGTCGACATCACGAACGGTCGCGGCCTGGTGCATGTTCGAGATGATGTTTTCGCGATCTCCGGGATGAACGGCACGGTGCAGCTTCTGCGATGGAATGCGGACGAATTGCGGTTCGAGGTCGCTCGCCGAATCGGCGCGCTTCACAGCCTGACGGGGCTCGCGATTGATCGCGTCGGCAATGTCTGGACGCCGCGAGGCAGCCTGCGGTGGGACGATTCCTGCGAGGTGCCGTTCACGCTCGGCGACAAAGAGCCGGACAATCACGCGCAGCCGGTTGTGCTCGACGGTCGCACCTTGTGCGTGCTGAAGAAACATTACTCTTACACGCAGCTGATCAGCGGACCGTTCATCGACGCGAGCGGCTGGTCTCATTTTGAGCAGAAGGGCATCTCGGGATTTAACCTGCCGGCGGATGTTTCGGGCGCTGCAGTCGTTGCCGGCCAGAAAGGCCTGACGCTGATCGTGGTCGAACGCAGCGGCAAGGCGTTCCAGCTTGCGATAACGAACAACGGACAGCCGCGCTCAGAACCGGAGGCCGTGACGATTCCAGGATTGAACGACTGCACGAGCCTTGCCTGGTTCGACGGTCATCTGATCGCCGCTGACCGGGGAAGAGTCGTCGTGCTCAAGCCGGACGGCGATCAATCGTGGCTGTTCGCTGAGCAGCTTGTGCAGGTCTCCGGCGACGCCTTTGTCCACAGCGACGGTGACCGACTTGTCGTTTCTGACTCGGAGTCGGGCGAGGTCACCGTGCGGGATTCACTGAGCACGATCACGGGACGCTATCGCGGGCTGCAGTCCCCGACACACGTTGCCATCTCCGGCGATCGTGTTGTTGTGTACGAATCCGGGCGGCAGCGAATCGTCAAGCTGGACGTCAAAGATGACGATCGCCGGACACAGGTGCCAGAACTCACCGTGCAGACGACGGGGCACGATCTTGAGAGTCGCCCGCACTCTGATGTGGAGTTTCTGGAAGTCGGTCGTCCTGGCGGAATCCCGCTGGCCGTGGCCGTGACGTCGGATGACGCCGGTTTGCGGGTTTCCTTACGAACGCCGGAACCAGCAGCCGTCATCACTGTCGGCATCGCGAATGAACGGAGCGCGTTCAAGCTTGCGAGCACGGGCACCCCGGTGTCTGCCGGGGACGAAAAGACTCCGTTCAACATGGTCACGTTTCGTCTGCCGCCGGGTGACTGGTCGACGCTGCGTCTTGCGGCCAGAGTCAAACTTCCGCACGAGGAGGAGCGGTTTGGCTTTGTCGATCATCGCGCCATTCATTCGCCGTTTTCTGACAACGTCGCCGACTGGGCGCCGTTTGACCTCGAAAACTATCGCGAACTTGTCGAGGCCCGGCGGCAGGAGATTCGGATCACGTTCGACCAGCCTGTTGATGGCAAGGCGACGATCGTGATCGAAGACGAGTCCGGTCACCGCGTGCGGAATCTTGTTTCGGGGCGAGCGTTCTCTGCGGGCCGGCATACGCTGGTCTGGGATGGACTCGACGAAGCCGGCACGCTGGTCGCGCCGGCCGAGTACCGCTGGCGAGGCATCACGCATCCGGGCATTGATCCGGTTTACAGAATGAATTTCGCGAACGGCGGCGAGCCAGCAACGGCCTCCTGGGGACCGAATCACAGCACGTTTCAGGACGCCGCGTCGAACGGGAAGTACGTCTTCTTTGCGGCTCCGGTTACTGAGGGTGGCTGGGCGCTCGTCGCGCTCGATCAGGACGGCCGCTTCGTGCAGGGCTACGAGCATCAGCACGGTTACGGGATCGGGCACGACGCGATCGCCGCCGACGACCAGTATCTCTACTGCGCTCAGGATGGTTTTTCGTGGGGCGGCACAAAGGGCGTCGATCTGACCCGCGATGACTGGAAGGCGATCTGGACGCTGACCGTCGTCCGCTACGACATCGAGTCCGGTCGTCTTGTCGAGTTTCCCGGCAAGCGGCGGGCGATCGAGGTCGACACGATGGAGGTCGGCCCCGGAGCCGCGCATCCGGATCTCAAGGATTTCAATCTCGGCGGACTGGCGGTTCACGACGGGAGACTGTTTGTCGGTTCGCGCGATGAGAACGCGGTTCTGGTACTCGATGCCGAAACCGGTCAGCGTGTTGAGTCGATCCCGGTTTCAGGCGTCCGACACCTGGCCGTCAATCCGCAGACCGGCCAGTTGTTCGCAGCGACGGATGACGGTGTCGTTCGATTGCCTGATCGGAAAGTCGTTGTTCGCTCCGCGAACGAAACGCCAGGTTCGCAGAGCGAACCGCGACTCTCCGGCATCGCGGTGGCTCCGAACGGCGACCTGCTCGTCAGCGATGCGGCGTCGCATCAGATTCATCGTGTCACGCCGGATGGTCGGCGCGTCGGGACGATCGGCGTTCCCGGCGGGCCTTACAAAGGTGCGTACGATCCGCAGCGGATGGTCCGCCCCGCGGGTTTCGCCTTCGGGCCGGATGGCAAACTGTGGGTCACCGAAAACCGCTGGAATCCGAAGCGTGTGCTGGCCTGGGATCTCGCGCAGAACAACGTCGTGTCCGAGAAATTCGGGATGCCGCATTACGGCGGCGATGGCTCGGGGTTCGATCCGGAGAACCCGCGCCGCTGGATCGGGCTCGGCTGCTTCTGGGACGTCGATATCGAGCACGGCACCGCCAGGCCAACGCACATCCTGTCGCTCGACGAAGGGCACTTTGGCAACTACGAACCGCAGGGGTACCTCTTCTTTCGTGAAGCCGGACGCACGTTTGTCTGCACGCGCGGCAAGATCGCCGTGATCTCTGAAGTGCTGCCCGACGGTACGCTGCACGACCTCGCCGCCGTCGCCGGCACGCACCACTTCGGGTACGGCTGCCAGTGGGATCCGCCGCAGGCGTACATCGACGCCTTTTACGCCAGGTGGCCGGAGAAACGCGCGAACGAGAAGCCGGGCCGCAAAGGCGAAGGCAAGCCGTGGTCGCAGCGCGGCATGGGCGTTTTGTGGGTTGACCGGAATGGCGACGGCCAGCCTCAGCAGGCCGAGTTCGACTTCTGCGGCGACGACATCGCCTTCGGTGGCGGAGCATGGGGGCACCTGCAGACTTCGCTGACTCTCGACATGCCGGTCGCGATTGGCGAGCAGGTTGTCATTGCGAGGATCTCGCCGCGCGGCTTCCTGGCGAACGGAGTGCCTGACTACCCGACACTCGACGAAGCGATTGCCGACGCGACGCCGATCGACCTGACGCCGGGTTACAAACGCAGTGGTGTGTCGACCGTCCGCGACCGCTTCGGTCGGTTTCTGTTGAACTCTGATCCTGAGATGAATGCCTACCGAATTGTCGCTGATCGCTCAGCAGTCGAAACGCCAGATCTGGGGAGCAAATCGCGACAGACAGGCCGGCACGTCTGGTCCTATCCGAATCAATGGAGCGACGTGCACGGTTCGCACAAAGCTCCGCTGCCCGAACCCGGTGTCATGCAGGGAACGATGGCGTTTCTGGGAATTGCCTCGTTTGATGATCAGAGCGACGTCGTGTTCCTCAACGGCAATCACGGTCGCTGTTTTCTGCTGACGACGGACGGCCTGTATCTCGATGAAGCCTTCGTTGACGTACGGGTCAGCTATCTCAAGAACGAGTACCGGCTGGGTGGAGAAATCTTCGGCGGCAGCTTCGCGCGGTCCGAACGCGACGGCACCTATTACGTGCAGATCGGCCATGGCCCGTACCGTATTTACGAGCTGACGGGGCTCGGTCGGTCGCAGCGCATCTCCGGCGAGCTGGCCGTTACGACAGAGCAGATCGCCGCAGCACAACAGCAGAGTCTGCGGCGGGTTGCCAGACAGCAGGTTAATCGCGAGGCCACGCTGCCAGGCACGATCCGCTGGGATCGCGACGGTCGCTTCAAGGTCGAAGTCGATGCGAGTATCGACACCGACAGGCTGACGCTCGAATACCGGGTGCAGGATGCGTCGCCGTGGACGAACAACGGCCGAGACTGGACGCAGCTGTTCGCGACGGGGGACTCGGTCGACTTTCAGTTCTCAACGAACCCGAACGCGGATCCGCGTCGCCGAGGTCCTGTCCCCGGCGACAAACGACTGTTGATTGCCTCGTTCGACGGCAAGCCGATCGCCGTGCTGTACGAGCATCGCAAGCCCGGCGGTAAGAATCCAATCGAGTTCACCTCACCCTGGCGAGGCGAGAATGTTGACAATGTGCAGCAGCTGCCCGACGCGACGATCAACGTCAGAACCAGCAACGGCGGCTACATCGTGCGCGCGACTGTGCCGCTCCGTTCGCTGGGTTTCGAACCGCAGCCAGACATCACCTACCGCGCCGATTTCGGAGTGACCTACGGCGACGCAGCCGGCACCGATACGAACCTGCGTTCCTACTGGTCAAACACCAGCACCGGCCTCGTCGACGACATTCCCGGCGAAATCATGCTGACGCCTAATCTGTGGGGCGAGGTGCGGTTTCATCAGACTGAGGAACGTTGATCGCAAGTCTCCGAGGGCGGTCGGCATCTGCCTGATTCGTCCCGGAAGTTCCCGTGAGGAGTGGATTTCGCCAGATATCCCACTGCTGCGTAAGACTCTTCTGACGCCGACCGATGATCGTTAGTCTGATCATCGACATCCGGATCATCGACACGCTGATTACACGCTGGACGGCGCGCGTTCTTCCGCTTCCGGCTTGCCGTGTCCGGTCACTTGCAGAGCGATCCGGCCCAGGTCGTCGAAGAAGCTGTACAGGACGGGGATGGCCAACAGGGTCAGCAGCAGTGACAGCGTCTGGCCGCCGACTGCGAGGACAGCGATCGAGCGGCGTTCTTCGGCGCCTGGGCCGGTGGCGATCAGCAGCGGCATCAGGCCGGCGACGAACGACAGCGTCGTCATCAGGATCGGTCGCAGGCGGTCCCGGTTGGCCTGAATGATCGCCTCGTCACGAGTCATGCCGGCTTGACGCAGGACGTTCGTATGGTCGACCTGCAGAATCGCCGCCTTCTTGACGACGCCGAACAGGACAAGCACGCCCAGGGCCGAGTAAACGTTGAGTGTCTCGCCGCCGAAGTACAGGCTCAGCAGCCCGAACGGGACGGCCAGCGGCAGCGACAGCAGGATCACGAAAGGATGCACGAGGTGTTCGTACTGAGCGGCCAGCACGATGTACATGAAAATGAATGAGAGCAGGAATGTCGTGCCGAAGTCTGAAATGAGACGTTCCAGTTCGCGGCCGCCGCCGAGCACTTCGATGTTGAAGCCGGGCGGCAGACCAATTTCGTGAGCGGCCGCCTGGAGCGCCTCGATTCGGTCCGCGAGGGCATAGCCATCCGCGATGTTCGCTCGCACGGCCACCATTTTCTGCCGGTTCAGACGGTCGATTCGCGAGGCGGATTCCTGCCGCCGGAAGCTCACCAGGTTGTCGATTCGCGTCAGCACCGGCTCCGAGTCATTACGGTCCACAAACTGAAACGGCGACAGGATGCCGGGATCGGGTTTCGCCCGGACGTACAACTGCGAGATCGATTCGACATCGTCACGGTCGACTCCGACGAGCCGCAGTTCGACATCGTACGCATCGTCAATCGACCGGTCGCGGTAGCGGGACACGCGATCGTCACCGCCGACGGCCACTCGCAGCGTGTCGGCAATCTCGCGCACATCAACGTCGAGAGCTGCCGCGCGTTCGCGATCGATCTCGGACAGAAGTTCCGGATTGTCGATCTTCAGCGTTGAGTAGACATCGACGAGGCCGGGAATCGTTTTCGCCTTTTCACGCAGTGCGTCACTGAACTTCAGCAGCTGGTTCATCTCGGGGCCGGTAATGGCAAAGTCGACATCGACCGGAGCCCCCTGCCGCAGCGATGTCAGGTTGCGGACGGACAGTCGGACACCGGGAATCCTGCCGAGTCGTTTGCGAATCTCGGACATCTTCTCTCGCTGTGAAAAGTTGCCTTCAAACGCGGCCTGCGGATTGCCGGCCCACACAGCCGACATCAGACGACCGAGCGAGAACGTTCGCTCGGAATTGTCCTGCAGTCGGACGAAGAGGTTCAGCCGGTTGACGTCGCCGAAGCCTCCCGTGCCGACCGTCGTCAGCACCGTTGTGACGCCGTGTGTCTGCTGCAGTTCCGCCTCGACCAGCTCCATCGTTGCCCGCATGGCCGCAAGACTCGCTCCCTGCCGGGCTTCCGCGCGAATCTCGAATTCGGATTCGTCGACGTTGGTCGGAACGTAGTCCTTTGGGACGTGCTGGTAGAGCCAGAAGTTTGAGCCGATCACGGCGATCGAAACGGCCAGCACGAGCCAGCGGAAACGCATCGCCTTGCGAAGCAGCCACAGGTACGACACTTCAATCCAGCGATAAAAACCGCGACGCGATGCCGGTCCGGCGGTCGGCTGGTCACCTGGTTTCAACAACTGGCTGCACATCATCGGCGTCAGCGAGAAACTGATCAGCAGCGAGATCAGAATCGCCACCGTCGCCGTCACGCCAAACTGAAAGAGCATCCTGCCCGTGACGCTCGACAGAAACGACACGGGCAGAAACACGATGACCAGCGACAGCGTTGTCGCCAGGACTGCGAGGCCGATTTCCTTCGTGCCCTCGATCGACGCCAGCCGCGCATCCATGCCCTTTTCTTCAATGTCATGAAAGACGTTCTCAAGCACGACGATGGCATCGTCGATCACGACACCGACCATCAGAACGAGACCGAGCATCGTCACGTTGTTCAGCGTGAAGCCGAACATCTTCATGAACGCGAAGGTTGCGATGATCGACGCCGGAATCGCCACGGACGCAATCAGCGTTGACCGCCAGGAACGCATAAACGCCAGCACCGTCAGGCAGGCCAGGATGCTGCCCGTAATCAGATGCTGCTCAATTTCGTGCAGCGCCGCGAGGATGTAGCGGGACTGGTCCGAGATGATCTCGACAGTGACGCCGTCGGGCAGCAGTTCACGGCAACGTGGCAGTCGTTCCTTGATCGCATCGATGACTTCGACAGTGTTCTCGCCCGACTGCCGCTGCACGCTGAGCACGACGGCCGGTTCGCCATTCAGCCGCGCGAGCGTGCGGACCTCTTTCGTTCCGTCGATCACTTCACCGAGGTCGCTGAGCCGGACCGGTGTCCCGTTGACGCTCGACACGACCAGGTCGGGAAACTGGCGCGAGTGCTCGACCCGGCCCATCGTCCGCAGCGCGCGTTCGCGCATCCCCTCGTCGACACGTCCGCCGGGAACTTCCGTGTTCTGTCGAACGAGTGCTTCGCGCACCTCCAGAATCGACAGCCGATGAGCGGCCAGCCGCCGGGCATCGACTTCAACGCGAACTGCCCGGTCGGCCGCGCCGGCAATCTCGACCTGTCCGACGCCGTGGGCCGATTCGATGACGTTTTTGACATACCGCTCGGCCAGCAGATACAGCTCGCGCGACGACTGATCGCCCGACACGGCCAGCGTCATGATCGGCGATGAGTCAAGTTCCCGTTTGGCGACGATCGGGGGATCGATGCCCGGCGGCAGACGGTTCATCACACCGGAGATGGCATCGCGCACGTCCTGCGTCGCCGCGTCGATGTTGCGGTCCAGAGAAAATGTGATGATGACAAACGCCCGCCCGTCGCGCGAAATCGACCGCAGCTCCTCGATTCCCGCCACCGTGGCGACGGCGTCTTCGATGACCGAGCTGACTTCGGATTCGACCTCGGCCGAGGCCGCACCAACGTAGTT
>Ga0070726_10000721_pt1 | contig 37767 bp, 30 predicted proteins | sample tdAd471_FD_67275 | JGI IMG/M metagenome (GOLD analysis project Ga0070726, IMG submission 67275) | Marine sediment microbial communities from the Atlantic coast under amendment with organic carbon and nitrate - tdAd47.1 | ecosystem: Environmental > Aquatic > Marine > Coastal > Sediment | place...
CTATCGCACCAGTGGGCGAAACTCGCTGACTGGTGGGCACCCCAAAGCTCGGGTCTTCGTAGGCGCTATGGTTATGTCTCTTCCTGTGGGAAGCGCGCCTTTCTTATGAAGAAGGAGGCTGTAAGTCAAGTAAAACAGGCATCTAATGGCTGCCGTCCCGGGCTTCCGGCTGCAACAGTGCCCGAATGGTTTCCAACAGCTCATCGATTATGATGGGCTTGCCCACGCATGCATCCATCCCGGCCTTGAGATAGCTTTCCACATCCGGTTTCATCGTGTTGGCCGTCAGGGCGATGATAGGGGGCGGAGATTTCATCTTTTCCTTGATGATCTTTGTGGCTGTCGGGCCATCCATTACCGGCATGCGCACATCCATGAGCACCAGGTCAAATCCGCCGTCTGCCTTGGTGGCTGCTGCCACTGCGGACTCGCCATTGTCCACTACCGTCACATCCCACCCACGCTGATCCATAAGCTTGCGGATCAGCATCTGGTTCACCAGATTGTCTTCCGCTACCAGCACCTTAAGCCGCCCAAGGTGACCAAGGCCGCCCACGACCGACCGAACCGATGCTTCCCGCAGCACCTTCTTCGCTCTAGGCAGCGAAACAGTCACCCGGAATTCAGACCCAACGCCGAGAGTGCTTTCCACTTCAATGTCGCCTTCCATCAGGTCAACCAGTTCCTTGATGATGGCCAATCCAAGCCCGGTCCCGGTCTGGCGGCGGGTGTTGTCGTCCCCCAGTTGTTCGAAACGCTCGAACAAGTTTGGAATTCGGTCCTTCGGAATGCCGCCGCCGGTATCGCAGACGCGCCAGGTCAGGCGAGCCGTTTCCTGTTCCAGCAGGACATCGAAATAGATATCGACACCACCCTTTTCGGTGAATTTGATCGCGTTCCCCAGAAGGTTGAAAAGCACCTGTCCCAGCCGCACGCTGTCACCTTCCACCCACAACTCCTTATGGCTGGGCGTGTGTACCGTGACTGAAATTCCCTTTGCCTCAGCCTGCCCGCGCAACATGCCAGCGACATCGCGGGTCATGGCAACGGCATCCATCGGCGCGACGCTGAGTTCGAACTTGCCGGATTCAAGCTTCGAATAATCGAGAATATCGCTAATGATGGCCAGGAGATATCCGGCGCTGGTTTTCGCCGTTTTCAGCAGCTGTTCCTGCTCTTTCGTCAGCTTGGTGTCCCGCAACAGGTCCATCATACCCAATACACCGGTCATGGGCGTCCGAAGCTCATGGGTCATATTGGCCAGGAAGCGATCCTTGGCCTTGAGAGCCCCTTCAAGGGTCCGGGCTTCGTCTTCAAGCCGTAACTGCAGCTCTACTCTTTTCCGGATCGCAGGCGCCCGGGTAAAGAAGGCCGCAATGGAAATGATCGTGCAGGCCGCAAGGACAGACAGGGCATCCACCCCGATCACCGACAGGTGGCGGAGCGACAGCAGGAAGCAGACCACGCATACGCTGATAAGTGCGATCCAGACCCGCAACTGCGAGGTCATAATGCCGAAAACGATGATCGCCAGACCGGCACTGAAAAGCTGATTCTTGTTGCCGGTTATATGCATGTTGAAAAATATATTGAAGGTCATCAAGAGGCCGACGATCAGCATCTGCGCCTCAACCCAAAGGGAGGATACGCCTTCCCGCCTGCAGGTAACCCCGATGACAAGACATATAACCGCTGTGATTATCCCGGCGCCGCCAAGAAGCGGGGCAACATCCGGTGGGAATTTCACCAGATAGCCGATGCCCCGCAGCAGGTAAAAAATGGCCACACCAAAGGCACTGACGCTCAGATAACTCTGAGCAACACCATTCATTTCCGACTGAACGCGCTCAGCCGTATAATGTTGGTCCACCCCAATGCCGCTTGGTGGATTTTGATTGCTCACGGAAGCCCAACCCCAATGTTGTGATGCAAGCATTTACCCACAGTCAGGGCAAATAGGCAAGCCGGGTCAGGCACTTTCGCCGCTTGCTTTCTTGTCACGCGCCATAAGCACATCGGCGATAGCTGTCGTAAGAGCTGTCATATTGATCGGCTTGCCCACGTGGGCATCCATGCCGGCTTCAAGATACCGAGCGACATCCTCTCTCATGGTGTTCGCCGTCAGGGCAATCACGGGCGGCGGATTAACCATCTTATCCTTGATGATACGGGTGGCGCTAAGGCCGTCCATCACCGGCATCTGGACATCCATCAGCACCAGATCATAGGGCTGATCGGTCTTGGTGACCGCGGCAACCGCCGCTTCGCCATTTTCCACGATCTGCACCTGCCATCCCTTCTTGGTCAAGAGGCGCTGGATCAGCGTTTGGTTCACCATGTTGTCTTCAGCCACCAGTATCCTGAGCGGCAGCGACAACACGGCTTCCGGCTCTGATACAGCAGGCGCGGTTGCCAGTTGATCTGCACTCACTCGCTCAAGCGGGATGGTGAAACTGAACTCTGTGCCCTTACCCACTTCACTGGCCACTTCCACAAAGCCTCCCATGAGGCCCAAGAGTTCCCTGATGATGGCAAGACCAAGCCCAGTGCCCTGTTGCTGCTGGCGTGTCGCGGAGGCATCCATCTGCTCGAAGCGGTCGAACAGCTTCCCAATCCTGTCCTGTGGGATACCGGCGCCCGTATCTGCGACAATCCACTCAATGGAAAGCTGGCCTGCGTGATCATGCGCCTTCATCGTAACCGTCACACCGCCTTTCTCGGTGAATTTGATGGCATTGCCCACAAGATTGAAAAGCACCTGACCGATACGAACGCCATCGCCTTTCACTGCGATCGGCTCTTCCTCGGGCAGGTCAAGGGTCAGGGAGATATTCTTCACCTGCGCCTGTGACCGGAGCATCTCCACGACATCTCGAGTGATGGCCACAGCATCCATTGGGGCGGGCTTCAGTTCAAACTTGCCGGACTCAAGCTTCGAAAAATCAAGGATATCGTTGATGATAGACAAGAGATAACCGGCGCTTGTTTTCGCCGTGTCCAGCAGGCGCGTTTGTTCTTTTGTCAGACGTGTGTCCCGCAGCAGGTCCATCATGCCCAGCACGCCGGTCATGGGAGTACGCAGATCGTGGGTCATGTTGGCCATGAAGCGGTCCTTGGCCTTGTGGGCTGCCTCAAGCTTCCGGGCTTTATCGATCAGCTCCACCTCCAGTTCCATCCTGTCGCGGATGACCGACAGCCGGGCCTTGAACGCCAGCAGAGAAAGCGCTGATCCAGTCAAAAGGTAGAAGAAAAAGGGCTTGTCATCCGGCGGCCCGATCATTGCCAGGACCGCGACATAGGCCAGCACCACCAATGCCGCCTGCGACAGCCAGTTCCAAAGTGAAATAGTACCAAGGCCGACCGCCATCAGCACGAACGACATGTTGGGCGTTATCTCGTTATTGAAGCCCTGGATATAGGCCCACCCAGTATTGAATATCAGGATCAGGCAGATGATGAAGAAGTGCACCTCGACGACCGGTCGCGACAGTTCCAGCTTCTTGGCCTGACGGGAAACCACCAAGCCATAGAGTGCTGCAGCAAAGGCGGGAATAGCAAGGGCCACCGAATCCACGTCCTTGGTGGTGAGCAGAAAAGCCGCCCCCCTGATGCTGTAGAAAACAGCAAGTATCATGGCCATGGCGCTCAGGTAGCGCTGGGAAATCTTGTTCAGCTCGACAGCCAGCAGGTCCGGCACTGCCGTGCCGCCATCGTCCAAATGTCCGCCATCATGCTTGTCTGTGACCACGTCGGTCATGCGCCCACCTGCTCCCTGCTCCGCCGTTCAGAAAGGACAGTTTGCACCGCCTTCCTGAGTTGATCAATCTGGATGGGTTTCCCAACCACTGCATCCATCCCGGCCTCATGATAGGCAGCAATGTCTTCTGCCATTGTGTTGGCTGTTAGGGCGATAATCGGCACCTGGGCACGTGGGCCATCTGCACTGCGGATAGCTTTCGTTGCCTCAACCCCGTCCATCCCCGGCATACGGACATCCATCAGGATCAGATCGAAATCACTGCCAAGCGCTGCTTCAAGTGCCTGGTTGCCATCTTCCGCGAAAGTCAGGCTCCAGTTCAAACGCCCCAGGAGTTTTTCGATCAGCATCCGGTTGATATTGTTGTCTTCCGCCACCAGTACGGACAGGCCTTCCTGCACTGAATGGGCCGCCGCCGCCGTGCCGATATCGTCGGCACCTTGCCCCGTGTCCTCCGGCGCCAGCGGCATCTTAACTTCAAAAACAAATCGCGCACCTTTGCCTTCCGCCGCTTCGGCATACAAGCGCCCGCCCATGAGCGTTGCGAGTTCGCGGCAAATCGCCAGCCCAAGACCCGCGCCGCCCTGCTTTTTTATCGCCGACCCATCGGCTTGTTCAAACCGCAAGAAAAGCCGCTCCAGTTCCTCATTCGAGAATCCGATGCCCGTATCCTGCACCTCAAACGTCATACGTTGCTGCCCGGCCTCCTCGGGGCCCAGACGCAGGCTGACATCCACCTTGCCGGTGTCTGTGAACTTGATGGCATTGCCAACCAGATTGAACAGTATCTGGCCAACGCGGACACTGTCCCCCACGGTTGCCTGAAAGGGCGTCGCGCTTTCATGGAACCTGAGTTCCAGGCCTTTCTCGGTGGCAGTCGGCGTCAGCAGGTCAACAATCTGCCGGGCGACTTCATCTGCCCTGAAGACTTTCTTTGACAAATCCAGCTTGCCTTCGTCCATGCGGGCCAGGTCCAGGATATCGTTGATCAGCGTCAACAGCGTGTTCGCGCTGAACTGCGCGGCGTTTAGGAATTCCTGTTGCTCTGTCGTCAGTCGGGTATCCCCCAAAAGCCGCATCATGCCCAGCACACCGGTCAGCGGTGTCCTGAGCTCATGGCTGGTATTGGCAAGAAAAACGCCCTTTGCCTCGTTGGCGCGCTGCGCCTCCTGGGCCGCTTTTTCCGCTTCTTTCAGGAGGTCGCGCGCTTCGCGCGCACGGGCGGCCAACGCCTGTGATTTGGACCGGTTGGAAATCAACAATCGCTCGATATTGGCGAGCGTGCGGTAGCGCTGGTAAAAACACAGTCCACTCAGGACAATGCTGGCAAATCCCAAGAAGGCGACATGAACCGTAAGCGGCCCGCCAATCCCCACGAGGCAACTGACAAACAGGAGGGTGCACAGGGCAACCAGCGCAATATACAGGCTTGGCAAAAGCGTAATGAAACCAAATGCGAGCAGGACAAGCATGAAGTTCGTCAACTGCAGCAGATCGCCTGTCATCTCCACATGCACGAAGACCAGTATAATGACCGAAAAGGCTGACGGCAGGAAGGCAACATGACTGAGGCGCGCAGGTATCTTCTTAAGTTTCAGTAGCCACCATGTGGCCATGCCAATAGCCGACGCCGAAAATGAAAGGGATGCAAGCACATAGCGGATTTCGGCAGGCAGAACGATAAGATGGGAAATGCCGGTGAAAATATAATAGCAGGACATCACCAGCAGGATGGTGGGCAGTTGGCCCAGATAAAGGCCGTCCAGCGCCTGGCGCACCTTAAGTGCACGGCTGGATTTCCGGCTGATATTTTCGCTCACCAATGATGCCACCTGCGGCGCATCCTCTTCCCTTCAGCAGAACCTGCCTCTCCCAAAACAGGCCATCCCCAGATCGCGACTGAAGCCTGCACTATATCTCCGAAAAAATAAAGGGCAGGTAAACCTGCCCTTTAATATCTGCTAATCTGCCGAAGCCTTAGGAATTGGCTTCGATAAAGGTGTCCACCTGTTCTTCCAGGATCGTCAGCGGCACAGCCCCGCCTTTCAGCACCAGATCATGGAATGCCTTGATGTCAAACTTGTCGCCCAGCGCGTCCCGCGCCTTGTCGCGAAGCCGCAGCATGGTCAGCTGTCCAATCTTGTAGCCCGTTGCCTGGCCTGGCCATACAATGTAACGCTCAATCTCGGTTACTACATCGCTCATGGCCATGCCGGTATTGGAGGCCATATAGTCGATCGCCTGTTCGCGGGTCCACTTCTTGGCATGAATGCCGGTGTCAACCACCAAACGCACAGCCCGGAACAGTTCAGACTGCAGCGCGCCGATCTTGTCGTCGTTGGTTTTCATGAAGCCAAGCTCCCAGCCAACACGCTCTGCATAAAGCGCCCAGCCTTCCACATAGGCACCATAATGGCTGAATTGACGGAACATCGGCAGGTCTTCCTGCTCCATCTGCAGGGCGATCTGATAGTGGTGGCCCGGCACAGCCTCATGGTAGGTCAGCGCACGCATGCCATACTTTGGCGTGCCTTTGATGTCATATAGGTTGGCATAGAACTGACCAGGACGGCTGCCGTCCATCGCAGGCTGGTTATAGTAGCCACCGGGTGCGCCCTGCTCCATGAATTCAGGCACTCGCACAACATCAACAGGCGCTTTTGGCTTCATGTTGAACTGATCCGCGATGCCTGCATCGATTTCCTCGATCATGGCTGTATAGTCCGCCAGGATCTGCTCTCGTCCCTCAGCTGTGTCGGGATAGTAATGGCGCGGTTCGTCTGCGTAGGCTTCAATCAGTTCAGCGAATGGGATCGATGTGTCATAGCCCATCTCACCAAATATCTCGAGCATCTGGCCCTGCAGGCGCGCCACTTCACTGAGGCCAAGCTGGTGAATTTCCTCGGCTGTCATATCCGTAGTGGTGAAATGCTCAAGCCGCGTCTTGTAGAAACGCTCGCCGTCCGGGAATTTCCAGGCGCCGGCGTCGTTGTTCGACTTGGCCTTCAGCGTCGCCACATACTGCTGCAGCTCACCCCAGATCGGGTTAATAACATCGGTGATCGCCGCTTCAATTTCACCCAGGACGCGGGCTTTATCAGCGTCGGATGCGTCTTCAAGGCCTTCGATCTTGTCTTTCACGCCCGCATAGAAGGCATTTTCTTTCGGATCGTCTTTGACGAACGGCTTCAGCTGCGCTTCCACTTTTTCAAGAATGAAGGTTGGCGGGATGATGCCAATTTCCTCGCGCTTCTTCAGTTGCTCCATAAATTGGTCAAACTGGGTGCGGGCGGCATGCAGGCGCGCCACATAATATTCTGCCTCTTCCATATCCTGGATCGAGTGCGTCCCTGTCATGAAGGCAGGGAAATTATTGTGCCAGCCATAGAGCTGGGTCAGCGGATAATTATAATAATCATATTCCGGATGCTCGAGGTCTTCCTTCAGGCTGTAGGCCATCAGCTTCTTGTTGAAGCGTTGTTCGGCGTCCAGGCCCTCGTCCCCATAAGACATCAGGATTTCATAGTTTTCCTGGGTCCGCGCGCGCTGCACTTCATCGTGCGCCAGCGACAGATCATCCAGTTCCGCATTATGTCCGGTGATGCCCCATGGCTCCAGCATGCGAAGCGAGCTCATGGTTTGCGGGCTGTCGAGCCCTTCCTTGACAATCACGCGGGTCTGGAAATCGTCGAAACTGAACGGTTTGAACCAGACAAGTTTGGAGACGTAGACGCTCCCGGCCAGCACGGCAACTGCTGCTATGCCGCCCAATAGCTTTTTGACAGACATTAATATCCTCCCTGTTGTTTTGTGTCGGCAGAATAGCCCAATACTAAAAAGTCTCAAGCCGGTTCTTTCTTCGCTCGCCAGCCCTGAAACTGCATTAAGGCCTTCACAGCCATCGCGGTTGCCGATATGGAGATAGGCAAGGGACAAGGGAGGAAACAGCATGGCCAACCAACAGGGCGAGATTCACACCAACACAGAGACGCGGGCGACCTACCAGACCATCGGTCTGTTCCTGGGGCCGTTGATGTTCTTTGCGGTGCTGTTCAGCACGCCCCCTGCGGCCCTTTCGCAGGATGCCTGGTCTGTCGTGGCCCTTGCCATGCTGATGGCCACATGGTGGGCCACCGAAGCCATCCCGGTGCCGGCCACCAGCCTGCTGCCGCTTGTGATGCTGCCGCTTCTGGGGGCCGCAAGCTCCAGCGAAGCGTCGCTGCCATACGCCAGGCCTGTCATTTTCCTGCTGCTGGGTGGTTTCCTGGCCGCCATGGGTATGCAGAAATGGGACCTGCACAGGCGTATTGCGCTGAATATTCTGGCGCGCGTGGGTGACCATCCGGCGGCCCTGATCGCAGGCTTCATGGCGGCTTCGGCGCTCCTCTCCATGTGGATATCCAACACGGCCACCACGCTGATGATCGTGCCCATCGCGCTGACGGTTGCGCAAACCATTCTGAAGGAAAAAGCCACCGGTCACCGCTTCACCATCGCGCTTCTGATCGGCTGCGCCTGGTCGGCTTCCATCGGCGGGCTTGGCACCTATATTGGCACGCCGCCAAACCTGTTTGTGAAAGACTTCATCCAGCTCACCACCGGCCGCGAAATCCTGTTCATTGAATGGATGATGTTCGCCGTACCGGTGGTGCTTGTGATGGTGCCCCTGGCGTGGCTGGTGCTGACCAAAATCTGCTTTCCGTTCGACGCCCATCTGGCGCGTGGCGGCAGCGAAGTCGTGCAAAGCGAACTTGAGGCCATGGGCAAAATCACTACGCCTGAAAAGCGCGTGGCTGTTGTAATGACATGCATGGCACTGCTGTGGAGCTTCCGCCAGGTCCTGGTAGACCTGGAATGGCTGACGAGCCTTCTACCGTTTGTCGCCCGCCTCTCAGACATGCATATCGCCGTGGCGGCAGGCCTTGCGATGTTCATCATTCCTGCAGGCGGCGGCGCGGTAAACAAACACAAGGCGCTCCTCAGCTGGGAAAGCGCCGTTGAATTGCCCTGGGGCGTGATCCTGCTGTTTGGCGGCGGCCTTAGCCTCGCTGCTGCCATTCAGGCCACCGGCCTTGCCGTGTGGCTTGGCAACCATATGGCTGGCCTGTCGGGCGCCCATCTGTTTGTCATCATGCTGGTAATTGTGGCCATGGTGATTTTCCTGACGGAACTGACCAGCAACACAGCCACCACGGCTGCGCTGGTACCGGTTCTTGGCGCACTTGCAACAAGCGCGGATATCGACCCGATCATGCTGGCCGCGCCAACGGCCATGGCTGCCAGCTGCGCTTTCATGCTGCCGGTTGCCACCGGCCCGAACGCCGTTGTCTTTTCCACCGGACAATTGCATGTGCCGGACATGATGCGCGCCGGGCTATGGCTGAATGTGATCGGAACTTTTGTCGTGGCGGCGCTGTGTTACAGCCTGCTGCCCATGATCTTCGGTTAATCGTTCCAAACGTCTGCTGGTGCATCCACCATTGGGTGTGCCAGAAAGGCGGCGTTATCCGCGGCATGCTGGGTCAGGAAGGCGGCACGCTCTTCATCCGTAAAGCCTACTTGCTTGTGCGCACCCAGCATATCCAACAGTTCCGCCTCTGACCGGCGGCGGTTGCCGCTCAGCCTGATCTCTTGGCCTGTTGCCACATCACCTAGTCCCAGGAAGTCCATCGCCCACTGGCCGCGCGCCGCTGCAGGCGCGCTTTCAAGCACCCCAAAGCGGCAGCAGCCTTGCAGGCCAGCTTCTTCCACCTGCCGCAAAAGGCCAAGCCACGAAACCTTTTCAAGCCCGATAGAGGCGACATAGTCTGGAAAGGATGCGCGCAAGCCCCGCGGCACGCGAAAGGCATAGACGGATTCAAGGAAGCGGTCCTGCCGCCGGGCGATAAACCTGAGCTCAACATCAAAGGATTTGGCGAGCGCTTTCACTGCCGTCAGGAAATTGCTGAAGTGGGGATAAAAGCCCGCATCTCGCACGCCCGGCATCAGGCCCAGCAACAGCTCCTCGCTGATCACCACCCGGTCGGTTGGGAGGCGCGCCAGCATGCGCTGGGCAAGCTTCAGCCGAAGCGCGGACACCAGCGACCCGCGCTCGCACCGGTACAGAAGCCTGAGCTGGCGGCCCGAAAGCCAGCCTTCCAAGTCTTCGCGCAGCAACACAGTGGTTCCCAAAGCCTCTATGGACGCCCGGTAATCCCGCAACATGTCCTGCACGGCGGTTGACGCACAGCGGTGGAACCCCGCATGGATGATGATTTTCTTGTGTCCTGGCACGAAAGCAGCCCCAAGCCCCCAGATTCTATGTGTAGCGCGCAGAAATCCATAGACTCTGCGCCCCCAGACCCCATATAAGCTGCCTCATGGAAAAAGGCCAGCATATGCGCCCGTTCCTGAAGATGCATGGACTGGGCAATGATTTCATCATTTTCGACGCCCGCGAGGATGACTTCGCGCTGGCGGACGATGAGGTGCGCGCACTTTCCGATCGCAGGCGCGGCATCGGCTGCGACCAGCTGATCATCCTGCGCGTGTCAGGCAAAGCTGATGTCTTCATGGAAATCCGGAATGCCGATGGCGGCCGCGTGGGCGCCTGCGGCAACGCAACCCGCTGCGTGGGCCAACTGGTGTTGGATGAAACCGGCAAAGATAAAATCTCGATTGAGACCGATGCCGGGCTTTTGTCGGCTGAGCGCGCAGACGCTGGCATCAGCGTCAATATGGGTCCGGCCCGCCTTCTTTGGAACGAAATTCCCCTCGCCCGCGAAACCGATACCATGAAGGTGGATTTCGCCATGGGGCCCTTGTTTTCGCCCACCTGCGTGAACATGGGCAACCCGCATGCTGTCTTCTTTGTCGATGACGCTGATGCGGTTGACCTGGCCTATTGGGGCCCGCAGGTGGAAAAGAACGCCCTGTTCCCGGAACGTGTGAATGCCTCCGTTGGCACGGTAAAAGGCGACACCATCCGCCTGCGCGTGTGGGAACGCGGCGCGGGCATCACTGACGCCTGCGGCACCGCCGCCTGCGCGTCTGTTGTGGCTGCCAGCCGCCTTGGCCTTGTGGACCGCAAAGCCACCGTGATGCTGGACGGTGGCCCGCTTGAAATTGAATGGCTACAGGACGGCACCGTGCAGATGACAGGGGCCGCAACGCTTGCCTTCAAAGGTGAGGTCGCGCTGTGAGCAGTGACGTGAAAAAAGAGCCCGAAATCGTTACATTCGGCTGTCGCCTCAACGCCTATGAAAGCGAGGTGATGCGCCGCCACGCCGAAGACGCGGGCCTTGAGGATGTGATCATCGTCAACACCTGTGCCGTCACGGCAGAGGCCACACGCCAGGCACGCCAAAGCATTCGCCGCATGAAGCGCGAGCGCCCTGATACGCCGATCATCGTGACCGGTTGCGCCGCCCAAATCGACCCGACGCAATTTTCCAAAATGGATGAGGTCGCCACCGTTCTGGGCAACCAGGAAAAGCTGGAGGCCAAAAGCTTCATCGGGCTGGGCCAGGCAGGGCTTGACCTTTCAAACGCGCCCAAAGTGCAGGTAAATGATATCTTTTCCGTCAAGGAAACCGCGGGCCACCTGATCGACGGTTTCGGCGAACGCGCCCGCGCGTTTGTGCAAATCCAGAACGGCTGCAACCACCGCTGCACCTTCTGCATCATCCCTTATGGCCGCGGCAACAGCCGATCAACCGGCGTGGGCGAAGTGGTGGACCAGATAAAGCGCCTGGTGGACAGCGGCTTCAAGGAAGTGGTGCTGACCGGCGTGGATATCACCAGCTTTGGTGAAGACCTGCCGGGCACCCCAACGCTTGGGACGCTGGTGCAAAAGATCATCAAGCTGGTGCCGGACCTGCCACGCCTTCGGATTTCATCCATCGACAGCATCGAGGTGGACGAACCGCTCTATGACGCCATCATCCATGAGCCGCGCGTGATGCCGCACCTGCACCTGTCTTTGCAGGCGGGCGATGACATGATTTTGAAGCGCATGAAACGCCGCCACCTGCGCGGCGACGCCATTGACTTCACGAACCGCGTACGGGCAGAGCGGCCTGACATGGTCTTCGGGGCCGATATCATCGCCGGTTTCCCCACGGAAACCGAGGAGATGTTCCAGAACAGCCTTCGCCTTGTGGAGGAATGCGACCTCACGTGGCTGCATGTGTTCCCCTATTCGGAACGCGAAGGCACGCCCGCCGCCAAGATCCCGAACCGCGTACCGAAGGATGTGCGCAAGGAACGCGCCGCCCGCCTGCGCGAGGCCGGGGATGCGCGGGTCGCAGACCTGTTCAAGCGCGCTGAGGGCACAGCCGCCAATGTGCTGGTGGAACGCATCGACCCGGACGGTAACGCCATCGGCCATAGCGAACAATTCATCCCGGTGATCGTTGAGGGTGCAGCCGAACCCGGCGATATTGTGCCTGTACGCTTGACGGCGAGCTCCGAGCACGCCATGTCTGGCATCAAGATATAGCCAACGAACAAATAGCAGCCTTGAGCGCGCTTCATGTGAGAATGGGCGAAGCCCATCGGAGCGGAAGCAAGATAAAAAAAGGAGCCCCTGGGCGTGAGCGAGAAAAGAAGCTGGTTCCAGCGCCTGACTGGTAAGAAATCCGAAACGGAAGCGCAGCCGGAAGCCAAGCCGGAAGCCAAGGTTGAAGAGCAGGTCGCAGAAGCCGCAGAAGTGGTGCCCACGCCAGTTGTTGCTGAGTCTTTAGCAGAACCTGAGTCCACGCCTGAGCCTGAAGTAGAAGCAGCGCCCGAACCCGCGCCTGAACCTGAGCCCACGCCCGAGCCCGCTCCTGAACCCGAGCCGGTTCCTGAGCCTGAGCCGGTTCCTGAGCCAGAGCCTGTCGCTGAAGAGAAGCCCGCTGAAAAGAAAAGCTGGTTCCAGCGACTGAAGGATGGCCTGAGGAAATCCACAAGCGCCATCTCTGGCGGCATCGCGGATATCTTCACCAAAGGCAAGCTGGATGATGACACATTAGAGGAACTTGAAGACCTTCTGATCACGTCCGACCTTGGTGTCTCTGTTGCATCCAAGCTCACCGGCACGCTGGCGAAGGACCGCTTCGACAAGGAAATCACCGGCGATGAGGTCAAGGAAGTTCTGGCGACCGAGGTTGAGAAAATCCTCACGCCTGTAGCCAAGCCTTTGACGGTCGACGCCGCCAACAAGCCGCACATCATCCTGATGGCGGGCGTGAACGGCGCGGGCAAGACAACCACAATCGGCAAGCTCGCCAAGAAATTCCGTGAGGAAGGCAAGTCCGTGATGCTTGCGGCGGGCGATACCTTCCGTGCCGCAGCGGTCGAGCAGCTTCAGGTGTGGGGCGACAGGAACGGCGTGCCCGTTGTCACCAAAGAGATTGGCGCGGACGCCGCAGCGCTCGCGTTCGAAGCCGTTGAGCGCGCGCAAAATGAAGGCACAGATGTGCTGCTCATTGACACCGCAGGCCGCCTTCAGAACCGCGAGGAACTGATGGCGGAGCTCGCCAAAGTCGTGCGCGTGATCGGCAAGAAGGTTGAGGGCGCACCGCACGACACGGTGATCGTGCTGGATGCCACCACCGGCCAGAACGCGGTGCACCAAGTGGAAGTGTTCCAGAAGCTTGCGAACATCACCGGCATCATCATGACCAAGCTGGATGGCAGTGCCCGCGGCGGGGTGCTGGTGGCCTGCGCCGAAAAGTTCGGCCTGCCGGTTCATGCCATTGGTGTAGGAGAAGCGATCGAGGACCTGCAGCCTTTCGACGCGCGTGAGTTCGCCCGCGCCCTTGTGGGGATCGAGGATTAACACCAAACCAATGCAGTGGGGGCTATGGAATGGGTATAATATTCAACTGGATTGAGATTTGGTTACTAGGGCTTGCGTTAGGCTGGGGACTTTTCAAAATATGGGACCGCATGCAAACCAATCCGATCATTGCCGCTATCCGTGCGGCAGACTGGCTGAAGCCGTTCACCCCGACTGATACGCCCGTTCCCCTGACCGCCCAGGCCAGTTTCGATTATGCTGCAAGCTTCAATTCGACACTCAAGGGCGTTCTCGCCCAACCCACGCCAGCAAAGCTCAAGCGCTTGAACGAACTTCTAGCTTCGCGACACAATCTGGAGGACCAACTGTGGCGTGACATGCCCATGCGCCTGAAAGAAACATTCGAAAGCTATGGCCGTGAATACACAGCCCTGATTGAAACTGTCGCTGACCATTCCGCAAATCCGATACAGCTTTATACGGCCTATCGCCTTGCCAGTTGCCTGCCGGCATCGTCCCGAAATATTCAAAAGCTTGCTGATGAACTTGGCAGCAACCCTGCTGTCAAAGGCGCAGTCAGGGTTACCGCCAAAGCCTAATCAGCTACCCGCTTTCATGCCCCATGCGCCTGAGCGTGCCGTCCTTCAGAACAAAGGCGTGATAGAGCGCCCCAAGGACATGCAGCCCGGTAAACCCGGCAAGCGCCCACCAGCCATAGATGTGGATTTCTTCAAACAGATGGTGCAGGTCCATATCGCGTTCAAACGGTGTGGGCACCGCGAAAAGGCCAAAGAAGGGCACATCCCAGCCCACGGTCATCAGCGTTAGCATCCCTGCGGCAATAACCAGGAATACGCCAAGATACAGCACCAGGTGCACACCGTGGGCCAGAGCGTTCATGCGAGCGGCATCCGGCTGAAGCGGCGCCGGACGCGTGCTTCTGAGGCGCACACCCAGCCGAACCACCATGACGGCCAGCAGCAAAAGCCCGAAGGAGGCATGAAGGATGAGAAGCTCTGTTTTCTCATCCCCGCGCGGCATGTCCGCGAAGATAAACCCAAAAACCGACAGCCCAACCATCTGAAGCGCCACTAACCAGTGCAGCCCTTTGGCAAGCCAGCCATATCCTTCCGAGCTATTCCACATTGTCTTCGCCCTCATGCTTTAGAATGACCCTGTCCAGCCAACGCGAACCTTCGCGTTCCGGCCAGCGTCCACAACACCTGCGAACACGCGCTCGGCTGCGGCATCAAAGAGATTATCGACCCCAAGGTCGATACGCAGGCCGTCAAGGCCACCCTTCGGCTGCCATGCCAGGAACACATCCACCGTTTCATATGCCGGGCGTTCCTCAGCCACGTCATCCACCTTGTCGAACCGGCCCGCGAGCGTCACCCGCGTGCCCAGCTTGGCGTCAATTTCCGGCAGCTTCAGCTCGGCAGACGTGAACAGGCGGTTTGGCGAAAGGATACCGACATAGTCGCCTGTGTCCTTGTCCCGGCCATTCACGCTGGAATAGGACGCCGCCAGGCGCACGCGCGGGCCCGAATAAACCGCTTCCAGCTCAAACCCGTCCATGGTGGCGCGGCCCGTGTTGACATTGCGGCTGGTGCCCGCGTTACAGGTGCCGGGAAACCCAGGCACGAAGCAGGCCATGGAAAATTCGAAATTCACTTCAAGGTCGATCAGGTCCGTGACATCAGACGTGAAATAGGACCCCTTCATCGTGAGGCGGTCCCCGCCTGTGATGAGATCAGCGAAGTCCACACCCGCGCCAAACTCCCAGGCCTTTGACCGCTCTGGCCTGAGGTCCGTGTTGGGTATGAAGAAGTTGGGTGCCTGAAGCGTGGGGCCAAGCGGGATGGTGAAATGCACATCGTCGGCGAAAATCTCATTGAAGGATGGGGCGCGGAAGGCTTCGCCATAGCTTGCGAACAGCATCAGGTTTTCTGTCGGCTCCCACGTGGCGGCAAACTTGGGCGACGTGGCGCTTTCATCTGTCTCCAGCGCCTCACCCAAGGCCTTGTTCTTGAAGCTGTCATAGCGCACGCCGGGCACCACATAGAATGCCCCCACTGGCGTATCGAGCGACAGTTCGACTTGCGCAAACAGGCCAGTGGTGTTTGCCACCGCGTCCGGCACACCGCCCCGGGTACCGTCAGCTGTCATATTGTCGCTGCCCACCTGTTCGTCGCGGTAATATTCCGCGCCGTAGGTGAAGGTGACATTCGCTTTTCGCCCAAGCGCGAAGCGGCTGCGGTTATCAATGGTAAAACCCTTGGTTTCCACATCACGGCCGATGACGCGGTCCGTATCCAGGTCATCTTCATCGACCCGCGCTTTATTGATGTAAGCCATGGCCTGCAGGTCAACAAGCTGGCTTTCGGGGTTGAAATGGGTGCCCAGGCGGAAGGTGTCGCTGACAACACGCTTGGCCATCAAGTCTCCTTCATTGTTGCCCTGGCCGTTGTTGGGTTCGATGGCGTCATTACGGTATCCCATCCAGCTGGCGCTCAGGCGCAAGGCGTCCGTTGCCTGGTAGCTGGCTTTCACAAGGCCTGAGCCGATCTCATCGTCGGCAGAGAGCGTGGTGCCGTCGCCAAGCCCAATGTCTCCGGACTGGCGGAAGGTCAGGCTGGCGATCCCGTCAAGGCGACCATCCGCAGACTGGCCAAATACCGTGGCACCAGTCATCCACTCATTGCTCGCGCCCTGAAAACCAGCTTTGAGCCGGTAGCCAGCCCGCTCGCCATCCGAAAGAAGATCGGCAGCATCAAGCGTGCGCATGCTGATCACGCCGCCCACGGCACCAGAGCCATAAAGCGATGACCCACCGCCGCGCACGACCTCCGCCGCCCCCAAAAGGTCGGGTTCAATAAAGAAGCGCCCATCGTGTCCGGAAAGGAAGCTTTGGCGCACGCCGTCAAACAGCACAACAACACCTTCGCCCGCGACACCGCGGATCGTCGGCGTTTCGCCCGTGCGCCGGGGCCCGCCATCAAAGCTGAGGCCGGGGACGGACACGAACAGGTCAGACACGCTGGCGGCCAGAAGGTCATCCATTTCCTCGCGCGTGACCACACTGACGGACGCAGGCACGCTAAAGGCTTCCACCTCATTCTTGGTGGCACTTACTGAAATCTCGGTAATGTCGGCCACCGTCTCTGCCAATGCAGGCAGCGTGGCGAACATGGATACGCCGGCACAAAGCCCGGCCTTCAATTTCACAAACTGGTACATAATCTTGCTTCCCTTGATCAATGATGCCCGCCAGCGCCACCGCGACTGCCATCTCACCTGCGGAGCCCCCAATTCGCCTGAACTCTCCTGAGTTCCTGCGAGCTCTTCTGATTGCTCAGGAGAACTCTCTGAAGATTTCTCCGAAGAGCTTTCTGCAGAGTTCTGTAGGGACCCGAGCGGTTTTGCCTGAGGCATGTAAATAGTTATTGCAAATGATTCTTAATTTCATTAATAGCCTCATAGGCGAAGCTTTTTAATAATGCAAGTCAGAATCATTATTATTTTATCAAGCAAGAGGAACAAGAGATGACCAACAAAGCGATCCAGAGCTGGCGGCCGGTCAGGCAAGCCATGCTGGCAGCCGGGCTGATGCTGCTGTCGGCCTGCGCGGCAAACACCCAACCGGCCATTACCGCAAAGGCCCCAGTAAAAACGCCCGTGACGGCAGAGACGGACTTCAAAGCTGACCGGGCAGCCATTCTGGCGATGGCTGGCGACTATAAGGTGACGTTCGATTTCCAGGAGACTGTGTCCTTCAAGGAGGGTTACACCCCGAAGGAACGCTACAAGACCGGCGGCTATGAAATGGTGCGCGTGATCGAAGACCGTGGCGACTTCATCAGCCTGCAGCATATTCTCGTGGTGGGTGACGGTGAAAAGGTCCCCTTCATGCCCATCAAACACTGGCGCCAGGACTGGCAGTATGAGCCTGCCACCATCATGGCCTTCAAGGGCGCCAACACCTGGCAGAAGCAAGCCCTGACAAAAGCGGAGCGCACGGGCAAATGGTCGCAAACCGTCTATCAGGTGGACGATGCACCGCGCTACGCCGCTGTGGCTGCATGGGACCATTCAGGCGGCACCTCCGCCTGGACATCACCCCCAAGCTGGCGCCCCCTGCCCCGCCGGGACGCCACCAAGCGCGACGACTATCATGTGATCGAAGCCGTCAACCGCCATGCACTTACGCCGCACGGCTGGGTTCATGAACAGGATAATTCCAAGCTGGTCCTGACAGGCGATGCGCCCAGGCTGCTGGTCCGTGAAGTCGGCGTGAACACCTATGATCATTTCACTGACTTCAAGACGGAAGTGGGGACGGAATACTGGCAGGCCACCCAGGATTTCTGGGCTAAGATCCGGGGCGAATGGGACACACTTTTCACTGAAAATGATGTGGTGGCCCTGACGCTTCTGGGGGAGCCGTCAGAGCTTTATATGCAGATTCTGGGCATCGCGTCTGACGTGGCAGACGGCAAGAGAGGCGCGAAAGACGCGGCAGAGGAAGCACTGGCGGTTCTGCGTGATTATGTGGACACCAACCCCGCAGCACCCCTCACACGCCTGCGCACCGAGGCGACGGAGCAATCAGAAGGCGGTTACAGCCGATAGCATCATAGGGGCAGACGACGAAATCGCCTGCCCCTTTCTAACGCCCGCGTAAACGGCAGGGCTGGTGATTAATGCTCAGGATGAACAGTCAAAAGGTCGCCGCTGGCTTTGAGGCTTTTGTATGCCTTGCGTACCGCTTCCACCAGCCCGGGCTGAACCTGCTTGCCCGCCGCTAGGTAAAAGCGCTGGGTGCTGGGAAGTTTGGCCAATTGCTTGAAATCGGCCGGACTACCGTGCTCACCATGTTCGTCATGATGAAGGTCCTGCGCGATGAAAACGTCCGCCCGGCCTGAGGCCACGACTTTAGTCTCTCCACGATGGGAATCCGAAACCTTGTATATGTGATCATCCGGCACGCCGAGATCATTCAGGATCAGGCAAGAGGCATCGCCCAGCATGCAGGCTGCCGTATAGTGGCCTTGCTTGAGGGCCTCAATTGTGATTGGGCGTGTCTCATCCTGCCTGCCATACAGATAAAGCGGGGTCTCAAAGACTGGCACAATCCAGTGGAAATTCGGCTCCCGCTCTGACTGGCGCAAGAGCGCATAGATAAGCGCATTGTCCAGCTTGGTCGCCAATGTGTAGGCCCGGTTCCAGGGCACCAACTTGATGTCATAATCAAGCCCGGTTTCATCCATGACCTGGCGGATCAGGTCCGCAGCAGGGCCCACCACCTGACCACTGTCATCAACCGAATTAAAATCGCCATAATTTTCGGTATAGACCACAACGTCCGCAGCCACGGCGGGGCGCGCTACCCAAAGCACCCCGAGAACGACCATAGAAACAAAATATCTTATCAAACCACTCTCCGTCACCCCCAGAGCATAATAGCAGGCAAAATCCTAAGATTAGATTACAGGCCTTCCGACAATTCGGCCACGCGACCCCATGCGTCCATAACGTCTTCTTTCGTGGTCTGCACCTGACCCACCTGGAAACGGATCACAGGCCGACCGTTCACAAGCGTCCGTGTGAGATAGGTAAAGCCGTCATCATTCACTTTCGCCAGCAGCTTTTCTGTCAACGCGTCCTGTTCTTCCTTGTCCATGCCTTGGCGGAGCACACGGAAGGTCAGCAGCGACAGGTTCGGCCCAGTGACCAGCTCAAACCCATCCGTTTCGCGGATTTTGGCCGCCAGGTCCAGCGTCCAGGCCACATGGTTCCTGAACATGGTGCGCAGGCCTTCGATACCGCGCAGGCGAATGACGAACCAAAGCTTCAGCGCCCGCATGCGGCGGCCCAGCTGCACGCCCCAGTCGCGGTAATCCTTCACCCGGCTGCCTTCGCGGGTTTCAAGGTAGGCGGGCAGGATGGTAAGCGTGCGCACAAGCGTGTCGCGGTCGCGCACAAAGTGGGCCGTGCAGTCGAACTGCACACCCATCCATTTATGCGGGTTGAAGACGAAACTGTCAGCGCCCTCCACACCGTCCAGCAGATAGCGGAATTCCGGGCACATCATGGCGCTGCCGGCCCAGGCGGCATCCACATGGAAATAGGCTTTGTTCGCCCGCGCAATCACGCCGATGGCCTTGAGCGGATCAGCCGCACCCACGCTGGTGGAGCCAACGGTAGCCATCACCATCGCCGGAATGATGCCAGCCTTGCGGTCTTCCTCCATCATGGCGGCAAGGGCCGCAGGCTGCATGGCGTGGTCTAAATCTGTCGGCACAAGGCGGATCGACGTGCGGCCAAGCCCTGCCATCTTCACGGCTTTCTCAAGCGAACTGTGTGCTTCGGCAGACGTGTAGAAAGCCATCATGGGCGCATGCTGGAGGCCGGTTTCATTCACTTTCCAGCCGGTCGCGCGTTCGCGGGCGGCCAGCACAGCACAGAAAGTGGCAGATGACGCCGTATCCTGGATGACGCCGTCCCAGGCACGCGGCAGGTCCAGTATATCCTTCAGCCAGTCCATCATGGCTTCTTCAAGCTCGGTCGCGGCGGGGCTGGTTTCCCACAGCATGGCGTTGATGCCCATGGCGCTGATCAGCATTTCGGCAAGCTGACTCTCGGGCATTACATTAGCCGGAAAATAGGCGAAGAAACGCGGGTGCTGCCAGTGGGTGACGCCGGGCAGGATGGTGTCCTTGAAATCGGCCATCAGCTGGTCGAAGCTTTCTGCCTCCTCGGGCGGGGTATCCGGCAACTTGGCGCGCACCTCACCCGGCGCCACTTGCGAGCGCACAGGATAGTCACGCACGCCGTCCATATAGTCGGCGATCCAGTCGATAATATCATGGGCGTTTTTGCGGAACTCTTTACTGTCCATCTTGGACGGCCTCCTGATCATGACCCTTATGGGCAGACAGCACTATACATGGGGGAAATTCAAATGAAACAGTATCGACAGGAAATTGCGGCTGTAACAACTGACAGGCCAGGAGAATGTCACTCGTCAAGCCAGGCACGGGCGACCTTCAGATTCCTGAATACTTTGGATATCATCGCGCCGGGCTTCAGGCTTTCATAATGGGCTGAGTAGGTCTCAACGATCTTTGCCATCTTCCTGTTGTCGGTGACCACGGCCAGCCTCATCCTGGGCCCACCCTGATAGGCCATGATGTCCATCTCGGCGATGGTGCTGAGGAGATAGCTATCGGCATAAAAATGGTCGGCATCCAGCGCATCAATAAGCATGCGGCTGATTTTCCGGTGACGCGGATCGCCTGTGATGGCCTTGTTGATGGCCACCATCTGGTTCGGGAAATCCCCGTCCACATGCACTTCAACGCTGTCTTCCGTCCATGTCAGCTTGATGGTCACAAACGCCCTCGTTTTTCCAGGGATCATAGCCTTCACAGCTATCGGTGAAAAGACAAACTGTGGCTACCGCGCCTCTGTCGTCAGCATCTTGAGCGCGGCATCAAGCGCGCTGTCCCGCCCGGCGACAAGGTCATCCCTGGAAAAGACCGGCACGCGAATATGCGGCGGAATGCCCGACCGGTCGTAGCTCACGCCGCCTGCGTCCAGATACCGTTCGTTTGGCAGGGCAAACAGCCAGCCGTTCGGCAAGATGCGCGGCAGCATGTCCGCAAAAGCGCCGCGGGTGTTATCGCCAATGCGGGTTACTTCAGGCGTCCGGGCCATCAACGCCATCAGGAAGGTTTCGGCGGCACTCATGCTGTCTGGACCCGTCAGCACCACAACTGGCCCCCAGAAGCTCTCGCGGGCGCTGGGCTGTACCCAGGTGGCCGCCTCGTCCGTCCAGCCGGTGTCGCCCTTATAGGCCTGTTTGGTGTAGGCGACATACTCCTCTTCAACCAGGCGCTTCGCCAGCGCGATGGCCAGCGCGTCAGAACCGCCGACGTTGTCGCGCAGGTCGATCACCAGCCCGGCCAGGCCGTGGATGGGGTCAAAAAAATCATCAAGCGCGCGCTCGAACGCCGCAATGTTGGCTTCCGGCGTGTCCTCTTTGCTGAAACCAGTGAAACCATGGATACGCAGGTACCCGATGCCGCGCACCAGTTCGGCATAGCCCAGCATGCCCCTGCCGTATGGGGCAAGCGGGCTCCTGAGATAGCGGGTGTCCACGATCTCAAACCCGCGGGCGCGATCTTCCTCCGGCACAGACCGGGCCGCGTCTTCCGCGCCGAAATACATAGCGTCAAGCGAAGGGGCCACAAGCGCGGTATGGGCGTCCTCAAGGGGCACCATCAGCCCTGTGAGATAGTCGAAAAGCTGCTGGTCGGTTGCGATGCTGCCTGTGTCCGGCACTTGCCAGCCACGTAGCCCTTCACGGAAGAAGGGATAGTGCGCCTTGAAGGTCTCCATGAACACCGCCACGGTGTCTCCCGGCGCGGCAGGCGCATCAGCCGTACACAGTTCTGGCAGCTCAGGGAGCCTTTCAGCGGTCATGAAGGTGTTGGTGTCTGTGCGGTGGAACCGTTTGCGCGATCCGGGCCCGGGCCAGATTTCCATATCCGCCTCAATAAAGCCGGGGATGGCAACTGGGAAACGGGCCTCGACCTCATTCCTGCTTTCGCCCCCTTCCAGCACTTCAATCGCGCCCGGCGTCAGGCCGCTTCGCAGGCAACTGATGGCGGTTGTTTCATAAACGGTGACGTCCGCGCCGTTCACTTCAAACAGATAGCCGTAGCCTTCCGTTTGCCACACGCCGTCCAGATCAGCCGCTGATGCGGGCGCGGGCCAAGAAGATATCATCATCAGAAACGGAATAAGAAAAGCGGAACGCGACATAACAACTCCCAAAAAAAATCGGGGCCATCTTAGCCAAATAATTGTCGTTGCAAAGTTCAGTTTGAGAGAAACGGAAGATCGATCTGTCCTGGACATTGGGCCAGCCCGCGCTTCTGACTCGCCTTTTTCCGGCAGACTCTGTATAAGCCGCCGAAATTGGCGATGCCGCGCCCGTTATTACAGGATAAGAACTACATCATGACCACGCATACTTCAAAAGTCGGTTTTGTCTCCCTTGGCTGCCCCAAGGCGCTGGTGGACAGCGAGCGGATTCTGACCAAGCTTCGCTCCGAAGGCTACGAGATCGCGACCGAATATGAAGGCGCGGATGTTGTGGTGGTGAATACCTGCGGCTTTATCGATAGCGCCAAGGAAGAAAGCTTCAATGCCATCAAGGAAGCCATGAACGAGAACGGCAAGGTGATCGTGACAGGCTGCCTGGGCGTGGATGAAGGTGCTGTGCGTGAAGTCGTGCCCGGCGTGCTGGCCGTCACCGGCCCGCACCAGTATGAGCAGGTGGTGGGTGAAGTGCACAAGGCTGCGCCCCAACCACATGACCCCTACACCCATCTGGTGCCGGAGAGCGGCCTGCGCCTGACACCGCGCCACTATAGCTACCTGAAGATTTCAGAAGGCTGTAACCACCGCTGCAAATTCTGTATCATCCCGTCCTTGCGCGGCGATCTGGCGTCCCGTCCGATACGCGCGGTGCTCCGTGAAGCCGAAAAGCTCGTTGAAGCCGGCACGCAGGAACTGCTGGTGATCAGCCAGGACACCAGCGCATACGGCCTTGACCTCAAGCACCAGACCGAGATGTGGAAAGACCGCGAAGTGCGCGCCCACATGACGGACCTCGCGCGCGAGCTTGGTAACCTGGATGCCTGGGTGCGCTTGCATTATGTTTACCCTTACCCGCATGTGGATGATGTGATCCCGCTGATGGCGGAAGGCAAGATCCTGCCGTATCTTGATATCCCGTTCCAGCATGCCAACCGCGACGTCTTGCGCGCCATGCGCCGCCCGGCCAACGAAGCCAAGGTTCTGGAGCGCATCCAGAACTGGCGTAAGATTGTTCCGGAAATTGTGATCCGTTCCACTTTCATTGTCGGCTTCCCCGGCGAGACGGAAGAACAGTTCCAGTATCTTCTGGACTGGATGCAGGAAGCGCAACTGGACCGTGTTGGCTGCTTCAAGTATGAGCCGGTTGAGGGCGCAGCAGCGAATGAGCTGCCAAACCCGGTACCCGAGGAAGTAAAGCAGGAACGCTGGGAGCGCTTCATGGAAGTGCAGGCGAAAATCTCTGCTGAAAAGCTCAAGAACCGGGTGGGCATGGAAATGGCCGTGCTGATCGATGACGTCACGGACGAAGGTGCCGTGGGCCGCACATACGCCGACGCACCAGAGATCGATGGTCAGGTACATCTTGAAGGCGCGACTGAGCTTTCACCCGGCGACATGGTGATGGCACATATCGACGCCAGCGACGACTATGACCTTCATGGCCATGTGGTGGCTGACGAAGACGAGGACGACGAGTGGGACTGGTAAGCCAGCCCGTCACGTCTAACGCGGCGCTGTCATTTCGCCTGCACGCAGAAGCGCATCATAGGCCTGGCGAATTTTGGTGCGGATCTCTGTCGGCACCTGCCGCCCCGCTGCGAGGTAAAAACCGCCCTCATAAGGCACCCGCATGGCGTCCCGGAAAAAGGCGGCTGACAGGCCAGCCTGTTTCAACTGCGCCTTGTGGCCCTCCAGATCATTGAAATAAATATCCGCGCGCCCTGCCAGAACCATCTGAAGGTCAAGGATGCCCTGATTTGGCAACCGCGTGATCTTGTCTGCCGGCACCCCCATCCAGGCCAACATCTCGCAGCTGATATTGGCGGTGACGCACGCAGTGCGGAAGTCCCCCGCCTTCAGGGCCTCCAGCGTGACGGGGCGGTTGTCCTCACTGCGACCAAACAGGTGGTATTCAGACCGCATGAGCGGCATCAGCCAGTCATAAAAGCTGTCCCGCTTGGGCGTTCGAGCCAGGGTATATATCAGGGCGTTAGGCTCTGTTCTGGACAGTTGAACAGCGCGCGACCAGGGCACCAGCCTGATCTGGTAGTCAAGCCCGGCCAGGTCAAGCAACTGGCGCACCCGTTCGGTAGACGTGCCTGTGACTTCGCCGTCAGGACCAAGATAGTTATAGGGTGGGAAGTCTTCGGTGTAGACGACAAGGCCTGTCGCGCGCGCAAAGGGCGCCTGCAAAAGCAAACCGACCACGAACCAAATTGCGAGAGAAAGAAATCTGAACACGCTATGCTACTACCAACTCACTGAACTATTCGACCGCCCCCCCACAACGCACCAAGAGCCTATATCAGCCAGTTTCAACAATTGGTTAACAGTCGCGCTACGGCCTTCAGGAATCAAGCTCAGCCGGTGCCGCTTCTTCGGCCTCAGGCAACATATACCCCCGCGCCTCCAGCGGCAGCCCCATGATATCCACCATACGTTTGTTTACCTGGAGAAGGAACGGAAACAGCAAGGCCTCGGTCTGCTCGCTCAGGCTATAGTCAAGCGACACATCAGGCTCATTCTTCAACGCCTCCTTGGCGGCGCCGACAAGCGCCATGATACTGCCGACACGGACTTCTTCGGCCTGTAGCAGGTCGTCAAAAATTGGGCGATTGGCCTCCAGCGTCGTCATGTCGTCACTGCCAAAGGCCAGGCTTCGGTCACCGCTCAGGTCGATACCTTGGCGCAGATACAGGCGCTGGAAATGATAGGCCTCAGCGTCAGACAATTCATTTTCGACGTCTGTAAGCTCCGCATCGACCTCAATGCCATGGCCCTCCAGAACATCGTGAAGCGCCCGCGGGTTTGCCGCCAGGTCTTCATAAAGAACGATTTCAAGCTTGTGGAAATGAGCCGCAGCTACACCGGCCAGCGACACATGATCCAGGCATGACATCAGCCCCTTGCTGCCACGCAGCAGCTGATATTTGACAAAATTGTCGAAGCTGGCCCGCAGCCCGTCATGGACCAAAGCGTGCTTATAGGAGGCCCGCAGGAAATCAAGCTGCTCACGAATTACAAGGACAACAACCGTGTCCTCGGGCATCACAGCCTTGAGGCGCGTCATGTGGCTATCGTAGCCGTCGCCCGACTGGCTGACGATATTGTCGTCACTGACAATCAGGACATCAGCGCCGTTTTCCGCGGCGCTTTCAAGCCCAAGCCGGAAAACCGTGGCCACAAGGTCCGAATTATAGTGGTAACTCGGGATTTGCAGCAGTTCGGTCTCAAGGGCGAATTGCACCTGGCTGGGGACATGACTTGTTGGCCCCTTGCCCAGATAGAAATTATTGCTCTTATCTGCGAGGAACATGTCCCGAATGGCCGACGCCCGCGCTGTGGGCATCCCAATATGCAGCAAACCTTTCATGCCGGTCCCCTCTTTATCCGCCTAGGGGTTTTATTGCACGGAAACCTTTGGTTGCCAATGACCTTGGGAAATAGACAGGGTGACCTATTGTCCGCCACCTGAGGACGCTTCGGGACTTACCAACTGATACTCGCCCGCCGCCTTCAACTTTTCGTAGGACGCCTTGATGCGGGCACGCACATTCGCCGGCACATTCAAGCCCGACGCCAGATAAAAGCCCGCACGACTATCAAGCCGCATGACAGGTTTGGTCAGGTTCGTCGCGTAGCCTTCCGCTTTGCGGAGCCGCCGGTTCGCTGCGAAATCGCTGATGTACAGATCTGCCCTTCCAGCAACTACCATGCGGAAATCACCGGTTCCCATCTTCGCGATGGGTATGATGTTGCCAACCGGCACACCAGCCCAGACAAGAAGCTCACACGACAAGTCCCCTGACACGCAGGTGGCCGTAAACATGCCGGCTTCCAAATTCTCCCGGGTGACCGCACGCGTCTCGTCTGCGCGCGCATAAATATGGAAATTGGATTCCGCTAGCAGAACCAACCAGTCAAAACCATATTCGCGGCGCGGCGTGCGGGTGATGGTATAAATGAGCGCATCGGGCCTTGTTCGTGCATAATTCATCGCCCGCGCCCAGGGCACGACCTTGATTTCATAGGTCAGCCCGGCAGCGTCCAGCACTTGCCGCACACGCTCCGTTGCCAAGCCGCCGACAGAGCCATCGGGCTCTGCATAATTGAAGGGGGGATAGTCTTCGGTATAGACGGTAAGAGTCTGCTCTCCGGCAGAAGGCTCTGTTGCGCCTGCCGATGCTTGTGCGACCAAAAGCCCGCCCAGAAGCAAGAACGTCAACAGCCCGATCTGGAATCCACGATGCATACCCACTCCGCATGATACGGTTGTCAAACGCCCTACATAAACCGCCTCGCAATTAATCGTAGCCATTAGCCTTCAACAATTGGTTAACAGCGGAGCTTATGAAGCCAGCATCTCAGGTGTCTATTGCGCCTTCATGGCACCCCATGGTGGGGCGAGTATGATGCTATGCCGTCACGCGCCTATTCAGGCAGGTTTTCAAGGTCAGCAGCATCCAGCGTCATGGCAACGCCCGCCGCCTGCAACCGGGCCTGTGCGGCAAGGACAGCGGCGCGCAGCTCAGGCTTCAAGCCAAGCCCCGACGCCAGGAACAGGTCCCCACCCGCGTCCAGCGTCTTCACTGCCTTAAGGCTATCTGCCGGCACACCAAGGGCCTTCAGCCGATACAGATTGTGGATTTTCTCCGCCACATAAAGATCAGCCCGACCCGCCAGCACCAGCGTCACATCGGGCCGGTTCACTTCCGCTATCCGGTAGATATATTGTTCGGGTACATTCAGGCCCTTTACCAACAAGCATGAGATATCATCCACCAGGCAGGCAATGCGGTAGCCTGCCTTGTTCCAGTTTATTTCGTTATCGAAACGATTATCTTCTTGCCTGGCATAAAGCTGAAATTTGATGCTGCCCAGCTGCACCAGCCATTCAAACAGGTCTTCCCGACCCTCTGACCGGGCGATCGTGAAAATAAGCGCATTGTCTTCTTCAAGCGTGGCGCGGTAGGCACGGGTCCAGGGCACCAGCACGATACGGTACTTGAGCCCTGTCTCGTCCATCAGTCGGCGCACAAGGCGCGTGGACAGGCCATCCATCTTCCCCTCCCTGGTCAGGTAACTGTAGGGTGGGTAGCTTTCAGTGTAGATGACAATGTCGGAATCCGGGGCTTGGGCATGGGTCGGCGCACCCAGCAGACCGCTGGCGCAAAATCCAGCCAGAACCAACGCCCGGCATCCGGCACTCGCATGTGCCAGCACTCGAAAAAACCTGCGCAACAAGGTTCAGTGGTCCTTTCACTCTGTGCCTTGACAGGCCTAAGCCTGGCAGGCAACCCCAACCTTTTGAAAGGCTGCCCCAGCATACCGACCACTGATTAATTAAATCATAACAGGTTAAAGCGCCTCAGGCCCCAAGCTGGTATGGGCCGCCGCGCTCCAGCGCATGACCATAGGCCGGGCGAGCCTGCATGCGCTCCAGATAGGCCTTCAGGTTCGGGAAGGCACCAATGGCCCCGCTGACAGCCGCCACCTCAAGCACGAACACCAGCATGATGTCCGCCCCTGTCAGTTGGTCACCAACAAAGAAATCCCGGTCGCCCAGCCTGTCCGCCATGTAGGACAGGTGGTTGGCAATCTCGCTCTGGATGCGCGGCCCAAGCGGTGTTGCCGCTTCCCCAAGCCGCCCGGTGTAGAGCGCCAGCATGAAAGGCAGCATGGCAGAGCCTTCGGCAAAATGCAGCCATTCCATATAAGCATTATAGCCTTGCGCACCGGCCCCGGGGCCGAACTCCCCACCGCCATAGGTGCGGACCAGATAGTCCACAATCGCGCCGGATTCCGCGATTTTCAGGTCACCGTCTTCCAGCACCGGACTTTTGCCAAGCGGGTGAACCTGCTTCAGGCTCTCGGGCGCCAGGCGGGTTTCCTTGTCCCGCTGATAGGGCACAATCTCATACTCAAGCCCCATTTCCTCCAGTATCCAGAGGATACGCTGAGACCGCGAATTGTTGAGATGATGCACCCTGATCATGAGCCCTGTTCCTTCCTGCGTTTATTCCCTACAGCAAAAATAGGGCCTTTTGCTCGTCTGCCCAACCATATCTTGGGGGGCGCATAATTCGTTTGGGCCTTCCCGCAATTATGGTATTTTACCCCTCCCCGGATAGCCGGGCCGGCATCATGCCGATAACGCCTAAAAGGAAGGCCGTCGCACCGATGAGTGCTCAGATCGAAGACTATTATTCGCCAGAGACGTTCAACCGCATCAAAGCCCTTGCCGACACGCATGAAACACCGTTTCTTGTGGTGGATACAGGCATGGTCGATGAGGCCTATGATGACCTCAGCCAAAAGTTTCCCACAGCAAAAATCTATTATGCAGTGAAGGCGAACCCTGCGCCCGAGATTATCGGCCTATTGAAGGACAAGGGGTCAAATTTTGATATCGCCTCCATCTATGAGCTGGACCGCGTGCTTGAAGCCGGGGTATCGCCTGACCGCCTGAGCTATGGCAACACCATCAAGAAGGCGAAGGACATCCGCTATTTCTATGAACGCGGGGTGCGCCTGTTCGCGACAGATTCAGAAGCGGACCTCAGGAATATCGCCAAAGCGGCACCGGGCGCCAAGGTCTATGCCCGCGTCCTCACGGAAGGCACCCATACTGCCGACTGGCCGCTAAGCCGCAAGTTCGGCTGCCAGAACGACATGGCGATCGACCTGATGATCCTTGCGCGCGACCTGGGGCTGGAGCCTTATGGCATTTCCTTCCATGTGGGGTCCCAGCAGCGCGACATCGGCGCGTGGGATGCCGCGATTGCAAAAGTGTCCAGCATTTTCGAGCGCCTCAAGCTTGAGGACGGCATCGAGCTGAAGATGATCAACATGGGCGGCGGCTTCCCCGGCGCCTACACGATGCGCGCCCATGAGCTTGACGTTTACGCCCAGGAGATCACCCGTTTCCTTCAGGAAGATTTCGGCGACGACATGCCGGAGATTATCCTGGAGCCCGGCCGGTCTATGGTGGCCAACGCCGGTGTCTTGGTGAGCGAAGTGGTGCTGATTTCACGGAAGGCGCGCACGTCCCTGCACCGCTGGGTGTTCACGGATGTGGGCAAGTTTTCCGGCCTTATTGAAACCATGGACGAAGCCATCAAATACCCGATCTACACCGAAAAGCAGGGCGAAATGGAAGAGGCGATCATCGCCGGCCCAACCTGCGACAGCGCCGACATCATGTATGAAGACGCCAAGGTACCCCTGCCTCTTAATCTCGCGATCGGGGATCGGCTTTATTGGTTCTCGACCGGCGCTTATACCACAAGCTATAGCGCCATTGAGTTCAACGGCTTCCCACCCCTCAAGGCCTATTACATCTAAACCTGCTTCGGGGCGGTTTAGGCCGCCCCCGCTGCAAGCGCCCCACGCTGTTTCCGGCGCACCAGCCATTCCGCAAATATCAGGTTCGGCACCCAGGAGATATAGGCAATCGCCGGATAGGCGACCTCGAACGGCAGGCCCATCACGCCAAGCGCCAGGAACAGGTATATCCTGAGCGTCACGGCACCGAAGGTCAGCGAAAATGACCGCATCATCCATTCTTTGTGGGCGCCGAACTCACGGGCGCGGGCGCGCAGGAAACCGGTTCCCGTCGTCACGATCCATGCGATGCCGAGCAACAGGAACCCCACTTGCGCCACAGGGCCGTTATCACTGCCAATCGCCAGCCAGATGCCGCCGATGGCCGACAGCATGCAGGCCAAGGCGTAGGTGCGCCCGACCCAGCGGTGCAGCGCAGGCATTCGCGTGCGCAGGCGGGCAAAGAACTGGAAGCCACCGATCGCGAGCGCGAGCGGCCCAAAGCCGAAATGCAGATACATGCCAACGGGCCGTTCAGCCAGATGGTGCGCCATGCCCGCGTTCTGGACCGGGCTATCCGGCCAGATAAGCGCCCAGCCATACAGGGCCACCAACACGGATAGAATTGTCATCAGCACAAGCATGCCAGTCTTCATGGTTTTCCCCTCGATCAGTCGCTCAATACCATTCATGCCATCACCTGTTATCCCCTGGGCACAAATGGAGCGGCACCGATACTACCGGCTTTAGTGTAAAAATACCGACAAAAATCAATCAAGCCTTGTCAAGCCGTGCACAAGTTGCCAACACTTTATCGCGCTCCACATTACAGGCAGGCAATATCGGGGGCATCTATGAGGCAATCACAGCAGGCAATCGCGCTTGCGGCAGGCAACAGGCATTGGTGGCTTTTTGCCCTGGCAGTGCTTGCGTGCCTTATGGTGATGGCTTCCGCAGCAAAGGCCGCAGAATCGCCGAATGGGCCCAACCTCCTGCCAACAGCCTGTCATTTCCGCACTGACACCCAGCCCAGCTTCGACAGCATGCTGCCAAGGTTGCCTGAAGCACAATGTGACAGCACCCCCATGCCGGGCGAAGGCGTTGTGTGGTTGTCGCTTGATGTAGCCAGGGTGACCCCGGAAGCGGGCACTGACTATGCGCTCTTGCTGTTCCGCGAGTGGACAGACAGGGCCATTGTCCAGATCCACTATGGCGACGGGCACATGACCAGCTATGACGTCAACGACCATGGCTTTGACGACTATTGGTCTGTGGGCAATTTCCTGCGTTTTGACGCGCCTGCGCGCGCCGCACCGGTGAGCCATGTTTTAGTTGGGCTCGAAAATACCGCGTCGATCAGAACCTTCAGGCAGATCAATTTCGTGCCCGCGCAGGCCTGGGCAGCGTCGGAAACTGACGGGCGGCTTCTGGCTGGGCTGATCATCGGCATCCTGATGGCCATGCTGTTCTATAACATCACCCTGGCCGCTGTGCTGCGGTTCGATTTCCATGTCCATTACTGCATTTTCGTGTTCGCCGTGGTTCTCTATAACTTCACTGCGTATGGGATGATGTCCCATTTCCTCCCCGGTACCATGGGGATCGGGGCGCAGATGAACCTCACGATCCTTGCGCTGGGGCTGATCGGGTTTTCCGGGCTGCAGTTCCTCGTCAGTTTCATTGAAAAAGGCATCCTGGGGGACCGTTGGCGCGGGGCAGCCCACGTCCTGGCCTATGCCTTCATGGCCAGCGCCATTCTGTATGCCGCCACCCGCGGCTGGCACACAGACACCATAGACCTGATCTTCAACCTGATGTCCGGCCTTGGGGTCCTGTTCATCCTGGCAACGCTGATCAAGTCGCTGATGGCGGGCAGCAGGGCGGCCATTTTCTATGCCGTGGGCTGGCTGCTTCCCATTGTCGGTGTGGCGCTGCGGGTCATGCGCGGGTTCGATATCATCCCGCATTCGTCGCTGGTGGAATACAGCATGTCGATCGGCATGGCGCTTGAGACCATCGTGCTGTCGATCGGTATCGCAGACCGGATCAGCACAATCCGGAAAGACCGGGACGAAGCCAAAGTGGCGGAAGAAAAAGCCCGGGCCGCGAGCCAGGCGAAATCCGATTTCCTGGCCCATATCAGCCACGAAATCCGCACGCCCATGAATGCCATCATCGGCATGACGGAACTTGTCGCCACCACCAAGCTGACGGACAAACAGCGCGATTATGTGGGCAACATCCAGATTTCCGGCAATGTCCTGATGGCGCTCCTCAATGACATCCTTGACCTCTCGAAGATCGAAGCCGGCAAGGTGGACATTGAACATATCCCCTTCAGCCCCGCAGACATATTCAGGAATGTCCAGGCCATCGCCGCACCGAAGGCGGAGGAAAAAGGCCTGACCTTCAGCCTTGAAGGCGTGGATGCCCTGCCCGATCAACTGGTGGGTGACCCAACGCGGCTGAGCCAGATTCTGATCAACCTGTCGAACAATGCTGTCAAATTCACCGAAGAAGGCAGCGTGACCATCAGTGTTGCAGCGCGGGGCAAACGCGCAGACACGCTGACCCTGACATGCGAGGTCAAGGACACCGGCATCGGCATGACGCCAGAGCAGCAGGGGAAGCTCTTCAAGGCCTTCAACCAGGCGGATGAGACCGTCACCCGCCGCTATGGCGGTACCGGCCTGGGCCTTGCCATCTGCAAGCAGCTCGTGGGCCTGATGGGCGGCAACATTGCGGTTGAAAGCACGCCGGGCAAGGGAAGCTGTTTCCGCTTCAGCCTGCCGTTCACCAAGGTGCCAAAACAGGCAGACAGCGCTGCGAAGAAGATCCCGAGTGCAACTGAGGCCGCGCACTATAAGGGCCGACGTGTCCTTGTGGCGGAAGATAATGAGATCAACCAGCTGCTGGCCCGGCGCGCGCTGGAGCCCACGGGCCTTGAGATCGATATCGCTGCAAACGGCACTGAAGCTTTGAAACTTGCTGACAAGCATGCCTATGACCTGATTTTCATGGACCTCAACATGCCGGACATGGACGGCATAACCGTCACCCGCACCATCCGGGAAAAGGATGGCGGCACACGGGTTCCCATCATTGCCCTGACAGCCAGTGTCGCCGCCAAAGACATCGAAGCCTGCATGAGCGCAGGTATGAACGACCATGTCTCCAAGCCTTTCAAACCGGATGCGCTGCATCAGGCCCTGTCCCGCTGGCTGCCTACCGCCAGCCAATAAACCTTTTGCATGTTTGCCCAGCCGGGCCGGGGTGCTAGAACTATCCTGACACTTTTTGTCAGCATGGTGATATAGGGTGGCTGCTATGAAGCGCGCAGACCGACTTTTTCAAATCGTAAACTTTCTGCAGGGGCGGCGCATGGCCGTAACTGCGGAACGCATTGCTGACGAGTTCGACATCAGCGTGCGCACCGTTTACCGCGACATTCGCGATCTGATCACAACAGGTGTGCCGATTAACGGCGAAGCGGGCGTTGGTTATATGCTGGACAAAAGCTATTACCTGCCGCCCATGACCTTCGACGTTGAAGAACTGGAAGTTCTGATGCTGGGGGCCGCGATGGTGTCTTCCTGGACAGACAAGGACATGAGCGTCTCTGCCCAGACGCTGATCAGGAAGGTTAGGAACGCGCTTTCCGAGCGCGACCGCGAAACGTTTGAGGGCATCGCGCTGTTCGCCCCACCCTCACGCGCGCGCGTGCCGTGGAATATCAATTTCTCCGCCATCCGCCGCGCCGTCCGGAAGAAGGAGAAAATCCATCTGGACTATTCAGACGAACAAGGCCGGTCGACCGAGCGCACCATCAGGCCGCTGTCGCTTGTGTTCATGGGGCCGATCTGGATGATGCTGGGCTGGTGTGAACTTCGGCAGGACTTCCGCAATTTCCGGCTGGACCGGATCAAGCACGCCACCTTCACTGGCGAGTTCTTCGAGGACACGCCAGAGACATCGCTGCAGACCTACCTCGACAGCCTGGGTTACTGCGACGGCCTCAAACCTTAAGCTTTTTTTTTGTGACCGGGATTGAAGGATTGGCTACAGTCATTTCAGGGGCGGAATACCGCCTGTTAGCTAACAGATAAGTGTTATGCCCCCGGAATTCCAAAAATCGCCCCCCTAAGAAAAAAGACCAAGAAAGATAGTGGAATGAAATTTTTCTCTATTTCGAGAAAGTATTGGAGTGACGCACTTGTTCGAAATTCATTCTTTCGAATTTCAGGCATATTGTGCATGTTAACAATTGCAATATTTGGTTTTCATTCACGGGTGTTAAGCGACAATCCATTTGATTTTCATACCTTACTTTGGAAACTGGCCTTCATGTTGCCAACTATAGTCTTCTTTGCTTTCTTTTATTGGCTACGTGTTGTTAAAGCTGCAATTCAGGAGGCTGGAGGGTGGCAACAGCTTATCGAACTTGATTATCATAAAAAAAATAATTTGTTGAAACGAATGGAGAGCGAGAAAATCAAATAGCCTCAAATGCAATGGGCACAATGCTCTGCACTATGATCGAAATTCCGAAGAATACCGGGGACATAACACTTAATCCCCGGTTTTATCATGACCTGCCTCAGACGATCTCTAACCCGTCTTCTTCCCTACCAGGAAGCAGGCGAAGGCCTGGGTGCTGCCCCAGGGGGTTGTGTGTTCTTCCAGGCGTTCTTCCACCAGTTCAAACCCTTCCCCCAGCAACTCCATCAATCGGGCGGCGTCATATTGCCTGACCGGCAGGCCGCTGCATTTCTCTGGCCCGCCTATGGCAAAAGTGGCGATGATGGCATGGCCACCCGGCTTCAGGTGGGCATCAAGTACGGTACGGTAGCTTTGCTGTTCGTCTGCCCCCGTCAGGAAATGCAGCACCGCCCGGTCGTGCCACAGGTCCAGCTTGTGCCCAAGGTCAAGCTGGGTCACATCACAGACTTTGAAATCAACCTTTGAAGCCTTATCCCCAAGGCGCTTGCGTGTATGCGCCAGCGCCGCGTCCGCTACATCAACCAGCGTCAGGTCGGTAAAACCGCGGTCTAGCAGCCGGTCAGCCAGCACGGAAGCCCCCGCCCCTACATCCACAATCGCGGCATCCGGCGCAAGGCCAAGGCCATCAATCAGTTTAAGAGACATGGCAGGGTCAGCCTGATACCAGGACACCGCATTCGGGGTCTTGGTTTCATAAACAGTCTGCCAATGCTGCTCAAATGTTGTCATGACTTACAAAAAGCAAAGCCCGGCCAAAAAGGCCAGGCTTTTGTTGTCTCCATATGAAGGCAGATGGGGTGTTATTTCACTTCCCAGGTCTGGCCCGCATACATCAGGTCCTTCAGCGTCGATTTGCCTTTCACGGCTTCAACCTGGCCCAGCACCGCGTCGGTATAGCAGTGGTCAGCCTGTTTGGCATAAAGGATGCCCATGGCCACCGGCTCGCCCGGGTTCGCGCCCAGTTCGCCCAGCATCTGGGCCATGCGGCGGTTGGTCTCATCGTGGGTGAGGATATCATCTTCGGTGATGCCGTTTTCGCCAATCACCACAACCTCAAGGCTGAAGGTATCCAGGTTAAAGCGGATGCCCTTGTTGCCTTCCGCGCCGAAGATCATCTTCTCGCCGTGCTCCAGCAGAAGCTGGCGGTCGGGCGCGGCTTTCTTGTCCGTGATGTCCGACCAGGCACTGTCGTTATAAACGATACAGTTCTGCAGGATTTCAACAAAGGACGCACCGCGGAATTCATGCGCGCGGGTGAACACGCCCGGCATATGCTTCTGCGCGGTATCAACCGTACGGGCAACAAAATGCGCACCAGAACCGATGGCGAAGCTGATCGGATTGAGCGCCGGGTCAACCGAGCCTTGCGGCGTGGACGGTGAGCGCGTGCCCACATCCGACGTTGGCGAATATTGCCCTTTCGTCAGGCCGTAAATCTTGTTGTTGAACAGAAGAATGTTCAGGTTCACATCGCGGCGAAGCGCATGCAGGAGGTGGTTGCCGCCGATCGACAGGCCGTCACCATCACCGGTGATCACCCACACATCCAGGTCAGGGTTCGCGAGCTTGAGGCCCGTTGCCACCGCAGGCGCGCGGCCGTGGATGGTGTGGAAACCGTATGTGTTCATATAGTATGGGAAGCGGCTAGAGCAGCCGATGCCCGATACAAACACCGTATTTTCGCGCGTGACGCCCATTTCAGGCAGCGTGCGCTGCATGCATTTGAGGATCGCATAGTCACCACAGCCGGGGCACCAGCGCACTTCCTGGTCGCTGGTGAAATCCTTGATGGTGAGCTTCTCTTTAGGGGTGCTGAGGTCGTTCATGGCACCTGCTCCTAAACTGCCAGTTCAGCGCGGATCGCATCCAGGACTTCCTGGATTTTGAACGGCTGACCGGAAACTTTATTGAACGGCTTGGCATCGATCAGAAACTTGTCGCGCAAGACGGTCTTCAACTGGCCCGCATTCATTTCCGGCACCAGAACCTTATCATACCCCTTCAGAAGGGCTTCAAGGTTGGTCGGGAACGGGCTGATGTAACGGATATGAATGTGGCTGACATTCAGGCCTTCGGCGCGCGCGCATTTCACGGCCTCGGATATCGGGCCATAGGTCGAGCCCCAGCCCACAACCGCAAGGGTGCCGCTTTCCTCACCCTGGTCCACATCCTGAAGCGGAATGTCGTTCGCGATGCCATTGATCTTGGCGGCGCGAAGGTCTGTCATCTTCTGGTGGTTTTCCGGGTCATAGGAAATATGGCCAGACTTATAGTCTTTCTCGATCCCGCCGATACGGTGCTCGGTGCCCGGTGTGCCCGGCTTCGGCCAGTGGCGCGCAAGTGTTGTCTCATCGCGCACGAAGGGGCTGAATTCCTCTTCACCGTCAGGTGCCTTGGCGAACTCAACCTTGAACGGCTCCAGCGCATCCAGATCAGGCAGCTTCCATGGCTCTGCCGCGTTGGCGATAAAGCCGTCGGTCAGCAGCATCACCGGTGTCATATATTTCACGGCCAGACGGCATGCCTCAATGGCCACTTCGAAACAGTCGCCGGGTGAACGGGTGGCGATCACCGGCATCGGCGCGTCGCCGTTGCGGCCATAAACGGCCTGGTAAAGGTCAGACTGCTCTGTCTTGGTTGGCAGGCCGGTGGACGGGCCGCCACGCTGGCTGTTGATCACAACAACCGGCAGTTCGGTGGAAATCGCCAGACCAAGCGCCTCACCCTTCAGGGCAATGCCCGGCCCTGAGGAGCTGGTAACACCCAAAGCCCCGCCATAGGAGGCGCCGATGGCAGCACAGATGGCGGCAATCTCATCTTCCGCCTGGAAGGTAACAACGCCCTGCTCTTTCATGGTGGAAAGCGCATGCAAAATAGGTGACGCAGGCGTAATCGGGTATGAGCCCAGAACGATATCGAGGCCCGCAAGCTCACCGCCCGCGGCAATGCCCCAGGAAAGCGCCTGGCTGCCGGTAACGGTTTTATAGGTGCCTGGCTCACTGTGCACGGTGCCGATCTGGTAGCGCTTGAAGGCGGCTGAAAGCTCTGCCGTCTCACCAAAGGCGTGACCAGCGTTGAGCGCTGCGACGTTGGCGGCGGCCACGTCCGGCAGCTTGGCGAATTTCTTCTCAAGCCAGCTGATGACAGGTTCGCGCTTGCGGCTGAACATCCACAGCATCAGCCCCAGCGTCCACATATTCTTACACCGCAGCGCTTCCTTGTTGCCAAGGCCGATGTCCTTTACGGCTTCAAGCGTCATCTTGGAGATATCAAGCTCGATCACCTGATAGGTATCAAGCTCGTGGGAGCCGATCGGGCTATCTTCATAGCCGGCCTTCTGCAGGTTCCGCTTGTTGAAGGTGCCAGTATCGACAACCAAAAGGCCGCCGGGCCGAAGCGTCTTCAGGTTCACCTTCAGGGCTGCCGGGTTCATGGCCACCAGAACGTCCGGGCGGTCGCCCACGGTCTTGATCGCCTTGGCGCCGAAGTTGATCTGGAAGGCCGACACGCCGAAGGTGGTGCCAACGGGCGCGCG
>Ga0070726_10000722_pt1 | contig 37766 bp, 33 predicted proteins | sample tdAd471_FD_67275 | JGI IMG/M metagenome (GOLD analysis project Ga0070726, IMG submission 67275) | Marine sediment microbial communities from the Atlantic coast under amendment with organic carbon and nitrate - tdAd47.1 | ecosystem: Environmental > Aquatic > Marine > Coastal > Sediment | place...
GCGAGTCGAGCACAGCATCGAACTCACTTCGTTGAATGGAGATTGAATCCGTCGGGTTCGGATCAGCGTCGTACTTGATTCGGAAGGTGTCAGCGACACGGCGGAGCGACACGAACCCGGCCCGGATCGTCAGGTTGGCCGAGACCCGTTCACTCAGATCGAGTCCCGAAACGCATGACGTCCAGATCGCCGCAGCGTCGAGAACGGTTCCAGCCGAAGTCAGCCACGACCGGTCGGGGTTGCTCGACCGAAACCACGGAAGCGCTGGGTTCGTGGTGTGCGTCTCCTCAAGCTCGGCAAACCATGGCTCCCACTCTGCCCAATGCAGGTCGAGGCGATCAAGCCAACCGATGCGGTGGAAGCGCTCAAGCATCACGACCGCGCTCGGTGGGGACCCAGCCCTCACGTCAAGCAGGGTGACGCGTTTCTCTCTTGCTTGGAATACCGAATACGTCGAAGGCAGATAGGTGATGAAAAGGGACAACAGCAACAGGCCGAGCAATGCGCAGGCAAACGACAACGCCTGTTGTCCTGCACCTGTCGCAGGCGCAAACCCGAGCGTCGTGATCGACGAGCCAGCGAGGTGAAACGCGCCACGTACCTCCAAATCAGGATCCGTCGCCCAAAACATTGCGGTGAACGCCCCCAACATCATCACCATCCAAACCCCAGGCACCACAAGGAGCCCAACTGGCCCGATGAGCGCGAGGGTGCCGTCCTGGCTCCGATAGCCCTTCCTCAGCGATGCGATGGCCTTGAAGAACCACACGACCCCGCCGAAGACCCCCCAGGACAGAGGCGATCGAGACGCACGAGGTAACACAACCGTCCGCACTGCGGTCAGCAGAACCCACGCCACAACAAACACGCCGAACGCAAAGACCACATATTCCATGGTCGAAACCTAGACCCTGACCGCGGTCACAGCGACGCCTCTGCTTCAGCGAACCACTCAGTAAACAGCGCCTCGGCCAGATCGGCCATCTCGGATTCCGCAGCTGCCGTCTGCCTAATGAGCTCAGCGACCGTCATACCCGACCGCTCCAAGATGTCTGAGGAATCCGGATGCTCCACCCACTCGATGAGCGTGTCGAAGGTCAGCTCGGGATGTGGCTGCAATCCGACCGCTGAGCCAAACCTGAACGCATGCACGAACGCGTCCGAGGCCGCCAGCACCGTTGATTCAGGTGGCACGTCGAAGGTGTCACGGTGGAACAGAACAACCCTGCCGGATGTCAACGCGTCGGTCAGCGGATCACCAACGACCCGCGGGGTCATCCTCACAAACCCAACCTCTGGCGTTTCGGCCAGATACGCCCGGCCTCCGAGGGCGTCGGCGAGCAGCTGCGCCCCGAGACAGAGGCCGAGCACCGGGACACCGCGTTGCACGACAGAGCGCAGAAAGGCCTTCTCATCGACCAGATACGGAAACTCGTCCGTGTCGTAGGCACCCATCTCCCCACCGAGGACAACGATCGCGTCATATGCCGCATCGTCTGGATAGAGGTCACCGTCGTACAGCCTGACGAACGTGAGGCTGTGACGGGCATTGATTGCGACCTGCTGGAACCGGCCAAACGGAACGCCAGGGTCGTTCTGGATCACCACAATCCTCATCGCTCGTACTCCGCTCGAAGGGTGCGACGCATGATCTTGTGCGATGCCGTCCTTGGAAGAGACTCGGCGAACACGACATCGTGGATCTTGAAGAGGGGATTCAGATCCTCACGAATCCGAGTCTGCATTTCTCTGAGGGCGGCATCGCGGTTGAGCGTGCCTCCTGACGTAGGGACGACCACCATGACCAGTCGATCCGGTCCTCCTCCCGGAGTTGGGCTCGCGATGGCGGCGAGTTCTGCCACACCATCGATATCACCGATGGCTCCCTCAATGTCCGCCGTGGCAACCTTGATACCTCCGAGGTTCATCGTGTCATCAACACGCCCGAGCGCTTGGAAGTACCCATTGTCGTCACGGCGAAACTGATCGCCATGGCGCCGCAACCTATGACGATGGTCAGGGACGCCGGCGAAGTAGACCGCAGCGTGATCGCGGTGCAGGAGCTCTGTCGAGAGACCGATTGACGGAGGGATAAGGAAGACCTCACCAACATCGCCCTCGACACCGTCGTCATCAATCAGCACAAGATCCAATCCGAGCGCCGGAGACGGAAACCGGGAGGCGACAGCCTCATGGACGACGGTGCCGGCGACATAGCCGCCGCCGATTTCGGTTCCGCCGCAGTACTCGATAATCGGAACATCGCCTGCGACGTGGGTGAGCCAGACAGAGTCATCCGGATTCGAAGCCTCACCGGTCGAAGACAGAGCGCGAAGGCAGGTCCAATCACCGGCTCGCAGGGCATCCGATGTGCGCCACGCAGCGACGATTGAAGGTACAACACCGAGCATTGTCACACCCGCTTGCTCAACGAATTCGACGAAGTCTCGCCCCGTTGGCGCGTCTTCATACAGCGCCATCGCTGCTCCGTTGAGAAGCGACGCATACACGAGCCACGGCCCCATCATCCAGCCGAGATTCGTCGGCCACGCTGCAACATCCCCAGTGTGGATGTCGTGGTGGTATCGCCCGTCCATGGCCGCCTTGATCGGTGTTGTCTGGGTCCAAGGGATCGCTTTCGGTTCACCGGTCGTCCCAGAGGAAAACAGGATGTTGGTGCGGCGATGGGCAGGGCCTGCAACTGGTTCGAAGGCACCAACCTCGGCGACGAAGTCGGCCCACAAGACGTCTTCGGGTCGAAGCGACAACCCCGCGCCTGTGTTTACAACAATGCACCGTGGGCTGTCCGCCTCGAGCACCTTTGCGTACATCGGCAAGGAGCGCCCGGCGCGAACAGATATGTCTTGGGTTACAACAGCGACAGGCCTTGTGAGGTCAAACCGGACCGCGATCTCAGCCGGGGCAAAGGAGTCTGCGATTGAGACAACCACACCTCCACACGCGACGATTCCGAGATATGCGACCACCGCCTGCAGGTTCATTGGCATGACGATCGCGAGTGCATCACCGACGCCGAAGCCCTCCCGCCGATACCCCGCAGCGAACGAGCCGACCATGCGTTTGAGTTCACCGACGGTCACCGTTGAGATATCGCCATGTCCTCCATGGACGACAGCTGGTCTTTCATCGCCGTGGTCGAGGCAGGAGGTTACGATGTTGTAGCTCGCGTCTGGGAGCCACGCCGGGGCCGTCACATCATCGGATCCCCGAACAGCTGATGGTTCCTCAACAAACTCGATCGCGAGGTCGGCGATCACCTCAGCCCAGAACGCATCAGGGTCATTGCACGACCATGCGTGGAGGTCGCTGAATTCGGAGAATCCGAGCCGACGCATCAACTGGGTGACGTTGGCGTGTTCGATTGTGGCTGCCGCTGGCACCCATGTCGCGTCGACGGAAATCGGAGTGTGGCTCACCGGCGTGAGGCTAGCCGTGGCCGAATGGGTCGCATATCGACATGCGTTTCGCGTAGGGTGGTCACCAGCGAAAGAGGCGGTATCGAATGAAGCGAAGAAGGAGATACGGCTCCCTCGTCATCCTCGGGGGAATTGTGGTGCTCGTCATGGCGACCGCGGCGCCGGCTAGCGCAGAAGTCATACAAGGACCCTGCGTCGGGTTTGCCGAGTTCTCAAACGGAGCCAGAGTGACCGAGTCGACTCCCCTTGACGAGGTCGTAGAGGTACCGGAAGAGGACACCGTCGTCTACTACGGGAACACGACACTCACCCCACCCGAAGAAGAGGAAGCTTTCAGCGGATACGTAAGCGTTCGCCTTCCCCTCGGAGGTAGCTGGGTCGTTGTCGACTGGCCGAGCCCTCCAGGCGAGACGTTAGAGGTCGACGACGGCGGCACCTACAAATACGAAGTACCACCGATTGTGCCCCGCGGCACCGGCGGACTCGAAGTCACGGCATTCCACACGCAGCGTGGGCAGACATGTCAGGTAGCGGTCAGCATGGCCCTTGCTGGTGACCCCGGACCCGCTGCCATCATTGGAGCGGCCGGTACGCTCGTCTTCGGGGCTGGTGTCCTCGCCGCGGGCCGAAAGAAGGTGGTGTGATGTTCAAAGGCAAACCCATCCTCGGAGCCATCACCGGGTTCATGTTTGGTCTGTTTCTCGGACCGACGCTGTGGTTGTGGGGATTGATTCCCTTCCACTCGCCCCTCATCTGGATCCTTCCGCTCGTCGGGATTGTTCTCGGTCTTGTCATGGCGGCTTGGGCGCCGTTTGGCAAGAGTGACACAGCCGAAGCCACCGGTGCGACGGAACCTTCGTCGAGCCAGGCAGATAGTGGCGATGTCGCGATGACCGACGGGGACACCGACGCATAGTCGCCGGGGCGTTTCCGGTCCCGCACGTTGCTGGGAGGGGTCACGATGAAGTCGCGTACGGCGTTCGCTGGGAGTCGGCCTCACGTGATCTACACCATCGTGGTGTTCATCGTGCTGGCCTCACTCGACAACGCAGCCATCGCCCTCATCCCGTCGATGGTCCCCCAGATTGAGTCGACGTTTGGCGTCGGCACGGCCGCCGTTGGCCTCCTTACCGCGACCCAGATCATCGTCACAGCGGTGACAGCAGTCGGATGGGGGTACCTCGCCGATCAGGGAAGCCGAAAGCAATTGCTGCTGTACGGCACCCTCATCTGGTCCGCAGCGATGGGGATGTCAGGTTTCACCGAATCGTTCTGGATTCTGCTCGGTCTCCAGATAGTTGCTGGCATCGGACTTGGATCCATTGCATCTGTCGGATTCTCAGTGATTTCGGACTTCGTGGCACCGAAGCGCCGAGGACTCGCGATGTCGTTTTGGGGACTCTCCCAAGGCATCGGGACACTCGTAGGCAGCTTGCTTGCAAGCCAGGCAGGCGCAGGCAACCACACTCCCCCGTTCGTCATCCTCGCCGGTGCCGGTTTGGTGTTTGCCCTCCTCTTTCTGACGACGTTCGATCCACCGCGTGGCTACTCAGAACCAGAATTGGCCTCGCTGCAGGCGGCGGGGGAAACCTACGAGTACACGATCTCTCGCGACCAACTCGGAGATGTCTCACGCATCAAGACCAACCGGTGGCTCGTCCTCCAGGGGCTAACGGCACAAGTCGCGTATGGCTCACTGATTTGGGTGCCTCTCCTGTATCAGGAGAAGGTGATCGCCCAGGGCTACTCCCCTGAGACGGGTCAGAAGGTTGGAGGTCTGTTCGCAGCGCTCTTCACCATTGGTGCACTGTTCTCGATACTCGCCGGCCACATCGGTGATCGCTGGCAGCGGCGGAACCTTGGTGGGCGCGCCTATGTCTCTGCCATTGGAATCCTGGGCGCAATCCCATTCTTCCTGGTGTTCTTCTGGATCCCTTTGACCGGCCTTGACGTGACGGAGGGGGCTTCGACCGTCACCTACATCGGGGAGGTGCTTGGCCAGTTGGTGTCGAATCCATGGGTCGCAGCGGCGTTCCTCTCAGCCGTGATCGCCCTCGCCTTGACGTCGGCGGACTCTCCGAATTGGTTTGCATTGATATCGGACGTCAATGTCCCAGAGCATCGCGGCACGGTCTTCGGCGTCGGCAATCTCGTCAACGGTGTCGGACGCGGTGTCGGCACGGCGCTCACAACCGCAACAGCACAGACCCTGCAGAAGAGCATGCCGCCGCCCCTGAATCTCGCGTTGAGCCTCAGCATCTTCCAGGTGTTCTTCCTCCCGACAGGCTGGTGCTACTGGAAAGCTGCACACACAGCTCCCTCCGACATCACCACGGTACGCGACACGCTGACGGCGCGGTCGACACCAGACAGCCGATGAAAGGGAGGCTGCCATGCAACCGTTGAACGAATGGCTCGGCTCGTGGTCAGGCATATGGCGAACGTATCTGCGACCCGGCGAGCTCTTTGACGAGTCAGCGATCACCATCGAAGTCTCTCGTCACGATGGTTGGCTCATCACCTATCGCGGTGCAATCCAAGACGACGCAGTTACCGGCTCCATCGAGATCCGCACGCTCGATGGTTCGCCGGTCATTGATTGGAGAGACTCTTGGCATACCGAAGGGAAGACCGCACGACTTTCCGGCGATCCATCTTCCTACCGGTACGGTCCTGAGGACGATCCTTGGACCTGGTCCATCACCATGACCGAAGACGCAGACCGGTTGTTGATTGTGCACTACAACGCAGCGCCAGGTGGCACCCCCGAGGTAGCCGTCGAAATGATTGTCGGTCGCGCCGACCGCCTGTTTGAACGCGAGACTTGAGCAACCACAGACCCAGCCCGCGAAAACATCCTCGAACCGCGAAAACTGCCAAGCACCTCGTGTTGCGATGGCGTCCCGATGGGGGTTAAAAAGAGGGTGCTTCCCCCGCACAGCAGCCCGATTCGGCGATATCTGTGAAAAGGTTTGACGAGTCACACATTTGTAATTACACTCGTGCAACCAGACCCAACATGTTGTGGGTGTGCCGAGATCTCGGACACTACATGTTGTGTGTGTGGAAAAGTTTGTGGATAACCGGTCACATTGGGTGACCCTTCTGGAGGAGAGACATCAATGCCCCAAGGCCTCAGGATCGAGCGTCGGTTCACGACAGAGGGCGTAAGCCCATATGACTCCGTTGCATGGTCGAAGCGTGATTCACGCATCACCAACCCCGATGGGTCCGTCGTATTTGAGATGACCGACGCCGAGATTCCTGCGGATTGGTCCCAGGTCGCTGCAGACATCATGGTGTCGAAGTACTTCCGCAAGGCAGGTGTCCCCCAGACAGACGAAGAGGGCCAAGCCCTTGTCGACGAGGATGGCAAAGCGATTCTTGGACCAGAGCGGTCGGCTCGCCAAGTCATCGATCGCTTGGCGGCAACCTGGCGTTGGTGGGGCGAGGAGAACGGGTACTTCGCATCCGACCAAGACGCCACGGTGTTTGAGGAAGAGCTTGCGTACATGCTCCTGACCCAGATGGCAGCTCCGAACTCACCTCAGTGGTTCAACACCGGGCTGAACCACCGCTACGGCATCACCGGCCCAGAACAGGGGTTCTGGTATGTCGACCCAGAGACACAAGACCTCGTCGAGTCAGCGGACTCGTACAGCCGACCAGCCCCTCACGCATGCTTCATCCAGTCGGTCGAAGACGATCTCGTGAACCCAGGAGGCATCATGGACCTGTGGGTCCGTGAAGCCCGCTTGTTCAAGTTCGGGTCGGGAACCGGATCTAACTTCTCGAACATCAGAGGCGAGGGCGAGCCACTGTCCGGCGGCGGTAAGTCATCCGGACTGATGTCCTTCCTCAAGGTCGGAGACCGAGCTGCGGGAGCCATCAAGTCCGGAGGAACAACCCGTCGTGCCGCCAAGATGGTGATCCTCGACGTGGACCACCCTGACATCGAGGCCTTCATCGCGTGGAAAGCAAATGAGGAACAGAAGGTCAAGGCATTGATTGCTGCCGGGTATCCGGCTGACTTCAACGGCGAGGCCTATGCAACGGTGTCTGGTCAGAACTCGAACAACTCGATTCGGATGACGAACGAATTCCTCAACGCAGTCGTCGATGACTCAGACTGGAACCTCACCAGCCGCACCGATGGATCGACCATGAAGACCGTCCCTGCCCGCGACCTGTGGCGCCAGATCGCCGAGGCAGCATGGGCGTCCGCGGACCCCGGCGTTCAGTTCCACTCGACCATCAATGAGTGGCACACCTCACCAGCCGGTGGAGACATCAAGGCGTCAAACCCATGCTCTGAGTACATGTTCCTCGACAACACAGCGTGCAACCTCGCGTCACTCAACCTCGGCAAGTTCTACGACGACGTAACCGGTGAGTTCGCCCTCGAGGACTACAAGTACGCAATTCGTCTGTGGACGATGGTGCTCGAGATTTCGGTGACCATGGCGCAATTCCCTTCCAAAGAAATCGCCCAAGGTTCCTACGACTACAGGACGCTCGGTCTCGGCTATGCAAACCTCGGTTCCGTGCTCATGAGGATGGGTATCGCCTACGACTCTGAGGAGGGTCGAGCCATCGCAGGCGCCCTGACAGCCATCCTCACCGGGTACGCCTATGCGACGTCCGCCGAGATGGCATCGGTCATCGGATCGTTTGCGAAGTACAGCGAGAACGAAACCAACATGATGCGCGTCATCAAGAATCACAGACGAGCCGCATATGGAGCTGATCAGTTCGAGTTCGAAGGTGTGAGCCACACGGTTGTCGGCATCGACCAAGCCGTGTGCCCACCCAACATGCTCGGCATGGCACACGATGCGTGGGACACGGCGCTCGACCTCGGCAAGAGCCACGGCTACCGAAACGCCCAAACAACGGTGCTCGCACCAACCGGAACCATCGGGCTCCTGATGGACTGCGACACAACCGGCGTCGAGCCTGACTTTGCGCTCGTCAAGTTCAAGAAGTTGGCAGGTGGTGGCTACTTCAAGATCGCAAACCAATCGATTGCCCCTGCGCTCGCCAGACTTGGCTATAGGGAATCTGAGATCGAGAACATCATCGACTATGTGGTCGGCACCATGACGCTCGAGACCTCGCCGCACATCAATACGCGCACTTTGATTGCACGCGGCTTCTCAAAGGCGGATCTTGCGAAGATCGAGGCAACGCTGCCAGGTGTCTTTGAACTCGGATTTGCGTTCAACCAGTGGACGCTTGGCGAGGAGACGATGCAACGTCTCGGGTTCACGCCCGATGAGTACAACGGGCTTGGATTCAACATGCTCGCCGCCCTCGGGTTCAGCCACGAGGAAATCAGCGAGGCGAACGACATCATCTGTGGTCGCCAGACCATCGAAGGCGCTCCCTCTCTCAAGGATGAGCACCTTGTCATCTTCGACACAGCAAACAAGAACGGCAAGATCGGCGTGCGGTACATCTACCACACTGGGCACATCCGCATGATGGCAGCGGCACAACCGTTCATCACGGGTGCGATCTCAAAGACGATCAACATGCCGAACGAGGCAACGATCGAGGACATCGAAGAGTCGTACAACCTTTCGTGGGAACTCGGCCTCAAGGCGATGGCTCTGTACCGGGACGGCTCAAAGGCGTCTCAGCCTCTGTCTGCAACATCGGACGAGGGCACGGCAGACGACGAGGACGAGGCAATCACCGATGCCATCAACCGAGAGATTGACATCTTCGCCGGTCTATTCGAGCCAGGGATCTCCCCGACTCAGGCGTACCACTCGGTGCCGCGTCCTCGCTTCCTGCTCCCAGCGAGAAGGGCTGGATTCACACAGGAAGCGAGAGTCGGAGGGCACAAAGTGTTCCTTCGGACTGGCGAATACGCAGACGGCACACTCGGCGAGGTCTTTGTAGACCTTGCAAAGGAAGGGGCAACCCTCAGAGGCATCCTGAGCTGCTTTGCCATCGCTGTAAGCAAGGGCCTTCAGTACGGCGTCCCGCTTGAGGAATACGTCGACACGTTCACCTTCCAGACCTTCGAGCCGAGGGGCATGGTCGAGGGGCATCCGAATATCAAGATGTCGAACTCGATCGTCGACTACGTGTTCAGGGCCCTTGGCGTCGAATACCTCAAGCGTGACGAACTCGCGCAGGTCCCGCCGGACCGCACCGGTGTTCTTCCAGAGCCACCGTCTGGGATGGCGGTAGATGCAGGACTCCAGCTCGACCTCACTGAGGCAGCAATGGAATCGGATATCGAGGCACAGGTTGCGGCTGCACGGTTCGCCGACGCAACACCTGAGGTTGCTGCTGCACCGACGGCTGTAGCCACAGAACCTGTGACGTTCAGCGGGAATGGAAACGGCGGCGTTCAGGTCGCCACTGATGCGGTTGCAATGTCGGCTGGTGCAGTCCAGACGGCTGCTGTGCAAGCCGTGCTCGCGGACAAGATGGGCGATGCCCCCTTGTGCGATACCTGTGGTCACATCACGGTGCGCAACGGCTCGTGCTACCGGTGCCTGAACTGCGGCGATTCCAAGGGTTGTAGCTAGACCCGAACGACCACCCACATGTTGATGACCGCTTGTCGAATCACCGACAGGCGGTCATCGGTTCAATAGGTCGCCTAAACGACGCCCCCGCCTAGGGTTCGTTCATGCACCAAAACCATCGCGTACGCGAAGGAAGTCGCATCTCGATGACTGGGCAATCATCACGATCACGGCTGATTGTTGCCGTCCTATTGGCGGTAGCCGTCTTTGGTTTGCCGTCAGCGGCCTCCGCACAGAGTCAGGCCGACGTCGATGCGGCGGAAGCGGACCTTCGTCGTGCCGAGGCCCGCAAGTCCGATTCGTTCAAGAAGTGGGACGATGCTCGATCGGCGCTCGATACAGCAGTAGCTGAATTCACTGACATCAACTCGCAGCGGGAAGACCTCACCGTCAAGATTGCAAAGCTCGAAGAGCGCATCGTGGTCTACGAGACCGAGGCCGACCTCGCCGACCAGAGAGCGAAGAACCTCGTCGTAGATGCGTACACGAGCGGTGGCTCCGGTGGTGTTGAGTCTGCCTTCTCACTCGGAACGATTCAGGAGATCCTCATTTCTCAGATGCTGCTTGATGAAGCCGCCGTGCGTGGCCTCTCGGAACTCGATCAGCTGATAGCTATCAACCGCGAGGTCGACAGGCTCAGGGTGAACCTGTCAGAACAAGAAGCGGATGCGCTGGTCCTCGAGCAACGGGCTGAAGAGAAGCTCGTGGAAGTCCAAACGTTGTATGCGACCGCCGACGCCGCCTATGCCGACGCGTCAGCCGACGTCAAGGATGCCATCGACGCTGTCCGTGACGAGCAGCGTGCCTTTGACATAGCTGAAGTACAACGGAAAGCAGCCGAAGCGGCTGCCGCATATCAAGCAGCCAATGGCGCAGCAGCAGGCCTTCCGCCTGGAGCCATCCCAGGTTTCGTGTGCCCCGTCCAAGGCGGTTCAACCTTCATCAACTCGTGGGGATATCCACGCTCCGGAGGGACAAGGACGCACAAGGGCACCGACATGTATTCATCGACCGGCTACGGGCACCCACTCGTCGCTGTCCAGGACGGCTATATCAAGAAGAAGACGGTGAATCTCGGAGGCATCGTTGTGTATCTGTATGACGACGCTGGCTACCGGTACTACTACGCACACCTCGAGGGTTACCCAGCGGGACTCGTCGACGGACAGCGGGTCTCCAAGGGACAGGTCATCGGTTACATGGGCTCGTCTGGCAACGCAGGAAGCCCCCACCTCCATTTCCAACTCCATCCAAACGGTGGCGACGCGGTCAACCCGTATCCGACCGTCAGGGAAGCCTGCTGAATCTGACCGGGTCTCATCGAGGGTGTAGGTTGCATTCATCACCCGTTGAAGGGATCGCATGACCGACCACACGCAGGACCAGACCGACAATCCCGATGGTGGGGAGAAGCTCTCCATCGGGCTGATCATCACTATCGCTCTCTCCGCGATCGTGGTCATCTTCATTCTCTCGAACAACCACGACGTGCCCGTCAAGTTCATCAGCTTCGACGCGACGATGCCGATGTGGGCCATCATCTTCATCGCTGTCTTCGCCGGCATGGCGATTGCCTGGTCTCTCGGCGCCCTGAGACGGCGTGGTCAGCGCAAGACCGCTAAGCAGTCGCAGTAGGTGCCAACAGTCTGGTCAGGAACAAGGATCCTCTAGCCCTGTCGCCATGGAAGACCTGATGCCTTCCAGCCGTTCTGGCTGCCGCGGTGACCGTCGTTATCGACCACGCCTTCAAACCCTGATCCAACGTTGTAGGCCTTCGCGAAGCCAGCTTGGGTAGCAAGCATTGCCGCTGCCCTTGAGCGTCCACCCGAGCGACAGAGGAAGTACACGGTTTGCGTTTCGTCGACTCCCGCGTCCCGGAGGTTCTGGACGAACGATGGGTTCTGCATGCCCTGCGGGTACGTCTGCCATTCGACGGCGATCAGCCGCTTCCCGATCTGGGCAAGGTCGGGGAACCCTACGTAGACGAGTTCGGGATGCGTTCGCACGTCGACAAGCACAGCGTCGGGGTCGGCTGACAGAGCCGCAAACGCTTCTTCCGGGGTGACATCTCCTGCATACATCGAGTCGGCAGCTTACAGAGCAACCGAGTCACGGATTGCACCCGATACGCATAAAGTAGGTCACCGTGACCCCACAGAACCCACCAGACGAGACCGACAGCACGAACGCCGACGAATCCACAGGGGAACTCGAACCGGTTGAGGCTCCACTGTTCGGATCTGGCGCCGTCCATCGATCAGCTGGTTCAGGACGCGTCGGAACGCTCACAAAGTTGATCGGTCTCGGCGTGATCGCGATCCTCGTTCTCGTTGTCCTCGCTGCAAATCCAGGGAACGTGCTTCAGATAGAAGAGCTAGCGGCGTTTGCACTCGCAATCTTCGGAGCAATCGAGCTCTACACAGCCCTCCGAGACCAGTCTGGATATCGCGGGTACATCCAACCGGTCGCTGCAATCGCCGTCGGCATCGTCATCTGGGTGTGGCCAGAGGAGACACTCGCTGTTGTGGGGCTGCTCCTTGGCGCTCTCGTCATCGTGCGTGGTCTCACAGACGTGTGGTCCGCCATCCGGCGCCTACACGAAACCGGTGCCAACACGTGGGTGTTCGTCCGGGGCTTGATCCTCATCGGCATTGGTGGGCTGATCCTGCTGTTCCCCCACGCGGCCGTCCCATTCGCCGTCGTCGGTGGGGCAGCGATTGTGATTGCGAGGGCGATCATCGCCTTGTCCTTCGTGATGACTGGCGACGATGACGAACCCGACATTCCGCTCGATGACACGTTTGCGATATTGACCCATTGGCTGTCGGCTCACGAGATGACTGAGGAGCAGGTCGACCATGTCGAGCAGGTGGTGTTCCTCCACCGAGGCAACACCAAAGAACGCGTGTTCCGGTTCGGCATCCTCATGGCACTGTCGACAGCGATCGCGACATTCGGTATCGCGGTGGACTCCACCGCGGTGGTTATCGGTGCCATGCTCGTCGCACCGCTCATGACACCGATTCTCGGGTTGTCGGCAGGATTGATCAACGGGAGGCGCCGTGCAGCCTGGACATCGGGAGTCATCGTCGCCGGAGGCGCTGCGGGAGCCGTCGCACTGGCATGGGCGCTGAGTGCGCTCATTCCCAACATCACAGCAGTCGTGGCGAACAGCCAGGTGACAACGCGGACGGCGCCTTCATTGCTCGACCTTGCCATCGCGATCGCCGCAGGAATTGCCGGCGCCTACAGCGTCTCTCGAGCAGAATCCTCCGACGCTCTGCCGGGTGTTGCTGTTGCTATCGCCCTGGTTCCACCGCTTTCCGTCGTAGGGATCACCCTTCACGCAGGCGACGTCACACAGGCAGCCGGAGCAACGCTTCTCTTCCTGACGAACCTGTTCTCGATTCTGTTGCTGGCAGGCGTCGTGTTCCTTGCGGTCGGCTACGGCTCATGGACACGTCTCTATCACCGTCGCAACCGCATCCGCACGGCATTCTCAGTCGTTGCACTGGCGGTCGTCCTCATCACCATCCCTCTCGCTCTCACAGGCCAAAGCCTGATTCGTCAAGCAAGCGATCTTCGACACGCCTCCGAGGCAGTCAACGATTGGTTGACCGACGCATTCCCCGGGGAGCAAGATCCCCCACTCCGCATCAACACGATCGAATTCGAGGACGACGTGTTGAATGTCCAACTCATCGGCCACGAGACTCCACCGCCCTCATTGGATCTTGCGTGGATCGCATCCAAATCCATCGGGCGACCGGTGAGCGCAAGCGTCCGTTGGATTGTCGAACGTCTTGAGATCGGCACACCGACTCCGCTCCCCGCGCAGCCGTAGCGCCACATCTTTCCGGAATACGCCACCTCTATTTGACGTTTTTCATAGCGTTCGATATATTTCGAACGGTGCTATAGTTCTGCAGACAGACGATAGAAGTGGCGACCTCATGAAAATCATGGACTACACAACCGAACGCAAACAGGACATCGACCTGACCGTGACCTATCACTCAGCGGTCGACCTCCTGCTCTCGCTCTGGGCCATTGGCAGCAAGGACTGCGGAGATCCAATCGACGAACTCGAGATTGGTGACGACTTCCTTGACGAGATTGTTGCGAACATTTCACCTTCCACCAAGACCGCGTTGGAGAACATCCGTTCGGGCGACGTATGGATTGCGCTCTTGAGCCTCGTGCCCTCTGCTGGTGAAGGTGGATCGGTCAGAGACTTCATCGCCTTCCTTGACGAGCACGACTCTGTTGACCTGCGCTCACGGATGGTGTGGCTATATCAGGAGTTTGACCGTGCCGAGAGCATCATCGCTGCACAGGCAGCCGCCGGCGACGCAGATGCGGTCGAGAAGCTCCTCGGGCTTGCTGCCTTTGATCATCCGTCGAAGAAGGTCTGGCGCGACTCGCTTCGGTACCTGCTGCATCTGACTCCAGATGCCACGAGGGAACTGCTTGTTGCCACGCTTACAGATCTCCAAGAGTCTGGATTCGACAAGCACGAGCTTGCGTTTCGTGAGTATCTCGAAACCGATGCTCGGGCGAAGCAATCGATGGCCACACGGCTCTCTCCGGAGAGACTTGTGGAGATCGCATCGAACGGAATCTCAATCGAAGAGAAGCGAATCACAACACCGGTTGTGCTGATGCCAACCATGGTCGCAAGGCCGTGGGTGGTACTCGCTGAGTCACCTGACATGTTCATCATGGGTTACCCGGTCTCTGATCGAACCCTGCTCTCGGACCCTGATGCCCCACCACAGTGGCTGGTCAAACTCCACAAGGCACTCGGAGACGAGCGCAGATTGAAGATCCTTCGGCGTCTCGCCGAAGATGACGCGAGCCTTGTGGAACTCAGCACAGAGCTTGACGTTTCAAAGTCGACCCTGCATCACCACATGATGCTCCTGAGGGCAGCAGGCCTCATCAAGGTGCACGTGGGAGAAGACAAGCGGTATTCGTTGAGGGACGAGACCCTGCCAGAGGCCGCAACCTACCTAAATCACTACATCCACAAATCGAACGAATCGCGGGAGGAACAGACATGAGCCCGTACATGAACCACATATCAACCGACTACGTCGATGCGTACGCAGCCGAGCTCAGACTCGACCTGCACCACGCTTGGACCCAAACACCGACCACCCGAAGAGTCCGGAAGAGCCTCGCCCGCTCGCTCGTACGAGTCGGAGCATGGATGCTGCCAGACAAGCCAGAACTTGTCTCTGACACCATCCTCGTGCTCCCGAAGCCAGCGGAGAAGACGACCATCCGGACGGCTGCGTAGACCACGCACGCCACAATCGAGCACGAGAGCCCGGCCACACCAGCCGGGCTCTCGTGTACCCAGTCCACGAACCCTGGGTTCTGTAGCGGGTCAGGTGCGCTCCACAGCCCACAGAATGGTCGCCTGGTCGGCGAAGCCGGTGGGAGCTGCGGACACATCGGACGCGATACGCAATAGGCTTGCGTGACCTGAAGCGGGAGAGAACATGACAAGTGCGATCAGCGTCACCGGCGCGACGAAGATTTATGGCGAGGGCGATGCAGCCATCAAGGCGCTCAACGATGTGAGCGCTGAATTCGAGCAAGGGAAATTCACCGCGATTATGGGCCCATCCGGGTCCGGCAAATCGACACTGCTCCACTGTCTTGCGGGCCTCGACTCACTCGACTCGGGGGCCGTCCATCTGGGCGACATCGAACTCGGCGCCCTCTCGGACAAGGAACTCACGCTCGTACGAAGAGAACGCATCGGATTCGTTTTTCAAGCGTTCAATCTCATTCCGACGCTCAACGCCAAAGAGAACATCCTCCTGCCGCTCTCTATTGCCGGCGCCGATGCAGACGAGGAGTGGTACAACACCGTGATTGAGACAGTCGGTCTCGCCGATCGCCTTACGCACCGTCCCTCCGAGCTTTCGGGTGGCCAGCAACAGCGGGTAGCGGCAGCAAGGGCGCTCGTATCGCAGCCACAGATCGTGTTCGCCGACGAACCAAGCGGAAACCTCGACTCAAAGTCCGGCGCCGAGTTGCTCGCCTTCATGCGAAGGGCGGTTGACGAGTTCGGTCAGACAATCGTGATGGTCACCCACGACCCCTTCGCTGCCTCACATGCAGACAGAGTCATCTTCCTCGATGACGGAAAGTGCGTGGCCGATCTTCAGGACCCAACGGCCGACACGATCTTCGACATGATGAAGCAACTCGGGGACTGACATGTTCAAAGTTGCATGGGCCTCGCTGCGGGCCAACAAAGTCCGGCTGCTGCTTACGTCGTTCGCCATCGTCATCGGTGTCTCGTTTGTCGCAGGTTCGTTCGTCTTCACCGACACCATCAACACCAGATTCGACCGCTTGTTCAAGGACATCTCGGCAGGTGTAGATGTGTATGTCCAGCCGGTTCCACCCGAATTCGGCAATGACTTTGGGCAGGTGCAGGTTTCGATGGACGAGTCGGTGTTCGACGACGTGCTTGCGGTCGACGGCGTCGCGGAAGCAGAGGCAGGCATCGGTGGTGTGGCCCAACTCGTCGACAAGGACGGAGAAGTCATCGGAGGCTTTGGGCCACCAACACTCGGCTTCTCGTGGTCTGAGAATCCCGACCTGACGCCTCTCAGGATCGCACAAGAGAATGGACGCCCTCCCGAAACCGCCGGTGAGATCGTCCTCGACGTTGGAACGGCAAAGGCACAGGAGTTCGCCATTGGCGACACCGTGAGCCTGCTGACGACAGGGCCGGTCGAGAGCTTCACCCTCGTGGGTCTTGCAAACTTCGGTGACGAGGACAACCTTGCAGGCGCCACGCTCGCAATCTTCGAGTTCGCAGAGGCCCAGCGCCTGTTCGACCTTGAAGGGAAGATCAGCCAGATCTCAGTCGCTGCTGATTCAGGCGTGACAGCCGAGGATCTCGCTGCACGCATCGCACAAGTCATTCCAGATGATGTGGAGTCAATCACCGCCGCTCAGTCAACGGCCGACCAGACAGCTGAGCTACAGGAAGGCCTCAGCTTCTTGACGATTGGACTGCTTGTGTTTGCCGTGATCGCCGTCTTCGTCGGTTCCTTCGTGATCTACAACACATTCCGCATCATCGTCGCCCAGCGCACACGCGAACTCGCACTCCTTCGTGCGATTGGTGCAACAGGTGGACAGGTGACCCGGATGGTCGTGGTCGAAGCGTTCATCGTTGCGCTGATCTCGTCGGTTATCGGCATCCTGGGAGGCATTGCGCTTTCCATGTTCCTCGCGGCTGTCCTCTCGGCTGCAGGACTTGGGTTCCCTGACGGACCCCTGACATTGCTTCCAAGAACCATCATCGTTGGTCTACTCGTCGGCGTCGTAGTGACCCTCGTCGCTGCGGTGCTCCCTGCTCGTAAGGCTGCTCGGATTCCGCCAGTCGCAGCCATGCAGGCTGAGCTCGGCGCCACCAAGCGGAAGGAACTCAGGACGAGGACCATCATCGGTGTCGTCGTGACGTCGGTTGGCGTTCTTTTCGTAGCCATTGGGCTCTTTGGAAGCTTCGGGAGCAACCTGCAGCTGCTTGGCCTCGGGGCCGTCGTTGCCTTCATCGGTATCTCGGTTCTCGCTCCGATCGCAGCACGCCCATTCGCTTCGTTCATCGGCTGGCCGATTCGCAAGGTCTACCGTGTCGCTGGCGACCTTGCCGTCCAGAACACCAGGCGCCAGCCTCGGAGAACCGCATCGACCGCTTCCGCCTTGATGATCGGTGTCACCCTTGTTGTATTTGTTGCGATCTTTGCGGCATCCATCAAGGTCAGCATCGGCAACACGATCGGAGAGATTTTCCCAGCTGATTTGTCAGCCTCTTCGTCGAACTTTGTCACCGGCGTCAGCCCTGACTACACCGACGAATTGCGCGCCCTGCCCGAGATCGGTCAGGTAACAACGCTGAACAATCCGACGATTCGGATCCAGGAGCTCCAACTCGATACGAGCGTTTCTGCAATCGAACCTGACACGTCGATCGGAATGATCTTCAGCGGCGCATCTGATGAGGCGATCAGGGAACTTGGCGAAACGAACGGTCTTCTCGTCCTTGAGGAGCTCGAAGGTTCTGCTGATCAGATCGGTAAGACGTACATGATCGAAATGCCGAATGGCGCCGTCAGCCCAGGCACCGTCGTCGGTGTGTTCACTGACGGCAACTTTGGCGACTACATCATTACGAGAGATCGGTACGCAACGGGGGTCTCCCCTGTCACCGACGGATTCGTCCTCGCCGACGCTGCCGACGGCGTGGCGGTCGAAGAGGCCAAGCTCGCGGCAGACGAGCTCACCGCAGACTTCCCGAACGTGCAGGTCCAGACCAAGTCGGAACTTGTGGCCGACGCGGAGGGGCAGATCGACGCGATTCTCGTCATCTTCACTGGTCTTCTCGCACTTGCAATCATCATCGCTGTGCTTGGCATTACGAACACCCTGGCACTCAGCATCATCGAGCGAACTCGCGAGATCGGACTGCTGCGCGCCGTAGGAATGTCGCGCAGACAGCTGCGAAGGATGGTTCGATGGGAATCGGTCATCATTGCGGTCTTCGGAGCGATGATGGGAATGATCACGGGCACAGCCCTGGGGTGGGCTGTCGTTCAGGCGCTCAAGGACGAGGGTCTCGGAGACTTCGCGATACCGATTGGACAGCTCGTGATACTCATCTTCGTTGCTGGAGTGGCAGGCGTTCTCGCCGCTGTGTATCCCGCTTGGAAAGCATCACGTCTCAACATCCTCGAGGCCATCTCCTACGAATAGGCGACCTGGTTTGGATGAGTCCTCCGCACCATCGCTCGGTGGTCTACGACTCGACGGTGATGACCGTTTTGCCGCGACCGTGCTTGCCACCTTGCTTCGTCAAGGCTTCAAGGGTTTGGTCAAACGAGTAGCCACTGTCGAGCACCGATCGAATCTGGCCGGACGCGAGCATGTCAGCAAGGACCCGAATATCCTCTGGGGTGGACTTCGCGAGCATCACCGATAGCGATTGACTCCTGAACGCCGATGCAAGAGCAATTCTTGCCATCCATACGATCGGTCCAAGGCCGTTCCCCATTGTTGAGCTACCCACGGCAACGTAGACCCCTTCTTCAGTCAGCATCGCCCTGTTCTGGCGCGCAGAGAAGTTCCCGACGGTGTCGACAATGATGTCGTATCGCTCGTCGTCGTCAAGGTAGGAACCGGTCGTGTAATCGATGACTCGGTCGGCGCCGATGGAGGAGACCAACTCGACGTTCCGTGTGCTGCAGACGCCGACGACGGTGGCACCGCTCGCCTTGGCGATCTGGACCGCGTAGGTCCCAACGCCACCCGAGGCTCCATTGACGAGCACACGGTCGCCGCTCTTGAGTCCACCCTTGTCCCTGAGCGCCTGCAACGCAGTCAGGCCTGCGATGGGGACTGCCGCTGCCTCTTCGAACGAAATGTTGTCCGGCTTCAAAGCAAGCCTCCGCTCCGGTGAAGTTGTGTACTCGGCGTATCCCCCACCGATCTCACCGAACACCGCATCGCCAACCTTGAATGCTGTGACGTCCTTCCCAGCCTCCTCGATGACTCCTGCCAGGTCCAATCCACGGATCGGTGTCTTCGGTCGCCGGAGGCCCATCTGAGCCCTTGCGATGTACGGCTTGCCGGTGATCATGTGCCAGTCGGCAGGATTGGTCGCTGCGGCTTTGACGCGGATCAACACCTCGTCATCGGCAGGTACCGGAAGCGGCACATCAGCGAGCTCAAGCTGTGACGGCGGGCCGTATGCATTGTGGACAAAGGCTTTCATGGAATCTCCCTCTCGGAAAGTGAATCACGGTCTGTGGTATTTACATTGTAAACTTATGTCGTAAGTTAGCGCACAAGCGACAATCGGTCAACCCCTATTCCGGATTCAGCGCAGATCCCACGTCTCAGCGTGTTCAACGAGGTACATACTCACATCGTGCACCCTGTCCAGGACGTCGCACAGGGAGTCTTGTGTGTAGATGATGTCGACGAGGGACCGCGCTACTTTGCCCACAACGCTGAGCCTCACTTCGACGGCGGCATCGAGAGCCCCCATCGACTCCACAGAACTGATCTCAATGGGAAGATCGATGCCACCGATTCCCGCAAGCTCAGCTGATAGGACAATCAAGTCCGGGGCCTTCTGCATCGGAGGGAGCGACCAATTGAAGTAGAACGTGACGTTGAACTCGCCGTTGGCGTCGGACGGTACGTCATCAGCATCCACAAGCGAGTCCTCGAACTTCAGTAGCAGGCGAGGTTCAACGTCCAGCGAGATGTGGAGATCGAGTGGGCCAGCGCACGCTTCCGCAGGGTGCACGTCGATCTCCCAAGCCTGCCTGAGTGTGTAGGTCTCGACGAAGTGTCGTTCGTCATGGACATGGAACCCATGCTCCATTGCATGGTCCTTGAGGTAGGTGATCGTCGAAGCAAGGTCAACAGCCATCAGCCGACATCCTCAGCTGCCTCGATGATCTGAATCCCGCCCATCACGGCGCGTGCTTCGACGACGAAAAGAGGCCCACCCGCAGGTTCATCCGGGTTCGTGAGGTTCGCCACTCCTCCGGCTACCTCGTCAGCGACAACCTCGACACGCCATTCGGGTGGCACCGTCACGTTGATTCCACCCATGACGGCGACGAGCCTCAACCGACCCCCACCCTCGAGTGTGGCCTCCGACAGATCGATCTCGATACCTCCCATGTACGCCAGAGCCGCGCCTTCGGTCAGCGGGTTTGCGGTACTTGCGAACTCTCTCCCGTCCATCGCTGCGACCAAAGCGAAGCCGCTGTCGTGTGCGTCGCCGAACTCCGGGTTCTTCTTGCGTACGACGAGTGCGCTCACCGCAGACGCGGCACAAAAGGCGACAAATCCGAGCGCCAGCTTGGCAAGGAACTTCATACCCCGAAGGTACCACGAGGGCCAGACATAGCCGGAGGGTCAGACGGCCACGTCTTCACAAGACTCGCCATCGGCAACGACTACAAACGTGTGTGCAAACGGCTCCAGCAGTCATTCTGCTCCCCTGGTGGAGGAATTGGCACGGGTCGCTGGCTGTTCGGCCGGTCCGCAGGCTACGAAACGACGGGCGGAGCGTCGTGACCCTCCGGCAGTCCCCACCGCTGAACAACCGCTACCGCAATCACAACGATTGCTACTCCGAACCACTGGGCGCCGCTGAGCTGCTGATCGAGGAGGAACACGGCGATGACCGCTGCAACGACGGGCTCGGCCGTAGCGATCACACCTACGACGCTGGATGCCAGCAGACGCAGCGCCTTGAACTCAGCGAGAAATGGAACTGCCGTCCCCACAACGCCGATGATTGCAAGGTCACGCCACCCAGCGGCACCGATGTCCGTCGGAAAAGTCCAGATGGGCAGAGCAATCAACCAGATGACCGAGGCAAATCCGAACCCCCACACGGCGACGTGGACAGGGTCGAACTCGCCCGACACGTGTTCGCCCACCAGCAGGTAGCTCGCAAACAACACAGCAGCGAGGAGACCCACACCAAGCCCTGGGAGATCGGAGGCCTCCAGGTTCCACGCTTCGGTCACGAACCCGACACCGACCACGGATGCAATCGCAGCGACCCAGACGAGGGGACGAACCGGTGTCTTCCGCACAACCGCAAACCAGATCAAGACAAGGATCGGGCCGAGAAAGTGGATCGTTGCGGCTGGCCCGACGCCGAGCAGATCGATGGCCACGTAGAAGACCCACATCACACCTGCGAGGTTGGCGCCGAGGATCGCAAGCTTCCAGGTTGAGGTTCTCCAGTTGGTCGGCCGAAGCACACCCATCTTGACGGCAAAGGGAACGAGCACCACGACGGCAGTGAGGGATCGAACCTGCGAGACCCTGCCCGGTGAGACGCGGTCGAACACACCGCCCGCAACAGCATCGGAGATTCCAAACATAATGGCGGCTGCCAAGGCGAGGCCTGCGCCCTTGGCTGCATTGGTCGCGTGCATCGGGCGATGCTATCGGCAGTCGGGGCCGGTTGTATCATCGCCTCGACGAAAGGCTTCGCGGATGACGGCCACCGATCAGGCGACACCACAGGTTCTCTTTGTCTGCGTCCACAACGCCGGCAGGTCGCAGATGGCGGCGGCCCTCCTCAACCACCATGCCATGGGCCGGGTGCGAGTGCGCTCTGCCGGTTCAATGCCTGGCGAACAGGTGAACCCAATGGCGATGCAAGCGCTCAAGGAGTGGGGCATCGACATCTCGGCTGAACATCCGAAAGTCCTCGAAACCGAAGCGGTCAAGGAAAGCAATGTCGTCATCACGATGGGTTGCGGAGACGCGTGCCCAGTCTTCCCTGGCAAGACGTACCTCGACTGGGAGTTGACTGACCCTGCGGGTCAAGGAATCGAGACGGTGCGTGAAGTCCGCGACGAGATCGACCGAAGGGTTCGTGCGCTCGTCGTCGAGTTGCTCGACAAAGATGCAACCTAAGTCACAGTCGTCGGGTTCTTCTTGGTATGGACACACTCACCGTGGCATCTGAAGATCGCATCAAGGATGCTCTCACCACAGACTTTGACAACGGGTTTACAGCCCTGGTCAGGGAGTATCAACCTGGCATCCATCAAGGCGCCACGAGGCTGACAAAGAGCAGAGAGGACGCTCAAGACGTGGCACAGGACACCTTCGTACGGGCGTACTCAGCACTCAAGGCCTACGACGCTGATCGAATCCAGCAACTCAAGGTGCGACCGTGGCTTTGGACAATTGCGTTGAATCTCTGTCGGAACCGGTGGCGGAGGGGTGGAACGGAAACGACACTGCTCGATCACGACAATGCAGCATCCGATGGCGCCTCATTTGATGACCTCGCGTGGCGGCGACGCCTCGCTGGCCTCAGTGCGAACCAACGGAACGCTGTGGTGATGCGCCACGTGCTCGACATGCCGATCTCAGAGATCGCAGAAATACTGGGCAGGCCCGAAGGAACAGTCAAGGCTGACATCTCGAGGGGCTTGGACAAACTCAGGAACACGATGGAAGCCGAGGAACACAATGGCTGAGAACACGAACATCGAACGGGCCCTGGCGGAACTCACTTCTGACCTGCCTCAAGGGCTGTACCAAGACACCGTCCTGACCGTCGGCGCCGCGGATAGGGCAGCGACAACGGATAGCCCCATCGGGCCCGTGTGGGTCGCTTGGAGCACCCGAGGTGTGACTGCTGTCTCCCCTGTTTTCGCAACGACAACGATCGACGATTTCGTTCAGCGACACCGTAGGGAGGTGTTCGAAGCCTCCCACATCGCTACCGAACTTCGAAACCTCCTCACCAACGCCTTCGAGACGGGAGAGAGCGCAGGGGTACCGGTGGATCTCTCCGGCGTAGCTACGTTTCAGCAACAGGTACTCACTGCCTGCGCGTCGATTCCGATCGGTCAGGTGCGTCCCTACGGCTGGATCGCGTCAGAGATTGACAACCCGGGTTCGGTGAGAGCGGTCGGGACCGCTCTCGGGAGGAACCCAATCCCCCTGGTAATCCCCTGTCATCGAGTTGTCCGTTCCGATGGCGCCGTCGGCAACTACGCCTTTGGTCCAGACATAAAGCACGACCTGCTCGTTCGTGAGGGTGCACTGTTGGCTTAGGTCTTCGTTTCTCGTTCCTGGTTCCTCGTTTCTCGTTGTTAGATGCGCCCTCTCAAGTCTCGAACACAGTCCGGGCTAGCCTGACCGCATGGTCGACATCATCGAAACCATCCGCGCTTCGGTCATCGGATCGCAACATGCAGTACCGGGCCCATTCGGCGCCAGGAGAGTCACCTACGCCGACTACACCGCGTCAGGGCGATCCCTTTCGTTCATCGAGGAATACATCACCGACGTCGTCCTTCCGCTCTACGCAAATACACATACTGAGTCGTCCGGCACAGGGCTGCAGACCTCGAAGTTCAGAGAGGACGCCCGATCAATCATCAGACGGTGTGTCAACGCCACAGATGACCATGCCGTGCTATTTGTCGGCTCTGGCTGCACCGGTGCGGTCGACCGCATCGTCAGGGTGCTCGGACTTTCGATCCCTGACACGTTGGAAGCCAAATACCATCTCACGTCCCTGATCCCTGAAGACGAGCGACCCGTCGTCTTTATCGGACCGTTCGAGCACCATTCCAACGAACTCCCCTGGCGTGAATCGATCGCGGATGTCGTCAAGATCGGTGAGGACTCGGACGGTCACATCGACCAGGTACATCTTGAAACCGAACTCAAGAAATACGAGGGGCGACCACTCAAGATCGGAGCGTTCTCGGCAGCATCGAACGTGACCGGAATCATCTCAGACACCAGGGGCATCGCCAAGCTCCTGCACGCATACGGGGCGCTGTCGTTCTGGGACTTTGCTGCCGCCGCTCCATATGTAGCGATCGACATGCTCGTCGAGGACGAGCCAGGCGCACACAAGGACGCGATCTTCATATCCACCCACAAACTCATTGGTGGTCCTGGCACACCTGGCCTTCTCATCGCACGGAAGGAACTCTTCCAGAACCGCGTGCCCGGTATCCCGGGCGGCGGGACGGTGACCTTTGTCAATCCCGAAGACCACGAATACATCGCAGACATCGAGCACCGCGAAGAAGGGGGAACACCGGCAATCGTCGAGTCGATTCGCGCCGGGCTCGTATTCCAGCTCAAAGACTCCGTGGGAACCGACCGGATCCAATCAATCGAGCATGAACTCATCGCCAAAGCCATTGGTTCATGGAGCAACAACCCCGACATGCAGATCCTCGGGAACCCGACAGCTGACCGGCTATCGATCGTGTCCTTCGTCGTCAAGCACAATGGTGAGTATCTGCACCACAATTTCGTCGTCGCACTCCTCAACGACCTCTTCGGCATTCAGTCACGAGGCGGGTGCTCGTGTGCAGGGCCCTATGGGCACACCCTTCTTGGCATCGACGCCGAGCAGTCGCGTCACTTCTCAGACGAAGTGTCGCTCGGCTGTGAAGGCATAAAGCCCGGCTGGATTCGCGTCAACTTCAACTACTTCATTTCGGAGGCGACCGCGGACTTCATCATCGATGCCGTGCACCTCGTTGCGACGCATGGCTGGAAGTTGCTCCCGTGGTACCAGTTCAACATGGAAACCGCTGGATGGACCCATGTCGAGGGTCGGGGCGAGCTGCCGTTCTCACTCAACGACATTCACTATGACACCGGAACGATGAAGTACGACGTGAAGCCTCACACCGTCGACGAGGGCGAGCTTTCCAACTATCTGGAACAGGCGAGAACCCTGTTCGCAACCATCGATCCTTCAACGGGGCCACTGCAGGACGAGGTCGATGCAACGGCGTCCTTCGATGATCTCAGGTGGTTCCTCCTCCCGAATGAGGTCAGATCCGTTGAGTAGCGATGCACCAGTCTGGTTCAGCGATGCGCTGACGGTGCGAGCGGATCGCCGGAGTGTCGAGGTTCACGGGACTGAAATCCGCTACCTGTCGTGGGGTACCGAGGGCAAGCCGGGGTTGATCTTTGTCCACGGTGGTGCCGCCCACGCCGAATGGTGGTCGTTCATCGCCCCGTTCTTCGCTACGAATTGGCATGCCGTTGCGTTCGACCTGTCAGGTCACGGCGAGTCAGGGCGCAGGGCCGAATATGGGCATCCGATGTGGGCGGAAGAGGTCATGGCCGTCGCCGCTGACGTGGGTTTCCCAGGGCCACCGGTCATTGTCGGGCACAGCCTTGGCGGCATGGTGACCATCCAAACTGCATCCACACACGGCGAAGAGCTGGCGGGAGCAGTAATCGTCGATACACCGGTCCGAAGGCCTTCCCCAGAAGAGGACGAAGGAAGCTCGGGACGGGCGTTTCGTGCTCCGGGCACCTACGAGACGCTCGAGGAGGCGATGACGCACTTCCGCCTCATCCCTTCGCAACCATGTGACAACGACTTCATCGTCGACCACATCGCACGGAATTCACTCCACGAGACCGAAGCAGGGTGGACTTGGAAGTTCGACCCGAAGCTCTTCAAAGGAAACATCGTCCCTCTCCGCGATCAACTGGCTTCAGCGGCATGCCGGATAGCCCTGTTCACCGGAGAACACTCAGTGATCGTCCCGCCAGATGTCGCCGAATACATGTACGACCTGATGGGTCGGGTGTCGCCCGTCATCGAGATACCGCAGGCACATCATCACTTGACCTTGGATCAGCCACTGGCGTTCGTCGCTGCACTACGAACGCTGCTTGCAGACTGGAATCACTCCACAGCCTTCGTGCGCGACGAGCAGCAGGAATAGACTGCACGCGAATGGCCAAGGAAAACACCAATCAGCTCACCCTCGACGAGGCGTACCAAGCGGCCTTCCTGTGGTTCGACCACAAGGGAGAGCCACCCACCGAGATCACCGAGCCAGCCCACGGCTCGGTCCAGCTCGAAACCGAAACGACGCTGGCCCGCGTGCGATGGGCCACCTCACCAGCCGACCACTCCTCAATCCTGGCGATGCTTCGAGCGGCCAAGGACGGGAAGAAGCTCGCCGTGTTCTCGGCATCGGGCTTCACAACAGGCGCAATCTCCGTGGCTGAGACTCAAGGCATTGCCCTCTACGCCTTCGATGCAACCGGTGTCGCACATCCCGAGACGACGCACGCACGCTCATTGGCACCCGCCACGCAACCGGATCCGCCATTCGCCCCTCCGCCTGAGGCAGAAGATGGGGATGACGACTTCTGGACGATGCCGACAAAGCCGCCCGTCACCGAGGACGAGGTCGAAGAAGAGGAGACCGCGGAATCAGGCGTAGTTGATTCCGACGATTGGACCGACTGCCCGACCTGCGGCACGACTCACTTCCGCAACGCCAAGTTTTGCCGCGAATGTGGAACGCACCTTGCGTCCGGCCTCAAGCACCTGCACACGGCAAGTGCAGCTGAAGTCGGACTCGTGTGCCGTGCGTGCGGAGGAACCGACATCGACCTCGTCGAATAGACCGCGCTCAAGCGCCCTTGGTCCGCTTCTTCGGCTTTGACGCCCGCGCTTTTCGGTCGGCGGCTTCCTCGCCCGTGATGACCAAGGGTCCGTTGGTGAGTTCCATCCGGCGCTTCAGCGCACCGCGGAATCGAGGAGGGCACGCCGCAAATCCCGAAAGAGGCATGATCTCGCCGCGGGCCAGCGCCTTGCGTGTGGTCGCATCGATATCGACCGGAGGAAGGGTCCCAAGTGGCTGGCCAGGGGTGTTTCCTGGCACCAATCTGGTGATGACGCCTGGTCCGTCCGGAGCGATTGCCACCCTTACGTACCAAGGGAGAAAGGTCGCCGTCTCGTCATAGTCGAGGTTCATCTCCCCAATAGCCTCGTAGGGAATCCGGAAGGCCTCATCGTCGGGATCCGATCCTACGACCAAGAACAGCGCTCGATCAGACAGCAGCCAGAACATGACACTTCGCTCACTTGCCCGCCGATCAAGTCCGGATGCCGAACGGTCAAGCTGTTCGTCACCGAGCAGCAGAGGCTTCGCCTTTGTCTTCGCTTCACCCCTCCCGAGGTCGAGCACCGATTGTTTGAACGCGTACAGCAGAGACATAGCTGAAAGCCTACCGATGACGGCCCTTGCATGAGCCAATCCGCTATCTCGAAGCGGTGTGCCGGGAACCCGAGCCGTTAGGCTCGCGCAAATGGCAAGGGACGTTTCACAGACAGGCAGAGAGGTCGCTTGGTCATGGCCCCTTTCCGATTGGGACCGCATGTGGCGCCCGTCGATGTGGCGTCAGAAGCCACCACAGCCGCACAAAGCCCACATCTTCCACCTCGCTGCGATCGTCGCCCTTGCGTTGTACGCGAACGTGATCTCAAACGAGATCCTCGACGAGGTGTGGCACATTCCCTTCCAACTCGGGATCCTCGCGATCGCATTGATCATCTCAAGGCGAGCGGGAACGACCTGGACGTCCATGGGCTTGCGAAGAGACAGGCTGTCACGCGGCGCGATGATTGGAGGCGTCGTGATTGGCGTCATCACGGTCGGAATCGCAATCGGAATCGCCATTCCGGCAACCCGCGAACTCTTCAGGGACGACAAGATCGTGAACGGCTCCGTCGGGTGGGTTCTCTTCCAGGCGTTCGTGCGCATCCCGTTGGCGACGGCGCTCTACGAGGAAGTGCTCTTTCGAGGAATCGTCTTCGGAATGCTCGCCCGCCGCCACACCCCTCTCCTCGCAGGAGTCGTCACCTCCCTGCTCTTCGGCTTCTGGCACATCTTGCCGACACTCGACACCATCGACACGAGCCCCGCTGGCGACCTGTTCTCCGGCTGGTTGGGAATCGCCGTTGCGATCATCGGCTCGATAGCTGGAACGGCCATCGCTGGGATCGGGTTCCTCCTCGTCCGGTTGTACGCAAACAGCACGCTTGCCGCAGTTCTTGCGCACATCGGTACCAATTCCGTCGCGATGCTGGGTGCCCTTGTCGTGATTCATTGGCTGTGACGCTTGACAGATCCGAAAGGACAAGCGACGATGGCGGTGGTTCCAAGGGGACCAGACGCGACCGAGGAGGATCGATGCGGCTAAACATCACGCCGATTACAGCATCTCCTGCTTCCGCGCGCGCCCGCAGGCACTGACACCAGCGCCTCCCGCCCCGCTCCGCAGACACCGATGCCGGCCTCGCCGTGCATGACCCTGCCGTTCGATTCCACAAGGAACCACCATGATTCCCGTCCGAGCATATTTCAGACTTTTCACCGGATATCTCCGGCCCTATAGAGGGAAATCGGTCGCGCTCGCCATTGTCCTGACGACGACCATCCTCCTCCAACTCGCGAATCCTCAGTTGATCGCGATGTTCATTGACCGCGCCGTCGATGGAACCGATGTGGCGAGCCTCGTACCGCTTGCACTCCTCTTCATGGGTGTCGCTGTGGTGCACCAACTGCTGATGGTGTGGGCGACATACATCGCAGAACAGATCGGCTGGTCGGCAACGAACGAGCTCAGATCGAATCTGATGGACCACCTCCTGCACCTCGACATGGGGTTCCACAAGGGCTCGAGCCCAGGTGAGTTGATCGAGCGAATCGACGGCGACGTCACCGCCCTTTCGAACTTCTTCTCCTCGATGATCATCAAGGTGCTGGGTAACGGCGCCCTCCTGATCGGCATCCTTGTCCTTCTGTGGCTGGAGTCGTGGATCGTCGGTCTCTCCATCACAATGTTCACGCTCATTGCTGTCTTCGGCATGCTTCGCCTGCATGGAATCACGGTTCCGTGGCAGAAGGCCATCCGTGCAACGAGCGCAGAGATGTATGGGTTTGTTGGGGAACAGATCGATGGCACCGAGGACATCGAGGCCAACGGTGCGACCGGCTTCATGATTAAGCGGTTCGATGACATCCAGCGTCGCTGGCTGCCCCAGGTTGTCCTGGGTTGGACCGGTTGGGCAATGATGTGGATCACTTCCATGGGGCTCTACTTCTTCTCCTTGGTGATGGTCTATGTCCTCGGCGCATGGCTGTTCGGAATCGGGACGCTGACGATCGGAAGCGTCTACCTGGTGTTCCAGTACGTCCAGATGTCCCATCACCCGATCGAACAGATACGAGAAGAGCTCATCGATCTGCAGAAGGCTGGTGCCTCGATCTCTCGGATCGAGGAACTGTTCGCTCGGACGACCAAGCTCGACCAGCGCAACAACCTCCCCCTCCGAGACGCTCCCCTCGGCGTCGCGTTCGAGAATGTGACCTTCCGCTACGACGATGAGGCAGGAGACGAGATCGTCCTCGACGAAGTCTCCTTTGCGATACGACCCGGTCGGGTCGTCGGCCTCCTTGGTCGCACCGGAAGTGGCAAATCAACGGTGGCAAGGCTCGTGACGAGATTGCACGAACCCCAACACGGCGAGGTCAAGATTGACGGAACCGCTACCTGGGACATCAAGCTCGACACGCTTCGGCACAGGGTTGCGATGGTGACCCAGGACGTTCAGCTGTTCCGGGCAACGATCAGGGACAACCTGACGTTCTTTGACGACACGATTTCTGATGAGCGTTTGCTTGACGCCCTACACAGACTTGAACTAGACGACTGGCTGGCGAGCCTTCCGAATGGGCTTGACACGACGCTGGAGTCTGGCTCGGGCGGGTTGTCTGCTGGCCAGGCACAGCTCCTCGCGTTCACGAGGGTGTTCCTTCGGAATCCGGGCGTGGTCGTACTTGACGAAGCTTCGTCGAGACTCGACCCAGCGACCGAGACGCTGCTTGAGCGCGCAGTGGATCACCTCCTAGAGGACCGAACAGCGATCGTTATCGCCCACAGACTCGCGACCATCACCAGGGCTGACGACATTGTCATTCTCGAAGACGGGCGTGTGATCGAGGCCGGGGAACGGATTGCGTTGATGGAGGATGAGGACTCGGTGTTCTCGCGCCTCCTCGCGACTGGCATGGAGGAGGCATTGGCATGACCCAACAGCAACCACCATTTCGCAAGGCCCTCTTCGCGATGATCAGGCAACAGCCTCTTCGATACGCCTGGGCTCAGTTCCTTTGGATATCCATCTGGACCATGCCGATTCTTGTCGGTTTCATCACCGCGTACTTCTTCGATGAACTCACTGCCGGTATCGAGGCCAGCACTGTCCTCGTGATCATCGTCGCGACATTTGCGTATGCGGCAGGTCGCTCGATCGTCATCTTGCTCGGCATGAGGAACCACGGGTCAATGCTGTTCCGTGGCTCAGCAAACATTCGGAGAAACCTCTTAGAGCGAATCTACGAGCTTCCAGGTGCTGCAGCGCTCGATGAAACACCTGGAGAGATTGTGAGCCGGTTCCGAGACGACGTCGAGCACATAATCCTTCCGTTTGACCTATCGGTCGACATTGCAGGCGCAGGCATCGCAGGCGCGGTGGCGACCGGTGTTCTCTTCTCGATCGACCCCTTCATCACCGGCGTGATCCTCATTCCCGTCTTTGCCGTCGCCGTGGTGGCGAATCGGACCGGCTTTCTCGTCAGGCGATACCGCATTCGTGCGCGTGAGACGACTGAGGCGATCACTGGATTCCTCGGCGAGACGTTCGCGGCGACACAGTCGATCAAGGTGGCTGGCGCAGAACCGAACATGTTGGAACGGTTCAAGACCCTCAACGACGAGCGACGCACGATGATGGTGAAGGATCGGACGTTGACCGCTGTCCTCGAGGCGGTGTTTCGCAACACCGTCAACATCGGAACGGGCCTCGTTCTCCTTCTTGCCGCTGGAAGGCTCACCACTGAGGGATCCGCTGGCATCTCCATCGGTGAATTCAGCTTGTTCGTCTTTCTGCTTGGCATGGTCACGGACGCCGCATACTTCATCGGGATGTTCGTCGCACGAACCAAGCAGGGAACTGTCAGCTTTGAACGCTTGATCACGACGCTGCGTGGCGCTCGATGGCAGCGGCTGTTCGCCAACAACGACCTCGATCTCGACGGCGATTCACCCGCACCGGTACTGGCTCTCGAGGAACCTGAACCGTTCACCAGCCTCGAGGTGGTGGACCTGTCATTCCACTATCCGGGAACGACCGCAGGGATCGACGGTGTCAACCTCAAGGTCGGAGACGGCGAATTCGTTGTCGTCACAGGTCGGATCGGCTCAGGCAAGACGACCCTGTTGCGCACCGCGCTCGGCCTGCTGCCGGCGTCTCGAGGGACCGTGTTGTGGAATGGGGAGCCTGTCGAGGAGGTATCCGAGTTCATGGTGCCCCCACGAGCCGCATACACGCCTCAGGTTCCACGGCTCTTCTCGATGTCGCTGTTGGAGAATCTGGTGCTTGGCGACGATGTCGACGACGAGTTTGTTGACGAATCGGTCTACATCGCAACGATGACTCGCGACATCGACATGATGCCAGACGGGTTGGAGACCATGATCGGACCACGCGGTGTTCGACTGTCCGGTGGACAGGTGCAGCGGTCGGCATCGGCGAGGATGTTTACGCGACGGCCACAGTTGCTCGTGCTCGATGATGTCTCAAGCGCCCTCGACGTTGAAACGGAGAAGCTGTTGTGGGAACGGCTGTTCACTGCCCGCTCGGGCGTCGCAACGCTGGTCGTGTCCCACCGGCAGCCTGCGATGGTTCGCGCCGATCAGATCATCGTGATGGAGGACGGTCGTGTGGTCGCTACGGGGACGGCTTCCGAACTCCAGAAAAGTTCAGAGACGTTCCGTGCCATCTGGGACGGGACGTCCGCAGAGAGCCGTAGCGAAGCCAGGATGCTCAGCGAGTAATCGCAAGCAACTCGATCTCGAAGGTCAGAACCTGTCCGGCGAGTTCGTGATTGGCGTCAACAGTCGCGACATCACCGTTGATCGCAAGCACGACAGCGCGCTGGGTGTTGTTGATGAAGACGACGTCGCCGACCGCAACATCCGACTGGCTTGGCGCGATCGGTACCTCGACAATGAGCGATTCGTCCCGCTGGCCGTATCCATCCTCAGGGGCGAGTTCAACGGTATTGACTTCACCGACGCTCATTCCGGTAACGGCGAGATCGAACCCGGGAATGACCTGCCCCGATGCAACGGTGAACGTGAACGCGGTCCCGCGTTCACGGGAGGAGTCAATGACATCACCATCGGTGCTTGTCAGGACGTAGTGCACATCAACGATGTCCCCGTCTTGGACGCTCATCGAGGAACCATCACTGTCCGAACCGCCCGAGCAGCTCGCGACGAACACCGCAATGGCGGCGAGAACCAACACTGGTCGAGATTGAATGGGTGGCTCCTTGCATTGATGCGCCGAGGCTACGTGCGATTGACGGCAATCGATGGCATCCCGGGACTCCGGCGTTCCAGCAAGCCACTCGAGCGGCCGCAGTATCATGTGGCCATGAGCGAGTACACAGCGCCGGTCAAGGACATGAGCTTTGCTCTTCGGACGATCGCCGACATCGGCTCAATCGTCGACCTGCCGGCGTTCGAGCATGTCGATGCCGATGTGATCGATGGTGTACTCGATGAGGCAGGCCGGTTCTTCGGCGAGGTATTCGCGCCAACGAACACCGTTGGTGATGAAACCGGGACCTTGATGGTCGACGGCGGTGTGCAGACGCCCGATGCGTTCAAGCCCGTATGGCAGAAGCTTGTCGACTCTGGATGGACCGCCGTCACAGGCTCACCGGACTTCGGTGGCCACGGATTCCCGAAAGCAGTGGGCGCTGCAGTCTCTGAAATGATGACGACAGCCAACCTGGCGTTCTCGCTCGCCCCAATGCTCACCGGAAGCGCGATCTCGCTTCTTGAGCACCACGGGAGCGACGAACTCAGGGATCTGTATCTCGCACACCTCATTGCCTGTAGATGGACCGGCACGATGGTGTTGACCGAGCCAGAGGCCGGCTCGGACGTCGGTGCGCTACGAACGAAGGCTGAGCGAAACCCAGACGGCACGTGGTCGATTTCGGGTACGAAGATCTTCATTACATGGGGCGATCACGACCTTGCCGACAACATCATCCATCTTGTGCTTGCAAGGACGCCCGGCGCTCCAGCAGGCACCAAGGGCATCTCGATGTTCCTCATCCCGAAGTACATCCTCGATGAAGACGGGACACCTGGTGAGCCAAACGCTGTCGAGACCGTATCAATCGAGCACAAGCTCGGAATTCACGCCAGCCCGACATGCGTCCTCGCGTTCAACGGTGCCACGGGCTACCTCATCGGCGAGGAGAACCACGGTATGCGCTACATGTTCACGATGATGAATCAGGCTCGTCTCGAGGTTGGTCTTGAAGGACTCGCTGTTGCAGAACGGGCATACCAACACGCCGCGTCCTACGCCAAGGACCGCAAACAGGGGCGTACCCACGGTTCGACCGAGCCGAGCCCAATCATCGACCACCCTGACGTGAGACGCATGCTCATGACCATGAAGGCGTACACAGAAGCCATGCGATGCCTTGTGTACGACGCGTTCGCAGCGGAAGACCGGCAGGCAAACGGTGTATCAGACACAGACCGCACCGCGGCGTCGGAGCGTATTGCGCTCCTCACCCCCATCACGAAGGCGTGGTGCACCGACAGGGGCGTCGATGTCGCATCCATCGGCGTTCAGGTGCACGGAGGCATGGGGTTCATTGAGGAGACAGGCGCAGCCCAGTTCTATCGAGACGCTCGCATCACTCCGATCTATGAAGGTACAAACGGCATACAGGCCATCGATCTCGTCATGAGGAAGCTCCCGATGCGCAACGGTCAGGTCGTGGGCGACTACCTCGATGAGGTTGACAGCCTCATCGCCGCCTTGGCCGCCGCAGGACTCGATGGCATCGGCTCTCCGCTCGCACGAGCAACGGTGGCCGTTCGAAAGGCAACAGACACGCTGCTGGCGACCGATGACCCGCAGACCCGCCTCGCGGGAGCGACTCCATATCTCGAAATGCTCGGCACCCTATGCGGCGGTTACTACCTCGCCCGCCAGGCACTTGCGGCCGCGCCGATGGCCGACAACGATCCGTGGATGGCGGCAAAGGTCGCAACGGCAGAGTTCTATGCCAACAACCTCCTCGGCAAGGTTCATGGTCTGACCGACGCCGCTGTCGGTGGAGATGATTTGCTCTTTGCCGTCGGCGACGACCTCATTGGCGCGAGTCGTTGAGCCAGACCGCATCTGAGGTGAAGGCCGCAGCCTTCTTTGATCTCGACAGAACCATCATCGGGGGTAGTTCCGTCTTCGTGTTCGGTTGGGCCGCCTATCGCAAAGGCTATGTACCGACCACACAACTCGTTATGGATATCTTCAATGCGGTTGCCTTCCAGATCGCGGGAGCGTCCGACGACAAGACTGAGGCCGTCAAACACCGAATACTCGACGCAATCGACGGCACCGAAGCCCAGACTTTGATCGACCTGGCCGATGAGATCATTCCCAAGCTCCTCCACGATGTCCGAAGAGAAGCCCGTGGCCTGATCGACCTGCATCGAGATGCCGGTCGCGACACCTACATCGTCTCTGCTTCTCCCGTTGAGATCGTGAGTCGGTTCGCATCCGAGATGGCGATGACCGGCGGACTCGGAACAGTCGCAGAAGTACGAGACGGTATCTACACAGGCGAACTCGCTGAACCGTTTTGCTACGGCGATGGCAAGGCGCACGCCATCGAACAGATCGCAGACGAGATGGGTTACGACCTCTCGCGATCGTACGCATACACAGATTCCGCAGGAGACCTGCCAATGCTCGACGCCGTCGGACATCCGGTTGCCGTCAACCCGGACCACATGCTCGAGACGATTGCCTATCACCGGGGTTGGCCGATTGTCGAGTTCTCGCGGACACGAAAGAAGGTCATCAAGCGCACGACGGCGATCTCAGGGGCCACTCTCGTTGCCGCAGGTGCGTATGCCGTTGGGCGCCGCCACGGGCGGACGGTCAGACCCTCTCGACGCTCTCGATAGTCACTGACACCGGAGTTACCGACGGACGACCGTTACCGTCAGAGGACAGGGCACACCTCCTATCGCCCTTTCTTGATGCCAGACACTGTTACAACACCTGAAACGCAGACCTTCGCCGACCTTGGAGTCGAGCAGGCGATTGTCGACGAACTGACCGATCAGGGAATCACCACACCTTTTCCGATTCAGTCCATGGCGTTGCCAGACGCTTTCGCCGGACACGACATCACGGGGAAAGCCAAGACAGGGTCGGGGAAGACGCTCGCCTTCGGTATCCCAATGCTGTCTCATGTTGGTGCGAGTAAGCCGAAGAGACCCCAAGGCCTCATCCTCGTGCCGACGAGAGAACTTGCCAACCAGGTAACCAAGACGCTCGCCCCTCTTCTCGACATCAAGAACCTCACGGCGGTCGCCGTGTACGGCGGTGCACCGATGGGCGCCCAGATAGACGCCCTATCTGATGGAGCCTCCATCGCGATCGCAACACCCGGACGCCTCATCGACCTTCTGGAGCGCAAGGCGCTGCTACCGACCGACATTTCCATCGTCGCGATCGACGAAGCAGATCAAATGGCTGACATGGGATTCATGCCCCAGGTCCGCAAGATCATGGCGCAACTTCCTGAGGACAGGCAGACGTTCCTCTTCTCAGCAACGCTCGATCACCAGGTCGCAGAATTGATCGACAGGTATATGAAAGACCCCATCGTCCATGAGGTCGAATCTGAGACGGATACCGTCGACACAATGAAGCATCTGTTTCTCAAGGTGCACTTCATGGACAAGGCCAAGGTCGTCGCTGAGATTTCTCAGTACAACGATCGGGTCCTTGCGTTCTCCAGAACAAAGGCCGGAGCTGACAGGCTCGCACGTGACCTCAAAGAGCTCGACATCGCGGCCGCACCGATTCACGGAGACCTGCCACAGAACAAGCGTGAGCAGTCCCTCCAGCGCTTTTCCGAAGGCAAGGTGAAGGTGCTCGTTGCGACCAACGTCGCCGCCAGAGGTCTCCACATCGACGGCGTCGACGTCGTCGTCCACTACGACCCACCAGACGATCCAAAGACCTACCTCCACCGGAGTGGGCGCACCGCCCGAGCCGGCGAAGAAGGCATTGTCGTCACACTCGTCGAATGGGACCAGGTCAACGAGGTACTCGGAATCCAACGGAGAGCGAACCTCAACGTGCCGATCGTCAAGATGTTTTCAAACGATGAGCGTTTGGCCGACCTTGCCGGCTGGGAACCGCCTATTGAAGAGGCTCCGTTCAAGCCAAAGGCGCTCAAGAAGCGTAAGCGAAGAGGCTTCTAGCTCTCTCCGGTGCCGCCCTGCGTCGCTCCCAACCTCCCCTATCGTTCCACTTCCGATTGCACACAGATACCGAGACGGAGAAGCCATGGCAACCCAGTACCCATCAGCACCAGAGGTAACGATCGACCTCGCAAAGACCTATACGGCGACCTTGCACACTTCTGCTGGAGACGTCTCATTCGATTTGCATGCTGAGGACGCGCCCCAGACCGTTAACAATTTCGTCTTCCTTGCCCGCGAAGGGTTCTATGACGGTGTGATCTTCCATCGGACGATCTCAGGTTTCATGATTCAGGGTGGCGATCCCACGGGAACGGGTACCGGTGGACCCGGCTATCGCTTCCGAGATGAACTCGGCCACTCGAAGTCCTCATATCTGCGAGGCACTGTGGCAATGGCGAATTCTGGACCAAACACCAACGGCTCGCAGTTCTTCATCATGCACGCCGACTATGGGCTTCCAAACCAGTACTCCATCTTCGGCCAGGTCACAGACGGGTTCCCGGTTGTCGACCAGATTGCGGCAGCCGCAACCGGCATGCAGGACCGTCCGGTGGCACCGGTCACGATCGATTCGATCACCATTACCGAGGCCTAGGCCCGGCATTCCTTCGCCATCGTCGTTGCTGCGCACCGAGCCCGATACTTGACGAAGCAGCGAGGGTGTCAGGACACAGACGTCTGCCTGATCGCCACCGGTCATCTGCCCAAGCGGAATTGAACAAACCGCGGTCGGGCGCACCTATCGAGTCGACCATTCACATTCTGTGGGCTGTGGAGCTTGTCAGACCCGCTACAGAACCCAGGGTTCACAGACTGGTTGGTCTAGCGCTGGAAGAGTTGGTCGGTTGGGGCGAACTCGTCGGTTAGGACTTGGCCTGTTGCGGCCCAAGCTTTGGCATCATCGTTGAACAGGATCAATTCGCCGTCAGGAAGCGCCGCTTCGATCGCTGCCTTGTCGAGCTGGCTGTTTGAACCGACCAGCACGAAGTTGCCTGCGTTTGTGAGCTCCAGATAGTTCGGAGGAGCG